>Ga0310120_10001367_pt1 | contig 18169 bp, 12 predicted proteins | sample CB27_AW_983_MG_FD_203506 | JGI IMG/M metagenome (GOLD analysis project Ga0310120, IMG submission 203506) | Marine microbial communities from Western Arctic Ocean, Canada - CB27_AW_983 | ecosystem: Environmental > Aquatic > Marine > Oceanic | place: Canada: Western Arctic Ocean | collected...
TTCGGCCGGAATTCACGTCAGGTCCGGAAATCAACTCCATTCGGGCCGTTTTTTATTTCAACGGATTTGGCTGCTCCTGATACTCTCCGTGGTGTTGGATCCGCTGCAGTCGGTTCGTTGTGTCTCTGGAGAATCGGTACCGTCAGTGTCCCGCTACATGATTGTCACCACGGGCCGGGAACTCCTCGTTGGCGCGTATGCAGATGCGCACACGCATTTTCTGACAAGGAAACTGCGCCCGTTGGGGTTGGACTGCGTGGGATCGATAAGCGTGGATGATAAGCAAGAGGACATTCAGGAAGCACTGCGATTTGCCACAGACAAAGCACCGTTGGTGATTGTGACGGGTGGTCTGGGGCCCACCCACAATGACATCACTCGCCAGGAGATTTCCCGGTTCACGAAAAATCCGCTCCATGAACATGATGATCTGCTTCGAATATTGGAACACCGGTTCAAGGTAAGTCGCGACCAACTTGGAGGCAATCTAAGGCGGCAGGCACAGGTACCGGGTCAAGGCACGTACTTGAAGAACGCCCACGGAACGGCAGCTGGGTTGGTGTTTGAGTACGACCAGTCGGTGATCGTGGCGTTGCCGGGCCCGCCGCGCGAATTGCGGCCGATGGTTCGTGACGAACTGATTCCGTTCCTGCAGCAGCGGTTCGGTGTTCGATTGCCCGGCCCTACCTTGACGTTGCGATTCGTGGGAATCGGGCAGTCTCGCATCGACAAAATACTCAAGGAACACGCGGAATTGACTCCCGACATGATCCAGTCCTCGCATTTTGAGCGTGGCCGCGTCGATTTCACTTTTTCCCTGCCGGAAAATACGCCCCGGTTCCGAGCGCAGTTGCAGGAGTTAAAACAGCTGGTCATGCGACACCTGGGCGACTACGTTTATGCAGCTGACGACGTGTCTTTGGAAGAGCAGATCGTCTCGGGGTTCGAGTCTCAGGGTCGGACATTTGCCATTGTCGAAGCAGTAACTGGTGGATTGGTGACCGCGGGATTGAGTGAAGTTGCCCAGGCACCGAAAGTGCTCACCGGAACCTTTGTGGCTCCTTCAGAGGAGAAGCTGCAACGCATGCTTCGTATTCCGGAAGAAGCCTGGAAGGCGTGCGCTTCGAGGTCGCAAGAGTTGGAACTCCTGGCGACTTCTGCCGCTGCTGCCAGTGGCAGCCAGTGCGCCCTGGTTGTAGGAGAAGCGCGGCAGGATACCACTGGCGTCCACTATCTGGAAATTGCAATCAAGCTGCCTCAGGCTCGTGTCGTCGTGCAGCGAGTTCACCTCGGTGGAAGCGGAAGGTTCGATCGCGACAGACTGGTCACACGGATTCTGAACGGTTTGTGGCGTCACGGGCGAGAAACCCCCGCCCGGAACAGCGATCCCTGACATGACGTTTTGAACGCGTTAACTGGCGATCGATTGGTGAGAGGCGCGGCGCTACTGAAATGCTGGATCCGTCGGGTTGCCTGCTAAAGGAGTGCAACACGGCATGGCAGGCAGTTACTCGGAAAGTGTCTCAAACGCCGCATCCGCTCCGTGAGACCGGCCCGCATTGTTTTCTGCCACGAGGCGATAGTGGTACCTGGTTCCCGGTTGCAGGTTGGAAAGATTGACAAATGCCGTCCTGGGGACCAGTTGCAGGCCACCATAGAACGACGGCGACCTTTTCCCGTATCCGGGAGCGGTACCATATTCGAAATAGAATGTTGCAGGCTGTCCCAAGGGGTTCAGACGCCCATTGAGCTTGGCGGTTGTTGATGTGATCCTGCTGCTAAGGCCTGTTCGCACACGTGGTTTTGCATCTCTCGGGACCGTAAATGTTCGATCACTCCCATAACGGTTTTGGCCGTTACTGTCCGCGACGAGGCGATAGTGGTACGCCTTTCCCGGCCGTAAGTTCATGATGTCTGTGTTCACCTGATACAACGCATCGTCGGGCAGCATGGTGGCGCCGCTACCGAAGACCTCGATTTCACCCAGTCCCCAACGGGCTTTGCGGTATCCCGACAGGATCCGCACTTTCAATGCATGTGCTTCTGTCGCAAGGCCTCTCTTGACGATGAAGGCGAAGTTGGCATTTGGCATTCCCTGTTGTGGCAACTGGCTGCGGCAGAGTGGCGTGTAAGTATTACCGTCGAAGGCTTCCAACTCGATATCTTTTGTCGGCCACTCGGGGTTTTGGTGAAGTTGCACGGCGTTGATCATCACGGGTTGGTCGAAATGATAAATGAACTCCAGCGGTTCTTTCGGATTCTCGTCACTCTGCCACATGCGGTGGGGGCCATGCCTCCAGCCGTCGGTCAGGGTGGCCGGGTCGGAATCGGACCTTGGTGCTGCAGTCAGGTGTCCTCCGTTGCTGCTGAACACCAGCGACTTGTTGCGGTACACCAATTGAAATTCGTCGAAATCGATAGCACCTTGGGGAGGATTTTCGGGGTCGACAAATGCCAGGAGATGAAAGAAATCACAATTCACATGTCCCTGGGACTGATCGATTGGCCAGTACGGATAGTTGAGTCGGTTGGGAAGTTGGAGGTGGTTGCCTCCAAACGTCCAGTGTTCACTGTTGTGTTCCAATCGGTATTCGGCTTTCTCCCAGCGTCCCGTCTTGAGCAGGTCAGTCAGCAGGTAGCCGGTGTAGGCCCAGTTAGCGCGTTTCCAGCCGGGATTGGTGCCCACTTCGATGTTGCTTTGGCTTTGCGTCCACCAGAGCAGTTCTGAACCATTGGCAACCCAGTCACGGCCACGGACCGATAGAGACACTTTCGCTCCGCGCAGGTCAGGGTCGCCTGCCGACAGGAATAGAATGAGGTCCTTCAACTCGGGAGCACTCAGCGGACCTGTATACACGTACGAGGCGAGGTGCAGGGTGCCGATACCGTCGTCATGATTGTGGTCATCGGAGGTGGGACTGCAGTACCGGACAAATCCACCCGGTTGACCACCCTGATCATGGTATTCCATCGGACCATCCCGTTTGTACCAGCCTCCATAACCGTGGTCCCAATTTTCCTGGTAGTAGGCTGCCAATCGTGGCGGCAAATCCCTGATGGGGGTTTGGTTGCCGTAATCCGTGGTCAATCCGTATTCGAAGTAGTAGCGTGTGTACCTTCCATGGGGATGAACTTGTCCATTGACCGTCATCCCCGTGGTCCCTACGGCAGTTGCCAATCCGCTGTTGACGATCGGTTTTGGTTCTGTTGCCTGAAGGGAAGGCGGCAGAGAAATCAAGATCAACAGGATCCACAGTCGGTGGTCAATGCAATTCATGAGATTGTTTCCGTGGCGAAGTGGCGCCGGGCGGTCATCACGTTACACTATTGTTCCCAACGAGACGCGTCCTCCAGTTCGGACACTTCAAATCGAAAAAACGTGATGTCACCGTAGGACAGGCCGTTTTCACCGGCCGATTCCACTAACAGGCCAATCGTTCCGTCGGCCAGGCGGTGCATGGCCGAGTACCCGGCCATTTCGTAAGTGATGCGAACCGGGTGGATAAAGCTCCGGCCTTCGTCGTAGCTGGTCCAGATCGTCAGGTTGTTGCGTGTCAGACCGAGGTCTCCCTCGTCGTGCTCCCTTGTCAGAATGCGACCGATGCCGCGCGGGGCAGAGAACAGGATGCGGTTCCGGTCGTGTCCTTCTCGCGTAGCGGAGTAGCGAATCATCGACGTGTCGATATCCGTCAGTATCAGGTCGTCCGGGTGGTTGGGGCCCCATGTCTGGCCTCCGTCGTTGCTGAAATACCGGCGACGGAACCGCCCTGACACTTGTCGTGCGTCCAGCAACAACCGGCCATCGGTCAGTTCAACGATGTCATCCTCGTTGGCCTGCGGTCCCGTGGCAGGTTGACCTACCTGCCATGTTTCGCCATGGTCGTCCGAATAAAAGACGAGCGGCGTCTCGTTCGTCGGTCCTTCCAGTGTGACCGAACCGTTGCGTTTCGCGGGGATCACGAGTCGGCCGTTGAGTGACGGGTTGTGATCCTGCCATTGGAGTTGAATCCCGATTCCCGGCCCCGGTTCGACCATCTCCCAGTAGAGTTTGTCACTGGTTTCATGCGGCTCGTCAGGATAAATGATCTGTCGTCGCTGCGACCAGGTCTTTCCGTTGTCAGTGCTCTTGAGAATCCACACGACCTGTTGTCCCAACCCGGCCGCAGGATTTTGCCCATGAGGAGCCCGGTGTGGGCCAGTATCCGCCCATTGTCCGTACATCAGAAAGACTGCCCCCGTGATGGAGTCGACGACTGCTGTCGGGTCGCCGTAGTCAACCAGGCCTCCTCCGGGGCGAAAACCGGAGTCGAGGACCACCATCGGTTCCCAGGTTTTTCCGTGATCCGTGCTGCGGCGCATGACGATGTCGATAGGCGCATTGTTATCACAGGTCGGGTCGCCTCCGTGTCCTCGACGACCCTCTGCAAAGGACAGAACCGATCCGTCACAAGCAACGACCATCGTTGGAATTCGAAAGCGGTGATATTGGTCACGGGCGGTAATGTAGTGGTGTTGAGAAGAACCTACGAAGGGTATCGATACGGAAATGACCTTCGCGACGGCTTGCAGGCCTGTCGTGCAAATCAGCATCGACGTCAGGATAACGACGAGATGAAGTCTTGCATTGGATAACGGCATTTGAAATCCAACTCCTCGTTGTTGGGGAAACTACCTGTGCCGAGTCGGGTGTCCAGTCATCGAAACGGCCTGTTAACTTTCTCGTCACTAGTGTTGCGAGAGCGGTTGTCTTGGAGAAAGGTATGTCAAAAAGGTTTGCGGACTGTTCCTCTCTACTGTCCCCAGCGCGACTTGTCCTCGAGAGCGGACACTTCAAATCGAAAAAACGTGATGTCACCGTAGGCCCGGCCGTTTTCACCGGCTGATTCCACTAGCAGGCCAATCGTTCCGTCGGCCAGACGATGCATGGCGGAGTACCCGGCCATTTCGTAAGTGATGCGAACCGGGTGGATAAAGCTCCGGCCTTCGTCGTAGCTGGTCCAGATCGTCAGGTTGTTGCGGGTCAGACCCAGGTCACCCTCGTCGTGATCCCTGGCCAGAACGCGACCGATACCCCGCGGGGCAGAGAACAGAATTCGGTTCCGGTCGTGCCCATCTCGTACAGCGGAGTAGCGAATCATTGACGCGTCGACACGTGTCAGGACGAGGTCGTCTGGTTGGTTGGGCCCCCATGTCTGGCCCCCATCGCTGCTGAGAAAGCGGGAGCGAAATGTTCCCGAATTTTGTCGTGAGTCCAGCAGCAATCTTCCATCGGTCAGTTCAACGATTTCATCTTCGTTGGCCTGCCCTCCCTTGGGAGTTGTACTGACCTGCCAGGTTTTACCATGGTCGTCTGAATAGTAGACGAAGGGCGTCTCGGTAGATTCGCCGTCAACGGTGATGGAACCATGACGTTTTGCAGGAACGATCAATCGGCCGTTAAGTGATTTGTTGTGATCCTGCCACTTGAGTTGAATGCCGATTCCCGGGCCCGGTTCGGCGGTGCGCCAATAGTGTTTGTCAGGGGTTTCGTGAGGCTCGTCAGGATAAATGATCTGCTCGCGATCCGACCAGGTCTTTCCGTTGTCGGTGCTCTTGCGAAACCAGACAATGTGATGACCCGAATCGGCTGCTGGATTTTGTCCATTGATACATATTAGTGGACCAATGTCCGGCAATTGGCCATAGAGCAGAATGACGGTTCCCGAGATGGAGTCCACAACGGGAGTCGGGTCTCCGTAATCCACGAGGTTGCCGTCGGGGCGAAAACCGGAATCCAGTACCACCAATGGGCCCCAGGTGTCACCGTGGTCCGTGCTGCGGCGCATGACGATGTCGATGGGCGCATTTTTATCGCAGCGTGGATCCCCCCCTGCCCCGCGGCGACCTTCGGCGAACGCCAGCACCGACCCATCGGGTGCAACGATGAGGCTGGGAATTCGAAAGCGATGGTATTGATCCTTGGCGGTAATGTAGTTTTTTTGGGAAGAAGCCACGAAAGGTATGGACGAGGAAAGAACCTTCGCGCTGGCTTGCAGGTTCGAGGTGCCTATCAGCACCGACGTCAGAAGAGCGATGCGGCGGAGTCGAGGGTTGGATAATAACATGTGAATTCCGATTCGTTTCTAAGCCCCGGGTGAGCACCCGAAAACGTGGCCCCATGAGTGTTAAAGTATCGTTCCGAGTATAAGGGTGTCGAAACAGGCAGTCAAATTCGAGTCCAACTTACTCGCTGATTCAGTTGCCAAAGCCAAGGCCCCGGAGCGAGGACCTTCAGGAAGGATGTGGTACGGACCGAAAGGCGTTTCGATGCAGTGAAAGTGGTGACAAGTACGATTGAGATGTGCTGACTGCGTATCAGCCGCCATGTCTTTGGTGTGACGAGAAAAAACTGGTAATGCGTGTCGTTTGAAAGAGGGGGCTAAGTGTCGGATTTGAAGGGGAGTTTCCGGCTGACTTTTTCAGCCGGAGTGCCTTGCCAGACGGCCATAAAAAAACCCGAGCCTCCGGGAGGTTCGGGGAAACGCGAGACAGTTAAAGGGTTGTGGTCATCTTTGGAAATGACCAAGTGGCGGGGACAGGATTCGAACCTGCGACCTCGAGGTTATGAGCCTCGCGAGCTACCAGACTGCTCCACCCCGCGTCATGTGTTCCGACATTTTAACCCAGGTGACGTTGACGTCGAGGGGCGTTCCGCCAGATTTCGGCCATTGGCCCTGGAAAATTCGATCGAACGAGGTCCATTATTTCTAATTCCAGCATTTTACCTGTTGTGGCGATTGTAGTCCCGGTCGCTCAACCATGACAGGTTGAACTAATCCGATAAATCCGTGCCGCAACCTGTTCCGGCAAAACGACTTTTTGCTTGCCGCTGATCTGCGCGACTGGTACACTTAACTGGACGAGTAACTTCATCGATCAGAGAAGAGAGCACCTCTGGATCATGGTTGCCATGTACATCCGTCGCCCCTTGCCCTGCTTTGAGACGCAACGAGTTGCCTCAGGAGGCGGGCGGAGCCGCTGCTTGTCCAACTTGGAACAACCACAAAAGGGCTTTGTGCAGGATGATTCATGATGCTGTTTCCGGATTCGTCTCCACCAGATCGCAGTGAATTTTCTGCGGCTTCGGTTGAATGTAGCGCAGCGGGTGAGCCACCTGTAGACGGCGGTCTGCCGAGTCCACCGCAATCGGTGCCAACGGATCAGATAAGTTATCCCGTACGAACCATACCCGATTCCCAATTTTCCCACGGGAACAGCCCATTCCCTGAGTTTTCCCGGGCTGAAAACCCGGAATTCGTCAGCGGTGGAGGTAAACCAGTGGCCGGATCAGGGGTTAGTTCCTTACCACCCCCCGTCGGATCAAGGGTTGAACAGGTGGACTTGGATCAGGAACCGGCGCCCCTTCTGGATCTCAAAAACGCTCCGCCGTGGCTCTGTAGCATGGTGCTCCACATGCTGATGGTGATTGTAACGGGCTTGCTTGTTTTTCCCGTCATCGTCAAGCGAGAATTGGTTCTCGACGTCACCTATGAGGACCAAGGTGAGCAACTGGAAGAAATTTTCGACGAGGCTGCACCGATCAAAATCGAAGATTTCGTGGAACCTACCAATTCACCACAAAATTTGGAGGTGGTGACAGAACCGCTGGCGAGTCCTCAACCGGTTGAGTTACACCGACAGGCCAACCTCTCAGCTGCCGAAATGTCCATGCCGGCGGTGGGGTTGGCCTTGAAAGGTCGAGAGGAGGGGATGAAAGAGGTACTGCTGACCGCTTACGGAGGCACACCCGGTACGGAGGCTGCGGTAAGCAGGGCATTGGAATGGTTCAAAAAGAATCAGAGGTCTGACGGATCCTGGAGCTTGGCGGGACCTTATCAGAATGGAGGCATTTCAGAAAATCGCTTGGCGGCCACGGCAATGGCGCTGTTGGCGTTTCAGGGTGCGGGCCATACCCATTTACAGGGCAACTACTCCAATGTGGTGCGGAAAGGGTGGTATGCGTTGTTGGGTTTTCAGAAAAAGGACGGAGATTTCTGGCAGGAAGGGAACGGCCATCATCGCCTGTACAGTCAGGCCCAGGCCACGATTGCCATCTGTGAATTGTACGGGATGACTCACGACGAACAGTACCGGGATCCTGCTCAACGGGCTGTTAACTACGCCATCGAGATTCAGGACCGTGCGGGTGGCTGGAGGTATCGTCCCCGCGGTGGTTCTGATACGTCCGTTACGGGTTGGTTTGTGATGGCATTGCAAAGTGCACGGATGGCCTACTTGGAGGTAGATCCCGAGGCGCTGGAGAAGGTTGCCCTGTACCTCGATTCGGCAGCCAGCCTGCGCGGCGCACGTTACGGTTACCTGCCTGAGGCAGGGAGTGACGAAGTCATGACGGCAGAAGGTCTGCTTTGCAGACAGTATTTAGGTTGGAAGCGAGACGATCGCCGCTTGATGTCAGGAGTGGAATACCTGAGCGTGCATCCAATCGATTTTCAGGATCCCAATGTTTACTACTGGTACTATGCGACACAAGTACTCCATCATATGGACGACGAACACTGGGATCGCTGGAATGAGCGGATGCGGGTTGAACTACCCAAGCGTCAGGAGCAGGGCGGCAGGGAAAAAGGGAGTTGGTCTCCAGTCGGGGACCGTTGGGGCGCCCAGGGTGGGCGACTCTACACGACGGCTTTGAGTACTTACATGCTGGAGGTCTACTATCGGCACTTGCCGATTTACACCGGCGTTTTTGGTCCATCCTAGTCGTCAGCCGAAGCCCCGCGGCCGGCGATGGGGGCCACACTTTCTGTTCGCCGTGCAGGACAGCAATGCAGAGACTTCATCTGGGATCACTGCCCGCGGGCCAGCTTTTGAAATCGTTTGCCCAGGATCTCAGCCACGATGATGTTACCCTGTAAGTCAGTGGTCAGCATGTGCGGCAGTTGAAACTGGCCAGGTTGGGCACCCTCGCTGCCCCAGGAACCAATCACTCGGCCCCGGTCGTTGAGGCACAGCACTTTATTTGCCCGTCCGTCGGCGACGAACAGGTGTCCCTGGTTGTCATAGGCCAACCCGAACGGCGCAAACCCCTCCCAGATTTCCAGGAGTTTCCCCCCGGAATCGAAGACTTGGATCCGGTCATTCTCGCGGTCACCCAGGACGATCCGGCCTTGGCTGTCCACCGTGATCGAGTGGGGCGTGTTGAACTGCCCGGGGCCGGTTCCCGCTTCTCCCCAGTGATTCAGATAACCCCCGTTGGGTGTGAACTTCACGACACGATTATTACCGTAGCCGTCAGAAACGTAGACTTCGCCTTGGGGCCCGAAGGCCACATCGGTTGGTTTGTTGAATTCGTCGATCGCGTCACCGGCTTGGCCCGCTTTCCCCCATGCCATCAGAATGGTGCCTTCCGAGTCGAACTTGAAAACCTGGTGGTTTTCGATATCGGTCACCCACACGTTGTCGTCCGAATCAATGCGTAGACCGTGAGCCATTGCGATCACGTTGTCACCCCACGATCGCAGATACTTGCCTTTTGCGTCGAGACAGATGACGGGTTGTTTGCCCCGATGCAGTAGAAAAACTTCGCCCTGACCATTGACACCGACGCCCGTGCAGGCCTCGAGTGTGATGGAATCCGGTAGTTGAATAAATTCCGGTACGGGTTTGAAATTCAATTCGTGGGCGTGTCCCGTTTCCAGAAGCGGCGCGGCGAGCAGACTTGCCAAGATCGTCAAGGTAAAAGAAAGCTGTTTCACGGCTGTGTTCCTTCATTGAAGTTTTTTTAAGACTGCTTTTATGGTACCAGGAGTCATGGACAGCCTACAATCGGTCCGCCCGATGACAAAGGGTCGGGTTTCGACCGGCGCAGCCGTTGGAACCCCTCTTTCCTGTCAGCAGCCTTCTTGGTGGGCTTGTGGATACCAGTCAGGCCGGGGATTTTCAGGGATTTGTCCGGCGAACTGTCGCCCGTGTGGTCTGTGACGGGTCCCCTGGCGTCGCTTTCATTCACTCGCCAAAATATGTGTTCCAAGATGATTTTTGTGCTTTGACGGAAGTCATCGGTGCCCCCTATTTTCCAAACGGGGCCCGACCTTAGATTGGCAAGGCATTTCCTGGACCAGCTGCATACGTTCGAATTGAATATTTAGCCGCATCAATGACCGTAATCGAAAGGCATCGAAGCACCATGGCAGGACTGAAACTACGTCGCCCGGAAGAATGCGAAATTGATTTTCTGGCATTGGGGGCGCTCGTACATCGGCTCGATCCGGGCATAATTCCGTTTCGCCGCGCGCGAGAGTTTGCAATTCACGTTTCCGGCGGAGAGTACAACGTGGCGGCGAATTTGGCAAGTTGCTTTGAAAAACGAACCGGAATTGCCGCCGCCATGGTCAACAATGGGATCGGCGAGTTGATTCAGGGGCGAGTTCGTGAAATGGGTGTGAGATCGTATTACAAACATTTTCAACATGACGGGGTGCGTGGTCCCAATATGGCCACGGTCTACAGCGACTGTGGTCAGGGAGTACGAGGTCCGGTGGTTTTCTACAATCGAGCCAATGAAGCAGGTGGCTTGCTGCAACCGGGAGATTTTGATTGGGCAAAGATTTTTGCGGGAGGAGTTGGTTGGTTTCATTCAGGAGGGATTTTTGCAGCCCTTTCCAACACGACCTCCCAGTTAATTGTCGAAGCGATGGAAGTTGCCCGTGAGGCGGGCGCTATTAATTCGTTCGATCTTAATTATCGGGGCAAGCTGTGGGATGCCCTGGGCGGATTGGAGCAGGGCCAGAAGATGATTGGTCAGATTGTTTCCAAGGTGGACGTCTTGTTCGGAAACGAAGAGGATCTTCAGATGGGACTGGGTATTCAAGGACAGGATGTGGAGAAAAAGACGAAATTGGATCCGGATGCTTTTTTCACGATGATCGAGCGCGCCCTCGAGAAATTTCCCAACATCAAAATGGTGGCAACGACGTTGCGTGAAGTCCATTCTACCAATCGTCATGAATGGGGTGCCGTGATGTGGCTCGATGGGGAACGATACGTCGCCCCGACCTGTCAACTCGATGTACTGGATCGCATCGGTGGTGGTGACGGTTTTGCTTCGGGGTTGATTTTCGGTTTGATGGATGGCCGTTCACCCGACGACGCTCTCCGCTTGGGTTGGGCACATGGAGCCCTGTTGACCACTTTCAGCGGCGATGTGAGCATGGCCTCGTTGAGCGAAGTCGAGGCCCTTGCGGCGGGAGGTTCGGCCCGTGTCCAGAGGTAGCGGCCCGTCACTCGATGGAAGAACTTGACTTTGATGCTGTTGCTGGTCCTGCATCACTCGTAAAGACGGGGTGAAAATGCGGCCCGTCTTCATCTTGTACCATCATTGCAGTCGCGGGGTGCAGTAAGTCCCGCCACGGTGATCCTTTCTACGGGTGACTGGGGAAAGTTCCTGCCGCAGTGAACGGACAAAACACAAGCCGCCGTTTTCCGCCCCGTCTGCTAACAAGTTGGAGGACGCCATGTGTTTCTTAAAACAAAACAGGGTGTTTCCTCCCGAAGGCCGGTCGTTCGATCAAGCAGGATGCGGGCATCGCCCGAATCAAACAGGCCGGTTCGGCCAGTTCAACACCAGGTCGGGTCCGGTCAGCGTGCTGAAACCGTGAAACACGAAGGAGTTACCAGGGATTTTCTGCGAACACTCCATTTGGTTCGGGTGCTGCATCAATTATAATTCGGCAAGAATATTTTGATCGTCGAAGACAACCGGGGGTCAGTGGTATCCAGTATGGACCTGGTTGTGACCCTCCCGCATTCATGTAACCACAGCTTTTGATCACTTGCTATGAACGCTCTCCCTGATTCTTTTCCCTGTGCCGACGGTGGTGTGGAACGCTCGATTTCCAAGAACGAACTCGAGACCCATTTAGAACAGCTTGTGGAACAATGGGTTATAAGGGCTGGTGTGGAACGCTTGCTCGTGTTGCCACCGGATCACACACGTCTCTTCTCGATGGCAGGTCCCATCACACAATGGTTGTGGCGTCGATTAGGTGATCGTATCACTGTGGATGTGATGCCGGCCCTGGGGACCCACGTGGCGATGTCTCCGGAGCAATGCGAATTGATGTTTGGAGACACGATTCCTCATGACCGCATTTTGCAACACCGCTGGAGGCAGGACGTGGTGCGACTCGGTGAAATTTCGGCCGACAGAATTCTAGAACTTTCTGGCGGAAGATTTGGAGAATCGATGTCGATCGAAATCAACCGGCGACTCTTCGAAGGCCGATACGATCTGATTCTTTCCGTGGGTCAAGTGGTGCCCCACGAGGTCATCGGGTTTGCGAATTATACGAAAAACGTGTGCATCGGAGCGGGCGGCCAGGAGTTGATTCACAAGTCGCATTTTCTTGGTGCCGTGTGCGGCATGGAATCAATCATGGGGCGAGCCGATACGCCGGTGCGGCAGGCCGTCGATGAAGCATTCGACACTTTTATCCGGCCGCGAGTGAACATCCGTTTCATTCTCACGGTGATCGAAGAGTCGATGCAGGGAACGGTCCTGCGCGGGTTGTATGCGGGCCGGGATGCTGAATGTTTTCGTGCCGCAGCCGATTTGTCGCGTCAGGTAAACCTCACCTTCGTCGATGACCCCCTGCCCCGCTGCGTGGTTTTTCTGGACCCGCGGGAATTTCACTCCACTTGGCTGGGCAATAAAGCCATTTATCGCACACGGATGGCGATGGCCGACGGGGGTGAATTGTTCGTGCTGGCACCGGGAGTCAAAACGTTCGGTGAAGACAAGACGGTGGATCGTCTGATCCGGGAATACGGCTACCGGGGTACCGATGCGGCGCTAGCCGCAGTCGACGCCGATCCGCAAGTACGTCAAAATTTGACGGCGCCCGCCCACCTGATTCATGGGTCGAGCGAAGGTCGGTTTCAAATCACTTATTGCCCGGGTGATGGGTTGCGACAGGAAGAGGTAGAGTCGGTGGGATTCAATTATCTCCGCTACGAAGAAGCAGTTGCCCGCTTCCAGACGGAATCCCTGGAAGACGGGTGGCACATGGACCGCACAGGACTGCCTTTCTATTTTGTTCGAAACCCCGGCCTGGGGTTGTGGGCCACCAGAGAGCGTTTTGGCAACTGATCTCGCGTGCGTCGGCGACTGGCAACTAAGTGACCTTGGTTCGTTGTTTGTAGTCAACGACTTTCCAGGCTAGCCCGCAGGATTGCAGTAAACGAACTACCCAGAACGTGGTGTCAATCTCCCACCATTGGTGACCATGCTTGGCCATGCGAGGATACGCGTGGTGGTTGTTGTGCCAACCTTCGCCGTAGGTGAGTAAGGCAACCCACCAGTTGTTGCGACTGTCGTCGGTAGTGGCGTAATTTCGGTAACCCCAAATGTGACTGGCCGAATTGACCAGCCAGGTGCTGTGCATCACAAATGCCAATCTGGCAAACAGACCCCACAGTACGAATGAGGCCGTCATCGGCCAGCCACCCAACCAAAATCCCAATAAACCGAGTATCGTGCCGAATCCGAAATGAAGCGGCAAAAACAAGCGATCGAGGATGATCATGGAAGGATCCTTCACCAGGTCGGGTGCCCAGCGTTGAATGTGTTTTGTATGTGCTTGACCCTTGTCCGACCAGGCGATCCAAAACACATGGCTCCACCAAGCTCCGTCGAGTGGCGAATGCGGATCTCCTTCCTGATCGCTGCAAGCATGATGCTTGCGATGGTTGGCGACCCAGTCGACTGCCGACCCTTCGCCAGCCAGACCCCCTAGGGTTGCGAGAAACAGGCGCACAGGACGATAAGTTTTAAAACCTCCGTGTGTCAGGAAGCGATGGTATCCCAGGCAGATACCGATGCCCCCCGTCAGCCAATGCAGGAAGATGGTCAAGACCAGCGCTTCCCAGGTGAACGCGAAGATCGCTGCTACGGCTGCTACATGGATCAGGCTCAGCCAGATGACGTTGCCCCAAGACAAACCCTGTTCTACCCGCTGGCGGCGTTCCGTCGAAGGTTTTCCTGTCGCCTGCTTTCCCTTGGCAATCGATGTAAACTTCAGGTCGGTATTCAATGTGGGATCATCAAAATTCCAGGAATCCTGTTCACTGGTGGATGTCGGTTGTTTTTTGACAGGAGGTGCATCCGAGACGGTTGCCATCTGACTTTCCTTTTTCAAATGCGTATGCGTAAAGTTATTGGTTGATCCAAGCTTGTGAATTATAAGAAATATCAGCACCAGGATTGTCAGGAGGTGGGGGGCAGGACGTAATAACCGTGTAATAGTTGTGTAAAAAATTTTCGTGCCCGCTGCGGTTTGAGGTTTCGGAAGAAGACAAAACCATGGACCGGGAGCAGGATCCAACTTCTCAGTGGGAAGGACCAATTACGGGCGTCTGAAGAAACCGGGTAAGCGTCTCCCACGCCAGGGGCGGCGTCGAGGCTCAGTCGAAACAGGTTGAATGGCCTGCTGTGGCAACAAAGGGCCGGACAATTGCAGGTTCGGAGATGCCAGGTCTGTGAGAGGGTAGCCGGGGGGTCTGGGCATTTGCCAGAGTTGCCAGCGGCTGTTTCCAAGCTGGTTGACGTGATAACGATCGACGTCAATGGAAAATTGGAGTCCCGTCATCGGCAACTCAATTTTCACGTGATGTGGCAAGATGACGCCCGAATGGGGATCCTGCTGGTGTTGCGAGGTGTAGGAAGATGCCAGGCGTCGTTGCTGAGCATCATACAGGTGTTGTTCCAGCACGGTTCCCTGCGTGTCGTGCAGGATTAAGACGCGTTGCAATGGTCCACCGGGTGTCTCAATCCTGGAGGTGACCGCCAACTGGCCGGGGCCTGCCGAAGTGGGGCCGCTGTGTTGACCCATGGGGTCTAACTCGACCACACCCAGTGCCGAAATGAGCCAGGTCGGTTCTACGGGAAGAATCTGGCGGGCTGCGCTCGAGTAGTACTGTTGGTTTTGGGCGAAATAGACGGCCGGAGGATCCGCTTGTCGCACCCAGATCCAAAACAGATCTTCGTTGCTTCCCAGGTCCACTTCGCTACCCGTGAGCATGTGGTCCGCACGCAACCGAAATCGTTGAGGGCGTTCCAACGCTATTTCTGTACGCAGGGTGGGCAACCCGGGAATGCGTAGTGTCGCACTTTGCCCCTGCAACTGGTGTATCGAAGCGCTGTTGACGTTGACGTGGCGAATGACTTCATCGAGTGTTGGCGGTCCGACAAAGGCAGGTGGCAGCCCGGGGCCGCTGGTGGTTCGTTTGGGACAACTGGCGCCACCCGCGGAAAAGGTTGCCACGAGCAGGAGAAACAGGAGGTATTGCGAACGCGCCAAAACAGCTTCCTTGCTGTGTTGAGGAATCGTGGTGTTCGGTTGAACGGAAATTCGGGTTTTTACTCGTCTGACTTGACGCCGGTCTATTTGCCGCGCTTCTTTCTCAACTGACTTTACGCGGCGCTGGCGAACAACAGACGCGCAAGTTCTTCCTGAATTTCATCAATCCTCTGCTGACCAGGTTCAATCACGGCTACTTGGTACTCGGTTTCTTTGCGCTGGCAATAGATCAGGAGCAACTTTTCATTTCCTTCGTCGTCGGCTTTTGCGTCCTCGAGTTTTACTATTCGACGCCGGAGCATGAGCAGTGCCAGGACGTACCGTACGTCCTGCTTGTCTTTTTTACCTTCCAGCTGTTCAAAATAATGCAGCATGACATCATTCGGCGCCCAATGCAGTTTTCGAGCATTTGGATCGGGCATTTGCGACTTCCACCATCCGACCGCATTTTCTGGCGGTTCGTCCCAACCCTCTGAGCTGTAATCGTATCTCACAACACGAGCATCCTCGAAGATCAAAAACGAATAGAAAGGCTCTCCTGGACGCAGTTCGCGACCGGTCTTTTCGCAGCGACGTGTACAGCGTTGCACTTCAAAGTCCAACATGATGCGGTCTGCGACCGGGAATCATCCGGAAAGCAGTTGGGTCCAGGTGATTGTGACCAACGTGTCGGAATAAATCACACAAGATAATCGACAAGGTGTTGGTGACAGGCAGGAGATACTAGGCGAAAGTCGCTTGAGGCTCAATACACAGTGGAGAAAGGCTGGTCGGTGTTCTCAAGTCCGCTCCGTATCTGTGGTTGACGCCTGCACTTGCGACAGTTGCCAAGATGGGCAGTTTGGTTGTGATTGACGTCGATTCGGCCACAGAACACCACGGCGGAAACACCGAACCCCTGCCACGCATCTCCCGACACCCGCGCGCCAAGGATTTCGGGACGGAACCTGAAACAGGTTGAGATTTTCACCAGCCATCCGGGCGCGTTGCGGGACAATCCAACACAAAATTTGGGCACCAGGTTGGCAGACGAACGCGAGGTGTTACGGTCAACAAGCCCGCAGCCCAGCTAGCTGGGCAAGCGCAGTCGGCCACTCCTCTGCCGGGCCCGGCGGGAGAAATCAGGAGTGTCCCCGGGACTCGGGCATTTCGACGTGTTTTGGCTTTCGTCCTTCACGCCGAGCATAGACAGTCTGTTCGTCGCCCCCTACACTGGATCATTCTTGAAACGGGAATTCTCGCAACGGCCAGAAGAACACAGACCATGACAAAACCGACTTTGGAATCTATCACGAAGAAGGTGGAAGCTGGTGAACGACTCTCTTTGGAGGACGGGTTGAAGTTGTACGAACCAGAAGTACCGCTTAACGCACTGGGGCAACTTGCCAATCAGGTTCGTGAGAGGATCAACGGTAATCGTGCCTATTACAACATCAACACACACCTGAATCCGACCAACGTCTGTGTTTATCGCTGTTCTTTTTGCGCCTTTCGCTCGGACTTGCGCGACCCGAAGAGTTATGTGATGGACGACGAGAAAATTCTGGCCCGCGGTCAGGAAGCGGTCGACCACGGTTGTACGGAAATGCACATCGTGGGCGGTCTGCATCATCAAAAACCCTACGACTGGTACGTCAACCTGGTGCGTGTCCTGCATGAGGCTTATCCTCAACTTCACCTCAAGGCGTGGACAGCGGTGGAAATTAACTGGTTTGAATTCCTGACGAAGAAGTCAATCCGGTCCATCCTTGATGACCTCATGCAAGCGGGCCTGGGAAGCATGCCGGGTGGCGGCGCCGAGATTTTTCATCCAGAAGTACGGGATCAAATCTGTGAACACAAGGCCGATGCGAAAAACTGGTTCGACATTCACCGCACGGCTCACCAATTAGGTCTGAAGACCAATTGCACTATGCTCTACGGTCACATTGAAAAACCGTACCATCGCGTTGACCATTTACTTCGTTTACGTGAGTTGCAGGATGAAACGAGAGGCTTTCAGACTTTCATTCCCCTGGCATTTCATCCCGATAACACGGGTCTGTCACACCTGAAAAAACCTTCGGCGTTGGACGATCTGCGTACGATGGCGATTTCCAGGTTGTTGCTGGACAACATCCCGCATATCAAAGCCTACTGGATCATGTTAGGGATCGGCACGGCACAGACTGCACTCGCCTACGGTGCCGATGACCTGGACGGTACCGTGCGGCATGAATTGATCTATCACGACGCAGGAGCGACGACGCCGGAAGTGCTTTCGATTGAAGTGATCCGACGATTGATTGCCGAGGCTGGTCGGGAGCCGGTCGAGCGTGACACGTTGTACCACCGAGTGGAGCGCGATGCGCACGATCCGAGCCAGTGGCGTGTTGGGGAATCGCTGTCAGTCGTGTGAAAACGATCTGCGGGTATTCTTGGATTTCTACGCAATATCCCCGCTCTCTCGGTTTCTGACAGTTGTCCGGTCAGAATTCCGCGTGATTGACCGGCCGGGAATTGTTGTTTACCCCACGTCACTGAATTGCAGTGATTCTCCGTAACGCGTCAACACCATCCGTCGTAACTTGGAGTACATCGGGTCATGGAGTTGCGCATCTTTGTCAAGCAATTGACGTGCGTCACGGCGGGCAACTTCCAGGATCTCCGCATCTCGAATAAGATCAGCAATACGAAGCGGGGGCAGGCCGTGTTGCTTGGTGCTGAACAGGTCACCAGGGCCGCGCAGACGAAAGTCGATTTCAGACAACTCGAACCCATCCGTCGTTTCGGAAAATGCGGTCAGCCTTTCGGGTGATTCATGCGCCGTGGGG
>Ga0310120_10001368_pt1 | contig 18168 bp, 19 predicted proteins | sample CB27_AW_983_MG_FD_203506 | JGI IMG/M metagenome (GOLD analysis project Ga0310120, IMG submission 203506) | Marine microbial communities from Western Arctic Ocean, Canada - CB27_AW_983 | ecosystem: Environmental > Aquatic > Marine > Oceanic | place: Canada: Western Arctic Ocean | collected...
CCAAAGTCTCTTGCTTTTTCAGCAGGGAAAATCCTCTTACTTGGAATTGGTCTCTCTTTTGTTCTTTCCATAATTTCATCAATATCTCTATCATGATAATTTGTCAATGTGTTTGCTGCTGCAGAACCTGCAGCAACTCCAAATAGCATTAAGGCCCAAGTTGCAATTGATATCTCAATATTATAGATATTTGATGCAGTTATTGCAGTTCCAAATGCTGTAAAAACTAAGAGATACCAAATTTTTGGTTTTGTTAATTCATAGTATGTTTTTATTTTGATTTTTGTAGTTGTTTCTTGCATGTAATCTCTTTTCCTCGGAAAAATAAATATCACGCGTTTACTTTGGCATGTAAGGCATTGGTTTTGTCCTTCTTTTCATCTCTATGAAGCTCTCTGAACCTAAGATCCCTTCAATTTTACCAATATTCTCCGAAACCACCTTGTGCATCTCATTTAATGATCTTGCATACATTGTAACCATAATGTCAAATCGTCCTGTAACTTCTGAAATCTCTCTAACACCATCAATTTTGAATAACTCATCAATTATTGTGTCCCGCTTTTTGGAATCCATATTAATTCCTGTAACCGATTTTACTACATATCCTAATTCTTTATCATTAACATCTATTGTATATCTCTGAATTAATTTTTGTTTTAAAAGACGTTTAATTCTACTATAAACAACAGATGAATTGACATTAATTTTCTTTGATAATTTTGGAACTGATACTGATGCATCATTACTCAATTCTGAAAGAATTTTTAAATCAAGATTATCTATCTTTGCCATTTAATTCACCGGCATCTTAGAAATTACTACCTTTAATAAAGATATTATTGGAAAATTTCTAAAATTCTCGATTAAATCTTCTCTTTCTTGTAAAGCATCTCTGCCAAAAGAACTGCTCCTTTTGCAGAGCCCATTTTTTTATTATGTGAAAATAACATATACTTTAGTCCATTTTCAAATAATTCTTCTTTTTCAACTCTACCAATTGAAGTAGTCATACCGCCCCCAACTTCTCTTTCCATTCTAGGCTGTGGTCTTGTTGGATCTTCATGAAATGCATAATATTTTTCTGGTGCAGAAGGCAATCCTAAAACTGAAATTTCTTTGTTACACTCATTGTACGTATCTTTTGCTGCACTAGGGTCGATCTCTTTTTCTGTCTCGACAAATACTGATTCTGTATGTCCATCAATTACTGGAACTCTTGTACAGGTGCAACTCACTTTGATGTCTGCATCTTCAATCTTTCCATCTTTTAGTTTCCCAAGAATTTTTCTAGTTTCTATTCTAACTTTGTTCTCTTCTTTTGGTATGTATGGCAAAATATTATCTGTAATTCCCATTGCTGACACTCCAGTTTTTCCTCCACCTGAAATTGCTTGCATTGAAGTCATCAATACTTTTTTTGCACCATATTTTTCTAGTAACGGCTTTAGTGTAATTGCTAAACCTGTAGTGGTACAGTTTGGAAGTGGCGCAACCCATCCTTTCCAATCTCTATTCTTCTTTTGAATCTCTAATAATTCAGCATGTTCATCATTTATTCCAGGAATTAGAATTGGCACATCTTCTTCATATCTATAGGCTGATGATGTTGAAATTACTGGCAAATCCTTTGCAAATTTAGTTTCTATATCTCTAGCAGCTTCTGATTCTACTGCTGAGAAGATTAAATCTAATTCTTGAACATTAACTTCATCTATTTTTAAAACTTTCATATTTTTGATATATTCTGGAATTGGTCCACTCACATCCCATGCAATAATTCCACTAGAATCTCTAATTGCATCAAGATACATTTTTCCTGCTGAACGTTCAGATGCTGCAATTTGAGTTACTTCAAACCATGGATGATTATCTAATGATTGTACAAATTCTTGACCCACAGAACCTGTAACCCCGACTATGGCAACTCTTTTTTTCATAGATCCAATTTGGCAATTTTCAGTTAATATTCCTTTAGAAAAATAACCAAAAGAATACTATACTGAATTAGTTTATTTCAAACTATGGAAATAAACCCAAATATCAACGCAATTTCGCATATTCCAGCTTCTCACGGAGGTATATTTTCAATTAAGAATCCAAATGAGAAAATAATTGATTTTAGCTCAAATGTTAATCCGCTAGGATGCCATCCAGGTGTAAAAAAATATCTGAAAAAACAATTAAATCAAATCAATGTTTATCCAGATTCTGAATCAACAAAATTGCGCTCAAATTTAAAATGGTTTACAGGAATCAATAAATCACAAATTTTGGTTGGTAATGGTGCTACTGAAATAATCTATAATTTTTGTAGTACGTTTGTAAATAAAAAATCCAAAGTTTTGATTCCATGTCCAACTTTTTCAGAATATGAAAAAGCAGTGAAATTTTTTGGTGGGAAAATCATCAACTTCAAATCTTTGAATTTTAATGAAGATCTTGAAAAATTTCTAGCAAAAATACCAACAAAAGGAATTGTCTTCTTTTGCAATCCAAATAATCCCACAGGTGAAATTCTATCAAAAAAGAATATGGAGAAAATTATAAAAACTGCTGAAAAAAAATCCACATTGGTATTTGTTGATGAAACGTTCATTGAACTTGTGCCGAATTCTTTTCCATCACTTGTAAAAACTATAAAATCTCATGAGAACTTATTCATTCTACGTTCTTTTACAAAATCATTTGGATTAGCTGGATTACGTATTGGTTATGCTCTTGGAAGTAAAAAAATAATTGGTATTCTTCAAAGAATTAAAATTCCTTGGAATGTAAATTACGTTGCACAAACTGCGGCAAGTGCAGCATTATGTTACTCAGATTTTCTAGAGAAATCTAGAAAAAATATAAAAAAAGAAAATTTATTTTTAATGAATTCTCTATCAAAATTAGAATGGTTGTCTTGTTTCAATTCCTCTACTAACTTTATTCTTATCAAGACAAAAATAAATTCAAAAATTCTACAAAAGAAACTACTTAAAAAAAATATTCTTATTAGAGATTGCAGCACTTTTTGTGGTCTTAATGAAAATTATATTCGAATAGCTATAAAAAATAGAAAAGAAAATCAAATACTAGTCAAAGCACTTGGAGATATAAAATGGTCAAATCATTAATGATACAAGGAACATCTTCTGGTGCTGGAAAAACAATACTTGTTACAGCTCTATGTAGAATTTTTTCTGATCTGGGTTACACAGTTTCTCCATTCAAAGCACAAAACATGTCAAATTTTTCATATGTTGGAAAAAACTTTGAAATCTCTAGAGCACAGGCTATACAGGCGGTAGCTGCAAGAACTAGCATAACTCCACTTCAGAATCCAATTCTACTAAAACCATTAGGAAATTATCGTAGTTCTGTATTTGTAAATGGAAAATTCTTCAAAAAAATGTATGCAAGTAATTACTATGAAAACTTTGTTCTAAAAAGTGGTTTTAAAGCAGCTGTAGAATCTTTCAATAAAATTGCACAATCACATGAAATTATATTTCTTGAAGGTGCTGGATCTCCTGCTGAAATTAATCTACAGAAATTTGATATTACAAATATGAAAATTGCTAAAAAAACAAAATCACCTGTTTTACTAATCACTGATATTGAAAGAGGTGGTGCGTTTGCGAGTATTGTAGGTACAATGGAATTAATTGAAAAAAAATATCTTGAACTTGTTAAGGGATTTGTCATAAATAAATTTCGGGGCGATATTGAAATTCTTGAACCAGGTTATAGAAAATTACAACGAAAAACAGGTCTACCAATATTCGGTACAATTCCTATGACTAAATTTGAAATACCTGATGAGGATTCTATTGGCACTTCACCCAAAAATCTTAATTGGAATACCTCAAATTTAAAAAAATTAGACATTGAGATAAACAAAATCGCAAAAGTTGTTAAGTCAAGTCTTAATATTCGTAAAATGGAGAAACTTTTGAAATGATTCTTGAATCAATTATTATAATTGGCTTTGCGATAATCTTGGATCTAATATTTGGAGATCCAAAAAATCGTTATCATCCTACTGCATGGATTGGAAATTTTATTGGATCTATAACAACTTGTATGAAAAATGAAAACCAAAATCTAGAAAAATTTGGTGGCATTTTCATCGTTTTAATCCCTGTTTCTATTTCTTGTATTGTTTTGTTTGGTCTAGACTTTAGTATTGATTTTATAAATGCTGAATTTTGGTCAGTTGTTATCTCTATAATCTTTGGAATAATCCTATTCAAAATGACTATTGCAATAAGAGGAATGGAACTTCATGCTTTATCTGTTTTGGATTCTATTCAAAAAAATGATCTAACACAAGCAAGAAAAAACCTATCAATGATCGTGAAAAGAAATACAAAAAATCTAGATAAAAATCATATACTCTCCGGAACTTTGGAGAGTCTAAGTGAAAACATTGTGGATGGAATTACAGGCCCAATGTTTTATTTTGCTTTATTTGGTTTACCTGGAGCATTTGCATATAGAATTGTGAACACTGTTGATTCTATGGTTGGTTACAAAACTCACATGTTCAAAAATCTAGGTTGGTTTGGGGCAAATTGTGATAATATCTTAAATTACATTCCTTCACGATTAACTGGATTAACAATGGTATTAGGTGCAATTCTATTAGGCCATGATTGGAAAAATTGTTATGCAATCTTCAAACGTGATGGTAAAAAAACAGATAGTCCAAATGCAGGTTATCCCATGGCTGCTTTAGCTGGTGCATTAGGTACAACATTTGAAAAAATTGAACATTATTCATTAGGATCTGGTAATCAAGAGATTACTTCAAAAAAAGTAACAGATGCAATTGCATTGATGAAAGTTACATCATTGCTTTTCTTTGGAATTGTATCTATTCCTATAATCTTATTTATTTCATTAATGGAGTCGATTTTTATTGCTTAAACAAATTGGGGCTGTTTTTTCATTTCTGACAATTATTCCAACATCTAATTCCAATCTTGATTTTATTGCTAAACACATGTACCTCTTTCCAATTGTAGGAATTGTAATTGGACTTATTATCGGTTCTCTAGGTTATGGGCTATCTCTCTATTTAGAACCCTTAGTTGTTTCCTTGATTGTGGTTGCATCTCTAGCAGTAATCACTGGAATACACCATACTGATGGTCTTGCTGATTTTGCAGACGGACTAATGACTAAAGGTTCAAAAGAAAAAAAGCGCAAAGCTATGAAGGATCTCTCTGTAGGCTCTGCTGGAATATTTTCAATAGTATTGTATGCAATAGGTGTAATCATTGCATTATCGCTTAGCAGTGGAATGGAATTATTCAAGATAATATTGCTTAGTGAAATTATGGCAAAATTTTCAATGGTTTTGATGGCTGGATTAGGAAATTCTGCCTCCATCGGTTCAAACTCTCCTTTCATGGACTCTATGAAAGACAAGAAACGTCTATTGACAGCTGGAATCATTACAATTATTCCATTCATTATTATCGGCGAAATGAGTGGATTCATAGTTTTTGCAATTGGAATTGCTATCACAATGTTTTTGGTTGGATTATCTACTAGGAGTTTTGGTGGAATTACTGGTGATGTAATGGGTGCAAGTAATGAAATAACAAGACTCTCATCATTACTAATCTTTGTCTCACTATGATTGGTCTTATCATGGCTGGTGGGAAAGGAACCAGAATGCAAAGTAATGAAGAAAAGCTGTTACTTGAATACAAAAAGCCACTTGTTTTGCATGTTATTGATGCATTAAAAGGCTCTAATTGTTTTGAAAAAATTATCGCTGCAACTAGTCCAAATTCTCCACAAACCCAAAAAATTATAGCTGAAAATAATGTAACTGTATTTGAAACTCTAGGAGAAAATTTTGTTGCAGATCTAAATTATATTCTAAAAAAATTGAATGATTATGTGTTTGTCACTTCTGGTGATTTGCCTCTTTTAGATGAAAGTATAGTAGAACAAATAGTAGATACTGTAAATTCTGATAAAACATGGACTAGTATTGTTACTACAAAATCCTTTCAATCATCTTTGGGTCTAAATCCTGAATGTATTATTTTATTTAATAATGAATCCTATGTACATACAGGCATCTCTATTGTTAATGCAAGTGAAATTAAAAATTTAGAATCTGTAAAAGAAGATTATCTAATTATCAACGATAAGCGTGTATGTTTGAATGTAAACACAAAAACTGATTTTGATTTACTCAGCACTTTCTAAAATTTTACCATTTATCTTAGCTTTTGAACCTGTAGCTTTTGATAAAATATTTCCACAGGAATTACAAATTACTTGTGTAGAACTGTGAGAATACACAATTTGTTCTTCTTCACATTCGTGACATTTAACTTTGTTAAATTTGCTACTTGGTTCTGGAACCAAAACATGATCTTTTTTCATACTGCAATCAACTCAAACTTTCTAATTCTAATTCCTTTATTCATCATTTTCTTTTTACATGTGGTGCATGTTTCAATTAATACAACTTTTTTAGTAGTTTTAGCAGGTTTTGCAAGTTTTGGAAATTTTTGTCCGCCATATCCCTTTTTTCTTAAAGCATGTCTTCTTTCACCTGCTGCGGAACCTCTTCTTTTTCCAGCTTTGTAAATTGATACTTTCATTATTTGATGACTCTTACATTTTGGACAATATGATCTAGTCTCTTTTGGTAAATTCATAGTATTTCGCCTCGCTGACCGTAATTTAAACATCGCTTCAATGTATAATAATATCTGAGGCTATCTTGTGGTGTGCATTCTAAATTTTCATCAGTATTTTCTGAAATTAATTCAGTAGCCATTGGAGATAATCCTGCAGATCTGATTTTAGAGAATTGTTCTTTAATCAATGTCTATACAAATGAAATTCAAGAAAAAATTCAGATATCAATCAAAAATGATCGAATTGCATTTGTCGGTGTTGATGCGTCTCATACTCGTGGTCCAAAAACCAAAGTTTTAGATATAAAAAATAAGCATGTTTGTCCCAGTTTTGTTGATCCACATATTCACATTGATCATTTTTTGACTCCAGCAGAATTTGTTAAAAAATCATTACTGTGTGGGGTGACTTCACTTTTTCCAGATTCTATTGATATTGTGAGTGTATGCGGTTATCGTGGATTTAAGGAATTTTTACGGCAAACAGAAAATCTCCCAATGAGATTTTTTCATACAATACCTGGAGGTTTACCTGTTGATCGAAAATTCAGTCATGGAAAAACTCTCAGTATTGAAGAGGAAAAAGATGCAATTGGTTTACGTTCTGTTGTTGGATTAGGTGAAGTTTTTTCCTGGATTAAGGTAACCAAGCGAGATCCTAAAACCATAAAATCATTAAAGCAAATGCATGAAAATAATTGTATAATTAATGGTCACACTGCTGGGGCAAGTGGTAAAAAATTAAATTCTTATGTTTCATCTGGTATCTTATCTTGTCATGAACCGATAAATTTTGATCAAGTGCTAGAGAGATTACGTCTTGGAATGTGGATAATGATTCGAGAAGGTTCAATTCGTAGAGACTTAAAAGATATTATTCCACTTGTATTATCTCATGGAACATACAAAAATAGATTAATGTTTTGTTCAGATGGATTAGATCCATTTGACATATCGAATATTGGTCATATTGATCATTGTGTTAGAGAATCAATTAAACTTGGAATGAATCCAATTGATGCTATTTCCATGGCTTCAAAAAATTGCTTTGATTATTATAAAATGGGAACTGAATTTGGTGGAATTGGCCCTGGAAAAATTGCTGACATTTTAATTTTAGATGACTATAAAAAAATAAAAATTAACAAAGTAATCCTTGGTGGGAAAATTGTTGTTTCTGATGGAAAAATTTTAGAAATAATTCATTCCCCTAAAATACCAACTTGGATACAAAAAACTGTTAAGCTTCCAAAATTAACAACTGAAAATTTCATTCTTACTTCAAAAAACAATACTGAAATTGTGAATATAATTTCAATGAAAACTGAAATTGTAACAAAAAAAGATACTACCAATTTGAGTGTTAAAGATTCTAATGTTATGGCATCGTATGATAAAGATATTTGGAAGGTGACTGCAATGGATAGGACGTTTGGTAGTAAAACTAAGACAATTGGTTTTTTAAAAAATTTTGGTGCTGATGTCGGTGCGTTTGCATCCACATGGAGTTTTCATGAGAATGATATGATTGTAATTGGTTCAAATGAGAAGGACATGGCTGATGCAGCCAACAAACTTGTTAAATCACAAGGCGGATTAATTGTTGTAAAAAATGGAAAAACTTTGGCATCATTACCTTTCCAAATGGGTGGAATAATATCCACTGATTCAATTGACAAAGTAACTACTAACTTTACAAAAATTAATGATGTTTTATTAGATTCTGGCTGTAAATTTAAGAAACCACATCTTATACCTCTATTCTTGCCTTTTTTGGCATTACCAGACATTCGAATAATGTATAGTGGAATTGTAGATGTAAAAGCAAGAAAATTCATACCAACGATCCAGACTACAGTATAAAAAGGGGATTCAACGAAAATATTTCGTGGCCTCAATTCAACAAACACCAAATGGACCAGTTTTAGTCCTAAAGGAAAGTGCTTTACAAGAAAAAGGTAGAGACGCTCAAAAAAACAATATCATGGCTGCAAAAATGGTTTGTGACATTGTAAAATCAAGTTTGGGTCCACGCGGTTTAGATAAAATGCTAGTTGATTCCTTAGGCGATGTAACAATTACAAACGATGGTGCTACAATTCTAAAAGAAATTGATGCACAACATCCAGCTGCTAAAATGATGATTGAAATTTCAAAAACAGTTGATAGTGAAGTTGGAGATGGAACTACTTCATCTGTTATATTTGCTGGAACATTGTTAGCAAAGGCTGAAGAATTACTCAAAAAAGACGTTCATTCTTCAGTTATCATCGAAGGATTTCAAGCAGCATCTGAAAAAGCACTAGAAATATTATCTGAAATTTCAAAAAAAGTAACTCCTGATGATAGAGAAACTTTGTTAAAAATCTCAAGTACCAGTATGGAATCAAAATTAATCTCTGAAGATAGTGAACCTCTTTCAAAAATTGTTGTTGATGCTATTATGAACATAACAGAAACAACTAATGATAAACCGTCTGTAGATCTTGATAACCTTAAAGTTGAGAAAAAGGCTGGTGGTTCAATTCAAGATACTACCTTAATCAAAGGAATTGTTTTGGATAAAGAAGTAGTTCATTCTGGAATGCCAACAAAAATTCAACAAGCTAAAATTGCATTATTGAATACTGCAATGGAAATTGAAAAAACAGAGATGAGTGCAGAAATTAGAATTAATGATCCAACACAAATGCAAATGTTCCTAGAAGAAGAAAATAGAATGATAAAAACCATGGTGGATAAAATTCATTCAATTGGAGCCAATGTTGTAATCTGTCAAAAGGGAATTGATGACATGGCACAACACTTTTTGTCAAAGCATGGAATCTTGGCAGTTAGACGTGTAAAAGAAAGTGATATGACTAAACTTGCAAAAGCAACAGGTGCACGTATTTCTTCAAGCATTGAAGATATTTCTGAAAAAGATCTAGGAGCAGCTAACTTGGTTCAGCAAAAGAAAGTTGAATCCGATAAATGGGTTTTCATTGAAGGTTGTAAAAATCCACAATCTGTAACATTATTGATACGTGGTGGTTCTCAACGTGTAGTTGATGAAGTTGACCGTTCCATACATGATGCATTAATGGTCGTAAAAGATGTAATTGAAAAACCAGAAATTGTTGCTGGTGGTGGTGCACCTGAAGCAGTACTAGCATCATTTTTGAAAGATTGGTCTGAACGTTTTGAAGGTAGACAACAATTAGCTATTAACAAATTTGCTGAAGCACTAGAAGTTATTCCATTAACAATTGCTGAAAATGCAGGAATGGATCCTATTGATACTATGGTTAAATTACGTGCAAAACAAAGCGAAGGCAAAAAATGGACAGGAATTAATGCAAGAGAAGGAAAAGTCGCTGATATGTTATCTCTAAACATTGTAGAACCAGTTGTAGTAAAAGAACAGATTATCAAATCTGCTACAGAAGCTGCATCAATGATTCTAAGAATCGATGATGTAATTGCAATTTCTGGTGGTTCTGGTGGTGGAATGCCTCCTGGAATGCCTCCAATGGGATAAATTTTTCAAAAAGCGGTTCTTAACAACAAAAGTCCTACACACAAAATGACATTTCTTGTAAGGGTTGGCTATGACGACAAAAATTTTGTAGGTTGTTCTTAGAACCGCTTTTCATGACTAATTTAACTAATTTTTAGATATAAAATCCACTGAGAACTTATCTATGATTCATTTTCTTTGAAAAAACTCAAAAAACATTAGATCCTAAGCATTACATGAATAAAATTGGAATTGATCTAGGTGGAACCAAAATTGAAGGTATTTTAGTTGATGAAACTTTTGAAACCATTGAAAGAAAACGAATTCCTACCAATCAAGATGATGGTTATGACTCAATTTTACAATCAATCAAAAATTTAATTCTCGAACTTGCACAAGAGTCAGATGGAAAAGCATCCATTGGAATTTGTACCCCTGGAGCATTATCTATTGATTCAGGTTTAATAAAAAATAGTAATACCCCGTGCCTGATCGGAAAAGATCTTCGAAATGACTTGCAAAATATTCTACATCATGATATATTAATTGAAAATGATGCTAATTGTTTTGCATTGGCGGAGGCAAGACTTGGCGCAGGTAAAAATTCGAATTTGATATTTGGTGTTATAATAGGAACTGGAGTTGGTGGAGGAATAATTATTGATGGAAAAATTCATCATGGTAGAACAAACATTGCTGGAGAATGGGGTCATCATTGTCTACATGATGAAGGAAATAATTGTTACTGTGGAAATAGAGGTTGTGTTGAAACATACATCAGTGGTCCTGCACTAGAAAAAAACTGGTCACAACTATCTAATCTAAATCAAAGTCTTCCTGAAATAATACAAAATACAGATAATCCAAACTTTGTCAATTGGAAAAAAACATTTCTCGATAATTTTGGATTATCCTTAGCAAACGTTATTGACATTTTGGATCCAGACATGATTATTTTGGGTGGCGGTGTATCAAATATTGATTTTCTATATGATGAAGGAAAAAATTTGGTCTATGAGAAAGTATTCAGTGATACAATTGATACTCCAATTGTAAAAAATAATCTTGGCGATTCAGCAGGAGTATTTGGTGCTTGTTTGTTATAATTTTACTGAGGCTCAATTGTAGCAGGTGGTTTGCTAGAAATTACATATGAAACCCAAGTCACCTCATCAATCTCATTGGTAATTCTATTGCTAATTTTTTCTAATACTCCATCTGGAAGTCTTGTCCAGTCTGCAGTCATTGCATCAATTGAATCAACAACTCGAACTGTAACAATTCTTCCATACCTTCGTTCATCTCCTACCACACCTACAGCTTTATCATCACCTACTGCGGCATATGCTTGCCAAACCTTATCATAAACTCCGGCATCCAATAATTCATCCTCAACAATCTTACTCGCTTTTCTACAAATTGATAATTTTGAAGGAGTGATTTCACCAATAATTCTGACTGATAGTCCTGGTCCTGGGAACGGATGTCTTTTCAGTAGTCTTTCTGGGACTCCTAGAATTCTTGCAACATCTCTTACTTCATCCTTATACAATTCTCTTAATGGTTCTAAAATTTCTAGATTTAACCAATCTGGTAATCCTCCAACATTGTGATGAGATTTTATAACTGCTGCAGGACCTTTTGATACTCCGCTCTCAATTACATCTGGATAAAGTGTGCCTTGTGCTAACCATCTAAACGGACCTTTCTCTTTTGCAAAATCAGTGAATACTTGAATAAATTCTTCTCCAACAATCTTTCTCTTCTGCTCAGGATCAGTGACTCCTTTTAATTTTGAAAGAAATTTTTCGCTTGCATCAATTCTATGAAAATTTAATGAAAAATTCTTCTCAAACATATCTTCAATCTCTTCAGATTCCTTTAATCGTAATAATCCATTGTCTACAAAAACTCCCGTTAATCTATCTCCAATTGCCTTATGTATCAATAATGCGGCAACTGTTGAATCAATTCCTCCACTAACACCACACAAAACATTTCCTTCAATTTCTGAAATCTCCTTAACAGTTTTCTCCACAAATCCCTCCATTGTCCACTCTTGTTTTGCTTTACAGACATTCAAAACAAAATTCTTCAAAATATCAGTTCCTCGTTCTGTATGAACCACTTCTGGATGAAATTGAATTCCAAACACAGTACGATTAGTATTTGCTATAGCTGCAGCATGTGAATTCTCTGTATGACCAATAACTTCAAAATCTATTGGAATCTCTTCTACTTCATCTCCATGACTCATCCATGCACGTATTGACCCGCCAATTCCTTCTAGCAGTCCTGAATTCTTATCCATTGTAAGAAGTGACGAGCCATATTCTTTGTTTGCACGTTTCACTTTACCTCCAAATTTATTTACAATCAATTGATGACCATAACAAATTCCTAGTAATGGTAAATCAAAATTGAATAATTCTTCATCTGGCTTTGGCGCATTTTCACTATAAACACTTGATGGTCCTCCTGAAAAAATAATCCCTTTTGGATTCATCTTCTTTAATTCTTCAGGAGTTATGTCATATGGAACTAATTCAGCATGGACAGAAAATTCTCTAATTCTTCTACAGATTAAATGACTGTATTGGGAACCAAAATCTAAAACAATTATTTTTTCCATTTTCTTATTTTACTGAATTTTCTAGCATTCTTGTTAATGACCATGTTGCTGTATTGATTATTTCATCCAATCTTTCTTTTTGTCTGTAATTTTTAATAATTATCTCTCTTATTGAAGGACCATTTTTGTTTATCACACAATCAATTACTGCACTCTCATCAATCTTTCCATCTTTGACATCTACACTATCTGTTTTTTTCATCTCACCAATAATCCTCTCAATAAAAAATGATCTAAGCGGTGGTATTTCATCAGTAAGACCAATCCCTTCACTTAAGATTATGGAAATCTGTTCAGGAGTGACAAATGCATTAGCAATAATCTCTCCATCCTTATTCTTCTTAATTGGAATTGACTCTGGTTCATCTTTTGTTTCAATCTTGATCTCTTGTTTTGGTTCTTCTTTTTTTGGTAATGAAGAAGCTTTGGTAAAACTAGAACCTTTTAGAATCACATCAAGTATCTCTAAATTTCTTTCTAGAAAGTCTAATTCTTCTTGATGTTTTGTCATCTTGTCGATGATTGAGTCCTTTAGTTCTATCATCTTCTGAATCTGTTCATCAGTATACTGCATAATTATTAGAAAACTTATTCAGTATTAAAACACATTCTAAAAGTTTTCAATACACTGTAGGTCAACCAATCTAATCATTTTATAACCCTTGATCTTTTTTGTTGAGTACAAATCTGCTTTTGATTTTATTGCAAACCACTCCAGAATTCTTTTTCCAAATTTTAATTTCTTAAGCTTTGTCTTACGATTGATCACTTTATGCTTTGAATATTTTCCAATTTTTTGTCCAAAATCCATTCCAATTAAAACAATTTTATCTGCATTGAAAAATTCTGCAAGAAATACACATCTATCTCCATCTGTGAATCCTCCAAAATTCTTCATCTTCCCAAATTCCTCTGTTTGAGTAGTTCCGACTACATTTGCAAACTCCTTGACAATTTCTAATTTATCATGATTATCGCCATGTGCATGAACTATTATGGGAATCTTCGTCCGCCCAATTTTTCTAATACTATTCAGATCTCCATCAAGATCGGTGACTAAAATATCTGGTTTGATATCTTTTTTAGATAATGCTTCTACAGCTCCATCAGCTACAATTTTTGTAACATTTTTACATTTTTTGATATATGTTAGAGATTTTGATAATGATGGTCCTGCTCCAATAATGAAAACTGTCTTGTCAGTAATCTTTTCTTGTAATTGTTTTTTTGAAAATCTCTTTTCTAATAATGAATTTAATTTCTTTGCAGAAAGAAAATCATCTTTTTCTCTATATCCAAATTCTTTCCTAATCTCTTTGAATTTTGTTTTCCATCCATACATTGTCATATCACTCAAATAGATTACCTTATCATAAATGATATGACCAAACTAGGTAGTCTTGTAGTAGGAAAAAAAAATAAAATCACCGTTATGGGAATTCTGAATATCAGTCCTGAATCATTTTATAAAAACTCAATAAAATCTACAAAATCTCAAATATCAAAACATGTATCGGAAATGGAAGAAAATGGTGCTGAAATTATTGATATTGGCGGAATGTCTACTGCTCCATATCTACGAACAATTGTTTCTGAAAAAGTTGAATCTGAGAGAGTAACCAAGGCTATCAAAATAATACAAAATTCATCAAACATTCCAATTTCTGTTGATACATGTAGAGCAACAGTTGCAAATACTGCACTTGAATTAGGTATTGATGTAATTAATGATATTTCTGGTTTAAAGTATGATAAGAATATGCCAAAAATTATAGAAAAATATAATCCCTCTCTAATTTTATGTCCTTATAGTAAAAATACTGTAAAAGGTAATCCTATTTCCGAAACAAAAAAACTTTTGAATGAAAGCATAAAGATTGCACTAAATGCTCACATCTCTAAAGAAAAAATCGTAGTTGATCCTGCCATTGGTTTTTTCCGTCGTTCTTCTGATGTTAAAAATAAACTTCCTTACACAAAAATCATTTCTAACTGGGCTGAGCGGGATATTGAAATTATTAAAAAACTGAAATTATTGAAAACTAATTTCCCTATCTTGATCTCAATATCCAATAAATCATTTTTGGGAAAACTACTTGGAAAAGATGATCCTACTGATCGAAATACCGAAACTGCAATAGCTGAAATGTTATCTATAATTAATGGTGCATCCATTATTCGAACTCACAATCCAAAAGTAACCTCTGATGTTATCAAATTCACAAAATTACTCACAAAAAAATCCAAGAAAGGCTTATAACAGATTTTTTTTCTCTGGTAGGAGGTTCATTTGACAATAAGAGAAGGGTTCACTTTTGATGATGTTCTACTTGTTCCCAAATTTTCAGACATCACTAGTCGTTCACAAACTAATCTCTCCACAAACCTTTCCCGAAATATAAAACTCAACATTCCTCTAGTTAGTGCAAATATGGACACTGTAACTGAGTCTACTATGGCTATAACGATGGCTAGACAAGGTGGAATTGGAATAATCCACAGATTCTTGACAATAGAAGAAGAAGTAAATCAAGTTCTAAAAGTCAAACGTTCCGGAAGTGTGATGATTGATAATCCATATCAAATTTCTGATGATAAATCAATTGAAGACGCTATTGATTTGATGAATGAAAAAGAGGTGTCTGGATTACTAGTAGTTGGTTCAAATTCTAAACTTGTGGGCATCTTAACTGAACGTGATGTACTTTTTGAGTCCATTAATTCCAAGAAACTTGTGTCTGAATTAATGACCAAAGATGTAATCTCTTCAAATGAAAATACAACACTGGACGACGCAAAAGATATTCTGAAAAGCCACAGAATTGAAAAGTTACCTCTTGTTAATGATAAAAATCAAATTGCCGGCTTGTATACTACACAAGACATACTGAATATCGAGAATTTCCCTAATGCATCAAAAGACAAAAAAGGACGACCTCTTGTTGGCGCTGCGGTTGGAGTAAAAGGTGATTTCTTGGATAGAACTGAGGCATTACTTGCCGCAGGTGTAGATGCAATTGTTGTTGATATTGCACATGGTCATAGCGAAAATGCAATAAACACTATCAAGCATATCAAAAAAGCATTTCCTGATTGTGAATTAATAGCTGGAAATGTAGCAACTGCTCAAGGTACTGAAGATTTGATTAAGGCAGGAGTTGATGCAGTAAAAGTTGGGGTTGGTTCTGGTTCAATTTGTATTACTAGGGTTATCACAGGCTCAGGCGTTCCACAATTGACTGCAGTGATGGATTGCGCTGAAATTGGAAAACAATATGATATTCCAATCATCTCTGATGGTGGAACAAGAACTTCTGGTGACGCTACTAAGGCTTTAGCTGCAGGCTCTTCATCTGTTATGTTAGGAAGTATGTTGGGCGGTACAGACGAGAGTCCAGGTTCAACAATTACAAAAAATGGAAAACGATTCAAGTTTTATAGCGGTATGGCATCTTTGGGTGCTGCTAGAAGAAGAAAATCAAAAGAAAATACACAAAGTGAGATGGATGATGATCTAAATGACTATGTTGCCGAAGGTGTAGAGGCAATGGTTCCATACAAGGGATCTGTAACTGATATTCTTGTACAAATTACTGGCGGAATACGTTCTGGGTTGAGTTATTGTGGTGGTCATAATATTAAACAAATGCAAAATAATGCTGAATTTATTAAAATGTCACGAGCTGGATTTGCAGAAAGTCAACCTCATGACGTTGATGTCGTATAGCTAATCTTTTATTGATTTAAAATCCAGATTTTTCATGTTAAACAAATTCACTATAATTGGTCTTGTAATTGGAAGTATAATCTCGATTCTTGGCGCATCTTCGATTATTGATTCTCTTAGTAATCCAAATGAAATACAAGAAGATTCTGCAACATTTGGAGTTGGCGGTTTGGATAAAATTCAGTTTAATGCGCCGGAAAATTCCTCTCAATCATTAACTGTAACTGGTGACTCATTTGATATCAAAATCACAACCCCTGATCCAAGCAATGACATAAATGAAAGTTTCAAAGGTAAAGCAATCTTTTCATGGACTTCAATTACTTCTGGTGAAACAATAATCTTAATACAAAATACTGGTGATTCTGAATTTACTGAAGATTACAAATTTGAATTAGATAGTGATCCATTATTCTTTACTTATTCAATTCTAGTAATTATTGCTGGAGTTGTAATAATCGGATTTAGTGCTGGATTTAGTGCAAAAAAACCCAAAGGTTTCTAATCTAAATCTGCAATTGGGTATGAACCAATTATTTTGAGGAACAAAGTATTTTCTGAAATCTTATCTAATACAGATTTAATTTTTGAATTTGAATAATGTCCTAGGAAATCTACAAAGAAATTGTATTCCCAATTTGTGTTTTTATTTGGTCGAGATTCAATTTTTGTGAGATTGATATCATTATCATTAAATTCTTTCAATATCTGATGTAATGCACCTGGTTCATGTTTTACTGAAAAAATAATTGAGGTTTTATCATTTCCAGTCTCGGTAGTATTTTCTCTTGAAAATACCAAAAAGCGTGTAAAATTGTTTGAATTATTTGCAATTCCTTCTTTGATTATCGGAACATTATACAAACTGCTAGCAAGGCTACTTGCTATCGCTGCACAATTATCTTCAAGGTCTTTTATGATTTCAACACTTCCTGCTGTATCATATGTTGGAACAGTTCTCAAATTATGGTCTATAATAAAATCGCTGCACTGTCCTAATGCTTGTGGATGTGAATACACCTTTGTTACGTTGCCCAATCTGCCTCTACCAATTAAACAATGTTCCACTTTAAGATACACCTCTCCTATTGAATGTAGATTTGTTTTTAGAATTTCATCAATACTCTGTCCAACTGTACCTTCAATGGAATTTTCTACAGGCAAAATAGAATAATTGACATCCGATGGTGTTCTTTCTTCTTCAGCAGAATTTAGTGCATCTTCAAATAATGCAGTTCCAAATGTATCGATTCCTTCTCCAAAAAATTTCTTTGCAGCACTTTGACTATATGCTCCTGGCACACCTTGATATGATACTTTCTTCATCTTAATTTTGATTCATAAATTCAGATTTACCAAAATCTGATGATAATTTTCTATCATCAATCCATGTACAATCTTTACATTTTACGGCATCTCTCATTTTGACAACTGTGCCGAAACATTTTCTACATTTTGTGAATAATACTCCTAATTCTGGTGAATCGATAGTTGAATGAATAGTCCCATTGATATGGCTAATTATCTCTACTTTTACCACATCTTTAGCTAATGCAACATTCTTTTTCCTAAGGTGTCTTGTAACACAAATACATTCTAAATCTGAATTTGCTTTTTTACCATTGACAAATTTAATCATTATAGCAATCATTGATGG
>Ga0310120_10001375_pt1 | contig 18133 bp, 11 predicted proteins | sample CB27_AW_983_MG_FD_203506 | JGI IMG/M metagenome (GOLD analysis project Ga0310120, IMG submission 203506) | Marine microbial communities from Western Arctic Ocean, Canada - CB27_AW_983 | ecosystem: Environmental > Aquatic > Marine > Oceanic | place: Canada: Western Arctic Ocean | collected...
CGTGAGGCCGAGCAGGTTTTGAAAGGCGCGTCGAACTTCCTCTAAGCGGACCCCTTCTCAGCGGACTTTCTCTCAGCGTCTCAGTGGGCTCGCTCTGAGCGGACTCCCTCTGAGAAAGTCAGCAGGCAGAAAGTCAGCAGGCGCAACCCATCGCGAGTCCCTTACTTTTTGGTCGGCGGAAATTGGCCGAGAATTTGCTCGACGGCGTTTCGGACGAGTTTCTCGCGCTCTTCGGGAGTCGATGCCCGGCGGACTCGGCTCTGTCCTGTCCCTCGCCATATCAGGCTGCGAGTTTCGGGATTCACGAAATCGAGCATCAACGTACCTTCCTCGTATTGTGAAACCGTCGTTTGGTTCGGGTAGCCGCCAATGGGCCCCCCCCAAGCGCCATAGCCAAAGCCGTACCCGTAGCCATATTGGGTGGTGTCGACCTGAAGTTTCTGCTGCACGCCAATATGCTGGGAGATCAGGAAGTCAGCCTCGGCTCGCGGAACTCTGGCCAGTCCCTTGGTCGCGAGTACTCCGTCCACCGACCTCTCAATTCGATCGGTGAGGAGGGTGTTCTCCGCGATCGTGGGCGCCTCGTCGGGATTTGGTTTTTCCATCCAGCTGTACGACTTCAGCTTGGAGAAGTCCACGGCGGGGTCGTAGTCGTCATGGACCTTGACCGTGGAACAGCCGAGGGCCAGGCTTCCTGCCACGACGATCAAGAGAGCTATTTGGGGGATACTGCTTCGCTGTCGCCTGTACTGATCCATGGTGTTCTCCGTTTTTAGTGAACTGCCCGGGAAGTCTCCCGCGGATTGAAAGCGCCCCTCTCGGTCGGGGCTTTCGCCGTCATTTAACTGGGTTCGAGTCGGTTTCGTTGGGAGCCTGAATTCCGTGCTTCTGGGCACGGTAGCGAAGTTTCTGGCGAGTCGTGCCCAGGCTGCGGGCTGCCGCCGTGGCGTTGTAGTTCGACCGCTTGAGGGCCACCCGAATGATATGGGCTTCCATTTCCTCGAGGGTTAGGCTGCCGTCAAGGGGAAGGGTCAGGGCACCGTTGTTGTTTTCTGGCGTCGGAGTGGGGGCTTGGCCCGGAAGTTGGAGCCATCGCTCGGGGAAATCCGGGCCCTCAGAAAAGAGCACGCAGCGTTCGATCACATTTCGGAGTTCGCGAACGTTTCCGGGCCAGTTGTGGCTCTTGAGCGCCTTCCATGTGTCCTCGGAGATATTTCGTACGCTTTTCCCTGCGATGGAATTGAACTCGTCGATAATCAGCGGGACGAGTTCGTCGAGATCGCCGATACGGTCGGAGAGCGAGGGCAACACCAGTTCGAAAACGGAGAGTCGGTGGTAGAGGTCGGAGCGAAACTCTCCCGCGGCAATTCGCTCAGTCAGGTTGCGGTTGCTGGCAGCGACAATTTGAACGTCGACACTCATCTCCTTGTCGGAGCCGAGCGGGCGAACGCGTTGATCTTCAATGACCTTGAGAAGTTTCGACTGGAGGTCGATATGCATCTCGGCCAACTCGTCCAGAAACAGAGTGCCGCCATCGGCCTGCTGTATCAGGCCGCGACGTTTCTGTTTTGCTCCGGTGAACGCTCCGGCCTCATGGCCGAAGAGTTCGGATTCAAGGAGCTCCCTGGGAAGCGCCGCACAATTCACCTCCACCAGGGGTTCCTTGTATCGAGGCCCACTGTTGTGGAGAATGCGGGCAACGAGCCCCTTGCCCGTTCCAGTTTCCCCGCCGATGATGAGCGCGCTGATGGAGACATTGATCAGACGGTTCAAGATATCTCGGACTTCGCTGGCCGCGTTGCTTGACCCGATAAAATTGGAGACCGGGTAGGCTCGGTTTTGGTTGCGGGCATGGTCGTCGAGCCTGCGCTGAGCCTGTGCGCTCCGGGCCGCGCTGGTGACCACTAGGTCTAGTCTTTTTTGATCGCACGGCTTTTCGAGGAAATCGTAGGCTCCGATTCGAAGTGCGCGAACCGAATCGGCAACGGTTCCATAACCGGTGAGGAAGAGCCACTCGGAGCTTTGCTGGTGGTCTCTGCACTCCTCCAGCAGGTCCAGGGCATTTCCGTCGGGAAGATTCATATCCGAGACGACGACCAAGGGAACCAAGCCGTCCTCCATCAGCGCCTTCCGGGCGCCGGATAGATCGCGGTGGAGGACTACGTCCCAACCCTCACGGGAGAAATGCCGAACAAGTTCGGTCCCGAGGAATTCCTCGTCTTCGATTAGAAGAAGTGTGTCAGCCATGGTGACTGGCTGACGGTAGCAATATCGTTACCAGCGCGCCGGATGCCGAACTGCCGGAGGGAGCGTTGGACAATTCGATTCGCCCGCTCATTTCTCGAACGAAGCGTCTGGCCATAGCAAGGCCAAGTCCTCTTCTCGGTTGGTTCCCGGAGCCAGAGGGGAGAGATCCTCCACGCAGGATGGTTTCGGGAAATCCGGGGCCGCTATCGAGGACCACCAGAGCGACGTATTCCGCCCGAGTCTCGACTTCCAGTCGAACCCATCCCGGGTTGTCGCCGATGGCCTCGATCGAGTTTGTCACGATATTCGAAAGGCAACAGCCGAGGCGATTGGGCGGCAGATGGCAATGGATGCCCGGCTCGATGTCGTACTCCAGTTGAAGGTTGTCCGGGATCTGAAAGCGCAGAAGTTCGAAAATTTTCTCAGTCCACGGAGCAAGGTCTATGGACTGGGAGAGTTCGGGTTCATTGCGCGCTAGGGCTACGGCCTGGCTAAGAATGTCCGTGACCCGAACCGCCTCCGAAGAGAGAGTCGCCAACCTTTCGCGTAGTTCGTGGTCCGCCGCCTCGGAGATCAGATTGGCCAGGCTCATTTGGATTCCCGCCATGGGGTTACGAATTTCGTGGGAGATGGACGCGGCGAATTCCGCCGTGGCGGCGGTTTTCTCGGCTTGAGCCAGTTCTCGCTGTCTTCCCAGGAATTCAGCCGTGCTCTTCGCTTCGGCCGGGTTGGGGGCTTGCTGGGTTTTGTCGGGGCTCTTCTTTGGGGAGGCCGAAGAGGGGGCGCGAACGAGCAGTGTGGAACCCGCGAAGGCCAGCAAGAAAGCCAGCGGCACGACGGTCACGGGCTTCAGCAGAAAGGAGGGGTTCTCCCCGGAAGGAAGGAGCCGTTGCTCCTCGGCAGAGCGCAGATGGACCTGCCCGATGCGCTCGCGCGCGATCTGTTTCTCCTGATGCCAGGCCATGCCTGCGAGGGCCATGCCCGCAAGCAGGATAAGGAAAGCCCCAGCGGTTTTCGGGGAGAGGAAATGGGCCGTTAAGTGATTGCGGTTCATTGTCCGTTTGAACGCTTGTCCGTTTGAATGCTGCGTAGCGGGTTGTCGAAAGCGGGTTGTCGAAAGCGGGCTGTGAAGGCCGGTTAAGGTGGTTTGTAGATATTGAACTGTGAAAGTCGGGTTGTGGATGCTGAACTGGCCCGGGTTTCCGTTCAGTTGGGCCGCGGATGGAGTCGGAGCTTCGGTGAATTTTTCGTGAAGAGGTAGCCAGCATAGCGTGCTTGCCGATGCACGAGAGGAGGGTTTCCTCTTGGTATTGCTTGGCGGGTCTTGATTGCCGAGCCCTGATTTCCGGGAGTCGGTTTTACCAAAAAAACGCGCCCACCCGGGCTTGCGGTGGACGCGTTCTTTTGAGTAGCGAGTTCTTGTGGTTTGACAGGAAGAATGCTGATTTTACTCAGCAGGGATCGTTCAGGCAGTTGGAAATTGATCTAGGAGAATTCGTTTGTGCGATGGTACAGGTGGCGCGATTTCTACGGATTGCTGGGGCAGAATGTCGAGTTCGGGCTTGTTGCGCGCGAGCATCAAGAGCGGTTTCCCAAACTCTTGTTGTTTGCGTCGAATCGTAAAGGCTCTCTTGCGAACCCATTGAATGGATCTTGGGGCTTCGAGCTTTGCGACGATGTCGGGACCGGAAGGAGGCGTTTCGTGATTGGCCACAAGTTGAAGGTAGGTGCGCAGGAATTCCTTCTCATGGGCCGTGAAATCGGGCTCCGTTTTGAGACTGCGAAGCCACTTGGAAGCTTGTCCGGCGAGTACGAGAGGCAGGCGATCACGGTCGATCTGCTTCCAGCGGATGCTGTGAACAAGCACGTGGATGACGCTTCGATCGATATTGCCGATGTTCTCTCCGAGTTGTGCGGCGGACGGGTGGGCGTACTCGTTTTCTTCGAGCAGCTCGATGTAGGCCCGTACCACCAGAGTTTCCTTGGGGCTGAAGGCGTCTTCGATCAGGCTGGTGTGGAGGTCCTCCAATAGCATTTGCTCGATACCCACGTTCTCACGCGTCGTCCGGAAGTTGCGGACCTTTCCCCGGCCTCGTCCTTCCCCGTCAAATCGCTGGGCTGGGGACAGGCTGGTTTCGTCCGAAGCGCAAAATTGCTCGGACTCGGGATAATCGACCAGAAGTTTCTCGGATGTGAAGGTGTAACTCTCCAACCTGTAGCTGACTTGGTCGCTCGAGTGGGCAACGGGGGGAAGAGTCTGGATGCGGAGTTGCCCGAGGGCGAGCAACGGAGCCCCCGACGTTTGTTCTCGTTTGCTTCCCGAGGAGGTCAGTGGGTCGCCCTGAAGATGGCTGGACCCCGAGTGCACTTCGAGGTTTTGCCGACCCCTTTCGAGTTCATCGATGGTGGCTTCCGAGATCTCTGAATTCTCGTGGGTCAGAAAAACCTGGACCAGGCGAAGATTTCTCCGGGCCAGGGTTTCTTCGTAGGCGCTCACGCACTCTCCTTGGGGATTGATCAGCGCGGCCTCCCGGGTCTTCGGACATGCGATCAAGTAGCTGATTTTGTTGGAACTCAGGTTGCTGTAGTGGTCAAGGATCATGGCTGCGACTTCCTCCGGATTGCTATTCGCGGGGCTCGGGGCTAGAGCACTAGTCGTTCTGGGTGAGGTGAATGGATCTATCTAAGTGCGAATAATGGATCTGATTGCATTTGCCGTGCCAATGCGAAATTCTTCGGAACGCAATGATTTCAAGCAGTTAGGATGTGCCGGGGTTTTCCCTCAGTGGTTCATACGAGCCTTCGGGGCGGCCCGTCTGTCCCATTTGAGCCGCATCCCGAAGCCGGCTTGAATCACCCCCCACGGGAAGTTGGGGGCATGGGATCGGCCCCAGGGAGCACCGGGTGCCTTGGAGGGGCGGGAGGGAGAGTGGCTTAGGGGTTAGCCGCAACGAGTTGCTGGAGCTGCTGGTGCATAGTCTTGCTGCGAAAGGGCTTCGATATGAAGCTCGTACGGTCGTCTTCGATGTCCTTGATTTCGGCCATCCGGCTGCTGTAGCCGCTAATGAGAATGCAAGGCACAGAGGGACGCGAGCGGCGAATTTCCCGGAGCGCCTCGACGCCATCCATCTTGGGCATCGTCAGGTCCAGGATGCAGGCGCAGAATCGATCAGGATTTTGGGCGAACAAGCGTGCGGCTTCCTCACCGTTACTCGCCTCGACCACATCAAAGCCGACTCTCTCGATGATCTGCTTGGCCACGGCCCGCACTGTGTCTTCGTCATCAGCCAGGAGAACCGTGCCCTCGCCAGACCAAGAAGAGAGAGCAGGCTCATTGCTGATCGGCTCGGGCAAAACGCAATTCACGGCTGCGGGGAGCGCGACGCGGATACACGTCGGGCCGCCAGGCTCGCTCCTAATGGAAATCGAGCCACCATGGGATCGGACGATGCCCTGTGCTGCTGCTAGGCCGAGTCCGCGCCCCGTGAATTTGGTTGAAAAGAAGGGGTCGAAGATTTTGTGGATGATCTCCCGGGGTATTCCCGGCCCGTTATCAATCACTTCAAAAAAAACGCCGGGAGAGCGCTGCTTCCCGTTGAATCCGACAAAGAAGTTGTGTGTGGAGAGAGCGGGCGAGATCTCCTGTTCGTCCTGGTCAGTGTTGTCCTCGTTGTGCGGTGCGATTTCGGTGCGTCCGGTTCGAATCAGGATAGTTCCCCCATTCCCGCCCACGGATTCCGATGCGTTCGTGATCAAGTTCATCATGACTTGTTCGATTTGAACGGGATCTGCCGTCGTCAATAGAGTTTCATCTTTTAGCTCCAGGACGAGCTCGCAATGCCTTGATACCGTGACCGTCAATATTTGAGCCATCTCTTGGATCGATTGATTGAGGTTGATTCTCGTGTGCTCGATATTCGCTTTGCCCGTGTACGTCAGCATCTGGTGACACAGATTGGTGGCCTTCCCGGCCGCTAGGGCGATGTCGTCAATCATCTCGATTCCCAGGGATCCATCCCTAAGCTCGTCCTTCAGGAGTTCGGCGTTGGCGACAATGGGCACGAGCATGTTGTTGAAATCGTGGGCGATCCCGCCGGTCAAAAGACTGAGGCTCTCCAGCTTCTGAGACTGCTGAATTTTCTTTTCGAGCCCACGGGTCTCGGTCTCGGCGAGTTCTCGCTGCAGGATGGCTTCCTGTAGCTCAGCATTGGCCGAGCGATGTCGTTCCATTTCGACCATCGCGATTCGGCTCGACTTGCGAGCGGCAATAAGAGTGAACGCGGCGACGCCAAGCCACAGGCAAGCCACGAAGCTGAAAAAAACCAGCCCGTGGTTGACGTCGGCCTCTATGTCGACGATCAGCTCGGGATCGAGGGGAATGGACACTTCGATAATGCCTCCCAGATCACCGACTTTCCAGGGAATCGTCGTCGATCGGGAGTCTGCGCTGTGGCATCTCAAGCAGCGTTCGCTCATTAGATCGGCCTTGGCGTACCTGAGGATCGTTTTGGCGCCGCTGTGATCGAACTCCATGACGGGCTCGCTGGGCAGCGCTTTCAGTTGCTTCCAGGCCTTTTTGGCGAAGGCGTCGGGGAGACCTCGACCAGCCTTGTTTTTTGTTAAGGCGTAGGGGGTGTGGAATTGCACCTTTGCGCCAAGGCTCCCCTGCCCGAAAGCGTCGGCGAAGCGCTGGCTGAGCTTCAAGGGCACTCCGGGAATAAAATTGCCGTCGCTGGCCATACCGGGATGAGTCTTCTCAAAATGGAGGGGGTCGAATTCTTCCTGGATTTCTTCGGAGTAGGCCGACCGCAGGGCGATGATGGACTCAGTGAGGATCTCTGCGTCTTGGATCGCCGCCGTCCGGGTGACATGCTGACCCAAGTCACTCAGGCTCCAAACCGTGGCGGCGAGTCCCAGCGTCGCGATCACCAGCAGAGGGGAGGTGGGATTCCGGGCGAAGGAGTAGAGATCCTCGGTGCTGTTTTTGGTTGCCATTGGAACGAGCCCCTGATTTATTCAAAACCGGAATCGCGGGATAACGAAAGCCCTCCGCGCTTGAATGCCTTTGGGGGAATCTGAGTGCAACTAATAGGCCAAAGCCTTCTCGGGGATTAAATTTATACAAATCAGGGTTTTGAAAGATTCTGTGTCCAGCCGGTGTGGTTTAAATAGATATATTCTGATCGAATTCGGCCGAAATGAATCACTTTTGCCCTGGGTTGGGACAAGCCGGTGCGGCCCGGAATTTTAGTGCGATCGCTCCATCCGGATCGTTGAGCTTCAGGGCCTCAAGGCGTTGCGCCGGCCAGGGGTTTGCTCGGCGTAAAGCGGACGGGCATTGCCTCGATCCCCGTAATGAAGTTCGAGGCACGCTGGGGGAGCGCGCCGTCGGTGGCCAGTTCGAGATCCGGCAGCCGTCGGGTGAGTTCTTCAAACATGATTTGCAATTCCAGCCGCGCCAGGCTCGCTCCCAGGCAATGGTGCGTGCCGTAGCCCCCGAAGGCGACATGGGGGTTCGGGCTTCGTGTCACGTCCAGAATGTCGGGGGACTCGTAGACTCTTTCATCGCGGTTGCCCGACGGATAGAGGAGAAGGAGCCGGTCTCCCTCGCGCACCTTTTGGCCGCGCAACTGAGTATCTCGCGTGGCCGTTCGGTTCATATTCTTGATGGGCGAGACCCAGCGCAAGAGTTCCTCCACGGCGGTGGGAATCCTTGCGGGGTCGTCGATCAGTTTCTGGCGCTCGGCGGGGTTCTCCATCAGGGCAAGGGTTCCCTCGGTAATGACGTGCCGGGTCGTTTCATCACCGCCCACAAGGATCAACAGGGATTCGTGGATCAGTGCCTCTTCGTCAAGGCTGTGCCCATCGATCTCGGCATGAACCAGAGTCGAGAGCAAGTCGTCGCTGGGTTGCTCTCGTCGGGTTGCGATGGCTGCCAGGGCATAGGTGGCGTATTCGATTCCGGCCTGTTGGGCGCGTTCCTGGAGTTCGGGGCTGGCGGTGGCGGATGTCGAGGCCAGCATGTCCTCAGACCAACGCAGGAGGGTTTCGAAATCCTCCTCGGGCATGCCCAGCATGTCGCCGATCATGATCAGGGGCAGCGGCGCAGCAATGTCACGAACAAACTCGCACTCGCCGCGTTCGCAAACCGCATCGATCAATCGGTTCGTGATGCGGCGAATTTTCGAGCGGCTGTCCTCCAGACGTCTGGGAGTGAAGCCACTATTGACTAGATTCCTCCGGCGCTTGTGATTGGGGTCGTCCATGTTGATCATGGAGGGGATCAGGATCCCCGGCTCCGGGCGCGAACTCTTGCCCGAGCAAAAGGTCTCCGGGCTTTTGGAGACCGTCATGATGTCCTCGTGAAGAGTCACCCCCCAAATGTCGCCGACTTTGTCGTAATAGAGAGGGGCATTGGCGCGCATCCACGCGTAGTGGTGGAGCGGTCGGTCAATATAGAAATTGCCGTCCAGAAGCAGAATCTCCGGTCGGGTCGGATGGTCGGGCATCTTCAACACCTCTCTAATTGACTTGCCTTGCTCGGCCCCTGCTTGACTGGGCTCCGCCGGCTATTCGCGGCTTGCGGCCCGGCGGAGCCCGGTCGCTGGCAGTGCTCCCGGGAGCCTTCGTCGTCGTGTGAATCCGCTTTGAAGCCCGAAGGTAGGCATTCGCACCAGCTTCGCATCTGGGCGACGTTCGAAATTCCCGACCAGGCTCTGGTCGACCAGGCTCTTCCCGACCAGGCTCTTTTCATTGGAGGCACCGGGCCCTTTATCGTCAACGGACTCCGAGAGCGCGGGTATGGGGTGACGATTCTCCCTACGGGACAGCGCGCGGTCGAGAGGCTGCGCCCAGCGGCGGTTGTTGCCTCAGTCCGGCTTTCAAGCCGGGTCTTCGTCGAGGACCCGTCCGGCTTCAAGGCGGTGCTTCTGGACTTTGCCCAGGGCATTTCGGGGCAGGGCCTCGATGCAGTGAACCAGGCGCGGGTGTTTGTACGGGGCTAGGCGTTGGGCAAGAAAGCTGCGAATTGCCTCGGCGGTAATCTCGGCCCCGGTCTGGGCAACCACGTAGGCCGTTATGCTGTCGCCCCACTCGGCAGAGGGGGTGCCGACAACCGCGCATTCGGCGATCCCCGTGTGTTCGGCCAAGGCTTCTTCGACTTCGCGGGGGTAGACGTTGTACCCCCCGCTAATCAGCAACTCCCGGGCGCGCCCTGAAATCACCAGATACCCCGCATCGTCGAGCTGGCCGAGATCGCCGGTGCGGAAAAAGCCGTCGTCCCGGAAGGCTTCGGTGTTGGCCTCGGGGCGCTCCCAATAGCCTGCAAAGACGTTGGCACCGCGCACTTCGATCTCGGCGGGATCGCCCGCAAGCCGGATTTCAACGCCGGGCAGGGGCAGTCCCACTGTGCCCGGCCGGCGTTCTCCGTCCACGGGGTTGGAGGCCAGCATTACGGTTTCCGTCATCCCGTAGCGCTCCACGATGCGTTGGCCCGTGAGCGACTCGAAGCGGGTATGGAGTTCGGCGGGTAGGGGCGCGGAGCCGGAAATGCAGAGTCTGAGCCGACTCAACTCGCCGACCCGGGCGCTTTCGACCAGGCGATGGTAGAGGGTGGGCACGCCGAAAAATAGCGACGCTTCGTGATCGGCGATGGCTTCGAAAACGGCGTTGGGTTCGAAGCCGGGGAGCACCACCGCACTGGCCCCAGCGTGCAGGGTTCCGTGCAGCCCAACACCGAGTCCGTGCATGTGAAAGAGCGGGAGAGTGAGCACCAGCCGGTCCTGGGGGGTCCAGCGCCAGGCCAGGCGAAGCGCTTCGACGCTGGCCAAGAGATTCGCGTGGGAAAGAACCGCCCCCTTCGGTTGCCCGGTGGTGCCCGACGTGTAGCCGATGAGTGCCGGATCCATGGGATCCGCCGTGTCGAGTTCGGGAGCGGGGGCGTCGGCCAGGGGCAGGTCGGGTGAAAAAACTTGAATGCTCTTGTCCTGGTCTCGAATCCATCGGCCGCGCTGAGGATCGTCGACGATGGCTGCCCGGGGCCGGGCGTCGGCCATCAGGTGCGCGAGTTCGGCCTGGCGATACGCGGTGTTGGCGGGCACCACCACCCACCCACCGCGAAGGCAGGCCACATGGGCAATGACCAACTCGGCACTGCTCGCGGCGGAAATCAGGACCCGATCACCGGGGATCAGTCCGGCCCCGTGAAGCCGACCGGCAGCCCGTCTCGAAGCCGCTTCCAGTTCTCCATAACGGATGGCCCGGCCGCCGGCGAAGAACAGGCAGGGTCGCTCGGGGTCCGTATCCCAGTGAGCGCCCCAGGATCGGACCAGGGAGCCGTGTCCCCCGGCCGTGGGGTCGAACTCGGTGCCCGGGTTCAAGGGGCCTTTGTCGGCGGGGGGCATCCCGAGGGTCCTCCGTGGTTCGCGGGTTCCCGCGATGGCTGGGGCGCCCAGCATACCCGGCAGTCCCCGGGGTTTCCCGGCCTAGCAGGGGCCTGGGAAGAGATTGGCTCTCCCGGGCGCTCATTGGCCGGGTCCGAAAGTTGATTGGGTGCGGACCTGTGCTAACTGTCTAGGCGACCTAACGATGTTACACTGCTGAAACAGCGTTAGGAGCCGCTCCACGGTGCGCCGGGGGCAGGCACTTTTCTACCCGTTTCCAGTCATGAGGTTCACCCATTGCCCCCCCCTGCCGAAGCGGCCGCATTGCGGCGCCAGCAAAATCGAAACGATGCCCGTCGCACGATCATTGATGCCACCGAGGTCCTGCTGACCGAGTCGGGTCTGGGGGGGTTCTCCATGCGGGCCCTGGTCCAGCAATGCGGGTACTCGGCCCCCACGATCTATCACTATTTTGGCGACAAACCAGGGCTGATCGATGCGGTGCTTGAGGCGAGCCTCGAGCACCTTGTCGAGGAAATTGAGCAGGCGCCCAGTGATGATAACCCGGTCGTTCAGGCCCGAACCCTGTGTTTGATCTTTGCACGCTGGGGTCTTCGCAATCCGACGCACTACCGCTTGATGAATGAGCCCAGAGATCGGGAACTGCCGCCGGGCTCGGCGCACCAGCGTGCCGTTGAGTTGATGTCGGAACCTCTGAATGCGCTGATTCAGAACGGCCAAATCAGCGAAGCACAATTCCAATTGATTCAGCAGTCGCTGTGGGCCTGCTTGCATGGACTGATCTCGCTGCCCGCTGTGCATCCGGATACGGACTGGAGTTCCAATCTGCTGGAAATCAGTATGGACGTGCTTCTGGGAGGCTGGCTGGCGAAATATTCCCAGCCGGGCGATTGGGGGGAAGCAGCGGATGAGAGTTGAAAATCGAAGAGGAGCTACCATGCACTTGAAGCCGCGTGAGATTCAATTTGCAATCGTCGCCAGCTTGACAGTCATTTTTCTGATCGCCGGCTGTGGTGAAGAGTCGGGCGGGCCAGCCCAATCTCAATCCGCCCCGCCCGTGATGGTCGCCCGAGTCGTGGTTCGTGACGTAGTCGATCGGATTACGGCCACGGGGCAACTGGTGGCCAAGGCGGAAGCAACCATCGCCGCCCAGATTCCCGGCCAAGTGACCGCGATCTCCGTGGAGGAGGGCGATGCTGTCAGCGAGGGCCAGATTCTTTTGGAAATTGACCCCGAGCGCAGGCAACTCGAACTCGCAAGCGCCGAGGCGCATTTGGCCGAAGCCAGCGCTCAGGTGGTGGAGACCTGGCGTGGCATGGACCGGATTCAGAACCTCAACAGGAGGGACGCGGCGTCCCAGTCGAGACTCGACGAAGCGCGGACTGCGCTCAAACTCGCGCATTCACGGAAGAATGCCAGCGAGGCCCGTGTGGGCCTGGCGAGGCGCGCTCTGGCCGATGCCTCGGTCCGAACGCCGTTTGCAGGCTTGGTGGCCCGGCGCAGTGTGAGTGTGGGCGAGTACTTGAGTGTGGGGCTGCCCCTCTTCGAAATTGTGACTCTTGATCCCATCGAGGCGGAGTTCTCGGTGGCGGAAGTGGATTCCGGACTGGTTCGGCCCGGACAGAACGTTGAGGTCAGCCTTGCTCCTTTTCCCGATGAACGCTTTGCCGCGGTTGTGACCGTGGTTTCGCCGACCATTGACCCCCTGACCCGTACGCTGCGCGTCAAAGCCGAACTTTCCAATGGGTCCGGCCGGCTTCGGCCCGGACTCTTTGCCCATGTCGAGTTGGGGGTGAGCGAACGCGAAAATGTCATCATGGTGCCCGAAGAAGCCCTGCTTCAGCGCGCCGAAGGGGCTGTCCTCTACCGTATGGTGGAGACGGATCGGGTGGAGCGAGTCCGCGTCGAAACGGGTGTGTTTGCTGACGGTTGGGTCGAGGTTCGGGGCAACCTTGAAGCCAGCGATCAGGTGGTGGTACGGGGCCAGGCCAATCTGTCCGACGGCGTTGCGGTCGTCATTCGCAGCCGGGATGGGCGCCCTGTTGATCAGCCTCAGGTGGCGACGCCAGTCTCCTCCCTGTCTTCGGGGGCAGACGGTTGACCCTTTCGGATCTTTCCATCGAGCGTCCTGTTCTGACTTGGATGATGATCCTCGCGCTGATTGTATTTGGTGTGCTTGGATACAACCGCCTGGGCGTTGATCAGTTCCCGAATATGGAATTCCCCGTGCTTTCGGTGACGTCTATCCTGGATGACGCCACGCCCGAAGGCATCGAAGAAGACGTCACCGATGTCCTAGAGGAAGGATTCAACACCATCGGGGGTGTCCGCAAGATCTCTTCTACGAGCTTGCGCGGTGCTTCCTTGATCCAGGTCGAGTTTGAGCTCGGAACCAATCTGGACGTTGCGGCCCAGGAAGTCAGGGACAAGGTGGCCCAGGCTCGTTTCGAACTTCCACCGGAAGTTGAGCCGCCCATGGTGAATACCTTTAACCCCAATGACCAACCGGTGCTCTGGATTCCGCTCAAGACCAACAAAAGTTCAGTGGCCACCATGGAGGTCGTCAAGCGGCAGATCAACCCGCGCTTCGAAACGATCCAGGGGGTTGCTGGGGTTGCGATTTTCGGCGGGCTTGAGCGCAATATCCGGATATGGCTCGATGGCGAAGCCCTTCGGGCACGCCAGCTTTCAGCCATGGATGTCTTTCAGGCCTTCAAGCGGGAACACGTCGAATTGCCGGCGGGCAAGATAGAAGGCGGCCGGGTTGAGTACGCGGTTACGACCGACGCGGAGTTTGAGAGCATTGAGACTCTGGAACGGATGGTGGTGAGTCAGGTCGATGGCGCTCCAGTCCTGTTGCGGGACGTGGCGCGGGTCGAGGACGGTGCGGAAGATCAAAATATCATCGCCCGTTACAACGGGGCCGAGACTGTGGGTCTGGGTATTCGCAAGCAATCGGGGGGAAATACCGTAGGAATCGTCGACGAGGTTCTTCGACGCATCGACGAAATTCAACTTGTTCTACCCCAGGGCATCGAGTTCGAGAACCCGGATGGATTTATCGATTTTTCAAGAGGGGTGCGCGAAGCCGTTGCGGAAACCCAGTTCACCCTGGTGGTGGGTGCGCTGCTGGCTGTGCTCACGGTATTTGTCTTCCTGCGCCGAACCCGTCCCACGCTGATTGTCGCTCTGGCGATTCCGGTGTCGCTTGTGGCGACCTTCGGACTGGTCTGGCTTTTTGGATTCACCCTGAACACCATGACGCTACTCGGAATGACCTTGGCCGTGGGCGTTGTGATCGATGATGCCATCGTGGTGCTCGAGAACATCGAGAGGCACCGAGAGCAGGGCGAAGACGCCCGGACGGCGGCCAAGAATGGCACCCGGGAAATCGCCTTTGCGGCCACCGCCGCGACGATTTCAGTGGCAGCGGTCTTCATCCCGGTCATATTCGTCGAAGGGCTCGTGGGAAGCTTTCTCGGAGAATTCGGGCTGGTGGTCGCCGGGAGCGTGATGATCTCGCTCTTCGTTGCCCTGACAGTCACACCAATGCTGGCCGCACGCATGCCCGCTCCGAAGCCTCGCAAGCCCAATAGCATTTATGCCCGCCTGGAGCGCGGCTTTGAGCACCTGGAGAATGCCTACCGCCGGGCCCTGAATCTGAGCCTTCGTCATCGTGCCCTGACCGCGATCGCGACACTGGCTTCCTTGGGGTTGGCCGTCCTCTTCGGGATGGAACTGAAGCGGGAATTCTTTCCCCCTTCGGACGAGGGGATTTTCTTCAGCAACTCCGAAGCGCCGCCCGGAACCTCGTTGGCGGCCTCTGTGGAATACTTGGAGCAGGACGAGGCTTGGTTTCTGGCCCAACCCGAGATTGTCGGAATCTTCTCCGCCGCGGGCACCGGGGGCGGCTTCGACCCGGCCAGCCGGAGCAATCGCTCGATGATCTTTGGAACTCTCGTCGGCAGAGAAGATCGCAGCCGGAGCGTCATGGAGGTGATCGCCGCCGCGCGGAAGGATCTGGGCTCGATTCCAGGAAGGCAGGTCCGTATCTTTAATCCGGGCGAGTCGATGATGAGCAACGGCGGCGGTTTTGACGTGGATCTGCGGGGCAATCTTTCCCTTGAGGAACTCGATCGAATCTCGGATGAGTTCATGGCCGCGCTGGCTCTCATCCCGGGTTTCGTCGATCTCGACAAGAGCCTGAAACTCGGCCTTCCGGAGCTCACGGTGAAGCCGGATCGAGAGAAAGCGGCGGCCATGGGGGTCGATGCTCGGGCCATCGCCCAGACGATCCAGATGATGGTGGGCGGGATCGACGTGGGCACGTTCAAGGAAGAGGGTCGTCGCTACAACATCCGTATGCGGGTGGAGGGCGAAGACCGCGCGGATCCCGAGGCCATTGGCCAGCTCTATGTTCGCAACCGAAGCGGAGACCCGGTGGCTCTACGCAACCTCGTTTCCGTGGAGTTGGGCGCGGCGCCCTCGGAGATTACGCGAATCGATCGCCAGCGCAGTGTCAACATCAGCGCCAACCTCCAGGGCATCAAACTTGCCGATGCCGTGCAGCACGCTAAGCGGGTCGCAGAAGAGATCCTGCCCCCGGGCATTGGGCTTGCGATGTCCGGAGAGGCCGAGGCGATGCAGGAGGGCAATGAGCAGTTTGGCCTGGCCATGGGGCTCGGAATTCTCGTGATCTACATGATCCTGGCGGCTCAATTTGAGAGCCTTGTTCATCCCCTCACCGTGATGTTGGCCCTTCCGCTTTCCCTGGTGGGTGCCCTCGGAGGGCTCCTACTCTTTGGTCACAGCCTGAACATCTTCAGCATGATCGGCATCATTCTTCTGCTGGGGCTGGTGACCAAGAACTCCATTCTGCTGGTCGATTATGCGAACCAGTTGCGCCGGGGCGGCATGGATAAGGTCGAAGCCATGCGAACTGCGGCGCCGATTCGTATGCGCCCCGTCTTGATGACCGCCATCTCGATGATCTTCGGTGTTCTCCCCGCCGCGCTGGGAATCGGTCCAGGGTCGGAGACCCGAGCCCCCATGGCCGTCGCGACCGCCATGGGCATGTTTTCCTCGACACTCCTCACCTTGCTCGTCATCCCTGTTTTCTACCTCCTCCTCGACGATGCCAGCGAATGGCTCAAGCGCATTTTTCGTCAGATCACCGGGGGCTCGAGCGCCGCCGGGACGCCGGCCACTGGAAATTGAAACCCCGAGACATTCCGCAAGCGGGATGAATTCTCTACCCTGACTGCACGGGGGGGAGAATGGGCGGCAAGAATCGAGGGAACGAATCGAGGGAACGAATCGGGCCGCCGGAGCGACTCAGGGCGGGAGGTTTTGCCCGATGAGTTGGCTCGGTTGTTTTGAAATTCCCGCAAGCTGTGTCCGGATCGTCCTGGGGACGGTGTTGGGGCTGCTCTTGATCCAGGTTGGCCCCGCATTGGGCCAGGTGGTTTGGGAGTCGGCGCCGCGCTTTGTCGAGGCCGACCAGGCGTACATGGAACGCGCCGACCCCGCGCGAATTACTTTTGCCAATCAACGTTATGAAGCCCTCTATCGGGCCGATCCCGGGGATTGGGAGGCCGCCTGGCGGGTGGGCATGACCTGCTATTTCCTCGGTGACCGGGTGGCGGAGGATAAGTCCGAGCGGGAGGCGTTCTTCGCCCGGGGACGGGACGTGGCCCTGGTAGCCTCAAAACTGAACCCCGACTGCGCGCCCTGTGAGCTCCTCGTGGGAATCAATATGGCGCTTTACGGCGAATCCGTGGGCGTGGTGAAAATGATCTTCACCCTGCGATCGATTCGCTCGCATCTCCGCCGGAGCCTGGAACTCGATCCCCACTTTGCCGAGGCGGCGGCGGCCCGGACCCTGGCGACGGTCAACGAGGTCGTGCCCTTCTTCCTGGGCGGATCGAAGAAGCGCGCTCGCAAATACTTCGAAGAGGCCCTGGCCATCGATCCGAGCGAGCCGCTCAACTACGTTTATTTTGCTCGCTTTCTCCAAAAGCGCCGGGAGTTCGGGGCCGCCCTGGAACTGACCGAACGCGGTCTCGAAATTCCTCGTCCGTCCCCTGGACGCGTGGAGTCCCGGGCCGGTTGGGATCGGCTGGAGCGGATTCGGGCCCAATTGAAACTGGAAATAGAAAAATCAAAGCCCCCCGGTCGGCGGAAAAAACCGGGGCAGAAAAAGCGACGCTGAGGGAGGGGCCTTGGATGGCGCAGGGCCGAAAATTGGAGGGTGGGGGAAGTGTAAATTGAGCGCAAGCGAACTTCACTACCGAAGCGCCACCGAACTGACCGCACGAGTCCGCTCGGGTGAACTCTCGGCTCGGGACGTCGTCAAAGCCCATCTGGCTCGCATCGAAGCCGTCAACCCCCAACTGAATGCCATCGTCACCCTCGTCCCCGAGCGTGCGCTGGATTGGGCGGCGGAGGCCGACGAGCGCCAGGCTCGGGGCGAAGTGTTGGGCCCCCTTCATGGGCTCCCCATTGCCCACAAGGATCTGGTTCTGACCGAGGGCATACGCAGCACGTCGGGGTCCCGATTGTTTGCGGATCGCGTGCCCAAGCACGACGACCTTATTGTCCAGCGCCTGCGTGGGGCGGGCGCAATTACATTGGGCAAGACCAACGTGCCCGAATTTGGCGCGGGGTCCCAGACCTACAACGAGGTCTTCGGCGAAACCGTGAATCCTTGGGACCCCGCTCGCACCTGCGGCGGCAGTAGCGGCGGGGCGGCGGTGGCCTTGGCGACGGGCATGGTTCCCATCGCCGATGGCAGCGATATGGGGGGATCCCTGCGCAACCCGGCGAGTTTCTGCAGCGTTGTGGGTCTGCGTCCGTCGCCGGGCCGGGTGCCCATCTATCCCGGGCGCTCGGACTGGTCGCCGCTCTCGGTGCTGGGTCCCATGGCCCGGACAGTAGAGGACACCGCGCTGCTGCTTTCCGCCATGGCGGGGCCGGATCCCCGGGCGCCCCTTTCCCTGGAAACGCCCGGGGAGGCCTTCGCCCGGCCCCTGGAGCACGATTTCCGCGGTGTTCGGGTCGCCTGGAGCCGGGATCTCGGGGGTCTTCCCGTGGACGCCCGGGTGAAGTCGGTGATTGAGGCGAGTCGCAGCGCCTTCACGGATTTGGGCTGCGAGGTGGAAGAGGCCGAGCCCGATTGGTCCGGAGCCGACGAAGCCTTCAAGACCCTCCGGGCATGGGAGTTTGCCCAGGCGTTTGCGGAACTGCCGGGGGCAGCCCGCAGTCTTCTCAAGGACACCCTGCTCTGGAATATCGACCAGGGTCTTGCCCTGTCCTCCGCCGACGTAGCCCGGGCGGAAATTCTTCGCGGTCGGATCTATCAGCGGGTGCGCGTGCTGATGGAGGGGTATCGGTTCATGGTCCTTCCCGTCAGCCAGGTGCCGCCCTTTCCGGTTTCGCTCCGCTACCCCGAATCCATCGAGGGAGTCCCCATGGAGACCTATATC
>Ga0310120_10001377_pt1 | contig 18115 bp, 15 predicted proteins | sample CB27_AW_983_MG_FD_203506 | JGI IMG/M metagenome (GOLD analysis project Ga0310120, IMG submission 203506) | Marine microbial communities from Western Arctic Ocean, Canada - CB27_AW_983 | ecosystem: Environmental > Aquatic > Marine > Oceanic | place: Canada: Western Arctic Ocean | collected...
CCTTGCCGATGTTGTTGTCCTCCCTTACCAACCTACCGCTACCACCCCTGCGCCACGCCGTGCTGGGTCTCCTTGTGGCCATGACTGGCTTGTCCGCTCCGGCCCAAGGGCCTCAGGTGCCGATCATCGCTGAAGCCCTCCCCGCCATGGAGGCCACGGATCGCCCTCTCGCGGCTTACTTCGCTGGGGCTCACCTTGCCGATGTCACTCCCTCCCGGCCCCCTCCCGCGCCCTGCTTTCAGAAAACTCCAGACGGAACGACCGTGGTGACCATTCAGTGGGACACCAACGACGGCGAATCGATCGAGCGACACTCTACCGATCTCTTTTTAGCCACGCCCGTAGTACCCGAACCATCTCCCCTCTTTCTTGGCGCGTGCGCCGGGTGCATCGTTCTGCTTCATCGCAGGCGTGCACAGCCCAGCAACCTCCGGCCAGCGCGCGCCATACTTTCCGCCTCCGTCGCGGCCCGCGCCCGCCCCTCCCGATCCCGGCTGGCCCCCATCAGCCGAATCCACGTGGCGAGAGCGCCGCAGGAACGGCTGACTCTTCCGGAGCATCGCTTGACTTCCAGGCGCACGGCCCAGCCCGCGCTCTTGCCAAGCTAGGCGCTCGGAGACACCCCGGGTCTCCGGACTCTTCGCAAGTTCCCCGACCCCTCCGGGGTCGCAGCGTCCTCCGACATCCTCTCAACCTGATTCCGGGAGCGTTCGAGAGGCCCCTCCCGGGATCGGACGGAAGGGCCTTGTCCTTGCGCCATTCGCCTCCGGACTCGAAGGAGATGAATGGCGACGCTTCAGGATTTCCGGCTATTCGTCGGCGCTCGCTTGCGCATCACACGGGCCCCCCAAGTCCCTCCCCTCAACCCTACCAAGCGATCAACAAGGGCGGGATCACGATCTTTACCTTGCCTCCTTCGTTGTTCTCGCTCTCTTCAATCGCGATCACGATCTCGTTCTCAAACTCAACAACCAGTTTGCCAATCTCTTCCTTGGTGGTGTGGGAAAACTGGCGGAAGACGGAACCGGTGATGGGATCGCGCACGAGGTTGTAGTGATCCTCTTCCTCGTATTTGATGAACTCCCACTTGCCGGTTTTTCCCTTGGCGGTCTGACGCACCTTCGTCTTGGTCGGCTGGCCCAGGGCCAAGGCGACTTCCTCGGTCGACATCCCGATCGCCACTTCGTGATTGGCGATGAACTCACGCACAATTTTCTGCCGTTCGTAGACCTTCTGGAAATTGGCTGCGAAATCCTTGTCCTTGGATCCCAGTCCCTTGGGAGACACCCATCCCGATACTCCACCATGAGTAGCCATGCCACGGATCTTGTAGGCCTTCTCGGTGATCCCAAGGACCGTTACCTTGGTATTCACCTTCAAGACTCCGAGCTTTCGTCCTCCTTTCTTGGTGGCGTAGACCGTGCTGGGCTTCACGACGAGAAGTTCAATTTTCTTGGCCGTGAACTCCTCGGTGTAGATCACGTCCGGGTCATCATTGAGGAGCGAGGGCTTATTCCGCAAATCCGCTCCGGCGGGCGCGATGATGAGGAGCGACAGGAAAAGGACCAGGAGGGCCGAAGATGAATTCGCTTTCATGGTGAGTTAGCAAGGTAAGATCAGGACCTCCAAAAGAAAGCCCTCTTTTCCTTATGACGGGCACACAAGAAAAGGAATTCGGGATTTCTCCCGAATACTTTCTGCGAAATCGTCAACGCAACGAGAAATCAGGCCCGGCGGCGATGTAAGAGGGCCAATCCGGAGAGGGCGAATAGGACGATCGTGGAAGGTTCGGGGACGATCCCAAGGGAAAACCAGACCACCTCGCCCGCCCCAGCTGCTCCCGCTTCGCCACCGGCAGCGGCGCCAAATCCGGCACTCCAGGTGGTGTTATAGCCACCAATTGCGGCGTAGTCATTGCCCGCCGAAAGTCTCCGCCCAATCTGGCTCGTCCCATTTGGAAAGCCCCCAACCTCAGCATTGGACGAGAGCAAATTGCCCCCCTTCATCGAAGATCGCCAATTCGGTATCGTAGGTGGAAGTCAGAATATCAAGCGTGAGCGGAGTGGAGTCATCACCCAGGATGCCCAGATCAAGCGACGCCACCGGAGCAAAAGGAGCAGTTGCAAAATTGAGATTGATGTCAAAGCTCGCGCTCGTCCCCACCCCATAGGAATCGATGCTGAGGAAGTAGGTCCCTGCCGTAATGAGATAAAGCGACTCGGTGGCTCCAAGGGCACCGTCGAGGAAGGTCGCCCCCAGGGCCCCGTCCGCGAGGTTCAGAGCTCCGTCAGGGGTGGTGTCCAGGTTGGAGAGCAGGAAGAAGTCGGGATCACCAGTCAGGGTATTCGAAGTGACCTGAGCAAGGAGGGTCTCAGAGGTCGAAAACTCGTAGACCAATTCATTTCTCCGGTCGAGGGAGGACACAACGCCCGGATCCCAATCGGCATTGTTGGCACCGGTGGCGATGTCCCCGATAATGTTGGCGGATCCGCCCAGCGCGAAGGTCCCAAGGGTTCCACTACTGACCAGAACCGCGTGGCAGGAACAGTAGCAAGGGTGAGAACAACCCGAATGCGTAAGGATCCTTTTATGAGAATCCCCACTCAACTTATCCCCAAAGCAATAGGCGAGTAAAAACTGTCTCAATGAATCCTCCGCTTCTTATCATTACAAAATGCTGAACAATCCAGTCTCAGCGTAGTTTTGGTCGGCATTCTCGGATGCCGCCCTATAGTCCCGCCTCGATGAACGGACCAATTTCTGAAAAGCTCTTTGAGGCCGCCAAAAAACTGATTCCAGGGGGCGTCAACTCCCCCGTGCGAGCCTTCCGGAATGTCGAGGGTGACCCGTTCTTTGTCCGACGTGCGAAGGGATGTCGCATCGAAGACGTGGATGGCAGAAGTCTGATCGACTATGTCTGCGCTTGGGGACCGGCCATCCTGGGTCACGCCCCGACGGTCATCACCAACACTGTCCACCAAGTCGCCAAGGAGGGTCTCTCATTCGGCATTCCCAATCCCTCCGAAGTGGAGATTGCCAAGATCATCGTGGAGTGGGTCCCCTCGGTTGAGAAGGTGCGCATGGTGAACTCCGGGACCGAAGCCACCATGTCCGCCATTCGCCTCGCGCGCGGATTCACCGGTCGGGACAAGATCGTCAAGTTTGAAGGCCACTACCATGGTCACGTCGATTCGCTTTTGGTGGCCGCTGGTTCCGGTGCCCTTACCCATGGCGAACCGGACTCGGCGGGAATCCCCAGGTCCTTCGCGGCCGAAACCATCCCCGTCCCCTTCAACTTGCCCGAGCGCATCGAGGAAGTCTTCACCAAGTTCGGCCATGAAATTGCCGCCATCATCCTCGAACCTTACCCTGCCAATGCAGGATTTATCCTGCCCCAGCCAGGCTATCTCGAACTTCTACGCGCACTCACCACCAGGCACGGTGCCCTCTTGATCTTCGACGAAGTGATGACCGGCTTTCGTCTCGCCAAGGGCGGCGTGCAGGAGCTCACCGGGATCACCCCGGACCTCACGGCCATGGGGAAGGTGATCGGAGGCGGACTTCCGGTGGGAGCCTTCGGAGGACGCGCTGACATCATGGATCAACTCGCTCCCGATGGTCCGGTCTATCAAGCGGGCACCCTCTCCGGGAATCCCCTCGCGATGGCCGCCGGCCTCGCCCAGCTGAAGGAACTCGAGAAGCAAAACGGCTACCAGCGCCTGGAAGCCATCGGGCAACGCTTCGAGGAGGGACTGCGCGGAATTATTTCCGAGAAGGGGCTCCCCTACCGCCTGAACCGGGTGGGCTCAATGTGGTGCCTCTACTTCGGCGATTCCGAAATCATCAATGTCGACTCCGTGCAGAAAGGAGATTTCGAGGCCTTCAAAACATTCTTCTGGGCCTCCCTGGAGAAGGGAGTCTACGTGGCACCCAGCCCCTATGAAACAGGTTTTCTTTCCCTCGCCCACAGCGATCGCGATATTGACGATACTCTCGAAATCTTCGCGGAGTGTTTGGGATAGAAAGACGTGGTTTTCCGCGACCCTCCGACCAAACAAAAGGAGCCCCGCTCTCGCGGGTCTCCTTGTTGAACTTCCTGAGTCGCTCGCGCCCGGCTACGCCAGAGCTGCGAGCTTCTCTTTGAGGGCATCCGCCGTCACTCCCATCGTTCCGACCATGGTCTCGGCCACCTTGCCGTCTTTGAAGAAGACAATGGTCGGAAGCGATTTGATGTCGTAGGTGCGCGCGAGCTCCTGTTGGCTGTCGACGTCGACCTTGCCGACCTTGGCCGTTCCCTCGGTGTCATTGCCCACCGCATCGACCAGCGGTCCGATCATTTTGCACGGACCGCACCACTCTGCCCAAAAATCGACGAGGACGGGTTGATCCGATTGGAGCACTTCTGCATCAAAGTTTTCACTGGTAAATTGAAGAGCCATGGCGGGACTATGGGCGCAAAAAGGGCGACGTCAAGCGCCGCCCCTGCAAGTAAATTCGGACGTTCTTATTCCGCCTGAGCTTAGGTCATGATCGCAAGCGCGAGCACGATAGCGGCGAGAACTGTTGTGATGATCGGAAATGCCATGGTCTTGTTTATTCGAAGAGTGCGTTCCATCCAGAGCCGTTCTTGACGGGCTCTTCCTGATCCACCCACTTGGCGGTGGTCATGAGTTGCAAACCGAGAACGGCGAGCGCGAAGAGAAAGGCCACGAGGGAAAGAATCCCTGTGAGGGTGCTGTTCTCTTCGCCTTCTTCCTCAACCGCAGTTTGAATCTGCGACACTTGGAGGCCGGTCGGGGCGCCAAGCGCCTGGGTCGCAGAACCAAGTTGCACCGTGGCCTTGGGCAGAGCTTGAGTTTCACCACCCGGGGCACCGGGGGTGGAAAGCGGTTGCGTCTTCAGCGGCGTGGTCTTCGGTGCGGTGGCCGCTCCAGGGGTCTTGAGCTGCACGGTCGGCGCGGGTGCCGCAGGCTTGGGGGCGCTGGGCGCGCCCGGATTGGCAGCCCTCAAGGGAATGGTGGGCGCCGGTGCCGCAGGCTTGGGAGCAGCGAGCGCGGGAGTATCATCCGTGGCTTTCAGAGTCACGCGAACCGTCTCCTTCTTCAAGGGAACGGCCGAGGTCTTCTTCATCGGCTTGGGCGGCTTGGGCGGTTGCTTGTCGTCTTCACTCATGCGAATTCAGGTGGATCGTATTTGGTGGCGTGGTGAGCGAGCAGGCTAGAATAAGCCTGCCCGTCGATGGATTTAAGAAAAACTCGCTGAGGGGGGTCAAACCCGCAAGCTGAAAAATGAGCCGGAAATCTCAGCTCTGGTGAGGAATGAGGGCGATCGGAGCGCAAATTACCCCTTTTGGGGGCTCTCCAGCAGATTTCGCTCCCTCTCTGCATTCTTCTCCCCCCTGAAATTTTTGGTCTGGCGCGCCATTCCGGCTCGCGTCGATGAGGCCCCGGCGAGTATCAACCCCCAGCGCCGCCTGCTCACCATGTCCACCGATTCTCCTGAGCTTAGCCCCACCATGTTCAAACGTCGGAACTTTCTGAAGGACTCTGCGCTCGCCGCGGGGTTCTTCGGCTTGGGCAACTACCTGCGGGGAAAGAACGCAGCCGATTTTTCCGCCCTCGTGATTGAACCCTACGGGCCCCTCTTTCCAGACAAGGACAAGATCCTCGATCTCCCGGCCAAATTTTCCTACCGCGTCATCTCGAAGAAGGGCGCCTTGATGAATGACGGGTTCAAGGTGCCCGGCAAATTTGATGACATGGCGGCCTTCGAGGGCGAAGGCGGACGGGTCGTCCTCATCCGAAACCACGAACTGGCTTTCGACCAAGTTGACCTCGGCCCCTTCCCCAAGGATCGCTATCCGGATAGTCTCGATCGCAGCCTCTCTCACGACCCCGGCGGGCAAAGGCAGCCCCCTCAAATCGGCGGCACCACCACCTTGGTCTACAATCCCAAGACGGGAAAGACGGAGCAGGAATTCCTCTCCCTCACCGGCACCGACCGCAATTGTTCAGGCGGTAACATGCCTTGGGCTTCGTGGATCACTTGTGAGGAGACGGATGACATGACTTCTGCGCGGGGGCGCCTGCATGGGTATTGCTTCGAGGTGAGCGCCGAACCCAAACTCGGGTTGCAGAAGGCTGTTGCCCTCAAAGCGCTTGGCCGCTTCCGCCACGAAGCGGTCGCCTTCGATCCCATTGACGGATCGCTCTACCTCACGGAGGACCGCCCCGATGGTCTCCTCTATCGGTTTCTTCCGGATCGCAAGCGCGACTTCAGATCGGGCAGGCTCTTCGCCCTCGCAATCGTCGGGCACGATTCCGCCGATCTCCGCAACAACGACAAAAAGGCGAAGCGCCTCGCGGAGGAAGCCAAGCCCATGGCCATTCGCTGGATCGAGATGGACAACCTCGAGTCTCCTGACGATGACCTGCGTCATCGGGGATTCGCCAAGGGTGCTGCCCGCTTTGCCCGCGCCGAAGGGATCTACTACTCCGCGGGCGCCCTCTACCTTTGCTGCACCGATGGCGGCCCGAGGAAACAGGGGCAAATCTTCCGCATCCATCCCCGGCACTTTGGCGATGCGCCCCCGACCGTGGAACTCTTCCTTGAGCCTGAGGAGAGAGACCTTCTCACCAATGGCGACAACCTCTGTGCAGCTCCCAATGGCGATCTCATCATCTGCGAAGATCTCATTACCGAACACAAAATGAAGACTCCTCATCTACGGGGCGTCACTCCGGAGGGAACCATCTTCACCATTGCCAGGAACGCGAAAAACAAAGACGAGTTTTGCGGCTCCTGTTTCTCCCCAGACGGTCGGACGCTCTTCGTGAATCTCCAAGGCATGAGTTTCACCTTCGCAATCACAGGTCCCTGGCGAAAATAGCGATCAAGTGGCCGACGGTTCGTGATCATCCCGGTCGCAGAGGAGAGCTCGTTCCAGGCCTGATTGAGAGCGTCTGGCTCCCCTGAACTGCTTACTCTACCCTGACCTCGTGCCCGTGCCCGACCTCGCCGCCACCCTCCAATCCCGCTTCGGCTTTTCTGAATTCCGCAGCGGCCAGAAAGAGGTCATCGAGGCCCTCCTCGCAGATCGCCCAGCGCTCGCGATCTTTCCCACCGGGGGCGGCAAGTCGCTCTGCTACCAACTTCCTGCCGTTCTCCTCGACGGGCTCACTCTGGTGGTCTCGCCCCTCATCGCCCTCATGAAGGATCAGGTCGATGCCCTGCGAGATCGCAACATCGCCGCCGCACGACTCGACTCCACCCTCAGCGCTGAGGAAGCCCACGCGATCTATGACCAGATGCGCAGAGGCACCCTCACCATGCTCTACGTCGCTCCGGAACGGCTCGCCAACGAGAACTTCCGGAACCGGCTCGCCAGCACGAACATTTCGCTTCTCGCCATCGATGAAGCGCACTGCATCTCGGAGTGGGGACACAACTTTCGTCCTGACTACCTCAAGCTCGCCAAGTTTGCGCGCGATCTCGGGATCACCCGCATCCTCGCCCTCACCGCCACCGCTACTCCGGAAGTGGCCGCCGACATCCGAAGCAACTTCAAGATCGCGGAAGCCGATCACACCCAGCTCTCTTTCCATCGCCCCAATCTGCAACTCCGAGTCACCTCCTGCCTGGAAGCGGACAAACGCCCGACTCTCCTCGAACTCCTCCGCGAAGATCCCACCGCCCCCACCATCATCTACGGGACCAAGCAGGAAACCGCCGAGTCCCTGGCCTCCTTCCTCAAGCGCAACGACATTCCCACCCGGCCCTACCACGCCGGGCTCCGCGATGAAACCCGCACCGCCTGCCAGGAGGCCTTCATGTCGGGCGAAGCGCCCATCATCACCGCCACCATCGCGTTTGGCATGGGCATCGACAAGTCCGACATCCGCCGCATCATCCACTACAACCTCCCCAAGTCGCTCGAAAACTACACCCAGGAAATCGGTCGCGCCGGTCGCGACGGCAGGCCCGCCACCTGCGAACTCCTCGCCTGCCGGGACGACCTGCGCACCTTGGAAAACTTCGTCTTCGGCGACACGCCCTCCCCGGAAGCAGTCCGCCGCGTGCTCGATCAGATCCTCAATCGCGGCGAGACTTTCGATGTCTCGCATTACGACCTCGCCGGCAGCAATGACATCCGGCCCCTCGTCATCAACACCCTCTTCACCTACCTCGAACTGGAAGGCTACATCGCCGCCACCGCCCCGTTTTACACCACTTACCAGATCAAGTTCCTGCGTACCCTCGATCAAGTCCTCCTCGGCTACGACCAACGTCGACAATCATTTCTGCGCTCTCTCTTCGCCACCGGCAAGGATGGCCGCCTCTGGACCACCATCGATCCCGCCAGCGCGGCCCAAGAACTTGGCTGCGACCGTGAGCGCATCATCAAGGCCCTCACCCACCTCGAGTCCCACGGGGACATCGTGCTCAAGCCCAGCGGCATTCGCCATGCCTACCGCCGACTCAAGGAACCGGAGAATCTCGCGACCCTCACCAAGCGCATGCAAGATCTCTTTCTCCGCCGCGAAGAGCAGGACGTCGATCGCCTGCAACAAGTCGTCGACTACGCGGAAGAGACCCGCTGCTTCAACCAGCACCTCTTGCATCACTTTGGGGAAAAGATGGCGGAAGGCTGTGGTCACTGCGCGCATTGCCTTGGAGAGCCCGGAGAGGCGGGCGGCCTTCCTGAAGCACCAGCGCCCGAACTCACCACCGAACACACCGCGCCCATCCAGACCCTCCTCAACGAGAAGCACGCGCCCCTCCGCACTCCGCGCCAACTTGCCCGCTTTCTTTGTGGCCTCACCAGCCCCGCCACCACCCGGGCGTGGTACACCCCGGCGGGGGGCAAACGCCGCGCCCGCCTCGTGAGCCACGATGCCTTCGCGCTGTTAGAAGATCATCCCTTCGCTGATGTCTTGGCCTACTGCGATAGTGTGATCATTCCGTAAATTGCGTCCTCCCAGTGGGAACGAGTGTTTGCGCCGGCCTTCCCCCCCCTGCTAGGCTGCACTCATGAGACCCGCATTCCTCAGCCTCGCAGCCCTCAGTCTTTCGCTTGCGACCTTCACTCATGCCGAAGAAGACCGCCTCGTTCTGGTCGGTGCTTCCTATGGCAAAAACGTTCTCGCGATCTGCGACTCCAAGGGGGAGGTGCTCTGGAAGCACGACACCGCCGGCCCGCAGCGTGGCCACACCGGGCATCACGATGTTCACCTTCTCGCAAACGGAAACATCCTCTTCCACGACACCTGGACCAAGACTCAGGAGATCACCTTGGAGAAGAAGGTGGTGTGGGAATACGAATCCGCCAAGGAGAACGGCAACGCCGGAAAGCGCGTCGATGTGCACGCCTTCGCCCGCTTCCCCGACGGCAGCACCATGATCGCGGAAAGCGGCGTGGGCCGCTTCATTCACGTCGACAAGAACGGCAAGAAAATCAAGGAGGTTCCCATGGGGGAAGGCGGCCGCAAGAAGACCCGCCTCGTCCGCATGCTCGCCAATGGCAACTACCTCTCCTGCGCGGAGAACCCCGGCGTGGTGACAGAGTACGACCAGGACGGCAAGGTCGTCTGGGAATACCCCACCAAGACCAGGGTCTACGGCGCCATTCGCCTCCAGAGTGGCAACACTCTCATCGCCACCGGCAGCGGCAACAGCGTGATCGAAGTGTCCCCCGACAAAAAAGTGGTCTGGGAAATTACCAAGAAAGTGCCCGACACCGAGATCGGACTCTCCTGGACCACCTGCCTGCAGGAGCTCTCCAACGGCAACTTCATCATCGGGAACTGCCACGCCGGCGAGAAGAACCCGCAAATCTTCGAGATCACCAAGGACAAGAAGGTCGTTTGGGAATTCGACCAGTGGGACCTCGTCGGCAACGGCCTCGCCTGCTGGCAGGTCCTTGAAGGCAAGCAGGCCGCCATGCTGCGCCAGAAACTTGCAGCTCTCAAAAACTAGCTGCACACGGCGGCTCAAGGTTCCGGTCCAGTCCCCATCCCATCCGAATGGTGGGACCGCTGCGTCCGAAAATCTCCAGTCCTCGGAGATTCTCCACCCTGCGACCATCGGTCAAGGTTGCCGATTTTCGTGTTCATTCGCGCCTATTCGTGGTTTTCCTCCCCGCACATGGGCAAAAACAAAACCGCCATCACCCCGGCCCGGGCCGAGAACTTTCCCGAGTGGTACCAGCAGGTCATTCGTGCCGCCGATATGGCGGAGAATTCCGAGACTCGCGGCTGCATGGTGATCAAGCCGTGGGGCTTCGCAATTTGGGAGAATATCCAGTCCCACCTCGACGCTCGCTTCAAGGAAACCGGGCATCAAAATGCCTACTTTCCCCTCCTCATTCCCCTCTCCTACCTGGAGAAGGAAGCGGTGCATGCCGAGGGATTCGCCACCGAGTGCGCGGTCGTCACTCATCACCGACTCGAGATCGTGGAGGATGAAGTGACCGGGAAGACCCGCATGGTTCCCACCGGCAAGCTCACCGAACCCTACGTCATTCGCCCCACTTCCGAGACCATCATCGGGGCCGCCTTTTCCCGCTGGGTCGAGAGTTACCGCGACCTGCCCCTCCTCATCAATCAGTGGGCCAATGTCATGCGTTGGGAAATGCGCACTCGCCTCTTTCTGCGCACCGCCGAGTTTCTCTGGCAGGAAGGACACACCGCCCACGAGACCCGGGAGGAAGCCATCGTTGAGACCAAGCTCATTCACCAACTCTACGAAGACTTCCTCTGTGATCACCTCGCGATCCCCGTTGTGCCCGGCGAGAAGACGGAAGCCGAGCGCTTCCCAGGCGCGGAAAGGACCTTCACGATTGAAGCAATGGTGCAGGACAAGAAGGCGATTCAGGCCGGCACCTCGCACTACCTCGGACAGAACTTCGCCAAGGCACAGGACATCACCTTCGCAAGTCGTGATGGGTCGGAACAGCATGTCCACACCACCTCATGGGGCGTTTCCACCCGCTTGATCGGCACCCTCATCATGGCCCATGCCGATGACGACGGACTGGTCCTTCCGCCCCGGGTGGCACCACAGCAAATCGTCATCGTTCCCGTCACCCCGAAGGAAGAAACCCGCGAGGCGGTCCTCGAATCGTGCCGCGCGCTCGCCGAAACCCTGCGCCTTGAACAAAGCTATGCCGGCCGCCCCCTCCGTGTGCACGTCGATGAGCGTGACTTCGGCGGCGGCGTGAAGAAGTGGGAGTGGATCAAGAAGGGGGTCCCCATTCGCCTCGAGATCGGCCCGCGCGACCTCGAAGGCCGCAAGGTGTGCGTGCAACGTCGCGACCAGGCCCCCAACGAAAAGGACTTCATCGATCGCGAGGAATTCATCCGCAACTGCCCAACAATCCTGGCTGAAATCCAACAATGCTTGCTCGACCGACTCACCGCCTTCCGCGACGAAAACATCACCGAATGCAGCGACTTCGAGGACTTCAAAGCTCACTGGGATGGCGAAAACCCCGGGTGGTTGCTCACCGCCTGGGCAGGATCACGCGAGCAGGAGGAGGAGCTTTCCAAGGCCCACAAGATCACCATTCGCTGCCTGCCCAACGGCCAACAGGAGGGCGAGGAAGCACCCTGCGTCCTCACCGCCGAGGCCACCAGGCAGCGCGCAATTTGGGGGCGGTCCTATTGATGAAGACGACCCTGCTCATTCTGTGCACGCTCTGCGGACTCGCCTCCGCCGCACCCACCGTCGCCACCTTTTCCATCGTCGCCTACGACCCCGCCACCAAGGAACTGGGCATCGCCGTCGCCTCCAAGTTCCCAGCCGTGGGCGGAGTGGTTCCTTGGGCGCAGGCCGGCGTCGGCGCAATCGCAACCCAGGCGGCTGCCAACACGACCTATGGCCCCGACGGCCTCACTCTTCTGGCCAAGGGTGCCACCCCGAAGGAGGCCCTCGAGATTCTCACCGGGAAGGATCCGGGCAAGGCGCACCGCCAGGTCGGCATCATCGATGCCAAGGGCCAAGCCGTGAATTCCACCGGTGAGAAGTGCCATGCCTGGGCCGGAGGCAAGACGGGCAGGAACTTCGCGGTCCAGGGCAACCTCCTTGCTGGCCCGGAAGTCGTGGCCGCCATGGCCAAGGCCTTCGAGGAGAGCAAGGGACTCCTCTCCCATCGTCTGCTGGCCGCCCTCGAAGCAGCCCAAGAGGCCGGTGGGGACAAACGCGGCCGCCAGTCCGCAGCCCTTCTCATCGTGCGAAAGAACTGGGGCTATGCCGGTCTGAACGATCGCTTTCGCGATCTCCGCGTCGATGACCACGCAACTCCCATCGTGGAACTTCGCCGCGTCCTCGCCGCCCACGCAAAGGTGTTCCCGCATCCCACGGTGAGAGAGAAGTAAGCGGCGCGCTCTTATCCTATGCGGTCACCGCGCCTCGTTCGTCATCGAGCAGACCCGACTTCTCGAGGTAATAATCGTAGCCTCCGCTGTAGTTCGTGACGCCGCCATCCGAGACATGCCAGGTGGTATCCGCCAGCTTGCGGATGAAGTGCACATCGTGGGAGATGAAGACGAGCGATCCTTCGAACTGCTTGAGGGCCTCGATGAGGGCATCCACCGAGAACAGATCCAGGTGCGTGGTCGGCTCGTCCATGAGGAGGAGGTTGGGCGGATCGACCAGGAACTTCACCAGGTTGAGCCGGCTCTTCTCACCACCCGAAAGGACCTTCACCTTCTTGTGGACGTCCTCGCGTCGGAAGAGAAAGGACCCGAGGAGACCCCGCGCCTCCTCTTCCCGCATGCCGACCCCGGTGGCGCAAATTTCGTCCAGGACCGACTTGTTCTCATCCAGCAACTCCGAGCGATGCTGCGAGTAGTATCCCATCTTGGTGGCATACCCCACCTTGCGCTCCCCTCCATCGATCGGCACCGAACCAGCGAGGATCTTGATCAAGGTCGACTTGCCGGATCCATTCGGCCCCACCAGGACGGTGCGGTCTCCCCGCTCAACTTCAAGGTTTAGGTTCTCGTAAACCCGCGTCTCTCCATAGGACTGACTCACCTTGTTGAGTTCGATGACCTTCTGGTTGCTCCGCGGGGGCGAAGGAAAGTGAAACTTGAACACCTTGCGGGGAGCGCGAGGTTTCTCCAGGGTCTTCATCTTCTCTAGCTGCTTCACGCGGCTCTGCACCTGGGACGCCTTCGACGATACCGAGCGGAAGCGATCAATGAACTCCTGCACGCGGTCGATCTCCTTCTTCTGATTTCGGTAAGCCGCCACCTTCTGGTCATAGCGCTTCTCACGCTCGACAAGGTAGTTCGAGTAATCACCCCGATAATTGATGAGCTTCTGCTCATCAATCTCGATCACGGTCTCCGCGATGGCATCCATGAAGTCGCGATCGTGCGAGATCATGAGAATCGCTCCCGGATAATTCGAAAGGTAGCACTGGAACCAGAGCAGGGAGAGCAAGTCGAGGTGGTTGGTGGGCTCATCGAGCATGAGCAGGTCGGGCTCGAGGCAAAGAATCTGCGCCAGGTGTGCCCGCATCACCCACCCGCCGGAGAGCTCACGCGTGGGCCGATCAAAGTCCTCCTGCTTGAACCCCAGCCCCGCCAGGATCTTCTTGGCCTTGGGCTCGAGCTGAAACCCATTCATGAGAGTGAATTTATCCTGCGCTTCGGCATACTCTTCCGAGTCGAGAGTGCCGGCTGCTTCGTGCTCCCGCATCGTGCGTTGCACGTCCCGCATTTCAGGATTGATCGCGGTGGCAATCTGGAGCGCAGTTTCCTCCCCCGGATTCCCCGCTTCCTGCGAGAGATAACCGACGTGGGCATACTCATCCCGGTCGATCGTTCCAGAGTCCGCGGTTTCATTCCCGAGGACGATATGGAAGAGGGTCGATTTTCCGGCACCGTTCGGACCGACGAGGGCGATCCGCTCCCCCCAGTTGATGGTCAGGTCGGCTTCCTCGAAGAGCATCCGCCCTCCGTAGTTCATGGTCAGGTTCCGAATCGTCAGCATGCGCGCGGGGCCATCGCATCGATTCGCCCGAATTGCAATATGGAAGCGGAATCCAGCCTGACGGCCGAAACCATTTGCCGAAAATCGCAGATCACGGGAACCGGGATTCCTAATCCAAGCCCTCAAATCCCGAGCATAGACAGCCTCATCCCCCACAGCTCTCCCCTTCCCAGAAGACGTTTTGGCGCTCGGTCCAGGGTCTCAAAGCGTGGCCGCTTCCACCTTTCGATAGACGCTGACGGCATCCTCTGCCCCGGCCTCAAGATACAAATTCCCCCGCATTTTTGCGGTCAACCCAAACCGTCATCACCCCGACCACCTGTCCCCTGACGTCGATGATGGGTGCCCCGCTGAATCCTTGGAGATCAACCGGCAGATCGATGTCGTAGCGAAAGCGGTCTCCGAGTTCTCTCTTCGTCACCTGGCCGAGATCGACATTCTGCGCACGATCATTCTCGGAGTAAGTTACCCCGATCAGGAATACCTTCACGGGATCCCTCCGCAAGTGGAGAGGCTCCGCCGGCCGTGTCGAGGACTTCGAATCTTTGAGTCACAGAAGGAGCCAATCACTCCCCTGACCGTTGGCAGCGCTTCCCGCCAGACCTGCGAGTTCCACTCCTTCACTCTCCTTCGTTCGCGGCAAGACAACCTCGGATTTCAGAACCCCATCCAGTCGCTGCTCTGCAATCTCGGGCTGCACGCCTCCGTTCACTCCTGGGAGATGCTTCGCGGTGGCATAAAAGACATCCCCTTTGGAGTTCCTCGCCAGGAAGCCACTCGCACCGTCCAGGGAGCTGTGCCCTGCAAACTCCGCCCTGTTGGTGAAGACCATCTGCAGCCCGCGATCGTGCGGGGTTGTAATCCATGCGGGAGCCTCAACCCTCTTCGGGAGGCCCTCCCGGACCAGGACCTCGGCCTCACTCTCTTCCTCTCTCACTCTCTCACTCTCTCACTCTCTTCCGCACTTCCGCAGGAAGCCAGGCACGCAACAACCAATGCTCCTGCCAGTGGCATCCTCACCCGTGAAAACACTCCCTTCATGACCGATCACGACTGGCGCGCGGAGGCCTCGGTGGGAAGAAGAAGGGCCACCCCCGATCGACAAGCGCGCCCCAGTTGGAGCCTGGACTCTCCCCCCGAAGTGACTCAGAACTCCGAGGGCGCGCTTGCCAATTAAATGCGGTATCATCAGCCGCCGAAAATATCAGCAACTTGTTTATCGATTTAAATTCTGGTTGAGGAGTTCCCCGAGATCCTTGGCCCTGGTCTCCATCTCGGAGGGCCCAGTTCATGGCTCGCTCCACTTGGGGATCGTGGCTGGGGGCAGACTGCCCAGCACTTTCACCGCGACTCCGCCGGGGGGCAAGGCCCAAAGCCCTTTCAGAGCCCTAAGCAACGTAGCAAGAGGTGGTTCCACCCAAAAAATAATTGCCAGCGCGCCCCGGGCACCAGTGAAACCTCTCCCCGCTTTTTTCCACCCTCACTCATCGGCCTCACTCATCGGCCTCACTCATCGGCCTCCCACCGTGAACGCTTGGCCAACCTCTCCGGTCGGGCGCGATCCACTTCTCGGCCCAGCTCCCCTCCAATACTCTGAGCTCCCCCGCCCCACCGAGCACGCAATCTCGACGCACTACTTTTTGGAGAGATCGCGCACGCGGAGCTTGCGGAAATCAATCGACATCACTTTGCCCCCGTGAAGCTGAAGTCCGATGGGCCCCTCCTTCTTCACCTTCTCAGCCAGGTAGGTCATCACGTGTTTTCCATTCAGCCAGGCGTCATACTTGGGACCGACCGCCGTGATCTTCAACGAATTCCACTCGTTGATCTTGAGCAAGTCCTTCACTCCCTTCGTCCCCTTCACCTCCTCGGCTTCGACCGGGTAACCCTTGCCCGGAATATACGGTGAGCCGGTCATGTCGCGCTTCAGGGATCCTGAAATCCCAATTTGTATCTGGTGGTTACTGCGGAGGAATATGCCGGAGTCCCCTGTCCCATCAAAACGGAATTCACACGCGACCTCAAAGTCGCGGTAGGACTTCTCGGTCCAGAGATTCGAGCCGCGCTTCTTGGGTCCACTCTTGGCCACGATCGCACCACCGACCACCGACCACCAGATATTGTCCTGGGGGACTTTCCAGCCCGTGAGATCTTTCCCATTGAAGAGGCTCTCTGATTTCCCCTCGTGGTGATCACCAAAGGCAAGGGAGGGAAGAGCCAGAAGAGCGAGCAGGGAACGTTTCATCCCTCCCTTACTCCCTCAACAATTGGCGTCTTTCGCGCATTTCGCGCTTCGCCCCTACGAACGCCTCCGCTGCAAAAATAGATCAATGCCTTCGGTGAGAGCGATCCAACTCGCTTCGATGATACTGTCCGAGACTCCCACTGTGCCCCAAGTACGCTCGCCGTCCTTGTGCACAATCTGCACCCGGGTCTTGGAAGCGGTCGCAGCATGTCCATCCACAATGCGCACCTTGTAGTCGATGAGAGAGACTTCCTTGATCGCGGGATAGTGAGGCCTGAGGACCTTGCGCAGCGCCTTGTCCAACCCGTTTACCACCCCGTGTCCTTCCGCTGCCGTGAATTCCGAAATCCCACCCACCTCCATCTTCACGGTCGCTTCACAGACCGGATTATGCCCGTCGCGGTACTGGCGAAAGCTGCAATGATATTCATGAAGAACCCACGGCTTCTCATACTGACCGGTCTCCCGACGAATCAGCAATTCCAGGGAACCACCCGCCGCCTCATAGGAATAGCCTTCCTTCTCGAGCTCCTTGACTTTGTTCAGCACTGCCATCGCTTCCGCACTCCCCTTCTCCAGCGGCAAGCCCATCTCCTCCGCCTTCATCAGGATGTTCGATTGCCCGGAAAGCTCGCTCACCAGGATGAACTGCGTATTGCCCACCTCTTCAGGCCGAATGTGCTCGTAGCTGTGGGCCACCTTCTGCACCGCATTGACGTGCATCCCTCCCTTGTGAGAGAACGCCGTCCGGCCCACGAAAGGAGCGCGGTGATGGTGCGCGTTGTTGGAGATCTCGTCCACATAGTAGGAGATCTCCTTCATCTTGCTGAGATCCTCCACCACCTTGATCCCACGCTTGAGCTGCAGAATCGGAATCAGGGAAGTCATGTTGCAGTTTCCCGTGCGCTCGCCGTAGCCGTTGATCGTGCCCTGCACTTGCACCGCTCCGACATCGACCGCCGCGATTGCATTGGCCACTCCCACCCCGGCGTCATCGTGGGTATGAATGCCGAAGGGCACGCCTGGAATTCGCTCCTTCACCGCCGTGCAAATCGTCGCGATCTCATCCGGCATTGTTCCTCCGTTGGAATCGCAAAGAACGAGACACTCTGCTCCACCCTCCGCGGCCGCTTCCAAGGTCAGCATCGCGTGTTCGGGATCATCCTTGTAGCCGTCGAAGAGGTGCTCCGCGTCATAGATCACCTCCCGTCCGGCCTCTTTGAGATAGCGCACCGTATCGCGAATCATCTCGAAGTTCTTTTCCGGGGTGGTCTTCAGCACTTCGGTGACGTGCAACTTCCAGCTTTTCCCGAAAATCGTGATCACCGGCGTCTCTGCATCGATGAGCAACTTCACCTGAGGATCGTCCTCCACCGCCAGGTCATGCCGGCGCGTCGACCCAAAGGCCGCGATCTTTGCGTGCTTCCATTCCTCCTTCGCCGCCGCCTTGAAAAACTCCACGTCCTTCGGATTCGATCCCGGCCAGCCGCCCTCAATATAATCCGCCCCAAATTCGTCGAGACGGTGCGCGATTCGCAGCTTGTCCAGGCCGGATAACTGAAATCCTTCGCCCTGCGTGCCGTCACGCAAGGTCGTGTCGTAGATCGACACCTGTTTCACTGCTGTAGTCATGCTGGTATGGCCCACCCGACGGGCGCGCGCACCCTGCCCTCATGGTTCTCCGAACTCAATACCAAATGGGGCTCGCTCCCGGCATCCGCTCGCGCGGTCTCGTTCCCCTTGACCCCTGCTCAGCGCTACCCCCCAGCCCCCGGCCAAGCTCGGATCTGCGCCTCCAATACCCTTCCTCAACCCCCCGCTCCCACGCCTTGCCACGGCTTCGCCAGTCCGCTACCGTCCGCACCTAGCGCG
>Ga0310120_10001378_pt1 | contig 18077 bp, 7 predicted proteins | sample CB27_AW_983_MG_FD_203506 | JGI IMG/M metagenome (GOLD analysis project Ga0310120, IMG submission 203506) | Marine microbial communities from Western Arctic Ocean, Canada - CB27_AW_983 | ecosystem: Environmental > Aquatic > Marine > Oceanic | place: Canada: Western Arctic Ocean | collected...
TGGATCTTCCCGAGTTCCCCGCTCCGTCCCACGATTTCTCGCCCCAGGGCCCGGATTCCGACAAGCCAAGGCCTGCGGCCATTCCTTCCAACGTGTAGGCGATGGTCGGTCGAACCCGGCGCAGTCATACCGAGACGAATCGTCGCGCGAACTCTATACCGGGCGGTCGCCAATGACGGTCAGTCGGTCCATGACACGGGGAGCCGGCCAGTAATCGCTGATGGCCAGATGCTGTGTCGATCGGTTGTCCCAGAAGGCAACGCTGTTGGCTGCCCATTTGAATCGAACCTGGTACTCGGCGACCTCGATCTCGCGGTAAAGGAGTTCGAGGAGGGTTTCGCTTTCGTCGCGATCCATGCCCTCGATGTGCGACGTGAAGATACGATTCACGTAGAGGCATCGGCGTTTGGTCACCGGATGCGTCCGGACGATCGGATGCCGGCCGGGTGGGAATTCGATCCGCTTTTTCTCTCGTTCCTCTTCACTGAGTGCGAGCCCGAACGTGTGGACGAAGTCATGGATCGCATGGCGGTCATCGATCTCTGCTTTGAGTTCCGCCGGCAGTCCTTCATAGACGGCCTCGACGTCGGCCCACAGAGTATCCCCACCGACTTCCGGGACTTCGTGGGCGCGCAGCACCGAACCCAGCGAGGGTTCCTGGCGCCAACTGACGTCCGTATGCCAATTGTTTTCGACGCCGACGGTTTCTTCGTTTTTCGCGAAGCGGATCACATTTGGGGTTTCGCCCCCTGGCAAGAACGGATGGACTTCGAGCTCGCCGAAACTTGCGGCGAAGGCTGCGTGCTCCTCGCTCGTAATGTCCTGGTCACGAAAGAACAGGACCTTGAATTCGACGAGTGCCGTCCGGAGATCGTCCAACAAGGTCGGGGACATCGGCTTCGCGAGGTCCACGCCACGAATCTCGGCACCGAGACAGGGACTAAGGAGCGTCGCTTCGAACTGATCGAAGCGGAGCGCGTCGAGTCGCTCTCGCTGATTCGCGATATGTCGACGAGGTCCATAATGAATTCGTTGTCTGAGCTGTACCACGATGTCGCACTCCCAGATGCTGGGTCGCGAGGCGCGACCGAATCTGAATCCTACAGCCCCAGCTGAGTCGTCGCTCACACGCGGACACAGGTCTTCGAATCCAGACTGAAGTGCCGCTCAGTCCTTGCGCACGGGCTGCCAGCGATCAATTTCGGGTCGGTAGACGAAAACCCGGCGGGGGTGCTGCCGACGCGGCATCAACTTATGATCCGCCCATGTCGAACGCCGCCTTTGCAACCTCGGGCATCCAGAAGAGTCAATACGCGACGCTCCCGGAGAGCTTCTTCGCTCGCGTCGCGCCGACGCCGGTGGCCGCCCCATCCTTGATTCAACTCAATCGCGACCTTGCTCGCGAGCTGTCCCTGTCGGTGGATTGGCTCGAGAGCGAGGATGGAGTGTCCCTGCTCGCAGGCAACGCGGGACTGGCGGAAGTGGATCCGATCGCGATGGCCTATGCCGGCCACCAGTTCGGCAACTGGGTTCCCAGTCTCGGCGACGGACGGGCCATTCAGATCGGTGAAGCGGTGGATGCGGCGAGCGCACGTTGGGGGCTTCAACTGAAAGGGGCCGGACCGACGCCGTTCTCTCGTCGCGGCGACGGGCGCGCCGCGTTCGGGCCCGTGCTCCGGGAATACGTCCTGAGCGAGGCGATGATTGCGCTCGGCATTCCCACGACGCGAGCGCTCGCCTTCGTGGCCACCGGCGAGTCCGTCCGCCGCGAGCGCGCCGAGCCCGGCGCGATTCTGACGCGGGTCGCCCGGGGCTTCGTTCGGGTCGGGACCTTCGAATATTTCGCGGCGCGCGGGATGGCGGACGAGATCCGCGCGCTCGCAGATTTCGTCATCGCGCAGCGCTATCCCGAGTGTGCCGCCGCCACGAATCCCTACTCCGCGCTACTCGATCGGGTTGTCGCGGTGCAGGCGGAGCTGATCGCCCGTTGGATGTGCGTGGGCTTCATCCACGGCGTGATGAACACCGACAACATGTCGATCTTCGGAGAAACCATCGACTACGGCCCCTGCGCGTTTCTCGACGACTACCAGCCCGACAAGGTGTTCAGCTCGATCGATGCCCATGGACGCTACGCGTACGATCAACAGCCGGGCATCGGCCTCTGGAATCTGACGCGCTTTGCCGAAACGCTCGTTCCGCTCTTAGCAGACGAGCAAGAGCCCGCGATCGACCTCGCCAAGGAAAGCCTCGGGCGATACAGCGGTCTCTTTCAACAGCATTACCAAGAGGGTCTGCTCCGGAAAGTCGGTCTGGCGGAGCGAAACGAAGCGAATCTCGCGATTGCCTTCGACTTTCTCGACGTGATGGCCGCGGGTCGCGCCGACTTCACCCTGACTTTCCGAGCTCTGTCATCGCTTTCGCCGGGGGATGAGGACGCCGAGCGCACAGCGAGGTCCTTGTTCGATGCGCCGGAGGCCTTCGAGGCATGGGCCGAGCGCTGGCGGGTCCGGTTGGTCGACGAGAACATTCCGGATCCGGAGCGGATGGCGAAGATGAAGCGCGTGAATCCGCAGTTCATTCCGAGAAACCACCGGATCCAACAGGCCATCGATGCCTGGGTCGATGATCAGGACCGACAACCCTTCGACGATCTCCTGTCGGTCACGGCTCGTCCTTTCGAGCAAGCAACCGACCTCGCCGACCTCGCCGACTATGCAAAGCCGCCACAGCCCGACGAAGTCGTACACCAGACATTCTGTGGAACCTGATCGAGCGGGCGGGCGTCGCGCGCGGACGTCATGAAGAGCTGATGTTGATCACCCGGCGCTGGGTAAACTCCTCGAGCCCTGCGCGGCCCAGCTCCGTCCCGACGCCGGACTGCTTGGCGCCGCTGAAGGGGATGCCAGGGTCGAGCTCTCCGTGTTTGTTGACCCAGACCGTTCCCGCGTCGAGGCGAACGGCCAGATCTCGCGCCGCCTCGGCATCCGACGACCAGACGCTGCCCCCGAGCCCCTCGGCGGTACGATTGATTCGTGCGAGCGCTTCTTCCGGATCCCTGAACTTGATGATCGGTAGAGCGGGACCGAATTGCTCTTCGTCGACCAGGCGCGCGCCCTCCGCGATATCCCTCACGATGGTCGGTTCGATGAAGTAGCCGGGGCGATCGGGTGCGCGCCCGCCCGCGATGATCGTGCCCTTGTCGGCGGCGTCCGCGATGATTGCCTTTACCTTGTCATACTGCGCCTTGTTTTGAAGCGGACCGAGATCGATGCCTGCCTCGGTGCCGTCTCCGATCTTTTTCGACTTCGCGATCGCAGCGAGTTCATCACACAGGGCGTCGTAGATATCTTCGTGCGCGTACACACGCTTCATCGCGATGCAGACCTGTCCATTGTTCGGAAAGGCGGCCGCAAAAATCTTCGGAGCGATCTCCTTCGGATCCACGTCAGCCAGAATGAGACCCGCGTCGTTGCCACCCATCTCGAGCGTAATTCGTTTCAAAGTCTCGGCCGCGCCTGCCATCACCTTGGCGCCGGTCGCAGAGCTGCCCGTGAAGGAAACCTTTCGGATCTTCGGATGGCCCGAGATCTTCGAACCGAGATCATTCGCATCGGCAATCACATTCAGCACGCCGGGAGGCAACGCGTCCTTGACCAATTCCGCGAGTCGTAGGGTCGACAGCGGCGTCGTCGGAGCCGGTTTCACCACCAGCGTGTTGCCAGCCATCAAAGCAGGCCCGAGCTTGAAACCAAGAAGAATCAACGGGAAGTTCCAGGGGACGATGGCGGCAACGACGCCGAGTGGAGAGCGGTGAATTTCCACGCGACGCACATCGCTGTCCTCGAGGATCTCGACCGGCAGGTCCATGGCCGCAAAATGGCGGGTGAACATCGCAAAGCCGTGTGCTTCGCCGATGGCTTCCGCGAGAGGCTTGCCCTGCTCGCTCGTCAGAATCGATCCCAACTCCTCCGCGTTGGCGGTCACGATGTCGGCCACCTGCTCGATCGCGCGTCGGCGCTCGTCGATGGGGGTCGCCGACCAATTCGCAAGCGCGCCGTTCGCTGCCTCGACCGCCTCGTCGAGTTGGGACTCGGAAGCTCGAGAACAGCTTCCTGCCAGCGATTCGGTCGCCGGGTTGATGACATCGAGGGTTCCGGCTCCCGGGACCATCTTTCCATTGATCAAGAGTTCGAAGGAAGGCATAACAAGTCTCCGTGTGTGGGTCAGATCAAGAAGGCTTCGGCACACCTTCCCGAACTGCCGCCGCTTCGAAGCTCAGTCTACCAACCGTCGGGAGCTTCCGCCGGCGCCGCAAGTCGGCTGCCGGGATCGCATTTCAGCTTGATTCCACTTTGACCGAGACCAGACGAGCACCTCCTTCGGCTTTTGCGCGATACAACGCAGCGTCCGCGGTTTCCAACAAGCGCGCGGTTTCCAAGGCGGGACTGGCTACCGACATGTTTGCGATACCAGCGCTCGCGGTGATTCCTATTTCGCGATCTCCGGCCTTCAGACGCATTTCCCCGATCGCGTCGAGAATACGCTCCACAGCAGACACAGCTCCCTCTTCATCGACGCCGCGAAGAAGCATCACGAACTCGTCTCCCCCAAATCGATATGCGAGTTCGTATCTGCGCCGAGAACACTGCATGGCCTTGCCCGTCCGCTTCAACACCTCATCGCCAATCCCATGTCCGAATTCGTCATTGATCGATTTGAAGTGATCCAGATCGAACATCACAACGGCGAAGTTCTCTGCATACCGTTCGTGCTCTGACCGATATCGCTCCAACGTCTCCTCAAAGACGCGGCGATTCGGCAGGCCCGTCAGTCCATCGACGCGCGCTTCTCTCTTGAGTAGATCAACGAGTCGCTTCGTTCGAATCGCCGCTCGGACGCGTGCCTGCAGAACGACGACGTTGAAGGGTTTGGTCACAAAATCGGTTCCGCCGCTGTCGAGTGCACGCACGATTTGGTGTTCCTCGCTCTCCACCGTCAAGAAGAGAACCTGACTGTCTCGAGTATCTTCGTCGCTCTTCAATTCTCGGCACCACGCATAGCCGTCCATGCGCGGCATGTCGATGTCCAAGAGGACAACGTCCGGTAAATGCTCCTTGGCCATTCGCAAGCCGACGAGTGGGGATTCCGCATGCAGAATCTTCTCGACAACGCCCTCGAGATGAAAGTCGATGAGTGGGTGAATCTTCGGATCGTCGTCCATTACGAGCAGGGTTTCCTTGCGCGGTTCCGAATCCTTCTTGGGTACAATCGAACTCACGGTTAGGAACCTCGAAGCGCTTTCAGATGACGCACCAAATCGTCCACCAAATCTGCCATGTCTTCGACGGCCGTTCCTGCGCGAAGCAGATCCTGACACCGCTCAGCCAGTTTGCCGAGGTCCGGGTAGCCGTAGCTCCGCGCCGTTCCTTTGATCTGATGAACGCGTCTCAAGAGTCCCTCTTGATTGGCGTCGGCAAAGCAGTTCTCAATCTGCTCGATCATTGCCGGAACGTCGTCCAGATAGGCCTGCAACAGCGGTGCGAACCGCGGATTGTCGGCCATCGTGGACCTGAACTCGCCCGCGAGTGTCGGCTCGGCCGCGGAGGCGCCGTGCATTTCGACATGTCGCGCGACTACGGCGACGAGCTGATCCGGAATGATCGGCTTGGTGACAAACTCGATGCAACCCGCATCGAGACTGCGTTGCCGATCTTGCGTCGTGGCATAGGCCGTAATCGCGATGACGGGCGCCGTGACTCCCCGGCGTTTTAGCCTTCGAGTCGCCTCCAGCCCATCCATTACTGGCATCTGTACGTCCATGAGGATGACGTGATAGGGGGCGCCGGCCTCCGCGGCTGCCACTGCTCGCGCGACGCCGGCTTCTCCGTCGTCTGAGATGTCTACGTGGGCGCCCGCCTCTTCCAGAACGAAGCGAAGAATTCGCTGATTGTTCCGTCCATCATCTACCACCAATAATCGACAGCCGTCTAGATGAGACTCCGCCGTGTCGACTCCTGCATCCGATAGGTCGGCTAATTCCAGCTTCCTTGGCGCGATCATGGTCAATTCTTCCGCCGGCCCGACTTCGAGTTCGAGTCGAAATGTGGTGCCCTCACCCAGCTCTGATTTGACCGAGAGTTCGCCGCCGATCATCTGTGCCATTCTCGTAGAGATGTCCAAGCCCAAACCTGTACCTTCGTATCTTTCGTTCTTAGCGGTACGGATTTGCGTGAACGGCCGAAAGATTCTCTCTACTTGATCGATGGGGATTCCGATCCCCGTATCTTCAACATCAACGCTAAGTGTGATTTCGTCGGTTCCCGGGTTCGGCGTCGATGTCGCGCGGATCCAGACTCCGCCCTTGTCCGTGAACTTGACGGCATTACTCACGAGGTTCACCAGAATCTGACGAAGTCGCACGGCATCCGTCTCGATCTTTTCTGGTACTTCTCCGACAATTTCTACGTCGAGACTCAGGAGCTTTTCCGTCGCCTGTGGGCGCATCAAGAGTGCGACATCTGTCAAGATCTCGATCAGGGAGTGCGGTTCCATTCGAACCCGCATCTTGCCGGCCTCGATCTTCGACAAATCGAGAACGTCATTCAGTAGAGACAGCAAGTGCGATGAACTTCGACGCAGATGTCTCGTCCATAGCTCGCTATCGCTTTGCTCCTTTGCGGGACGTGAGAGGAGCTCTGCATATCCGACGATGGAGTTCAGGGGTGTACGAATTTCGTGACTCATATTCGCCAGGAACTCGCTCTTCGCGAGACTCGCCTGCTCGGCGTCATGACGTGCTTGCTCGAGCGCCATCGCCTGAGAGTTGAGGCGGTTCGTCAACTGTCTCATGCCGTCATCGTGGACCACGTTGTCGAGGCACAGACCGGCAAGCGGAACGGCGTAGGCAAACGCCTTGAGAACATGTGCAACATTGAAAGCGGCGTCATGAAGTCCCGACGAGCCAAATGCCATATAGAGCTGCGTGGCCGTCTCGGGAATGATCGATAGCACGAGCATCATTGCAAAGAAGCTCGGGCAACGACGCAGGTAAGCGGGGTAGATGAAAATCGCGGCGATCGCGTACAAAAGGATCGGGTAAAGGTCATACGGCCGCTTGACGAGTGCATCTGGAAACGTGGTCTGCGGGAGCGAACTCAAGTTGGCGCAATACACCACGATGGCGTACGCGGCGACGACGAACAGCCCGCTCGCAGCGAGCAGCGAACCTTTGCCTACCTCCCTTCCACCCCGTCTAAGCGACAACAAGACGATCGAAACGCCGATAAGTTGAATCGCCGCATTGAACATCCGGCAGATGGCCCACGTGAACGGGATCAGATCTTGGTTGTCTGCCACGCTGTCGATCAAACGAGTGGCCCCGAGAACGTGAAACGCATCCATTGCGCCACCACAGATGAGGGCAAGGCCGATCACGGCCGGCGACGCATCCTGGGTATGTCGCGACCGGATGAACGCCAATACGAATAGAAACAACGCAAACGTTGTCGCGGTCCATTCGAACAGCATATGCGTGTAGCTGCCACGAAGCGCAGCGTGGCTGGCCTCGCGAAGATCAGCTTGCGAGAGCCCCTCGGCCAAGAGCGAGGTGAGCGGAACGCTCGTCGTCGAGAAGTCGACTCCGGCCGCCATCAAGAAGAGTGGAGCAATGCATGCGAGGACGATCGCAGCTCCCCAGCGCCAGAGATCCAGACCCAACGGCTCGGTCTCGCTCGTCAATGCGAATTCCACCTTGCCCGTTTTCACTTCGAACACCCCATGCCGTCGTTAGTAACGTCTGTGGACATCATCGGCATGGCGTGTGGGGCGGTGAAGTCAGCGAGCACTACGAGGCTTCAAGTCACCGACGAAGCTCTGCTCGCTCGGCACCGCCTCAAGCTTTCGCCTTAGGCGAGCCGCTGAATCGGCGGAGGCAATACCGGCCGAACTATCGAATTTTGCCGCCTGGAGCGACTCCCGCCATTCCCGCGGGTCTACCTGTCCGGCTCGCAACATGATCCCACGTGAGCAAAGTGTGAGCAAAGTTCTGTTTCGAAGGGGCGGGTACGTGCGAGTTGGTCACCGTCGCGCGTCTGATACTCGAACTTCACGGCTCGATTGAAAATGTCGCGAGTAGCAACATCAGCATCCTGCTTCGGGGTTAAGACAGGATCGGGAAAGAACTGGTTGCCACACCGATTGACGATACGGGGAGCGAACCGACAGGGCCGACGGAGGTAGGTGTTTTCTCGACGAGGTCGCCGAACTTGGCACGCCGCTTCAGGCGGGCCTGCTTCGAGTCCTCCGAGAATGGACGTTCAGTCGAATGGGCGATGGATAGTCACAAGAGCTGCGTTTTCGTCACCTGCGATAAATAGACTTCTGACAACGAGCGTCCTACAGAGCGTCTATTTTCCGCGCAACCTCACCGACCCTGCAACGAATATCGACGCCATCGTACTTAAAGGCAACCCCCGATGGTTCAATCGTGCCGACCGCCAACAGGCCCAACTGATCTCCCTCTTGCAGCTTGATCGGCGCCAGACCCGAAATTCCGACCAACGCCAATCGGCGCTCGGCGCGAGGATGCCAGACGGTTTGAGTCACCCGAATTTCGGGGTAGCGCTGTAGAACGATCTCGGGGGTCGGCATCGGTTTCGACGTCGCGACCTCATGCTGCACGATCTCGGTTGTGCGGACTGCCTGCCCAAAGTCCATCGGCGTATTCAATTCGGCTTCGCTATCCGAAGGAGTCGCCGCCTCCGTTTCAACGTCCGTCACCGGAACTTCTGGCTGCCTTGCACGCACGATGTGCACAGCCGCAGGGGGACGTTCTATTACGCCAACGTAAGAACGCAGGGTCTCACGCGAGTCTTGGTTGGTATCGTGGGTCTCTACAAGCGCCGGCGCGACCGCCCCCCCGGACGGGAGGTTCACCATCGACTCTTTCACGCCCAATGACTGGTAAGGCGTCGAGTGACCCGCCATCCACTTCCGCTCCATTTGCAGATTCCACTGCGAAGGTGCCTCCGCGCTTGGGTCTAATTCGCCAGCAGCCGCAGCATCACGCGCGGGAACCAAGATGAGAACCATCGTGCAGATAAGCACCCCCAGACGGGAGCGAAGCGCATACCGACCTAGGCCGTTTTCCACGCTTCGCCCGCCAGGCGTATCGCGAACTGATTCCGGATCGACGGCCACGCCCTGGCCTTGCCTCGATCTTCGTCGCAGCTCTAGGTGCTTGAGGATCCCAGGCAAATCGGTTTTCCTCTGGCCGGCCTCATTAGGCACGTCTTTGAGGTGATTTCCTCGCCTCATTCGCGGTAGAGCTCCCGAGCCGACACTTCATCCTCCGCCATCTTCTGCTCCGAGGTCGCTTGGTGTCATCCGCCGTGCCACCCCCGCGCGATTGGGCCTTTGATCAGAGTCTACGGGGTCCGGCGGAGGCGGCTGTGTTGATTCGCTTCGATACTCGGCCCGTCCTAACAATGTGCAGATGTTCAGAATTAGAGGCGCCAGTAGTCTGCCTACTGGCGCCTCTTGTTCGAGAATATGTCTCAATCAGACTCGCCTATTGAGCGGGAGGAGACATACCGGGCTCCCCGAACATGTAACTGGAGAAGATTGCCAAGTCTCCGAAGTTTGTGACGCCATCGCCATTAAAGTCGAGAGCCGGTTGAGTACCCAGCCATCCCGCCTGGAATTGGACAAGGTCTCCGAAGTTGACGATCCCGTCGTTGTTGAGATCGGGGTCGCAGATGTTGCCGAAACCATCTCCGTCCGTATCCAGTTGACTGTTCCCGCCTGCGTCCGTAAGAGCGGGACCATTCGCCACGTACTGACAGTTGTCGCAAGTGTCACCCACGCCATCGAAGTCGCTGTCCGCCTGGCCTGCGTTCGAGGTCAACGGGCAGTTATCCACGGCCCCACAAACCCCGTCTGCATCGACATCGTTAGACGCGTCGAACGGGCAGACATCGGTGGCATCAGACAACCCGTCGGCATCGGAATCGACAACCGCCGCCATCGCGCTGGCCAGAACTGCCTCGGCGGCCAAGGTTGCATCCAGATCTCCGACGATCATCGCACTTGCCAGTACGTTGGCCGCCTGCAGAGCTGCCGCACCGATCACCTGGGCCACACCCTGGGCATCGTCGAGTCTCGAGTTACCGTCGAGTTGGATCGTTTGGACAGGCTCTCCGTCCAAGGTCACCGTCACCTGCGTGAGTCCCACCACCAGCGGTAGTACGTCGTCACCCCGGATCGACCAAAGGAGATCGACGAATACCTGGTCGACTATCCCGGTGGCCGGATCAGTATTGGCCACGATCTCGGGCAAGAACACTCCGACCACCTGGGCCAGCGGATTCGTGAACATGAGCGCGATGCGATCCACCAGGATCTCATCCCCTGCCGTGACTGGATTGCCGAACCCGTTGTTCACAAACTGAGCCAGCTCCATGTCCAACAGCCTGAAGTCGAGGCGCGGCAACGTCAGCTTAGACCCGTTCATGAAGTTGATTTCGCGATTGACGTCGAGCACGTTGCCACTGAAATTGGCGTGTGACACGGCCGCCAGCTGGAGATCAGCGGCTGGCCCTCCGGGCAGGTTTTGACTCAAAGCCGCCAGGTTCGCCTCCAGCAGAGCATCCGTGGCATCGGCGATCGCAGCTGAGTCACCACCAGCGTACGCATCCATGAACTGCGTTGCGGCGATGTACTGCGCCACCGTCGTCATCGCAAGCACGGCTTCAGGGGCGCGGAGCGAGTCACCAAACATGAGGCCGTGCTCATGTTCATATGCCAATCCATATCCGCCCACTTCGACAATCGCGGACGTGAGTCCATTGATCAGATTCTCCGCTTCACTCCCGCCGATCGTGAACACAACATCGACGGCACCTTGGCGCACGCTTCCGTCAGGATTCACTATGGCCACGAGGCGAGGTCGGGAGAGCCCGGTCGTGTACGTAACGTTCGCGGGCGGGACTGGCACAGCTTGCTCGAACCTGAGCGTGAGGCCACTCCCCACATAAACCGATTCGCTTATTGTGATCGCGTCCCCGAAGCCGGTGTTGGCAAAGGCAACCACATCAACCTCCGGAATGGTGAACTCAAACACCGGGGCTCCAACCGAGAGGTTCTGGAATTCGAACGGTTCAACGAGGGCCATTGCAGTTCCCACGAAGGAGGCCGTGGACACCGCGACGCCGCCAACGATTGCCGGAGACTGATTCACCAGTACGACCGCTACGCCTGCCGCGTCTGCGACGGACGAGTCACCGAAGAAGGTCGCGTTGGCCACCTCGGTACCGTTGACGGTCAAAGAAGCGATCGAGAACGGCGAGCCGACGAGTCCGGCCACATCGGCACCCCGGATCGAGAACAGGACATCGACGAAGTTCTGGTCTACGAGACCGGTGAGCAGATCCGTAATGGCCACGATCTCAGCCTGGAACACCCCCGTGACATTCCCCTCGGAGTCCGTGAAGGTGAGCAGGAAGCCAGTCGTCAGGACCTCGTCACCGCCCAGGATTTCAGCTCCGAATCCGGTATTGGCGAAGAGACTCAGCGGCACATTCGCAATGCTGACATCGAATCGCGGGCCACCAGCTCTGGATGCGTTCGCATACACGGGATTGATCAGCGTGTCCTGAGCCGCAAGGGCGGTGACAACGTCGCCTGGGGTGCCTAGGAAGTTGGCCGGAATGAGGCCCAACAGCTCCTCGGGAATTACGCAGGGCAACGAGGGATCGCAGTCGACGGTGACCGGTGCCGATTGCACGATCTCGAACGCACCGCCGTCATCCAAGAAGATGGCCTCGACTCGGATCAGCTGTCCGAGCTCTGCTACGGTGATTTCGAATTCCGGACCGTGGGGAGTGAATGCGTCGCCGGTTGCGTTGACGCCTCCGAGTCGCTGGATGTTTGAAAACAAGCCGCTCCCAGGCTCCAGCTCAGACTGCCAGTAAAAGTCGACAAAATTGGTGATGGCACCGGTGGGATTGTCGAGCGAAACGTTGTCCGCGTCCGTGACGCCGGCAAGCGAAGCCGTCAGGATCGCGCCCAGGATGCCCGGGGCGGGCGTGACCGTCGCGTCACCCACTGCAACACTGTTATTGGAGGCTGCGGCACCCGCGGCGCCCGCCGCCAGTACGACGGTGAGATCGTCGAACACTAGTCTTTCGACGTTCCTCACCAGATCTCGTCCGTCATGGCCGGGCCTAAGTGGTCGGATGTCGATGATCTCGATGTAGCCGTCCGGGTTCGGATTCACGCTTCCCGCGGCGACGAGGATGTCACCGGTAATCTCATCGACAACTTCTTGCGCGTTTCTCGAGTGGACGTCACGGATGCAGGCTCCCGGGTTTTCTAGGACAGGGATGCAAGCCGGGTCGCTCTCGATGGTGTAGTCCGCGAAGTTGCCGTGGTAGCGCACGCTGTCGGTGTCACCGTCAACAGCTTCGGCATGTACGGCGATGATACGGGAAATGTTGAGTTCACCGGGATTGATCACACCGGCGAAGACCGCTTCCATGACGTCCTGCATGCTGGGAACAAGAATTCGGGCATCGACATCGGCCGGTCGAGCCGCTTGTGCGTTGGCAAACGCCACGAGCGCCTGCTCGTACGCCAGGTCTGCCAGATCGAGATTCCCAGCCGCCGCCGCCATGTTGAGATGCATTTGATCGGCATTCGCCTCGGCGTTGGCTAGCGTAAAGGCAGTGTCTCCAGCCGCCTGCAGAGCCAGCGCCAAGACCGCCTGCGCCGAAGCCTGGGCCACCAACGCGTCCGTCACTTCCGCCTGCGCAGCAGCCGCAGCCACCGTCCCAGCGTTCGCAGCCGCATTCGCGATGTTCAACTCCAACTGCACATTATTCAGCGCGACTACCGCGTCAGCGATCAGATTACTATCGGCGATCGCAGCGTCTACCGCCGCATTCAAGGTGGTCTGCGAACTTGCCAAGAAGCCAGCGGCTGCAGCCTGCGCCTGCGCTGTAATCGCTTCCACATTATTGGCAGTCTCCACGTCGACGCCAGCGTCTACGGTGGCCGCTATTGCCGCGTCAAACGCCGCACTCTCGGTTGCGCACCCCGGCGTCGAAGCACCGCCGCAATCGATGAGTGCGAGCAGTGAGGTCACCGCGGCCTGCGATGCAGAAGCCTCGGCTGCCTCTGCAGCCGCGACGCCAGCCTGCGCAACGGCCAAAGCCGTATCCGCAGCCTGCAGCGAGCTTATCGACACCCCCAGCGCACCCTGGGCAGCAACGACTGCCTGATTGTTCGTCGTTACATCAGCAATCCGCGCTGCCACATCCGCCTCGGCGGCAGCCACTGCCGCAGCTACGCTGGCCGCAAACGTCTGAAGTGCCGCTTCCTGCACGATCGTCAGCGTCGCCGCTTCCTGCAGCAAAATTGCCGTTGCCTGCACGTCCAACAACGCAGCCTCGGCCGAATCCACAGCCAAGATATCTACGAGCTGCTGCGCGGTCAGCGCGGCCAACAGATCCGACAAAGCATCCGTCGAAAGCTGCGCCAGAGCGTCCGACAGCACGAAGTCAACCAGTGCATCCCCGCGCGCTGTAATGGCGGCATTAAGGGCTGCATTCGCCACGACAGACGCAATATTGTCGGGATCGAGTCTTGTTACGGGGTTCGGCGTTTCGATATTCACCTCCAGCGAGGCATCGCCGTCGATGATGTCGCCGCCACCCTCGCCGCTAATGAGGTCGCTCCCGCCACCGCCGAGGATGATTTCGCCACCGCCCCAGCCAAATTGTACGTCGCCGGTTACCGGATCATTTGCCTGATCTTTCCGCTCGACTTCGGGCACGATCCCGAATGAGGTCGCGGTCGAGTTCAGGCCAGCGATCAGGGCGAAGCCATTGGTCGTCTCGATCCCGTTGGCATTCGTGCTGATCGAGAGCTCATTGCCTATGTCCCCGCCGGGGGCGTTGGCTGTGCCCTTCAGGATATCGGGCAGCGGCGAACCACTGAAGCCTTCGACCCGGTCGATACGGTTGTTGATCGTGGCGTTCGAGGGCGGAAGTATCGGCCTGAGGAAGGCGGTCAGATCCAGATCGACGTCGACGCCCTCCGTGTCGTTCGCGAAGCTCACCCAGTCGAAGCCGAGCTGTCCTTCGACGCGATCGGTGCCGGGTCCGTTGACGACAATGTCGTCGCCGTTTTCCATGTCCGCATCGTTGTTGCCGCCGCGGCTGACCATGACGTCGTTGCCCTTATGGGTGGGCTCACCCGCCTCGGGCGCTGCGCCCATGTCGGCCTGGAACAGGTCTTCGCCGCCGCCGAGATTCTCCATCCAGTCGTCGTCCTGACCGCCCCGGATGTGGCCAAGGAAATAGCCGTCAAAGATGAAGTCGTTGCCCGGGCCGCCGAAGATTTCGCCGAACTCGCTCTGGTTGACGATGAAGTCGCTGCCTGCGTCGCCAAAAATTATGTCTTCTTCGTTACCGCTCGAGATGGCGTCGTTGCCAGCGCCGCCTTCGATCACGTCGGGGCCGGAAAGGTCCGTAATGATGTCGTCGCCGGCACCGCCTGCGATGTGGTCGGCGCCGTCGCCGCCCTCGATTCGGTCATTGCCACCGCGCCCGTAAAGCGAATCGTCGCCGATCCCGCCGATGATCGTATCCTGACCGGACGTACCGCCGATCGCGACGTGATCGCCTCCCGTGTACTGAAGGAAGCGGGACGGATCGGGGACATTGATGTTAGTCGTCGAGAAATCCGGGTCGCGAATCACGAGCGCGACCAAAGCCGAATCGCCCGTGGGATCGGCCGTCGACCCGTCGCCCGGCTCGGTCCCTTGGCCAAACTGCTGGCTCTGGTCGATCTCCAAGAGATGGTTCGGGACCGAGAAGATGGCGAGCGGCAGGACGCCTGCGCCAAATTCGCCCAGATCCGTGTTGCGCATGACCATGGAGGTGAACGTGTTCGACTCTAGAGCGCCGAAAAACGGGATGGTGCCCGTTCGGCCCACGTAGTACATACGATCGCCGTTCTGCAGGAACTCCATCTGGTTCTCGAAGACGAAGTTATGTGTCGAGCCGAGATGTCCCGTGAACGGGCGCACCTCCTCCGCCAGTCCGCCGTTCCAGAAGTCGATTTGTTCCAAGCCCGTGATCGGCAAGCCGTCCAGACCTGGGGCCCAGTCGCCATGGCTCCGCATGAATTGCGCGGCGTCTATCGGGGCTGCCTCACGCTCCTCCTCCGGAGCATGGAACCCGGCCTCGGCGCAATAGTTGGCAACCAGGGCGATCGAACTAACGAGCGTGCAGGCCGCTGCGCGTCGGTCTACGACCGCAATGGGTTCGCCAGCGCTGCCATTGCCCGCGATCTTGTCTGCGCCAGCAACCAGCGGGTGTGTTCCATAACCTGCAATGAAGTTCACGAGCGACGCTTCGTGTCTGATATTGTCCGCGTAATCCATCCAGCTGGCATACGGCGTGAGGGCCGCATCCTGGGTTGCGGTAAAGAACGCCCGCCGTGCCGGGTTCAACCGGGGCGAACCCACATCGCGACCTCGCGCGATGTTGATGGAGCCGATATCGAGGGGCAGGCCCACGAGGTTGTTCTGCATCCCCCCGGTGACGAATTCGTCGATCTGGTTGGAGACCGCTCGCGTGAGTCCGCGCATGACCGCGCCCGTGCCCTCTTCCGGCGTGAGCGTATTCAGGCCCGTTGCGTCATCATAGTTGTACAAGGCGGTTGGCTGGAGGAAGGCCTCGAACAGGCCGAGCTGGTCGCTCGCCGTTGTCGGGTCGAGTGCCCCAGCATCCACGATCGTATTGAAGTTCACATCAAAGCGGTCGACCGTCTCAGTCAGCATCGAGTGTCCGAAGCGATAGACGCTCTGTGAAAATTCGGAAGTGATCGCGGGGTCGATGTTGGTGTGAAACCCCTCGAAGGGGTCCTTCAGCCCGGAGAGCGTGGGGACGAACTCGTCAAACACGATCCGGTTGTACTGCATCTCCGTGCCGAACCGGGCAATCTGGAACACGCGCTCGCCGTTCCACTCGAGGCCCAGCGCGTCAATCGCAGCAATCACTGCTGCCTGGTTCTCCTGTGAGGCATCGGAAATCAGGAAGGGGAGATCCGGCCATGCGTCGAGCTGTGCCTGAGTCGCGGGAGAGGCTGGATCGAGCCATTCGTTCAGAAACGCGAGGTCGCGCTCATCCAGTACGCCCCGCTGTGCGACCCCGACGAGTCGGTTGTGCTCGGCGTGGAAGAGCGAATGAACGGTGGTGAGCGCGATGTTCTCATTGCAGCGCCCGTCGCCACAGATAAAGTGTACGCCGAGCAGCTCGTCGTCGTAGGTGCCCGGCGGGCCCGCCACGCGGACGCCGCGCGTCGCCTGGCCGCTGAGCGTGTCGGTGCGAGGATTGATAACGGTGTTCGCGTCAGGGGCCATGTCCGGCTCCACCCCTACGCCCTTGAATGCGCCCGGATTCGCCGTATGGGCCACGTCGAGAAAAAAGCTGTGACCCGCCCGAACTGCGCCGCTGGCGTCCACTGGAGTTTCCAGATTGCCTTCAAGCAGCATGGGTGAGCCGTCTGGATTTTCGCCGATCACGAGTTGAGGCATGCCGGAGTCCGGCCCGGGGATAAATTTTCCGTAGGCGTCGGCCAAGATCTTGGGGATGCTGGCGCCGTCGAAGTCGTCGAGCAGGAGACCCAATTTAGACGCCGCCTGTAGCTGGGCGGTATCCCAGGTCGCCATTCCACCATCGTCGGCCGTGTCGAGGAGCTTGTCATTGCCGAAGCCATTGAGCAGACGCCCGCTGGACTGCGGCTTGCCGTCAACCATCTCGTAGTGACGGAGCAAAATCTGGGCCGAGGCATGGCTCCCGTAGGTCTGTTGCTGATCGACGTGAGGGGTCGTGGCGTTGACGATCCCTACACCATCGTCCTCGGTTCCAATCATTCCGTCCGGCCCCGCATCCCGCGAGGCTCGAGTCATCACATGAAAGTTGCCTTGGCCGTCATCGGGAGTCCCCGCAATCCCATCATCACCCTTGTCATACAGCGGGTCGTCCTGTGCCAGCGGAATGAAGACGAGACCATTGCCACCCTTGTTGACCAGGTCGAGACCATGGTCGAAGAACTGGCCGAAGAAAGTCATGAAGGCGTTGAACGGTGCCGAGAGACCTTCGTCTGGTGCCCTGTTGGGGATCAAGAACTGGGGGACGCCCGTGATGTCCGGCGCGAGGGTAGTGCCGTCTTCGTCCGCCGCGGCGTTGACCGCCGCCGGGTTCGATTCTGATTGATTGGTGATCAGGCGGCTGAGCAGCCGCGCGGTGGAGTCCTGTACGGTTTTCCCATTGCCTGTCACGTAGGAGGTGTTGGCCCCGACCGCGTCATTCGAAGCAAAAGGCTGTGTCAGGATCTGGGCACTATCGTACACCGGCTCTACGAGTGCGAGAAATTCATTGTCGGCCGCACCGAACGCAGCCTGACCCGGAAGCAAGTTATTGCAACTGCCGTCCACTGTCCGCAGGCCCCAGGGCACAGATGCGTTCGGTAGGAGGGCCAGCAGCGCGGCGCAGTCCTGCTCGCCAACGCCGTTTTGGCTGTTCTTGACGTGATCTTCAGCGAACTTGATTTGTCTAAGGATGAAGTCCAAGTCTTGCCGCTGGAAGGCGAGATCGCCAGTTGGGGAGCCTGGGTGACCTGGTACGTGATTGGCACCAGCGTTTCCGCATAGAACGGAAACAGACAGCAGCACTACCACAAACGACGGTAGGAACCGAATGACACGGAACGGACTGTACATGGATCTCTCCTCGAACTTCCAACGCGAATGCAAAACGCATCCTGTATGAATGATCAACGCAGAACTCAACATACATACCGAGTGTTAAGCCCACCTGAACGTCCATCAAAAGCGGTTCGCGAGGGCTTCCTACGGCGCTCCGCCAATCACTAGGAGCCTGACCCAAGACTCTCGTGGGAAGCCCCAGTGTCGAGACGCGCCGCTGGGAAGGCGTGGGGCCGCAGCTATCGCGAGCTACAGCAAGGTCTCGCAACGCACGCAGCGGTGATGGATCGGCGCATGGGCG
>Ga0310120_10001381_pt1 | contig 18069 bp, 13 predicted proteins | sample CB27_AW_983_MG_FD_203506 | JGI IMG/M metagenome (GOLD analysis project Ga0310120, IMG submission 203506) | Marine microbial communities from Western Arctic Ocean, Canada - CB27_AW_983 | ecosystem: Environmental > Aquatic > Marine > Oceanic | place: Canada: Western Arctic Ocean | collected...
CTGGATGGATCGCGAGGATGCCGCTGCCATCCCCTGGATGGCCGGACACACCCGCAATCTACGCCCCAAGAAACTGGTGTGGCAGCAAGACGATGTCACCCACGATCGGTTCTACTGGCTCAAGGTTATGGAGGCGAAACCACGAAGCCGAGTCGTGGTCGAGATGGTTGGGCAGAAGGTGATCATCCTGGAAGCGGACGGCGTCACGAAGCTCACCATGCGCTTCGATGACTCGATGCTGAACCTCGATGAATCCGTGTGGATCGAGAAAGACGGGCGCCCAATTTACGAATGTATCCTGGAGCGAAACATCGCAACCATCTCCCGGACGATGCGAGAACGAGGAGATCCGATCGGGATGTTCAGCGCCGAGGTGAGCGTGGAAATTCCCCAGCAAAAGGACTCCGAGTAAAGGAAGACAGATGGGCACTCCCTACCTCGAACATCTCAATATCACGGTCCTCGATGTCGACAAGGCGGTCTGTTTTCTGCAGACGGCCATGCCACAGCTCGAGGTGAGAGGCGGCGGAACCGGAGAAAAGTGCAGGCGCTGGGTTCATATCGGCACCGATCACAGTTACCTGGCCATCGAGGATCGCGGCGCGCAGGGGCCAGGACCGCATCAGCCCTACATCCATCCGGGAATGAACCACATCGGATTTGTCGTCGATGACCTCGACGCAGTGGCCGAAAGGCTGCGATCTTCCGGTTACAAGGAGGGGATGAGTGCCATCGACCATCCTCATCGCAGGCGTATTTACTTCTTCGACGACGATGGCAATGAGTACGAGTTTGTCGAATACCTGTCCACGGAGGCTTCCGAACGCAACGATTATCGACTGTAAAAAGCCTGGAGGTTCTGAGCAGGGCACCGGCGACACTGATTGCGCGTCGGTTGCAGATCGTATGAGAATTGGTTCACTCCCGCACGATACCCCGTACCATCCCATATATCGTGAAGGCGTTGTTGCAGCAGGGAGTAAGTCGAGATGAGTTCGCTGAACCCATTCCAGCAACAGTTCATCGAGTTCCTGGTTCGATGCGAGGTTCTCACCTTTGGCGACTTCACGACCAAGAGTGGTCGAAAGACGCCCTACTTCGTCAACACGGGCAAGGTCCGCACTGGATCACAGATCGACCAGTTCGCTTCCTATTACGCCAAAACCATCGCGGACAGGATCGGGGACGGGTTCGACCTGATCTTCGGTCCCGCCTACAAGGGGATCCCGCTGGCCACCGCAGTTGCTGCCTGCCTGGCACGAGAACATGGCATCGATAGGGGATTCTGCTTCGACCGAAAAGAGACCAAGGATCACGGCGAAGGAGGTTCGCTGGTTGGTTCCATTCCAGGTGATGGAGACCGTGTACTCATCGTCGAAGATGTCACCACAGCAGGCACCAGTATCCGAGAAACGGTTCCAAAACTACGAGCCGCCGCAGCTATCAAACTTGCAGGCCTGGTGATCTCTGTCGATAGACGTGAGAGAGGAAGCGACGATCGAGCCGCCCTCGATCAACTCTCCGAAGAAATGGATATGCCGTGTTATTCGGTCGTCACCGTCGGCGATGTGATCGAGTACCTGCATCGTAGAGAAATCGATGGAAGAGTCGTCATCGACGATGAGATCCGCAACCGTATGGAACAATATCTTGCCGAGTATGGCCCACGGAATCGCACTGTCTAATTGGTCCCTGTCTAATTGGTCCTAGTCCGATCTCACCATCTGCACCACGGCATCGATGGCCAGTGGTCGAACCCCCTGGGCTGAATCTTCAACGACCAGCAGATCATTGGCACTGTTGGTGTACTGGCTCTCTTCGATCCAATCGAAGGAGACGGGAATGTTCCCCGTCTGACCGATGAACATGCCAGGAACCGTATCCAGATCCAGAACTGCGATCTCCTTCACGGTATCAAACTGCATCACCCCCAGATCCATGAAGGAAAAGATGGCACCGAGCACCACCTCATCCGCTTCGATCTGCTGGTACCAGAAGTCCGGTCCAGCACCACCATCGAGCGCCTGCATCACCGCAGACTGATCCAGATTGGTCACCGATAGAAGATCTGGCTGATAACTCATCGCGAGACTGAAGCCCGCCACATCGGTTGGATAAGACGGATTCACCGGATCTTCCTCCAGCGTCATCGCCAGGCTCACCTGCCCGAGACCGGTGACACCGGAATAACTGCCAGGAGCGGCATTCACGGCATAGGTGTAGATGGGATCGATACGGATCTGCAGGGCAAACGTTGCCGTGCCACCCGCATTCGATGCAGAGATGATGTGGAGCTGATCGTATCCCTCGAACGTCGCCATCCCGGAGATGGTGCCATCGTTGGCATCCATCTGAAGTCCTACTGGCAACGAGGGATTCACCTGCCAGCTGGTCACAGCACCACACCCTACCGTGGGCACCAGCGGAGCGAGGGTGACTCCCCCAGGAATGATGACAAAAGACTGCGGATAGACCAGATTGCACGGCGCAGGCAGATTCACCACAATCCTGATCGTGAAAGAAGTCGATCCACTGACATTGGATGCGGTGATGAAATAGTCATCGTCGGTACCTGAAGTTGTCGGTGTCCCCGAGATGGTCCCATCGACCTGAGAGATGCTGAGTCCTGCTGGAAGTACCGGTACGGAGTCCCAGCTGGCCACGGCTCCGCAACTCACTGCTGGAGTCTGAGGAGGCAAGGCCACACCCTCCTGGGCGATGATGATGGCGAGCGGATACATCAATCCACAGGGCGCAGGTGGATTCACGATGATTCGGATCATGAAGGAGATCGAACCGCCAGCGTTTGCTGCCGTGACATCGTAGAACTGGTCTGTTCCCGGCACTGTCGCTGTTCCCGAGATGGTCCCGTCGACCTGGGAGATGCTGAGTCCTGCAGGAAGTACCGGATCCACGCTCCAGGTGACCACCACTCCACAACCTACGGTTGGTGTCTGCGGAGTGATCGGGGTCCCTGATTCGAGGGTGAGGATGGCGAGTGCGTAAAGCAGGTCACAGGGGGCTTCGATCTGTGGTGTCGACCCACCTCCACCGCCACCTCCACAGCCACCGATGATCAGCACCATGGTCAGTAACGCGAGCGCCTTCAAGACCTTTGCAGTCGCATCCAAAACCTGTCCTCCTTCGATGACCTGGATCATGAGCAGATCAGTACCGGCTTGAGCACTTCCTGCCTTTCGGCCTCCTCGAATGCTCGTAGCCCTTCGTCGAGCGGATAGAGTTTGACGAGGTCGCCGACCGGAATCTCGCCGCCATGAAGGGCCGTGATCGCCCTCTCGTAGTTGGGCATCGCCGACGCATAGCAGGTTCTCAGGTCAATTTGATTTCGCACCAGGATATTGAAATCCAGGCTCACCTGCTGCGGATAGAGTGCAACCACGCAGATGGTTCCATCCGAGCGTACTATTCCCGGCGCTTCCTCCAGCACCCTGGAGGCTCCAGAAGCATCCACAAGAACATCTATCGTTTGCCCCTCGAGTTGTTCCGTGAGGCTCGGCTGACTCCCCCCCACCGTGACCGTCTCGAAACCGATCTTCTTAGCGATGGCGAGTCGCACCGACTCGTCGGCTTCGATCCCGGTGATGATGACATCTGCCCCTCGCTGGCGCGCCATCAATGCACACAGGATTCCGATGACCCCCGGCCCACAGACCACCACACGATCACCCGATTCGATCTCCGAGCAGTCGTGGATGCAGTGATCGGCTACCGAAAGCGGTTCCGTCAGCGCGGCTGCCACGGTGTCGATGTCAGGGGGTAAGGGCAACAGGTATCGATCGTCGACCACGATCCTCTCCGCCATACCCCCATCCAGATGCAAGCCTTGCACCCTTCGCTCGTGGCAAAGTTGTGTCTGGCCCGCTGCGCAGTATCGGCAATCTTCAGCCAGGCAGCCCTGGAGGGCGATCATCGTCGCCGCCTCTCCCCGCTTCCAGCGATCGACGCCATCTCCCCAGCCGGCCACCACTCCGGCCCATTCGTGCCCCAGCGTGACTCTCGGCAGCACCGACTCGTATCCCTTGTGATTGAGGTAGACATGAAGATCACTACCACAGACACCACAGTGGCGTACATCCAGCAACACCTCGCCATGCCCAGGAGTGGGATCTTCCACCTGTTCCAACGCCACAGCGCGGGCTTCACGCGCCTGTCTGCGAAGTGCTTTCATGTCGCCTCCTGTACTGTTTGACCAGTCACCAAGAAGATATCCCGCATCGGGGCCACTGCAATCCTGGGCCTGGAACTGCTGACATCGAAAGATAGCAATTGACGATGCGAGTCTCCAAGGCTACGAAGGATATCGAATCGGGACATTCACTCCCACTATCAGAGGAGGTTGAGAGATGAAAAAGATATCCATCGGCTCCTGGGCCTACACCATTGGCCCGTATGAGAAGGATCCTGTCGATTTTTTTACCGTCTGCGAAAAACTCAAAGAGCTCGGATTTGATGGCGTCGAGTTGGGTGGATTTCCACCTCATCCGAATCCAGACGATCTGCCAGATCAGGGGCAACGCCACGAGGTCGCGGCAAGGGTCCGCGACATGGGACTCGAGTTCAGCGGCCTCGCCGCCAACCTCTGGGGTGAACATCTGATCGACACCGATGACCCCGCGGCCTACATCTCGGAATTCCGGAAGAACTGCGAGTTCTGCACCGACATGGGTATCCAGACGATCCGTGTCGATACCGTTCAACCACCGACCATCTTCGAGAGCGTGGATCCCGAGACCGCCTTCCAGCGCGTTGTCGATACCTGGACCGAGTGCTGTTCCATCGCGGAAGGCCACGGATTGCAGGTCAGCTGGGAATTCGAACCGGGCTTCGCTTTCAACAAGCCTTCCGATGTGGTGAAGGTCCTCGACGCGATCACCAGTGCCAACTTCGGAGTGATGTACGACACCTGTCACGGCCAGATGGTCGCCGTAGTCGGTGCGAGGCACCCCGGGGAGAAGGAGATTCTTGCTGGCGGACAACTCGAACTGATCCAGATGCTCACCGGCAGGATCAATCATCTTCACTTCATCGATTCAGACAACACCTGCCACAAGGCTGCCGATGGAACCGATGAAACATCCAGCCACCCGCCCTTTGGGCTCGGAGTGCTCGACTTCGACACCCTCGTCCCTGCACTCGTCAAGGAACCTGTTACGCACGACTGGTGGACCATCGATCTCTGCTTCTGGCCCGATGCATGGCAGGCCACTGCCAGTTGCAAGAAGTCGATCGATGCGCTGAATGACAGGTACGGAGTCCGGGAGGAGACTCGATGAAAGAAGTCCGCATCGGAATGATCGGCTACGGCTTCATGGGAAAGGCACACTCCAACGCCTACCAGCAGGTCAATCGCTTCTTCGACCTGAAAACCACTCCTGTGCTGCAGGCACTGTGCGCCAGGGACAAGGAAAACGCTTCGAGCTTCGCAAACAACTGGGGTTATGCATCGGTGGAGTCCGACTGGCGTGCCCTCATCGAACGCGATGACATCGATGCCATCGACATCTGTGTCCCCAACAACCTTCACCGCGACATCGCCATCGCCGCTGCCGAGGCGGGCAAGTGGGTACTTTGCGAGAAGCCTCTGTCGATGAATGTCGACGAGGCCACCGAGATGACCGAGGCGGTCGAGGCTGCAGGTGTTCCCAACATGGTCTGGTTCAACTATCGGCGAGTCCCCGCCATCGCTCTGGCAAAACAACTCGTGGATGAAGGCCGCATCGGAAAACCATTTCACTACCGGGGAACCTACCTGCAAGACTGGACCATTGCAGAAGATGTTCCTCAGGGGGGAGCGACCCTGTGGAGGCTCGATGTGGATGCTGCAGGATCGGGTGTCACCGGAGACCTGCTGGCCCACTCCATCGATACTGCGATGTGGCTCAACGGTCCCATCACGAGAGTCGTTGCTGACACGGAAACCTTTGTCCGAGAAAGAGTCCACCAGGAGACAGGGAAGGTTCAACCTGTCGGTATCGATGATGCCTGCATGTTTCTCGCACGATTCCAGAATGGATCGATGGGCACCTTCGAATCGACACGCTATGCCCGCGGCCGCAAGAACTTCAACACCTTTGAACTCAACGGCCAGGATGGATCCTGCCACTTCGATCTGGAAGATCCGCAGTATCTCGACTTTTTCGAACACACACGAGGAAGCGAGGGCCAGAAGGTAGAGGATCACCTGACCGGCTGGCGCAGGATTCACACCACCAACTTCGAGCACCCCTACATGGATCGCTGGTGGGTACCCGGTTGTACAATTGGATACGAGCACACCTTCATCAACGCTCTTGCAGACTTCTTGCAAGGAGTCGAGAAGGGTGAACCAGCACAGCCGGATTTCCGCTGCGCACTGCAGACGCAGAAAGTTTGTGACGCCGTGCTCGATTCGGCGAAAAGCGGTCAATGGCGTGAAATCAGCAGCGAGTAGCTCTGATCAGATGTCGCAAATCTTGACCGCCTCGGTGAGGCTCGCGAGTGGGTCCCCTGTGGGCAGGAACTCCTGGCCGACATGGCCCTGGTAACCGATCTCGACCAACGCCTCCATGACTGCCTTGTAGCAGATTTCCTGGTCGGTGCCGATCTCGTTTCGACCCGGATTACCCGCCACATGGACATGACCGAGAAGATCCCTGTACTGCCGCAAGCGACGGATCACATCTCCGTTCATGATCTGTATGTGATAGACATCGAAGAGCAACTTCAGATGCGCTGAATCGACCCGCTGGATGATGTCGACGACATACTCGGTGTCATCTCCCTGGTAACCGGGATGCCCCTTCATCGGATGCGTGGCGTCTCGTGTATTGAGAACCTCGATACAGAGCACAACCTGTTTCTTCTGTGCGTACTCCACGATCTTCTTGAGGCCCTCGACGCAGTTTTTCGCACCCTCTTTCTTCGAAAACCCATCGTTCATGCCAGTGAAGGCGATGACATTCGGGAAACCGAACTCACTACAGGCATCGATGGAATCCCGGGTCGCCTTCAGCAACTGATCGTGGTGCTTCGGGTTGTTCCAGCCCTTGACGAAGGGAGGATCGGGGGCCATGTCGATCTGGCCGATGGCACAGGTCAGCCCTTTCTTGCGAAGCAGTGGGAAGTACTGGCTCTCGATCAGTTCGACACTACGACACCCGAGTTGGACAGCGTGATCGATCGTCTGCTCTACCGTCCAGTACTCCGAAAAGCACCAGTGTGCGATCGATTGGCGGATCTTCTTCCCATCAGCCGGAATCGTCCCGGCATCCAGCACCCTTGTCGGGAGTGAGCATGCAGACAGTACCGTCGCTACTGCAGCACCCTTGAGGATCTGTCGGCGGTTTACTGCCCTGGCAGCTCGGTTGCGATGGCTCATCTGTTGTTCCTCCTCGGATCAACTACCCCTCTCAGGGTGCCCTGTTGCTTTCGGGATCCCCCTCAAAATAGGCACCAGATGTCCCTTCAGCAACAACGAACCGTATCATGGGACATTTCCACGTCACAACATCAGTCGATATACTGTCGGTGTAGCGTCCAGCACATGTTGGATCCATCGAAGCCAATTCGAAAGGTACTCACCCGATGTCCGAACCCGCAGAAGCACAGTCCCTCGATGCCCATGCAGTTCAGGTGCACCCGAACGACAATGTTGCGGTCATCAAGTTCGGCTTCGAGCCAGGAACTGTCATCTCTATGCAAGAGTCCGAACCGCTGGTCGTGACTGGTCAGCCCACTGCAGGACACCGATTTGCGCTGACCGAGATCGCCATAGATCAACAGGTCGTCCAGTACGGCCAACCGATCGGCAAGTCACTCGGAATAGCAGCAGGAGAGGTAGTGACCAAGAACAACATGAGTAACGATGTTCCGGTGATCCGAGAGATTCCCGAGCAGTTCAGCACCAAAGCACCGGATTACTTTCCAGAAGCAGAGATCCCGACATTCCAGGGCTTCCGAAGAACTGATGGCGCTGTAGGAACAAGAAACTACATCCTGATTGTTCCGACGAGCATGTGTGCCAGTCACGAGGCACAGCAAATTTCCATCATCGCCGAGCACACCCTGTTCGACCCCGAGTTGCATCCAAATGTCGATGGAGTCGTGGGGATCCCCCACAACAAGGGATGCGGTTGCTCCGATGGAAGCAACATCGATGTAACGCTGAGGACTCTGGCCAACTACGCAGCTCACCCCAATGTAGGGGCGGTAGTGATGATCGAACTCGGATGCGAGAAGACCAACCTGTCGAAGATGGAGGAATACCTCAGTCGGCGCGGTAGCAAAGGGTTCGGCAAACCTGTTCACTGGCTCGGAGTGCAATCGGAAGGCGGAACCGCACAGGTGGTCAGCAAGGGGCTCGCCGCCGTGAAGGAACTACTGCCTCAGGTCAACGAGGCGATGCGCGAGCAGATCCCCGCCAGTGAAATCGTACTGGGACTCGAATGTGGTGGCTCCGATGGATTCTCCGGACTCTCTGCTAATCCCGCACTGGGACACGCTGCCGATCTGATCGTCCGCTGCGGAGGGACCGTGATCCTCAGCGAAGTGCCTGAGTTTTGCGGTGCTGAACATGTACTGGCACTACGATCTCGGGATGCTCAGGTGGCCAAGGAGGTCTACGGACTCGTGGATTGGTACAAGGAGTATGCATCCACCGTGGGAACTGTACTCGGCGACAATCCCAGTCCTGGCAACATCGAAGGTGGGCTACTGAACATCACCATCAAATCCCTGGGCGCCATCGCCAAGGGAGGAACGACCCGCGTCGAGGGCACCACCGACTATTCTGAGCCTCCCACAGGTAAGGGCCTCCAGTTGATGCAGGGGCCCGGCTACGACCAGGAATCGGTCCCGGGCATGGTCGCTGGCGGAGCCAATGTCGTGGTTTTCACCACCGGCAGGGGAACCACGATCGGAAATGCGATCTGTCCTGTCCTGAAACTGGCCTCGAATACACCGGTGTTCGAGAGGATGCCAGACGACATCGATCTCAATGCCGGATCGATCATCGATGGAACTGAATCGATACAGGAAGTGGGACAGCGAGTATTCGATCGGGTCGTGGAAGTAGCGACAGGAAACAAACTGGCACATGCAGAGATTCACAAGCACCGTGAATTCCAGATCTGGGCCGAACAGTCCGTGTCACTCTGATCGCTGAAGCAGGAGCCAGCAGATGGCAGATTCAAAAATGATGCGGGCCAGCGTCCTTGAAGCACCCAGATCGATGGTGATCCGGGATGTACCATTGCCACATCTGGGTCTTACAGACGCAATGATTCAGGTCGATGCCGTCGGGCTCTGTGGCTCCGACTACCACATCTACACCGGAGAGGCGAACTACAACGTCGATGAACGGGGATTTCCCATCTCCCTCGAGAAGCATCCGCAGATCCTCGGTCACGAGGTCACCGGCACCATCGTGGAGGTCGGAGATCAGGTGCTGGATCTGGCCCCCGGTGACCGCGTCGTGATTGATCAGGGTCTCAGTTGTGTCAGCGAGGGTAAGGAACACCTGTGCGAGTACTGCGCCAGCGGATTCTCGCACCAGTGCGAGTGGTTCCGGGAGTTCGGCATCACAGGGCTGCCAGGAGGTCTCGCGGAGTTCATTTCGGTGCCCGCGGTCAATCTGCTGAAGATCACTTCTGATCGACCTGCCATCGAGACTGTCATGACTGAACCACTCGCCTGTGTCCTCCACGCCCTGGAGACAGTGATGTCTGCCACTTCTCGTTATCGATTTGATGCCAGGGATCCTGCGGACCGTGTCCGATGTGCGCTGATCTGTGGAGCAGGTCCTGCCGGCTTGCTCTTCATACAGGTGCTACGAAAATTGTACGGGTACCAGGGCACTCTGGTGGTCAGCGAACCTGACCCGGAAAAACGAGAACTCGCGCGGCAATTCGGAGCAGAGACGATAGATCCCACCACATCTGATCTCGTCGACGAGATCCTCACTCTCACAAAGGGAAGAAGAGTGGAGTTCTTTCTCGACGCTGCAGGAGTCGGCATCATCTTCGAACAAATCCCTGCGCTCATCCGGATCCAGGCGACAGTTCTGATGTATGCCCACGGCCATGGTGGAATCGGAATGGAAGCGATGAACGCCGTTCAATTCCGTGTCCCAACATTGTTATGCCCATGTGGCGCCTCGGGCGGATTCGACGATGACGGGCGCCCATCGATTTATCGAAAATCACTTCACCTGATCGAAAACGGCACCATCGATGTCGGCTCGCTTGTCACTCATGTCGAGTCCGGTCTCGACTCGGTCCCGACCAGTTTCAACGAGACCTATGGATCTCCAGGATACATCAAATCGGTAACACTGGTCCGTGGCGAAACAACAGCGTGAATCTGTGGCTTTCCTCTCCGCTGATATGGCTGGATGAGTTACTCCCATGAATACTGCTGGAAATCGTATTCTCATCACAGGTGCTTCAGGTTTGATCGGTTCCGCCTTGATCCCGGAACTCCAGCGCCAGGGACATCATGTGTTTCGCGCGGTCCGAACCGAACCCGCTGGAGATGACGAAATTCGCTGGCGACCGCTGGAGACACACCAACAACTCCCGGCAAGTGAGCGCGAAGCATTCGAGGGCTTCGATACAGTGATTCACCTTGCCGGGGGGAACATCGCCTCTCATCGATGGACCGATCAACGAAAGCAGGAGATCCGGTCCAGCCGCATAGATGCCACCACCAACCTCGCTGCACTACTTGGCCAGCTCTCCTCCGGCCCTTCTGAATTCATCAGTGCCAGCGCAGTCGGAGGATATCCTGCAGATTCCGATGAGATATTGACCGAGCAGAGTGCATTTGGACGCGACTACCTGGCCGAAGTCTGTCGAGACTGGGAATCAGCATCGGATTCACTCGCCGCTTCCGGAGTTCGGGTTGTGAAACTTCGCATCGGGATCGTGCTTTCTCCTGCAGGTGGAATTCTCGAGCGCCTGGTACCGCTATTTCGTTGGTGTCTGGGTAGCCGGATCGGGTCGGGGAAGCAATGGATGAGCTGGATTGATCTCGACGATCTTGTCGAGATCGTGAAGCTTGTCACAACCACCAAGACGATAGAGGGACCCATCAATTGCGTGGCCCCCGCTACGGTCAGAAATGTCGACTTCACGACAACCCTCGCGGCAATTCTCAGGCGCCCCGTCGCCCCACCTGTTCCTGCATTCATCATCCGGCTGTTATATGGCGAGATGGGTCAGTCCCTCATCGTGGAGGGTCGGCGTGTTCTTCCCGCTCGGTTGATGCAGATGGGCTTTCACTTCAAGAGCCCGGACCTTCCATCTGCGCTGCGAAACCAGCTCCATTGAGTCATGTCCCCGATCGATCCTATCCTCGATGCTGTTTGGACCGTGACCCGGTAGATCGAATCCATTCGAAGGACTAGTCTGTGTCTGCCAACGACACCAGTTGCAAGGGGGACATCCGGTGCTGACTCGTCTGATCGTTCTTACCTGCCTGCTGCCTTTTCTACTGTTTTTCGTCGGATGCACTTCTCGAAATTTACCCCCCACATCTGATCTGGTGGCACTCCACCTCGAAGGATTGAATCAGCTTTCCCAGCACAAGTTCGGGGCTGCAGAGGCAGTTCTCCTCACGCTGGTATCGAAGTCTCGGAGGGCGTTTGTTCCTCGATTCAATCTGGCAGTAGCCCAGTTGAACCAGGCGGAGAAAGGAATCGATCGGGCACTGAAAACACTGACCATTGCAGATGAGTTGAAGCCCGATGATCCCAGAGTTCATTACAACCTCGGAATCATTCATCGATTCCTGGGAGAAGAAGAGGCCGCGCTAGCAGAATTCCAGATTGCACTGACCCATGCCCCTCGCGATGCAGATTGCCACTATCAGGTTGCGATCGGGCTGGTACGAACTGGAAAAAACGAGGAAGCACTCCCCCACTTCGAGATGGCAGTTCGACTCGACCCGACGATTCGCGGAGCCTGGAACAACTTGCAACTTGCGTGGCGTCGAGCGGGCAGGATCGAGGATGCGGATCGAGCTCTCGCTACATTTCGCGATCTGGAATCCTCCGGTAGGGGGCGAGCCCACAGCACCAAGTACACGGAGCAGGGGAAACTCGCCGAGGCGATCCGCGACTGGATTATCCCGGGACCAGTTGATCCAGGTCCGAGTTCGATGGCTTTCCAGAAGCCCATCAGGATCACCAATGCACACGAGGGAGGAGCGCCTCCGTTTGCACTGGTCGATGCCGATCTCGACTGCATTCCCGATCTCTGGATTGCAGGAAGTGATGCTACCGCCTGGGATCTGACAGAAGCGCCAGAGCAAGTCGGCTCATTGCCGGTGCTAGATGGAGCCGTCTGCTTCGCCATCGGTGACGTGGATGAAGATGGCATCCCAGATGTTGCCAGCTCAGATGGGGATGAGGTGCGTATCTTCCACGGTACTGAAGGGAGAACTCCTGACTATTCGGAAGTCATCTCGACAGTGAAGGCGAACGCGACCGACATGATGCTTGCAGATATCGATATGGAAGGTGATCTGGATCTACTGATGGCCACTGGTAACGGTCCAATCCAGTTCGCGCTCAATGAGGGTCGTGGCTTTCGAAGCGTGCAAGATTCTCCATCACTCCATGGAAAACAGTCTGTGGACAGGATCATCGCCGTCCGCGATCTCGACCTCGATCATGATGCAGACCTTTTGCTTCAGGGAGAGTCGCTTTCATGGATCTCCGGTGCACCGCAGTGGAAATATCAAGAGAACCCAGAGCAGCGCCCACTGACCGTGGGTGGTCCCATCGATGCCAGTTCCATTCTGCTGGTCGACGTCGATGGAAACCTCGAACAGGAACTGGTGCTTCTTCAGCAAGGAAAACTGTCGATTCAAAAATCCGCCTCCACGATCAAGGACGCGGTTGGCAATGCGCTGTTCGAGGGGCTGGTGGATCTCCCTGCAGAAATAGCTTCGGCAAACTACCGGACAATCGCCGCTGCTGATCTTGATTTGAACGGGACCCAGGAACTGTTGCTCTCAACATCGAAAAACACCGTTGTCGTACAATTCCAGGAAGGATCAGCAAGCATTGTGACGATGACGCTTCCTGCGGCGGTGACCATCGTCGTAGGAGACATCGATGGCGATGGCGATCCGGACCTGGTTATTGAGAAAGACGATGGTTCTCTGTGGTTGGTACGAAATAGCCTCGACATCGAAAACAAGCAGTTGCACGCCTTCCGCGCCCATCTCGGAGGACGGCGTGATGGAGATGATCGGCGAACCAATCTGCTCGGATTCGGTGCCAGACTGGAATTGAGAAATCCAGACCAGGCGTTGCTTGCATTTCAGGAGGGAAGTGCTGGTCATCGCGCAAGGGGCCTGCAACCGGTCGTGATCGGAGTCGCAACCTCTACCCGCATCAGTAGCCTCATCATCGAGTGGCCTGACGGGGTCTTGCAGGCAGAGATCGATGTTCCCGTCGACCTCTGTCAGGAAATCGAGGAGGTGCAACGCAAGTCTTCTTCCTGTCCGATCCTGTTCACCTTTGATGGCAAGCAATGGAACTTCATCAGCGATTTCATGGGAGGCGGAGGACTGGGCTTCTGGATCGGTCCCGACAGGTACGCTCCGCCAGAACCGACCGAGGTGGTTCGCATCCAGCCAGGGGCTCTCCAGCAGGTCGACGGTAAATTGCGGCTGAGCATCATGGAGCCGATGCAGGAGGTCTGTTACGCAGATCGACTGCAACTGCTGGCGATCGATCATCCAAACTCGCAATCTTGCTACCCGGAAGAGTTTTTTGCAGTCCAGGCCGATCCTCCCTCAGGGGAAGCGTTGCTGCTGCAGGATTCTGATCGGGTGTTTCCTCATGCTGCCCGAGATGCCAGTGGAGAGATCGATACTGCCAGGATCCTGGCTATGGATCGAATCTACAGTGGACCCCGGGCACTGCTTCCCGATCTGGTCGGTTACTGCGAGGATCAGGTGTGGGAGTTCTCCTTTGACAGCATCCCAGAGGGCGACCGGGTGTGCCTGTTCCTCGACGGCTGGATCGAGTACCCCTATTCCAGGATCAACTTTGCTGCCTACCAGGGCAATAAGCGTCTGGCTGCTCCTACCTTTCGATGGCGCAGCGCTGCCGGGGAGCCGTGGCAGCTTCTCGGTGAAGAGATCGGATATCCCGCAGGAATGCCCAAGACGATGGTTCTCGATGTCACCAGGATCATCCAGGAGGGTGCTCGAGAGATTCGAATCGAATCTAACCTCGAACTATTCTGGGATCGCGTATTTCTCGCCGCTGTAGGGCCAGTTGAGAGCAGCCAGTCACACATCGTTCCGCTTCTTTCGGCGCTGTTGCGTGATGGAGGCTATCCAAGAGAGTACAGCGATGACGGTCACCTTCCCGCCACCTATCATTACGACCAACGCGATGCGACTCTCGATTATCGTGTGATGGAGAAGGGTCTTGTCACGCGTCATGGTCGGGTGGATGACCTGATTTCGAAGGTCGATGACCGCTTTGTGATCCTGGGAGGAGGCGACGAGTTACTACTCGAATTCGATGCCTCCGCCCTTCCTGCTCTTCCTGCCGGATGGAAACGCACTTGGCTGCTCGATACCTTCGGGTGGTGCAAGGACCTCGATCCATTGACCGGTGCCAGGGAAGGAGTCGGACCGTTACCGTTTGAGGGCATGGCAGGATACCCGCCAGAACCAACGCAACAGGCACCTGATCGGGTCGAGTATCAGAGACTCTGGAATACCAGGCAGGACTGAATCTCAAGCGAATCTGCGATGAACACCTCGTGGCAGATCCGGATCCTCGCCACGGTCTATCCGCTCCTGGCGCATACGTTCAGCGTACGCCTGATACGATCCTTCGAAGAAACGGCCGGTCCCTTCTCCGTCCAGCGCCAGGATGTGAGTCGCCACTCGATCGAGAAAGTAACGGTCGTGACTGACCACGACACCACAGCCGGGTAACGCTTCCAGAGCCTCCTCGAGCAATCGCAAGGTCGGAATATCAAGGTCGTTGGTCGGCTCGTCGAGTATCACCAGGTTTCCACCGCGGCGCAGCATCTTTGCCATCTGAACGCGGTTTCTCATTCCCCCGGAGCACTCTCCGACCTTCTTTTCCTGGTCGTCACCTGTAAATCCAAAGCGCGCCACATATGCTCGGCTCTGCACCTCCAGTTTTCCGACATTGATCACATCGTATCCCTCGGAAATGTTCTGGTAGATGGTCTTGTTGTCATCCAGATCCTGCCTGCTCTGATCTGCGAAACAGATCTCGACGGTGGAACCCAGTTCAACGACTCCCGCATCCGGCTCATCCAGTCCTGCAACGAGTCGCATCAAGGTCGTCTTGCCGGCCCCATTGGGGCCGATGACTCCGACGATCGCACCAGGCCTCAGCGAGAAACTCAGATCTTCGAACAGAACCCTGCCATCAAAACCCTTGGTCATCTTCACGACATCGAGAACCTTGTCACCAAGCCTGGTTTCACAAGGGATCACAATTGCCGGCAAATCCTTGCGGGATTCATACACTTGCTCTTGCAAGCGATGGAACGCCTCGACCCTTGCCTTGCTCTTGGTCGCACGCGCCTTGGGAGTCTGGCGAATCCAGTCGAGCTCCTTGTTGAGAAGTTTCTGTCGATCATCCTCGTGCCGTTTCTCGACATCCAGTTGCTTCGTCTTCTGCTCCAGGTACTGGCTGTAGTTTCCCTCGAATGGGATTCCCCGCCCTCGGTCCATTTCCAGCATCCAGCCGACCACATTGTCCAGGAAGTACCTGTCGTGAGTGATCAATAGCACCGTGCCATTGAAGTTGGCCAGGTGTCGCTCTAACCATGCAACGGTATCGGCGTCGAGGTGGTTTGTAGGTTCATCGAGCAGCAAGATGTCGGGGTGCGAGAGAAGTGTTCGACACAGCGCTACTCTGCGCTTCTCTCCTCCGGAAAGGTGCGCCACAGCAGAGTCTCCCGGAGGACAACTCAAAGCATGCATCGCCTGATCTATCTGCCGATCGATCTCCCATGCATCAGAGGCGTCGATTTTTTCCTGAAGGGCTGCCATGTGATCATATGCTTTTTGCATCTCATCATCGGAGAGATCTGTCGCAAGCGACTCGGTCACTGCATTGTAATCCTCGAGAAGTTGACGTATTGCGACAGTCCCTTCCTCGACATTTTCTCGTACCGTCTTCGATTCATCGAGAGTCGGTTCCTGTTGGACATAGCCAATCGATGCGCCCTTTGCAATGGTGACGGTTCCGTCGTAACCGTCATCGACGCCTGCTATAATTTTCAGGAGAGTTGACTTGCCACTGCCATTGACACCGATGAGACCGATTTTCGCACCGCGAAAAAATCCAAGGGTCACGCCCTTGAGAACATCCTTGGGTCCGAACGACCGATTCAGGTCTTGAACCTGAAATATGACTTCCTGAGAATCGTTGCTCATCTGAAATTAAACTCCCATGAACCCATCAGGATTGCTTGGTATCCAACATCGAGAAGATCTCCGAGTGCTCCGGAAACCGATCCAGTTCTTTCTTGCTGAAGATGAGATCTCCATCCACACACACCTCGAATACGCCGCCTCCGCTTTCGATGAGCCTGGAGGAGATCCCGTACTTCTTTTCTATTTCGGCCGCCAAACTGGTGGCCTGGGGTGTGTAGTTTCACTGCACGCAGTATTCGATACTGATTTCCATGATCGGTTGTCTCCAATCCTTCGGGTTGGCTCCCAAGGAGCTTCATGGTCTTTTATGGTACGGATCCAGGAGCGGGTCTACCAGTAGACCCGCAAAGGTCAGGAGAACAGATGCATGAAATCATCGAGACACTTTCAGGCGATCGCCAGCAGCACATCGACAGGCTGGTGGAGTGGTTACGAATCCCCAGCATCTCGACCGATCGCCAGCGTAAAGGCGATGTGAGGCGAGCAGGTGAGTGGATCCTGGAGGAATTGGCGACCTCTGGTTTCGATGCACGGCTCGATGAGACGGAGGGACACCCGGTCTGCTTCGCTTCCTGGACCCAGGCTGTGGGGGCCCCCACGGTCCTCATCTATGGTCACTACGATGTCCAGCCCCCCGAACCGCTGGAACTCTGGCGACACGGTGCCTTCGAGCCGACCATCGAAGGTGATGATCTGATCGCGCGTGGAGCCACTGACGACAAGGGGCAGGTGCTGGCTCTGGTCCGTGGTGTCTGTGGCGTGCTGAAGCATAGAGGATCGCTACCGGTCAATATCAAGTTTCTCATCGAGGGTGAAGAAGAAATCGGCTCGCCAAATCTCGCCCCCTACATCAAAGCCCACAGCGAGGAGCTGACTGCTGATGTTGCTGTGATCTCTGACTGTTCTCAGTTCGCTCCGGGAATCCCAGCCATCACGGTGGCATTGAAGGGTCTCGTTTACCTGGAGGTATTCGTTCAGGGGCCCAACAGAGATCTGCATTCAGGTTCCTTTGGCGGTGCTGTCGAGAATCCTGCCAATGCGTTGACCAGAATCCTGGGATCACTCCGTGATGAAGAGGGCAGGATCACGATCCCTGGCTTCTACGATGATGTTCGCGACCTGACTGCCGAGGAGAGAGAAGATTTTGCCTCGCTGCCCTTTGACGAGGAGGCCTTCCGTACCGATCTGGATGTTCCTCAGGTCCATGGAGAGGCTGGCTGGACAACTCTCGAACGAAAGGGCGCAAGGCCGACCCTCGATATCAATGGATTGCTCAGTGGCTGGACCGGGGAGGGAGCCAAGACGGTCCTGCCTGCTCACGCCAGTGCAAAGTTATCGATGCGCCTGGTTCCAGATCAAGATCCAAGGGTGATTGAAACCCTGGTTTCTGATCACCTTCGTTCACTCTGTCCCCCCAGCTGCACCATCGAAGTGTCCGTTCACCACGGTGCTGAGCCTGTACTTGTCGAACGAAACAGCCACTGGTTGGAAGCCGCAGCGATCGCTGTCGAGAAGGGTTTCGGAAAGACTCCGGTCTTCATTCGAGAGGGTGGCTCCATTCCCGTCGTCAGTGACCTGAAAAAAATTCTGGGGATCGATACCATTCTTCTTGGCCTCGGGCTT
>Ga0310120_10001384_pt1 | contig 18057 bp, 20 predicted proteins | sample CB27_AW_983_MG_FD_203506 | JGI IMG/M metagenome (GOLD analysis project Ga0310120, IMG submission 203506) | Marine microbial communities from Western Arctic Ocean, Canada - CB27_AW_983 | ecosystem: Environmental > Aquatic > Marine > Oceanic | place: Canada: Western Arctic Ocean | collected...
TTTAGTTATCTTAGCGCTAAGCTTAGCTTTTGGAATTATATAAACAAAACAAATATTTATATGTTAGAATGGCATAAAGAGATAGTTAAACAGTTTCAAAAAAGTTTCGGTATATCCGATTATGGTTTACTTTGGATATTCTTTATGGAAGGTTTTATTATCGGAGGCTTAATTATATATCTTATCAAATAACATAAAGAAAAACTTATACAATTATTTGCTCTTCTTTTTTCTAGGTCGTCTAACTCCGTATGATTTATTTACAATTTTTCCTCTTTTAGTTTTTTTATCTCCTTTTCCCATAATATTATATGAGAATAAATTTACAAAATCTAATTAATTAAGTTTTATTAAAATATTTTATATTTTTAACCCTACATGGAAAAACTTAAAAAGTATTTCATAACAATTCAAATAGGAATTATTCTTTTTTCTTCTATTCACAAAATTCTTGGACAACAAGAAAATAATTATTTTGAAGGTCCCAAGTTCGAAATAGTCTACAAGAGTCTTGAAAAATTTGGACTAGGGGATTTAAAAGGAACACTTAAAGATATTGAAAAAGGCATACAAAAATTTCCCAATGATCCAAATTTATTTAGTGCTAGAGGAATGATAAAAAAAATTTAGAAGACTCTTTAGGATCAATAATTGATTTTGAATATGCAAAAAAAATATCTGGAGTTGATTATAATAGATCTGGTTGGTTTTATCCGAATGTTAAGTTATCAACTCGGATACTTTAAGTTATCCTATTGAAATTGAACTTGAACTAATTTTTAATGACATATATGATTTTGAAACAAAAAACAATCAATTTTTTGCAAAATTTGACTATGCAGCATATTCAAAATATGATGCTATTTACAAAACTTTTTACGGTAAAGAATCTGATATTACAGATTTAAGAAAAATAATTAAACTTGATTATATATCATCTGATCAAACTAAAATTAGTGATTTAGAATTAGATTTTTTCTTTCCCCTTCAAGGAGGAGCACAATATTCATCAAGCGTTGAAAATAGTTTTTATCATAATTGGGATTTAAGAAACTATCCTTTCGATAAACAAAAAATTATAATAAGATTTCTAGCTGAAGAAGATTCTTCTATAATCAGTTTGAATGAATCAAAAAAATACCCAGCTAGTTTTAATAAAGAAATGATTGGTCTAAAAGATGGTTATAAAATAGATGAAATTAATTTTTTTAAATCTTATCAATCTACTGGTGTTTTTAATTCTTTCTCTCCAAAAAAAACTGAAAGGGTTCTTGTTTCTCCTATAGGTAATTTTGAAATAATAATTTCTAGAGAAGGTTCATGGCTATTTGTAAAACTATTTTTAGGTTCAATTCTCTCTTTTATAATTTCATGGATTGTTTTCCTTATTCCAAGCAAAGAATTTGAATCTAGAATAAGCCTAACAGTTGGAGCTATTTTTGGTGCAATAGGAAATAGATATTTTGTTGAATCTACAATTCCAAGTGTTCAAATACTTACCAAAGCAGATATGATTAATAATATGATATTACTTTTATTAATAGTTAATGTCTTAATTGTTATCATTCAAAACAATGAAAAAATCAATTTCGGATTATTAGAAAAAAATAAAATTGCTATGATCTTCTCAGGATTCACTTTTATAATTCTAAATACCTTAATTATTATTTGGTAATCCAAAATAAAAAAATTTATTTTTGAACACTTATTAACTATAAATTAATTTAAAATGAAAAACTTAATAACTACTTTAATTTTATCAATAACATTTTTTTCATGTAATAACCCTATAGATCTGTCTCCATGGTCTGGAACAATAAATCAAAATGATGAAAAGACAAAAATTGTTTAAAAACTCGCAAAGGGTTATGAAACTGGAACTTTCGAGATTGCAAAGGAATATTTTACTGAAGATGGTATACATACAGTAAATGATACAAAATATACAACTAATGAAATTATCCAAGGATATAATTTTCATTCAGAATTATTTAACGACATCAAGCATATTAATCCAATAGTTACTACTATGAAATATAATAACAACCGAGTTTTTACAAATCAATGGGCAGGATGGTCTGCAACTTCTAAAATTACTGGAGAAAAACATGAATTAAAATTCTACTGTGCTTGGCAATGGAATGGGGATAAAATTGTAGGAACTGAATGTTTTTTTGATACAGCAATAATTGAAAAAGAAATGGCCTTGTACCAAGAAAAAACAAATGCTGAATAATATTTATTTTTACAAAAAAAGTCCTTATAGTAAGGGATTTTTATTTATATTTAAGATAAAATTTAATCTATGAGTTCAAGAAGAAAATTTCTAAAAAAATCAATTATTATACCCTCAATAATGATTTTACCAAGACATGTTTTAGGAGGAAAAGGTTATACCTCTCCCAGTGATAAACTAAATATTGCAGGAGTTGGAATAAGAGAATGGGGAATGGGTTCTCGAAATTTAGCCAACTGCGAAACTGAAAATATAGTTGCTCTTTGCGATGTTGACCATAATCTCTCTTCCGCTACTTTTAATAAATATCCTAAAGCTAAAACTTATAAAGATTTTAGAGTGATGCTTGAAAATCAAAAAAATATTGATGCTGTAATTATAGCAACACCAGATCATAATCATGCAATGATTTCAATGATGGCAATTAAACTTGGTAAACACGTCTTTTGTCAAAAACCTTTAACTCACACTGTTTATGAAGCAAGACTTATTACAGAAACGGCTAAAAAATACAAAGTTCAGACTCAAATGGGTAACCAAGGAAGATCCTCAGATGAGATTAGAAAACTAAAAGAATGGATAGATGATGGAGCCATTGGTTCTGTTAGAGAAGTTTATGCTTGGACTGATCGACCCATTGGAGGAAATGCTTGGGACACTTTTGCTGTAAAAGCTAAATCTAAAGATAAACCACCTATTCCAAAAGGACTAGATTGGAATTTATGGTTGGGTCCAGCAAAGTATAGAGACTATCACCCAGATTATCATCCTCTTTCATGGAGGGCATGGATTGATTTTGGAACAGGTTCTATGGGAGATATGGGATGTCATATAATTGATCCTTCTTTTTATGCACTTGAACTTGGTGCTCCAACTGAAATTCAAGCAACATCTACTCATTGGATTCCAGAAATAGAATCTCAAACTTACCCCTCTGCTTCTATTGTTAGAATGAAATTTCCCAAAAGAGGAAAACATCCAGAATTGAAATTAACATGGTCCGATGGAAGAATTCTTCCTCCAATTCCTGAAGAATTTAAAAATGATGAAAAATTTACCCTAAGTGGAGCAATGATAATTGGTGATAAAGGAAAAATTATTCATGATTCACATGGAGCTAGTGACTTAAAATTAATTCCTGAAGAAAAAATGTTATCATATAAACAACCATCCAAAACAATTCAAAGAGTAAATGGTGACTGGAGAAGAGGAGGACATGAACAAGACTGGATAAGAGCATGTAAAGAAGGAGTTACTGGTACCCCAGCAAGTTCATCCTTTGAATATGGGGGCCCATTAACAGAAATGGCTTTACTTGGAATGATTGCAATACGTCTAAAGGATCAAAGATTAATATGGGATTCAAAAAAATTCAAGTTTACAAATAATGAAATGGCTAATGAGCTTTTACATAAAGAATACCGTGATGGTTGGACTCTTTAAATAAAAATGAAATTCACAAAAACTTTTTTTAGATTTTCTATTATAATAATTTTCTTTCAAACTTTTTTTCTAAAATCTCAAATTCCATTACCTGAACATCCTAGACCAGATTTTAAAAGACAAATGTGGAAAAATCTTAATGGTAATTGGGCTTTTAAATTTGATCCAAACGATATCGGTATAAAAAAAGAATGGCAAAAAGAAGGAAAAACCAAATTCGATCAAAAAATATTAGTTCCTTTTCCATGGGGGTCTAAACTATCAGGGGTAGAAGATAAAGCTAATATAGCCTGGTATAAAAAAAAAATTAAGGTTTTAAATGATTGGAAGGGGAAAAAAACATTTATAACTATTGGTGCTTCTGATTGGGAAACTTCTGTTTGGCTTGATGGAATTTTTTTAGGAAAGCATCAAGGTGGATATGTTCCTTTTTCTTTCGACTTAACTCCTTATTTAAAATATAGCAAATATCAAAATCTAGTTTTAAGAGTTGATGATGATGCTGGTGATCCTAATAAATTTAAACGCGGATATGCTTTATATGGTAAACAAGGTTATGGGAATGCAAGAGGTATTTGGCAAACAGTTTATCTAGAAGCAAGAGGTGAGATTTTTTTAGATGCTGTTCATTTCACACCTGATATTGATAATAAAAAAGTAAACGTGACTACATACTTAAAAAACTATGCTAAAAAAGAATTGCCTTTAACAGTGAAAATTAAAACTGAAAAGGGTTTTATTGAGCACAATATAACATTAAAACCAAGTCAATTAAAAAGAAATTTTGATATAAAAATTCCCAAAATGAGACTATGGAGCCTTGAAGATCCATATCTATATGAGGTTGAAATTAAACTTGAAGACGATATAGTTGAATCTTATTTTGGAATGCGTAAAATTTCTACTGTTAATTTACCTGGAACCAAATATCCATATGTTGCTTTGAATAATAAACCTATATATCTTCAGTTAGCTTTAGATCAATCTTACCATCCTGATGGATACTATACATTCCCTAGTGATAACTTTCTTAAAGAAGAGATTTTAAGAAGCAAATCAATTGGGTTAAATGGAATTAGAGTACATGTAAAAGTTGAAGTCCCAAGAAAATTATATTGGGCTGATAAATTAGGGCTTTTAGTTGTTGAAGATTTACCAAATTCCTGGGGTGATCCAGACAAATTTATGAGAAAAGAATCTGAATATACCCTAAAACAAATGATAAAAAGGGATTATAATCATCCTTCTATTTTTTCATGGGTAATTTTTAATGAACAATGGGGCCTTTCAACAAAAAATGATCTAGAAGATAATAAAGACAATCCAAATGAAATTCTTCCTGAAACATATAATTGGGCAACATCTATGTATTACCTGGCAAAATCTATAGATAAGTCAAGACTAATTGAAGATAATTCAACTTGCTGTGGTGGTCTTCATACAGCTACTGATATAAATTCATGGCATGTATACCTTCCTGGTTATGAGTGGGAAAACTATTTACAAGATCAAACTGAAAAAAACTATAAAGGGGGTTCTCACCTTTATTATAATGGATTTAAACAAGAAGATCAACCTTTTGTTAACTCTGAATGTGGAAATGTTTGGGGTTATAAAGGAAGCACTGGTGATGTAGATTGGAGCTATGATTATCATAGGATGATTAATAGTTTTAGAAAATTTCCTGAAGTAGCTGGTTGGTTATATACCGAGCATCATGATGTTATAAACGAATGGAATGGGTATTGGAGATTTGATAGGTCTGAAAAAGAAACTGGTTTAAATGAAATTTTGGAAGGAATGACTCTAAATGATTTTCATTCCCCTGTATATTTATCTACCGGTGTTGAAATATGTAAAACCGTTAAAGGTGGAGAAAAAATTAATGTGCCTTTATTTATTTCTTCAATGACAAATAAAAATTATGGAGATGAAATAATTGTTGAATATGAATTATCCTATACAAATTATATATCTGAAGAGAAATTAATTAAATCCGATAATTTTAAAATAAAATATAATCCATGGATACAAAAATTCATAAAACCTCTTGAATTAATAATGCCAAATTTTAGTGGTCTTGCCAAACTAATTTTAAGGGTAAAAACTTTAGACAACAAAATATTACATAGAAATTTTATGCATTTTCAAGTTAATTCAAATAAAAAATTAAAAGATATAGAAGTTATTAGTTTGCCTGTTAAAGAAATTTCAAATTCAAATTGGAGTAAAAAAACATGGGAAGTTTTAAAAGGGAAAAAAATAAATGGAACTGGAAGTGGTTTTTTTGAATATAAATTTAAAATTCCCCCTGATTATAAAAACTTAAATCCTAAAGAAGCTTATTTTATAATTGAAGCTTCAGCAAAAAAACTCTTTGATAAAGATAAAAAAGGAAAAAATTATATAGACACTGGAATGGACTGGATGAAAGGTTCCAAAGTAAGCCCAAGTAAAAACCCAAATTCATATCCAATGACTGACGAAACATTTTTTCCGTCAAAAATTAAAATATCTATTAATGGTGATTTTAAAAAATCACTAACTCTTCCTGATGACCCTGCTGATCATAGAGGAGTTTTGTCTTGGCACAATCAAATAAAATCATCCGCAAAATCCACTGATGATAATTGGTGGGAAAAACAACCTGAATTACATGAGGCAGGATCTTATGGTTATTTAATAAAAATACCAATTAGTGAAAATGATTTAATTATCTCAACAAAAAAAGGTAGTCTAAATATTCGACTTCAGACTGAAGGTGAGGGTGGAATAGCCCTTTATGGTAAATCATTTGGTAGATATCCAATAAACCCTAGTTTAATCTTAAAAAAATAAATATGTTAAACAATTCTATAAAATATCTAAAACTATTAATTATATCAATAATTCTTATTTCTTGTAATTCAGAAAAATCCTCTAATCTTAAATTAATGGATATTTTCTCTAACGGTATGGTCCTTCAACAAAAATCAAAAATAAAAATATGGGGGATTTCAGGTCCTAACATTGAAATAAATGTTGAAGGTTCTTGGGGAAAGAAATCAATAACTAAATCTGATTCTAATGGAAATTGGATAGTTGAATTAGATACCCCAGAGGCTGGAGGACCTTATCTATTAAAAATTAATAATGGAATTATAACAAAAGAAATTTCAGATGTATTAATTGGAGAGGTATAGTTAGCATCAGGTCAATCAAATATGGAAATGCCATTACAGGGGTATCTCCCAAAAGAACCAATTGATAATGCTGAAGAAGAAATATCAAATTCTTTAAATGATAAGATTAGAATGTTCACGGTAATTAACAATGTCACATTATCCAAAATTGATACTGTAGATGGTAAATGGTTGAAATGGAATCAGACCCAGGTACACTAGAAGGAAGTATCAAATATTTAAAATTAATATGATTCATAATTTTAAACTTTAAAGATTTCGGTTTAATTAAAAAACACTAATCTATTTTTATTTATTCTAAATAAAAATAGTAATTTCGTAACCCTTTTAAAATTCATAAAATGACTAATGCATTTAAATATCTATTTATAATATTGTTTAGCATTAACTGTTCAAATGAAAAAAAATCAAATGAAATAAACTTATATAGTCAAAGACATTATACTATTGACAAAATACAATATGAAAATTTTGAAAAATTAACTGGTATAAAAATAAATGTTATCAAAGCAAATGCTGATGAATTAATTGAAAGGTTAAAAAATGAAGGAGAAAATAGTCCTGCTGATCTTTTTATAACCGTAGATGCTGGAAAATTATATAAGGCATCAAAAATGAACCTTCTACAAAAAATTAATTCTCAAAAAATTAATAATAACATTGCTAGTGACCTAAGAGATCCTAATGAATTTTGGATTCCTATAACATATAGAGCAAGAATTATTGTATATAGTAAAGATAGAGTTACCAAAAAAGAGCTTAGTACATATGAAGATTTAGCGAATGAAAAATGGAAGGGTAGAATTCTAGTAAGGTCCTCATCAAATGCATATAACCAAGCTTTAATGTCATCAATAGTTGCAAATAACGGAATTGAATCAGCAACTGAGTGGTCTTTAAGTTTAGTGAAAAATTTTGCACGTGACCCCAAAGGAAATGATAGAGATCAAGTTAAGGCAATAGCTGCTGGACAAGGGGATCTTGCAATAGTTAATTCTTACTATATAGGTGTTCTATTATCATCAGATAATCCTGAAGAATTAAATGCTGGAAACTCTATAAAAGTCTATTTTCCAAATCAAGAAGAAAATGAAAGAGGAAGTCACATAAATATTTCAGGGATCGGATTAGCAAAATACTCTCCAAATAAAGAAAACGCTTTAAAATTAATAGAATATTTAACAGGAGAAAAAGCACAAAAATTATATACAAATACAAATCATGAATATCCTATAAACCCATTAGTTCAACCCTCTAATATTGTAAAAAAATGGGGGGATTTTAAACGTGATTCATTAGATTTAAACTTATTAGGCAAATACAGAAAAGACGCAATTTTAATTTTTGATAAAACTGGTTGGAAATAAAACTGAATTTTTAAAAAGTGATTATAAAAATTGGACACTCCTAAGTTTTATAGTTGCTCTTTTTATATTACTCCCTATTACAACTATTGTATACAAAACAATATTTAACAACAGCTTTTCACTAAAATATTTAATAGAAACACTCCTTCTAGATTATTCACTAAATACTATTTACCTTGTAATATTAACATGTTTTTTTTCTTTAATTTTTGGAATATTTCCTGCATGGTTTATAAGCATGTATAAATTTAAAGGGAGAAAACTTTATGATCTTGCACTATTTCTTCCACTAGCTATACCTACCTATATAATGGCTTTTACCTATGGAGATATTCTAAGTTATACTGGTCCAATACAAAGTTTTATAAGAAATAATTATTCTAAAATATATTTTTTATTCAACAAAGATTTTTTACAAATTGAAATTCTTGCAGTAATTTTAGCATTAGCACTATATCCTTACATTTATTCAGTATCAAGGGTCTCATTTAGTTTACTTGGATCAAATTACCTAGACCTTTCAAAAACTCTTGGTTTATCATCATTTAATACATTTATTAAAATAATCCTGCCATTATCTAGTCCAGCAATTTTTTCTGGATTATTTCTTGTGATAATGGAAGTCTTAAATGAATATGGCGCTGTAAAATACTTTGGTGTGAATACATTTACAACAGGAATTTTTAGAGCTTGGTTCTCTATGAATGATATAAGTTCTGCGATAATTTTAGCTTTTATTCTTATGTCCATAGTCTTTCTTTTATTCTTTATTGAAAAAAATTATCACTCAAAATATAGATTTAATTATTCTTCAAATACTAATACTCAAAATCTATCTGAAACTTCTAATATTAATTCAATTCTAATAAATTTAATTTGTTTTATTCCTTTTTTCTTGGGTTTTATTATCCCATTTTTATTTATAATAAACAATTCATTAAAAATTATTAAAAAAACAGATTTTCAAAATCTAATTGAACTAACCTCAAATACCATATATATTTCTTTTATTTCTGCAATATTAATTATCATATTAGCATTATTTTTTCAATACACTGAAAAAATATCAAAATCTAAAATTAATAATATAGTTAATCAACTTATTTCTCTTGGTTATGCTATTCCAGGAGCTGTAATTGCTTTAGCATTAATTATCTTTTTTTCTGGAATTAATAAACTATTTCCATCCATTTATCTTCTTGGATCATTATATCTATTGATCTACGCTTTAATTGTTAGATTTTTGGCTGTTGGTAAATCTCCTATTAAATCTAGTCTTGAAAAACACCCTAAATCTTTTGATGATACTGCTAAAAATTTAGGTTTAGGACCATTTAAAATTTTACAAAAAATTCACTTGCCAATTAACCTATCGGCATTAATAATTGCATTTATTGTTACTTTTGTTGACCTAATGAAAGAACTTCCAATTACTCTAATATTGAGACCATTCAATTTTGATACTCTTGCAACACAAACTTATGAATTTGCAATAGAAGAAATGTTAAAAGAATCCAGTATTTATTCTCTAGTAATTATTTCAATTGGATGTCTATTTCTCTTTATACTTAAAAACTTAATTAATAATCTTTCAAATGCATCTTGAAATTAAAAATCTTGTAAAATATTACAAAAGAGATTTTCCAATTATTAAAAAATTAAATTTCTCTGTAAAAAAAGGAAATATAATTTCTTTTATAGGGGAAAGTGGTTCAGGAAAAACCACCTTCTTAAAATGCATTTCAGGTTTAGAGAAAATTAATTCAGGTTCAATATTACTAAATGGAAAAATTCTTAATAATGAAAATGTTTTTGTAAAACCTCAAAAAAGAAAAATTGGATTCATTTTTCAAGATTACCCACTATTTCCTCATCTTAATCTAGAAGAAAATATTTTATTTAATATTGATAAAGATTTTAAAAATAATTTTAAAAATATGTTATTGTTAACTAATCTTGAAGAATTAATAGATAGATATCCGCATGAACTTTCAGGGGGAGAACAGCAAAGAGCTTGTATAGCAAGAGCATTAATTAGAGAGCCTGAATTGCTATTAATGGATGAACCTTTTAGTAATCTTGATTCTCAAATTAAAGAATCTATAAAGGAAGCAATTTATAAAATAATTAGAAAAACCCACACAACAACAATTTTAGTAACCCATGATATTAATGACTGCTTAAATATCTCTGACAAAATTCTCGTATTTAAAGCTGGAGTACTGCAACAGTATGATAATCCTAGAAAAATGTATTGCGAACCAGCCAATTGTTATTGTGCAAAAATTTTAGGAGACTTAAATAAAATTATTATAAAGAATAAAAACTTTTATGTAAGACCAGAAAACCTAGAAGTTGTGAAAAAATCTGATTTTGAGGTTGTAATTGATAAATGCATTTTCCAAGGCAAAGACTATAAAATAAAGTGTTTTTATAATAATGAAGTCTGGTATTTCAATTCTACAAAACAATTTAATAAATCAGAAAAAATTTACTTAAATTTCAGTGAAAAAGATCTGCTCTTTTTTGACTATCTATGCGAAGATTATTTTAATCAATAAACATAGTTTTTAACTAATCTAAATATAAATTATTGATTTTCACTTATTTATATTCATTCTAATTGACATTATATTTAATTTTACTTGAAACGTTGTAATTATGTCTATCAGAATTGCCAACAGTTGTTTAAATTGTGAGAGTTTTCAACTTAACGAAACGTGTTCAATTCACCATGTCAAAGTAAGTGAAAAATACACTTGTAATAACTTTGAAATGAAAAAAACAATAAAGAACGACGCAAGTTGTTCGGATTGTTTTAGACTTGAAGGCCCAAGTTGTGCTCATCCAAAAAAAGCAGCTCCTGAAATGTTATGTTCTCATTGGGCTCCTCAAATTGCATCTGCTTAATTTTTTTAGATTTATTATTCTTCACTTAAATTAATAATTATCTATTAACAATTATTATTTATCATTTATTAAATTTATCACTTATTGATAAATTTAGACAAGTGAATACTTTAACATTTGGTTTTTTACCCAAGATTTGGAGAAGAATCATAAGATTTCTACTTATAATTTGGTATGTTTTCTTAACTGGTTTAATCCTTGACAGACTTTATGGAATTTCGGGTTTTGAAACAATATTTAAATGGAATGACCAAAAAACCTTAATTATTATCTTAATTTCATTTACTATCCCTCAACTAATTAGTTTAATTCTAAAACTATTTTATTTTAACCATAAATCTTAAAAGCTTTGTTTAACAAAAACTTTATTTTATTTTCATTAATTATAAATACTTTAATATTTGGATGTTCAAAAACTGAAAATGATTGCATTAAAATATCAAACAAAAAAATAATTAACGGTTTATATCTTTTTTATTGGGATAAAGATGGATTTGATGTTGATTCATCAAATTCAAATGATTTATCTGGAATTCAAGATAAATCAAGATCAGGAACAGTTTATAAATCAGATTATGAATCTTATAAAATTGGAGATAAATATTGTTATGCCGATCTAGAAAATAAATCTAACTTTAATGAAAAGTAAATCACCAATTATCATTGAAAACGATGATTCTCAAACAAATTTTTTATATAAAGTATCTAAATGGATATCAGATTCACTGAAATCATTTTTTAAATTTGGATGTGGATGCCTTATAACAATTTTTATAATTATTCCTGCAATTTTTTATCTTCTTGATATTATCAACATAATTATTGATCCACTTCAAATATTATTCAATTGGTTTTCTTTTTAAGTCTTTTATTGAACAAGTAAAATAACTAAAATTTAAAAATCATATTCTATTCCTCCATAAACACCAAAAGGATGACCAGGGCGTAAACCCGCTGGAACAAGAGAAACCGAGTATTCTTTATCAAAAAGATTAATAATTTTTGTGCTAATATTAAAATTCTTATTGATTTTAAATTTACAAGAAATATCAAAAATAACATTAGAAGGTATTTCATCAATATTACTTATACCAAGACCTCCTGCAAGAGTACTATATTTTCCATTATAATTTACACTTAAATTAACTTGAAATCTATTTGTAAAAAAACTTATTAATGAATTAAATTGGTGCTGAGAAATATAAGGTATCCTGTCACCATCTTTTACCTCACCCCAAATATCTTGTGTGCTTCCAAAATCACTTTGGAATCTCGCATTAGTTAAAGTATAAGCAAGAGATATTGGAATTTTAATTTTATCATTCTTAACTAAATTATAATTTAGTAAAAATTCTATACCATTAACCAGAGCCTCTCCCGCATTAAATTGATCAAGATCTCCTGTGCCTCCTGAAGCAGCTAAATCACTACCAAGTAAGTTGTTATAATTGTTTAAATATCCTATTAATTCGCTTTTTAATTCACCTTTAGAAAATTTTGTGCCAAACTCAAAATTTATACTTTCTTCAGGCTTTTGACCTTGTGAACTTCCTGGGGGAGAAAATCCTTTATGTACTCCTCCAAAAAAAGAAAATGCATTATTTAAAGTATAATTAATTCCAATTCCAGGAATAAAAACAGAAACCTTATTTTTTCGTTTTGAAACTTGACTTTCATTTCGATCTAGATTACTTTTTCCAAAGTCTTCTCTTTCAAGTATGATAGACTCATATCGTAACCCTGGGATTAAGGTCAAGCCTTTAAATTTGTATTTGTACATTACGTAAGTCGCAAAAGATTCAGCGGAACTAATCCTATTTCCTTCAGCACCGAGTATCCCTTTGCTTGTAAGTTCAATATTACCACTAGTTATACTATAACCATCTTCCCACTGGAATCGATCTTCTTCATCATAATGAAGTCTAAAACCTATTTCAATATCATTAAAAGACTCATTTTCTCCATACCAATGATAATCAATTTTAGTTTGAAGTCCTTTCGAATAATACTCTCTATTATTAGCCTTTACTCTCAAGGCATTAGCCTTTCCATTTGTATTTCCGCTCAATATTAAATAATGACCCAGGAATAAATTGGGACTAGATACAATATCAGATATTTTTTTCTTCTTATCTTCAAATACTACATCATCAAGTTTATACCAATTACGTTTAAATCCATTATAGTAAACATTAGAAACTACTTTGAATGAGGAAGAAAAATTTAAAGTATGTGTTAATAAATATTGGATATGGTCTGCATCCATTTGATCCTTTTCTGATGCAGCATATCTTTGATATGGATCTATCGAATAATCCGATTTCGTTAAACCTAAGTATGTTTCATTTGAAAGCTCGTCATAATATTGAAATTTTAACTCTATACTCTGATTAATTAAAGCTTCTTCAGAGGAACTTAAACTTATTTTAGTTACAATTTCATTAATATCAAATCCTGTATTTATATCCTTTCTTAACGATTTGAATCCATTAGAATTATAATTTAAATACTCAATCATATAACCAACCTGACCATGAGTATTTCCAAAACTTGCAATAAGTTGCCCTGATTTAAAACTACCATAACTTGCCTTGATTCTACCCTTAAAATTATCAGGTATATTAGTTGAAACAAAATTAATAGCTCCCCCAGTAGTGTATGGTCCATATTGAACTTGACTACTGCCTTTTAAAATTTCTACAGCTTCCATTCTAGCAACAGATGGAAAATAATAAGCAGATGGAGCACTATAAGGTGCAGGAGCAATTAAAACTCCATCTTCCATAAGTGTAATTTTAGAGCTTCTCTCAGGGGATGAACCTCTTAAACTTATATTAGGACGAAGTCCAAAACCATCTTCTTCATAAACATTAATTCCAGTAACTAAATCTAGAGTACGATTAATATCTACATAATTAAAATTTGATAATTCTTCATATGATAAATAATATGCTGAACCTGTACGATTCTCTGAAACAAACTTATTACCCAAAATTGTATTAGCTCTAATTATTACTTCATTGAGAGCGGTTATAGAGTCCTTTTGAATTTGTGATTTATTTTCTTGAGCATATATTTGAAAAAAACATATAAATAGTAACAGATAATTTGAATTTTTCATACTATTTATATTTAATCTAAATAAATATAAAGCGAATATATAATGAGATTGTTTACAAAACAATCTTTATTTAGATTAATTTAAATGATATTTCACAATTGAAAAAAGTTTTTATATATTTTTAATTTAATATGAAAATAAAAAAAATTAATCTAAGAAAATTCAAATTAATAAATTCAAAATTTAAACTCTAGCTTTAAAAATTAATCAAATTATGACCTCCAAAAAATCAATTATTGTATTCTATGACGCTTATTGCGTTATGTGCAATAAATCAATTATTTGGTTAATTAAAAACGATAGTTGCAATCTTTTAAAATTTTCCCATTTTAAAAGTGATTATGCAATAAAAAATCATAAAACTGCAAGTGAAATTGAAACTATATCAATAAAAGACGAAAATGACAATTACCTTTACAGAAGTGATGCGGTTCTTTATTTACTCAAAAAAATAAAAAAATTAAAGTTTATTTGGATATTAGGGTTTTTAACGCCAAAGTTTATTAGAGATGGTATTTATAATTTTATTGCAAAGAATAGATACAAATGGTTTGGAAAATATGAGAGTTGTCTAATTCCAGATGAAAAAATAAAATCTAAATTCATATAAATTCACCTTAAAAGTTGTTCAAAAAAGCCCCCTATCTTTTTTCGTCTATCAACAAAATGAATTTCCAAAATCCATTCTCTTTTTAATCCATCTTTACCTGGAGCTCTCATATCAATATGGTTATTTGGATGTATATAATTTATCTTATCCTCATTAGTTAATTTTTCATGAGGATAATGTCCAATCAAGTGACCAGCTATCTCACCACCAAATTCCCAATTATATTTTTTTGCAATCAATTCCGCGTGAAAAAATAATTGTGCTCCCGTAATACTTTGCTGATTTTTATAATAATCTCTACATTCAAACCAAGCCATTTCAATATCATTCTTTAGCTTCAATTTTAGCTCATCATTTCCCAAAACATATGTTCTACCAAAATCAGCCTCCCATTTCTCAAAAACTGGACCGAAATCAAAAAATAAAATATCATTTTCGTAAATCATAAGATTTTTTGGGTTTTCTCTATAAGGATAAAGAGTATTTTCTCCAGCTCTGACAATTCTTTTATGCCAATATTTTTTTATACCAAACAATTCAAAAGCTAAATCAAAAATTTCTCGATTCAAATCTTTTTCGGTTTTATTCGGACAAATTAGCCCCCTATCTTGAATTTGATCAAAGAGATTAGAAGCTTTTTCTTCTGCTTCAATTAAATTTTTTAAAGTTAAATCCATAAAGTTAAACCAAATTTAAGTTAATTAAATTATTACAATTTTTTTAACTAAATTTAAAAATCAAAAAAAGAAAATGATCAAAAGAATTACATTTTTAATTTTTCTTCTTTTATCAATTAATTTGATAGCTCAAAATGAAGAATTAGATTCAAGTCAAGTTGTGGATACAACTGATACTGCAATAAAGAGAATTTCTTTAGGATTAAAAATTGGTATCCCTAATATTATTGGAGGGGCCGTTGAAGGTGTTTTACCTATGCTTGGTAACCGAATAGCACCCTATTTTAATTTAAGTGGTTTCAATTTAGATATTGATAATGTAAGTTCTGAAATGTCTTATACTGAATTTGGTTCAAAAATTTATTTTGGAAATAAAGGTAACGGATTTTTTGTTGGTCTTGGAAGTTCTAAATTTTCATCAAGTCTTAATTTTAAAGATCTAAGTTTAGATTTTGGGGAAACAGGAACAGGAAGTGTAGATCTTGATATAAATACTTTTATAATTAAACTTGGAGCTAAAACAGGTGGACGAATTTATTTTAATTTTGAACTAGGTTATGGAGTTGGTTCTATTCCTGACGAACTAAAATTTCAAGCAACTTCATCAACTGGTCGAACTGAATATACAACCGAAAAAATTCCTAATATACCTGGGGTAACTGAAGGAGGAATTCTAATTGGTAATGTTGGATTTGGTATTTCCTTCTAATCCTTTTATATTTTTTTATAATTTTCAACAGTTAATTTACTCTTAACTCCTCCCGTATGTAATATATTTTTAGGCTCAAATAGTATTAACCAAACTTCCTTTTCTGCCCTTGGTTTATGATCTACTCCTTTTTGCACAACAATCATTTCTCCTTCATTTAATTTAACTTCTTTATCTCTAAATTCAATAGTTAATGTTCCTTTATAAACAAAAAACAACTCATCCTCAGTCTCATGATTATGCCAAACAAAATCTCCTTTAACTTTAGCTAATTTTACATTTTGACCATTTAGTTCTGTAATTATTTTAGGATTCCAATGGTCATTAAATAATTTGAACTTCTGTTTTAAATTTATTTTCTTCATAATTTTAATTCTTAAAGAGCTCTTTCTAAAAAACCAATAAAATTCTTATTAAAAATCTTATTTATATCTTCATTATTATATCCTCTTTTTTTTAATATTCCATCTAATTTCTGCAAATCTGCTATTGTATCTAAATCTAGAGGGCATTGTTCTTTTCCAAAACCTCCATCAAGATCTGAGCCCAAACCTACATGATTTGAATTACCTATTAACTGGCAAATATGATCAATATGATCTACAATGTTTTCAATTATTAATCCTCTTTGTCTTGGATCAGAAACACCTCTTTTCCAATTTGGAATCATCATCCAAGCATCAAAAGCCATACCTATAACGGCACCTCTATTTATTAACTCAATTATTTGATCATCGGAAAATTGTCTTTCATTAGGAACTATAGATCTAGTGTTACTGTGACTTGCCCATAAATTCCCACTAAAATTTTCCAAAGTTTCCCAAAAGCTTTTATCACATAAATGAGTTAAATCTAAAATTAAATTAAGTTTTTCTATTTCTTTTAATAATTCTTTACCTTTTTCTCCAATACCTCCATTAGATCCAGTTCCAAAGGCATAAGTCCCAGGACCATAATGCGCTGGCCCTATTGCTCTCAATCCATTATCATATAAACTATATAAATAATCTAAATTAATAATTGAATCTGCACCCTCTAAACTTAATATATATCCTAACCTCTTTCTACTAGATTTTTTATTCCATTTTTCTAAATGACTTTTTAAAGAATTTTTGTTAGAAATTTGAACAATCTCTCCCTTTGACTCCATAGCTTGATACCAAGCTAACTGCCCTTGAGCATGAGCCCAAGCTTGTTCTGAAGAATTCCAACCAGGTAAAGGGTTTTTAGGTTTTACGTAACGTGAAATTAATGTTGCAACACAAAGACCAATATTCCCTTTAATTAATTCTGGAATACAAACAGTTGAATTACCTCTATCTGGTTTGTCAGAAAGATCTTTTTCAAGATCTCTAATTTCATCTATAGTTAAAGTCAAATCCCTATTCCACTCAGTTGCATTCATCGAAAGATCTAGATGACAATCAAAAATAAATTTCATAAATTTTAATTAAATATAATCTCTAGCTTCAATATCCCAGGCTCCTAATTTTTTTGATTTTACAACTGTATATGCACGATTGTATTTAGCAACTGTTGGGCATATATGATACGGAAGAGCATAAAATAACTTACCTACTTCATACTTATTTGCATCAGTAGATTCAATAACTAAATGTTCCTCACTTTGACTAATATGTTTCACATTTTCTAATCCAAAAATTTGAATTCTTGGTAAAGGCATCTCTGAGGCAACTGATTTATGTCCAAGATCAAAACAAAGAATATTATTACTGGGTTTACTAACGATTCTTGTTACAAGAACTGCAGCATTTAGAAAAGGAGATTCTTTCCACAAATTT
>Ga0310120_10001388_pt1 | contig 18030 bp, 13 predicted proteins | sample CB27_AW_983_MG_FD_203506 | JGI IMG/M metagenome (GOLD analysis project Ga0310120, IMG submission 203506) | Marine microbial communities from Western Arctic Ocean, Canada - CB27_AW_983 | ecosystem: Environmental > Aquatic > Marine > Oceanic | place: Canada: Western Arctic Ocean | collected...
GCCTGACTGATGACTTGCACCCAGATCGAAGATCGGTTTGCTGGACTCGAATAATGCACTGCATCCTGAACCGCAGATACATGCCACGGCGACGGCGAGGATCAGAATTCTTTGTTTTCTCATTCGATCTCATTCTACACGCGTAATGGTGACTTACATCGACTCCAACTCATGAGGTAGATAGTCCATCGGAGAGCGGAAGTAGTGCCCTGGCGGGTAAAAGAGCAGATTGGTCGCACGACTGGTGTAGGTGCACGCGTAGTCTTCCAGTTGCCGACCGTAGTGAGTCAACTCGCTACCGGCACGAAAGAGACTGCCCCAGTGAGCGTTGGTTGCGGTACTCAACTTGGATCGTAGGGATTCTCGCTGGCGAATGAAATCCTTGAGTGTGTCGGTGGCTTGCTTACGTGCGATCGCGCATTCATATCGCAGTTTCTTGAGGCCCTTGCGATCCGAGTCGATCACATCTTCGATGCTAAGAAGGCATGCCTCGACCGCCTTCCAGTGCATCACTTCACGCTCGGTCCCGGTTCTACGTTCATCCACTTCCCTCAACTGACTGACGATGCCTGGCATGCCTGACTGGACGGTTAACTCCTCTTCCAGTTCGGGAACCACCAGCATCGTACGCCAGTAGACGTTTTTCTTGGAGGAGATGAGATCGGCATAGATGTGATCGCCCACGTAGAGCACTTCGTTTCCGCTACAACCGATATGTTTCTCGATCTCGGCCAATTTTCCACCGATCAAGATCTTCTCATCGACTCCAATTATTGCGTCCTTCGATTGGGAGGGCTGGAAGTAGCCGGGCTTTCGAGCCTCCACCACCACCAGATCGAACAGTTCGAGCCAATCTTCACCCGAATCCTCATCTCGACCGAGCACCGTGTTCATCATGGCAGCGGTATATTCCCATTCACTGTTGGTCAGCAGGAACACCTTTTTGCCGGTCGCCTTCAGGTGTACCAGCAATGCCTCGGTACGAGGATCGGGGAGAATATACTTCTCTGGAGTTGCAGTGATCACCTGCTTCAGTGATCCGTCCCGATGAATGGTATCGGTGTGTTTACGGATTCGTTGCCAAAGTTTGCGTCTCTCGCCTGATTCGGTGTGATCGACCAGTGCGGACCACAGCAGGATTTCAGGACGACTGAAAGCATGATCTACCTGGATGAAGCGATCATCATCGGTGACATGCGGGATGATGTCTCGATCACCATAGAGATCGCGTTTCTGCCCCACGGTCAACTTGCTGCGCCCACGGAAGGCACGCAAGACGTGTCCATAGCGATCGGTCTTCAGCAATACGCCCTCGTCGATGTCGAGGATCAGTCCCTTCCTTGCGAAGCCAGCATCGGGAACCTGTTCCAGCCACTCGCGCGGAACCCCTTCATGCTCGACGAGCCGATCTGCCACCAGTTTTTCTGCCAGATCATCCAGGGCAGGGCAGTTGTATACGGCAAGGGTATGGTCAAAGTCGAAACCAACCGCGTCGACCTGACCAAATCTCAGGGTTCGATTGGTGTAGATGGCGCGCTGGTGATCGAAGACCGGAGTACGAATCGCCATCGCGATCATATCGATCCAGTTGGAGCTGGTCAGATCGGAAGTGGCATTCGACCGGTCGTCGTGGCTCTGCCCTTTTCTATTGCCATCTCTTTTTCCGCTCTTCTTCACCTTGCTGTCACCCTTGTGCTTTTTAGTCTTTTTTCTCGGTTCACTCAAACCGTCCCTTTCCGGGAGTTGTTTCCTGTTTTCGAGTTCACTTTGGCCTCTACTGCATGCAGGTACCGAATCGTCCGCTCGATCAGTTCCGGTGCGCGATGAGAGTCACGTGAGAGCTCCACCAGCGCAAGACCACTGTAGCCTTGCTCCACCAACAACTGCAACAGTGGATCAAAATCGATCTCCCCGGCCCCTGGTTCCAGGTGCTGATGAACACCATCCTTACAGTCGTCGACATGAACATGGATGACATCTTCGATCACTGACGCCATCGAGACTTCGAGGGGCACCGATTCGGTCACGGCCAGATGCCCCAGATCGAGAGTCAATCCAAGAGCGCTTCCCGTCACCTGCTCTCGTAGCCATCGCCAATCCGCCAGGCTTTCGATCTCCATTCCTGGCTCCGGTTCAAAACCGATCGAGATTCCGCTACCGCAAGCGTCGGCCAGCACCTCTTCGAGAGCCATGACCAGGTGATTGCGACTCGTCTTCGAATCGATCCCTTTCTCGGCGACACCACTCCACAAACTCACCGTCTTGGCTCCGATGGCCACGGCAATCTCCATTGCACGACGGTAGTACTCCACCCTTCGCTGGCGGTTTGCGGCATCCGAACTGACCAGCGATGGCCAGTGCTTACGTTGCGGATCAAGGGCGTAGCGTGCACCAGTTTCGATCACCGGCTCCAGTTTCCTGGCTCGGAGTCGCTCACCAATCTCCGCGAGGCGAGAGTCGGTGACCTGAAATGGATCGAGATGATGGTGGTCGAGGGTGATTCCGATGCCCTGGTACCCGGCCTCTGCCAACAAATCGATTCCCTGCTCGAGAGTATGGTCGGCAAGACCGTTGGTGATGTAACCGTATCGCAGCAACTCACTGCCGCCCTTCGAGTCGTGCCTGGACCCAAGCGATGGCGGCGTCTCGATCCACCACCTCGCTTTCGCGGTGTGCGTCTTCCAGAGCCTCGAGCATCGATCCGATCTCTGGGCCCGGCTTCATCCCCAGCTGAATCAGGTCACGTCCCTGTAACAGCGGATCTCTCGAAGGAGCCCGTTCCTTCCATTCTTCCCACATGCCGAGGCAGGTCTCGTAGAGACTCATATCTGCATGACTACCGAGGCAATCGACACGGCACAGTTCGAGTAACTCCTCGAATCCATCCTCCTCGAAGACGCGGTATCTGCGGGCGATCCGCATCTGTGGGATATTCATGAACACCAGATGTCTACGAACCAGGTAGACGATTCGTTCGGTCTGCTGTCTCGACAATCGCAGTCGATCACAAATCTGCTCGGAGATGGTTGCACCCAGTTCATCGTGGCCATGAAAACGAATCCGATCCTCGGCATCTTCGAAGGTGCCCGGCTTGCCCACATCGTGAAGCAAGGCGCCCATCGCCAGGGTGAAGGAAGGCTCCGAGAGGTGCGACAGGACCAGGCCGGTGTGAACGAAGACATCCCCTTCGGGATGAAACTGAGGTGGCTGCATCACATCCCGCATCTGCTCGATCTCTGGCAAGATGCATTGCATCAATCCACTGTCGGAGAGGAGCTGATATCCAGCGAGCCTATGGGGGGAAACGAGGATTCTTTCCAGTTCATCGCGAATTCGTTCGCCACTGACATCATCGATGAATTTGGCTTCATCTACCACCGCCTGCCAGGTGTCAGGCTCGATGGGGAATTGGAGGACGGTGGAGAAACGGATCGCTCGCATCATCCGCAGTCGATCTTCTTGAAATCTCTCTCGCGGCTCACCGATCGCACGGATGATTTTCAACTGCAGATCTTTGCGACCACCGACATGATCCACGACCTGCTCGGCATCGATGTCCCAGAACATTCCATTGATGGTGAAATCTCTCCGCAGCGCATCTTCCTTCTCGTCGGTGAATCGAACCGTCTCTGGTCGGCGACCATCGGCGATCCCGATGTCTGCGCGGAAAGTGGCGACCTCCACCTCTCCTTCCGGTTCGACGATCCGAACCACTCCGAACTGGGCCCCGACCAGCACCGTCTTCTCGAAGAGAGCATCGACGACTTCCGGGATCGCAGATGTGGCGAGATCGAAATCTTTCGGTGGAAGACCCAGCAAGTGATCACGGACCGCTCCACCAGCCAGCAAGCAGCGGTGGCCCGCTTCGACGAGGCTCCGATGGACCCTCAATACATGATCGGGGATCTCCGGAGTTGTGGTCGGCTGGGCGTTAGGGGTTGATCCGGCCATCTTCGTGCGTTCTCCTCCAGAAGACCTCCCCACAGCGGGGCGGTGACCAGAGGATAACCGACCGGGACCGGTCCGGGTGCCGAAAGGTACTGCGAGATCGATTCCGCTGGCCACAGGAGTTCGATGAGCAGCGAGAAGGACGATCTCCGGCGAATCCGAGCCCTCTCGGCCCAACTTCACCAGCACAACTTCCGCTATTACATCCTCGACGATCCGCAGATCTCCGATGCTCAATACGATCGCCTTCTGGACGATCTTCAGGCACTGGAACAGCGCTATCCCGATGCGGTCCACGCTGAATCTCCGACACAAAAGGTCGGAGCCCAGTGGGGCCCGGAGGACTTCATCGCCGAGCGCCTCCCACCGGTGCAACATGGCGTGCCGATGTTGTCGCTGGAAAATGCCATGGGAACAGATGCAGTTCTGCAATGGGTCGACCGGGTCCGGCGGGGACTCGAACTGCAAGATGAAGACGCCAATCCTCCCTTGACGGTCGAATACAAGTTTGACGGGGTGGCGGTCTCGATCCTCTACGAGGATGGAGTACTGGTAAGAGCCGCGACACGTGGCGATGGACTGGTCGGCGAGGAGGTGACAGGAAATGTACGCACCATTCGCTCGGTTCCTCAGCAACTGACAGACAAGAATCCTCCGGCATCCGTCGAGTTGCGAGGAGAAGCCGTCCTTCTTCACGCCGATTTCGATGCGATGAATCGATCGCGCAGTGCCGAGGAGGGATTGTTCGCCAATCCCCGTAACGCCGCAGCGGGATCCCTTCGCCAGCTCGATCCGCGCATCTCGGCCAAACGACCACTCGATGTCTTCATCTACGGCGTCGGCGACCAGCAGGGGATCGATCTCTCCTCGCAGAAACAACTGGTCGATCGATTACCTGGCTGGGGTTTCCTCGCCAGTCCGTTCCTGCGCAGCGTCGACAGCACCGAGCAGTTGCTGGAGATCTACCAGGAGGTGCTCGAATCGAGAGAGCGACTGCCGTTTGACATCGACGGCCTGGTGATCAAGGTCGAGGGGGTCGAGTTGCGAGAGCAACTGGGGATGAGAGCTCGTTCCCCACGCTGGGCCATCGCTCTCAAATTTCCTCCGCGACAGGAGACCACCCGCCTGCTCGATATCCAGGTACAGGTCGGCCGCACCGGGGCATTGACCCCGGTAGCCCATCTGGAACCGGTCAAAGTGGGTGGCGTCACCGTCTCCCGTGCGGGCCTGCACAATCCGCAGGAGATCAAACGCAAGGGGCTAATGATCGGCGATCAGGTGGTAGTTCAACGCGCCGGCGATGTGATTCCCCAGGTGGTCAAGTCGATCGAATCTCTGCGCGATGGATCCGAGAAGGAGTACCACTTCCCCGACAAGTGCCCCGCCTGCTCAGAGGTGGTCTGGTGCCCTGAGGACGAAGTGATCCCCCACTGCCAGAACCTGCAGTGTCCGGCGCAAATCCGCGGACGCATCGAACACTTCGCATCGCGCAGGGCCCTCGACATCGATGGCCTGGGAGAGAAATTGATCGATCAACTGGTCACCGAGGGACTGGTAAAAACTCCTTCCGATCTCTACCGGCTGGAACTCGATGCGGTAGCTGGACTGGAGCGGATGGCCCAGAAGTCAGCGGAAAATCTGATCGCAGCGCTGGATCAAACCAAGCAACGATCCTTTTGCCGCCTCCTTCATGCCCTGGGAATTCGTCATGTCGGCGAGCGAGTCGCCGAGTTGATCGTCGACTCGCAACGAGACATCGACACACTGATGGCCGCCAGCAGTGAAACGCTGGAACAGATCGATGAAATCGGCCCCGCCATCGCAGCGTCGGTCGCCGATTTCTTCTCACGCGCCTCGGTGCGCCAGGAGATCGAAGTGCTTCGAGCCGCGGGATTGAAGATGAAGTCGGACGGTCCACCCGCGGGTGAGGCTCTGGCCGGGCCGCTCTCTGGCCTGACCGTCGTGATCACCGGTACATTGCCAAATTTGGGCCGGGATCAGGCGAAGGCGCTGGTCATCGCCGCAGGGGGCAAGGTCACCGGCTCCATCTCGAAAAGTACCGATCTGCTGCTGGCAGGTGAAAAAGCCGGATCCAAACTGGAGAAGGCGAAGAAACTCGAGGTCGAAGTGATCGACGAGGCCGAGTTTCAGCGGAGAATCGCTGGGACAGCCGCACCCTGACCCGAGGCCGGACTTGATGTAGGATCTTCGCCACCAAGTTGAAGCGATACGAGGGAGGCTACCTGTGAGTGATGAGAACGATACCACTTCGAGTCGAGGCCACTGGGCAAGTCGTTGGGGGTTCATCCTCGCTGCCGCCGGCAGTGCGGTCGGCCTCGGCAACATCTGGAAGTTTCCCTACATCACCGGTGAAAATGGCGGAGGACTGTTTGTCCTGATCTACCTCGCCTGCATCGCCTTCGTCGGTCTCCCGATCATGCTCGCCGAGATCATGATCGGTCGAGCGGCGCAGAAACAACCGGTAGGTGCCTTCCGCCAGTTACAGGGCAAGGACACTCCCTGGACCGTCGTCGGCTGGTTCGGAATCGTTGCCGGCTTCATCATCCTCTCCTACTACATCGTGGTGGCTGGCTGGTCGATGGACTTCGCACTGAAGTCGGTGCTCAACTTCACCGAACCGGTCGAAAAGGTGGCGACCATCGAGGCGAAGAGTTTTCGCTCTACCTCAAGCGATGATCAACTGCGTTCCTATCTCGCAGAGATCCGCTCAAAACACCAAGCCCGTGAAGAAATTAACTCCATCCATCGATCGGTCAAGCCGTCCGTCTGGGAGATGCATTCGATCTGGCAAGAAGTGCTGAAAAAGAATCCAACGCGCAGTTTCAGCGAGGATCCACAACTGGCCGAGGCGGTCCCGCTGGCACAGCGCAAGATCGCCGAGAAGGCGCAGGTCGAAAAACGATCTCTCGCCGATGCGATGACTCACTACCAGGAGATGGATATCCTGGAGGTCGCCAACGAGGCGGAAGCCGCCAAGCGCAGAGAGATCATCGCCGCCAAGATCGGCGCGATCTTCGGTGCCACCGCCAGCGACGGCTGGACCAGCAGTTTCTGGGCAACCCTGTTCATGTCGATCACCATCGTCATCGTCGCCGCCGGGGTCTCACGCGGGATCGAACGAGCCTGCAAGGTCCTGATGCCACTACTGATCTCGCTGATCCTGGTGATGGTGGTCTATGGAGTTTTCCAGCCCGGATTTGAAGAGGCCGTCCGATTCGTTTTTGAGCCCGACGCCTCGAAGCTGCGCCCCAGTGGTGTGCTGGAAGCACTGGGCCATGCGTTCTTCACCCTGTCTCTGGGGATGGGCTGCATGCTCACCTACGGCTCGTACCAGAAGACCAAGATGGGAATTGGCAAGACTACCTTGCTGATCGCGCTGTTCGATACGGTGATCGCTCTACTCGCCTGCATGATGATCTTTCCCATCATCTTCTCCTATGGTCAGGAACCCAGTGCCGGCCCGGGACTGGTCTTCATCAGCATGCCGCTGGCCTTTGCCGAGATGGGTGCTGGTGGTCTGCTGCTGGCGATCATCTTCTTCGTGCTGCTGGTGTTTGCCGCACTCACCTCGGCGGTGTCCTTGCTGGAGGTGGTCTGTTCCTACCTCATCGACGAGCAAGATTGGCCACGCAAGAAGGCGGCAGTGACGGTCGGGCTGGCCTGCCTCGCCTTCGGTCTGCCCTCCGCTTTTGCGATGGATTCAGGATTTCTGCTCGAGAGCTGGGAATCCGGCTACAGCAAGAATTTCTTCGACACGATGGACCATCTCGCTTCCAACTGGCTGCTGCCACTGGGGGGATTACTGATCGCCATCTATGCCGGCTGGGTGATGCCCGCCAGGCTACGGGCAGCGGAGGTGGAGGATATGTCCCCGCTACTGGTGAGCGGTTGGCTGCTACTGATCCGCTACGTCGCACCGGCACTGGTGCTGGTGGTACTGGCGCAGAAGATCGGCATCCTCGACATCAACGAACTGCTTGGTTGAGAAGAAACCGGTTGAGAAGAAACCGGTTGAGAAGAAACCGGTTGAGAAGAAACCCGTGGCCACGGCCGGCGTTCGGGTGAAGAGACTGGCGTGACGCTAGGACCCGGCCTGGAACGCCTGGTTGAACTCGGTGTGGATCTCCACTCCGTCACCGGGGCCGTCCGCCTCGTGAATTCCGCGGTCGTCGGCGCGACCACTGCGGATCGCCTCGATCGACACCCGATGGGCAGCGGAATCGACCCGATAATCGATGCGCCAGGTGCGCCAGCACCAGGTGTAGGCACCCGGACGCTCCGCCATCTCCTTGACCCGATGCCCACGGCTCGGCATCGGCCTGAAACGCAGCGTCGGTAACGCACGATCCTCCAGCGGAACCTTCCTCTGTCGCAGCCACGCCAACTGGGTCGAAGCGAGTTCTTCGACCACCACTTCGTGAGGGGCCCAGCCCTCCTCTGCCCACCCTGCGGCACTGCCTGGATGCGCATCGGAATAGGGCAGGTATGGTTTGATATCGATGATCGGAGTGCCATCGAGCAGATCATGATCCTCGATGAAGATGCGATGCCCTTCGATCCGGTCGAGTCGCACCGCCGACAATCCGATGGGATTGGGACGGTGCGGAGCGCGAGTGGCGAGCACCCCTCTCTTCGAGCCACCGCGCGGCGGCAGCACCCTCGGTTTCCAGCCCTGTGCTCGATCGAGCCAACTGATCAACCAGATGCGGTCGAAGCCTTGCAGATCATCGAGCATCGAGGCGGGGTGACCTCGGTCCAGTTCGATCACTGCCGATGGACCCGCCCCCAGCCCCGATTGACGCGGCAAGTCTCCTTTTTGCGTCACATCGCAGTGAAGGGTACCGATCACCTCCACCTGGCCGATGGTTTCCAACGATTCACGTTTCTCCATGTTCATCGCCATCTCCATCCGTCTTCGGTTCCGATGTGCAAAGGATCCATCCCTGCACCGGTCAGAACAAGGTAGAATTCCGATTCACCAGGAAGGGGATGACGATGGCAAGGGAACAAGCACGGGTCGTGGCGCTAGCGGTGCGTCCTGCCAAGCGAGGCGATCTGATCGAACGAACATCCTTGCAACTGGAGCCCACCTCTGGAGTGGTCGACGACCACGGTAGCCGCAACCGCCGCCAGGTGACGATCCTCGCCCACTCTCAGTGGCAAGCCGCATGTTGTGCTCTCGATGAACCTCTGCACTGGACCACTCGCCGAGCCAACGTGCTGGTCGCTGGCATCGAATTCGGCCCCCAAATACTGGGCAAGAAATTGCGCATCGGTGAGGCGGAGATCCTCGTCCATGGCGAGTTGGTGCCCTGCTATCGGATGGACGAGCAGCAGGATGGACTCCAGCAACAACTGGTTCCTGGCTGGCGCGGAGGGATCTACGGCGAGGTGCTCCACGCCGGAAAGATCGAAATCGGTCAACGGTTGCAACTGCTCGAGCCGTGCTAGTGATCGAGGATCCGGATGAAGGCCGCGATGATGGTCGGATCGAGTGCACCGTGCTCCGAGATGATGAACTCCCGCAACACATCGAAGGCGGGTTGGCGAGGCCTCCCGCCATCTCCGGAAGTTCTATGGTCAAAAGCGATGGCGACCGCCGCGATCCGCAGCGGAATCGTCAACCGCTTCGAGTTCCAACCGAGTGGACCCCGGCCATCGATGCGTTCACGCCACCCGTCGATGAGACTGACAGCGTTCTCTTCCAGTTTCAGCAGGTTCAGATTCTGGCCATCGAAATGCGACACCTCGTGCAGCAGTAGCCCGCAGATGAGTGGCCGCAGGAATGACTCGGTGGCCACCCCCAGTCCGCTGGCGAGTTGGATGCCATAGTGAGCGATTCGCCAGCTTCTGCCGTAGGCTTCCGGTCGATCGATCCGAACCGCTTCGACCGCTTCGATCCACTGCGGAAGCGATTCCAGGGTGCCGGTATTAGATGACTCCAGAGGGCCATCTCCTTCGACCCCGAGATACCGTTTCAGCACCTCGCTGCGCAGGTACTGATGGTAGAGGTGGCGATCACCACGTCGTATCCAGACCAGGTCTTGGCCCGCATCTATAAGTTGACGCCGTAAATCACCATCGAGACTCTCCCCGGTTTTTCGGCACAGGACTGAATCGGAATCGATGCGTAGATACAGCGGTGCAGGAATCGCCACTTCACTGATCAGCGAGGCGAGTGGGATCGGTTCCATCTCCACCGTCGATATCGCACTGGATAGGGGAACCACGGGGGTCTCAGAGAGAGACCGAGGTTCGACTGGGCGTAAGCGGGGCGAGCACTCCACGGTTCCTCCTCGTGAATCCGATAGGGATTCAGACAGGAACCGATCGTGGTTCCCGAGAAGAGTACCATCGTCACCTCACCTATGGGGAAAGCACCCCCTGGAGCTTCTCTCGTGACTCTTGAGCCGCTTCTTGCACCACATCTTGCCAGCGTCGTTGTCGATCCTTCTCGAACGCCTGAACGATTCCCCGGCTGGAGTTCACCAGCGCTCCTAGACCCTGTTCGTCAAAAGCGGGAGCCAGGGACTCGATCGCCCCCCCCTGCGCACCGATGCCAGGAATCAACAGGAACGCCCCGGGAGCCGCTTCTCGAACCCGAACGATTTCTTGCGGATAAGTCGCGCCGACCACCAGTCCGACGCCGTGGAAACCGCAACTTCCCTCCGAACCCTTCCCCCACCCCTGCGCAGCACGGGCGACCTGTTCAAAGATGGGAAGGGGGTCGTTTTCTCTCTTCTGGAACTCACCGCCCCCCGGATTCGACGTACGAGCCAGCACGAAGATGCCACGCCCACCATCTCGAACACGAGAGATGAACGGCTCCAGCGAATCGGATCCGAGATACGGATTGACCGTCAATGCGTCGACAAAGGGACCCGGGGTCCCCGGTTCATTCCCTAGCAGCGCCTCGGCATAGGCCTCCGCCGTCGAACCGATATCTCCTCGCTTGGCATCGAGGATGACCGGAACACCCTGCTCGGATGCACTACGACAAACCGCCTCCAGCGCTCTCCAGCCGCGCCATCCCCAGCGCTCGAAGAAGGCGATCTGCGGCTTGACCGCTGCCGCCACCGATGAGACCGCTTCGATCACGCCAATTCCCAGTCGGGTCAGCGCCTGTTCTGGATCATCCGGAGAGATCTCTGGCGGAAGGCGATCGAGCCGCGGATCGATCCCCACCACCAGGCGGCTCTCGATCGCCTGGATGCGAGTTGCGATGCGATCGGAAAAGAGATCATCGAAACTCAAGTTACACCTCACCGTCATCGATGCTGGAGGATTCCAGTACCAGTTCGGCACGGGACAACCCCTGCCGCAGTCGTGTTTTGATAGGCGATTTCTCGTTCTCCGCGAGGGCCGACTGTTCGAGGTGCAACTGGCCAGCTCGGTAGGCCTCGATCGCCTGCGATGCGAATCCCGATGCGAGGAACGAGTCGGCCACTTCCAGGTACCCCTCCCACTGTTGGTCGGGTCCGTACATCCATCGATAGAAGTGATCGAGTCCATCGTCATCGGCCTGCGCAACAAAACGATCCCGATGCATGAACAGCGAACGAATCAGGACAGGGTCTGATTTCCAGCGGTGGAGCAATGCTTCCAGTGCTGTGGTGGCGACATCGAAAAGGTGTGCAATCCGGTGCACCTTCTGCGGAAACATATCGTGTACCTCGTCGAGCACCGCTTTCTGCTCGTTCAGTAGATCACGACCGTAAACCGACCCTCCGAGAGAATCGGTTCCGTAGGTCAGTACGTTGTAATGCTCCTCCTTGAGGATGCTCAACTCATGATAGATGTCATTGACCAGGCGATCGATGAAATCGGTGCTGTCCTCGGTTCGAAACAATCGGTGACAAACTTCCTTGAGCGGGACCAGATATTCATCCCGGAGCACCTCGAGGTCCTGATTCGACAACAGGTCGACCAATTCTCTGGGGGAGAGGCGGATCTCTTGACGAGGTTGATCGAACTTCTCGACATAGCCCTGGACCACCTCTTCGTAGCGATCATGGAGTGAGAAGAATACGCGTCGTGAACGGTAGAAGCGTTCGATGACACGCCACACCAGCGAGCCCTGAGTATCAGCGAGTACCACTTTCGCTCCTCTCCTGACCTACCACCGGTTCGGTTCCCGTCCCTTGCGGCTGACAGCGAACCCCTGAGTTGAAGAGTTCCAGCATGAGGTCCCCTTGCGGCGTGAGAAAGGACTCCGGATGGAATTGCACACCCCAGGTCGCCTCACCGATCACTCCGATCCCCATCACCAGCCCCTCCGAGGTCCAGGCAGCCACCTCGACCTGCTGCGGGAGCGTCTCCCGGAGTACCGCCAGGGAATGGTAGCGAGCCGCAGGGAAGGGGCTCGGCAGCGCCGCGAAGATTCCCTGGCCATGGTGAAAAACCGATTCCGGTTTGCCATGGACCGGGCTGCCGGTCGCTTCAACCGATGCTCCCAGCTGCCGGGCGATCACCTGGTGGCCGAGACAGACCCCCAGAATCGGGATTCGACCGCGATAGTGCTGTATTGCCCTGGCCGCCAGTGTGGCCCGCTCTGGAGCCCCTGGCCCGGGCGAGAGCACCAAGCGATCGGGGTTCAACTGGCGCAATTGCTCGAGACTCAACCGATCCGCCTGACGCACCGAGACGCGAGCTCCCAGCTGCGAGAGAGATTGGACCAGGTTGTAGGTGAAGGAATCGTGATGATCGATCACCACCACGTGGGATCCACCACCTTCGACGCTCCATTCGCCGCATCGGTCTGCGGCGATGGCGGCAGGATTGGTCGGAGAATTGTCCACACCGATGACAGCACATCCCTTCAATGGACCCTTACGGCCGATCTTATGTCGCCGGCGGGCTCCTTTCCACCTATCGTGTTCGTTGCTAACCAGTTACTGGAGAAGAGGTTGTGGCCTCCCCCCCGATTCCTTCACGATCCAGGCCCGTTCCTTGCTACTGTTCTTACGGATTTGAATTGGAGCCCAAGACAAATGGATACTTCTACTCGTACCTACATCTGGACGCTATTGGTCGCCTGCCTCGCCGGCTGTGCCCCCATCAAAACTCAGGTGGAATCGGTCACCCCCTCCGCTGGGGCCGTCATTCATGTCGATGATCTCTCGACGATCACGACCATCGAGGTGGTCTTCGATCACCGGATGGACCTCGCAACCCTCACCAGCGAGAGTTTCATCGTCACCGGGAGCACCAGTGGAGTCCTCACCGGTGTGATCAGCGGAGTGGGAGAGAACCGTACGGTGATCTTCACACCGTTGGTGCCGCTGCTGATCGCCGAGACCATCGATGTGCAACTGACCAGTTCGATTCGCTCCCAGTCGGGCAAGGGACTCGATCCCTACTCGTGGTCCTTTGTCATCGAAGGGGGCATCGTGGTGCCGCCTGGCAGCGGGTTTGCCGTCCAATCGATGACTCCTGCGATCGAGAGCGTCACCGCTTCCCCGAGCACTTTGCTCCAGCCCAAATTCACCAGTCCTTACAACCCCTTCTCCGCCGGCAGTGCCACGGTGCGGGTCGACGGATCTCGCTCAGGATCGCATCAGGTGACCTTGCAAGATGTCTTGACCGGTATCGACACCCTCAAGGTCGCCACCGATCGTGACTTCCTCGCCGGAGAGCGCGTCACCATTTCGCTGCTCGATGGCCTGTATGGTCTCGATAACACCCAACTCGATCCAACCATCCTCGGCCTGACGATTCGCAACCTCGGATCGCAGTGGCCCGGAACCCTGCTCGATTCCGGCACTGGCCTGGGCGCCGGCACCATCGTATTCCTCGACAACGATGCCGATGGAATTGACGAGTGGGCCAGCGTTCACGGCGATGGCACGGTAGTTCTTCAAGATGCCACTCCGATCGGCCTCGGAAACAGCACCAGCTGGACCCTCAGCGAATCGCTGGCGGGAGCCGTGGCGGGAGACTTCGACGGCGATGGACGAATCGACCTCGCCTGTCTCGGAGCCACCGGAGAGCGGATCCACCTGTTGCGAGGGTCGTTCAGCATCGCCTTACCGCTGGAAGCCCCGATCGAGATCCTCCTCTCGACCGTATCGACTGACCTGAACGCCGCCCATGCCGACGAAGACGGAATCATCGACATCATCGCCACCGGCCCCAATGGCCTGGCGGTAGCGTGGGGTTCTACCACTGACCCACTTTCACAACAGGTTCATCTCGATTCCAACGAAGTGGTGGGTCCTCCCGCTGCGGCGGACCTGAGCGGCGACGACCTGATCGACCTGGCCGTGGCTCAAACCGATGGAACGATCCTCCTCCTGAGCGGGATCGGTGGCGGCGAGTTCATCTCAGCCGGGAACATCAGCGGTTACTCCGCTGCAGTCGGTGTGATCGCCGGAAACCTCGATGGAGATGGCTTGCGAGATCTGCTGGTCATTCCATCCGGGATCGACACACCTTCGACGCTGCTCTCCGATGGAGACATGAGCTTCTCCCTCCGAGTGCTGTTCAATGGCGTCGCACACCCGGGAGTTCAACTGGTCGACTGGGACGGCGACGGCAAACTCGATTGCCTCACTCCGGTTCCGGGGAGCACCACACTGAACTTCTCGGCAGGAATGCCTGACGGCAACTTCTCACAGCCGCTGGCCCTCTCCCACACCGTTCCCGTTCGTGCCTTCACCCTCGGAGATGCCGACGGCGATGGCGCACTGGACATCGCCCTCGAAAGCACCGCTGGCGACTGGCAAATCTCCCGTGCCGAGCCGATCAACCTGCCCCCTGCCGATCGCATACAGGTCGAGGATCTGATCGTTTCTCCGGGCGATCAAAACATCACCTTCCCGGTACTCGTCGATTGCGAATCGGACCTTCAGGGCTGGACGGTAGTCTTCACCTGGGATCCCTCGGTGATGTCGATCGACTCGCTCGATTCGACCGGTACCACTTCCGAGTCGCTGATCGAATTTGAACTCTCCAACATCGACAACACCAATGGCGTCTCGATCCTGGCAGCGATCCTCGACATGGTTCCACCCTTCGACAATCAAACCCTGGTGGCTGGCAACGATCACGAGATCGCTCGTGCGGTGGCCGACATCGAAAATACCGCAGCCCCTGGTGTACATGTCTATGGACCGGCAGATGGCTACAGTGCCAACGCCTCTCCGATCACCAATAACTCCTTCGTCAGCGCAGGAGTCTCCATCGCCCCAGAACTGGTCACCGGAACCATCACCGTGGACGCCGCCCCGGCCACGGAGGATCCTCCCCCCGTCGAGGAGGCCACCTTCATCCGTGGAGATGTGAACCGCGATGGCAGCGTCAATCTGACCGACGGCAGTCAGTTACAACTGTGGTTGATCGGCAGTGGCGACTCCCCCACCTGCCTCGATGCAGCGGACGTCAACGATGATGGGATCGTCAATCTCTCCGACCCCATCTCCCTGTTCGACTTCCTTTACCAAGGCTCCAATCCCCCCCCGGCTCCCTTCCCCGCGGTCGGTTCAGATCCGACCGCAGATGGACTGGACTGCAACCTGTAGTCCAGACGGGAGCCACACCCCCCGTCACTCGACCAGGATCCACACCTCCCCCGCCCAGAGGTCACGATCTGCCCCCCCCGGATCCTGGTCGGGTCCCCATTTTCTGCCAAAATCTGCCCCTGCCCCGTCTCCTCGGTCAAGGGCGTCCTGCGGCAACGGATCGGCCCCCCCTGAGCGTCGCCATGACGCCCTTTTTATCCCCCAAATTTGAACTATTTTGTGCCGAAATGGCTCCTAATGCGGATTCCCGCCTTTCTTCAAGATGCCTACAAGTTGGGCGTTGATGGATGCCCCGCCCCTAGATATGGTGCGGCCCACGCCCGCAAAAATTCGTCGTGCTGCGGCACGGGAGGAGCGGGATCAGGGCTCAGACGCGCCAAAAATATCGGTCGCACGAGTGACCATCTCGAGTTTCGGCTCGAGTCTCAACTCGGGGCTGTAGTTGTGTCAGCGAGGAGAGCCGATTCGACGATCAGGAGCGAGTTTCAGAGCAGCGTCAATTGCATTACCGGACGCCTGTTCAGGAGAAATCAGTTCTCCATCGGTTCTCCTCCAGTGTTCACGAATCGGTTTCTTCAGAGGTATCCATCGTCGATGATTGTCGATGGACAGGTTGGGAACTCTCGACGAAAAACTCCTGAGGAAGAACCTCAGGATGATCTCGACGAGAACTGGGGATGGAAACCACTTCATTCGCTGTTTTGAACGAGAAGTGGTTACGAATCAAATGCGTGTCGAAAAGGCCATCGGTGCTTCACTGGTGGATGGGAAACACGCGGAGGCGTCGGACGGAGAATCGTTCGGCAGGATTGCGGTAGAGGACCTGGAGCTTGTTTGAGGGGTTTCGCCCTCGCCACAGCTGCAGGTAGACGAGAGTGGAATTGATCTTCCGGATGTCAGCAGGGATCTGACATTCTTTGAACCGAGAAGGACAAGTCCCGATCGAAGCGCTCGACTGGTCCTCCGTAATTGGGGATGGAGAGTGCAGGATCGGGCAAGGGTTGAACTCTTCATTGCACGGCCACTGAAGAATGAGACCCGCAAGTTCCCTGGTTCTGGAGTCACTGGTTCGGGCACTGCAGCCTCGATCACCCGTTGCCCAACGGCAACGATGATACGAGTCTGCGGGGTCAGGGTCTGGCTCCCCTCATCGCAAGATGAGATCCGGAAGATGAATACCTCCCTCTTTCCACTTCTACCCATATCTCTGCGGATCGACCGATGTTTGGCGGTCACGAGCAAGGCAACCGCAACTGCGGTTGCAACAATTGGATTGTCGACCTGGTGGATTGTCGACCTGGTGGATTGTCGACCTGGTGGATTGTCGACCTGGTGGATAGTCGACCTGGTGGATAGTCGACCTGGATCGAAGAGTGTGATCGATAAATGAATGGCACTGCATGGGCACTGCATGGGAACGCATGGGAACGCCCAGACCAGGTCATTCGTTGAATCGATGAGGCCTTCTATCAGGGGAACAGTCGCAGGAAGAACCGTCGCAGGAAGCGATAGTTTTTGTCAGAAGAATCAGGAGTTACCAGGAGTCACTCTGAGAATCGTAGTTCGAACAAAGTGCATCGATTCGAACAGGGTGACGGTAGTTTCGAGCAGAGTTACATGGGGAAAGAGGAACATCGTTGAAAATTGACCGCCGGTACACCACCAGTGAAGAAAGTCCGTACGCCAGCTTCAAGATCACCAAACGTCAATCCGAGATTCGTAATCCGGATGGAACAGTGGTCTTTCAACAGGACGACATCTCTGTTCCTGAAGATTGGTCGCAAGTCGCTACGGATGTTCTCGCACAAAAATATTTCCGCAAGGCGGGAGTTCCCCAGGTCGATGACCAGGGCGAGCCGATCCTCGATGACCAGGGCAAACCGGTCCTCGGAGGCGAAGTCGACTGCCGACAAACCTTCGGAAGATTGGCCGGGTGCTGGACTCACTGGGGATACGAGAATGGCTACTTCGATTCTTCTGAGGACGCACGCTCCTTCCATGACGAACTGTGCTACATGCTCGCAGCTCAGATGTGCGCTCCCAATTCTCCTCAGTGGTTCAACACAGGATTGCACTGGGCCTACGGAATTGATGGACCGGCGCAGGGTCACCAGTATGTCGACCCGAGTAGCGGAGAAGTCACCGCCGCGACCAGCGCCTATCAACGGCCGCAACCTCACGCCTGCTTCATCCAGAGTGTCAAGGACGACCTGGTCGGCGAGGGCGGCATCATGGATCTTTGGACCCGCGAAGCACGCCTCTTCAAGTACGGATCGGGAACCGGCTCCAACTTCTCCTCGCTTCGAGGTGAAGGAGAAGCTCTCTCCGGCGGAGGGAAATCCTCGGGGCTGATGTCGTTCCTCAAGATCGGTGATGCAGCAGCAGGTGCCATCAAGTCGGGGGGGACCACCCGGCGCGCAGCCAAGATGGTTTGCCTCGACCTCGATCACCCCGATATCGAAGATTTCGTGACCTGGAAGATGCGCGAGGAGCAAAAGGTCGCCGCACTGGTCGCCGGATCACAAATCTGTGCACGCCACCT
>Ga0310120_10001394_pt1 | contig 17997 bp, 14 predicted proteins | sample CB27_AW_983_MG_FD_203506 | JGI IMG/M metagenome (GOLD analysis project Ga0310120, IMG submission 203506) | Marine microbial communities from Western Arctic Ocean, Canada - CB27_AW_983 | ecosystem: Environmental > Aquatic > Marine > Oceanic | place: Canada: Western Arctic Ocean | collected...
GGATGCCCATCAGAGGCCACTGCTTCCGGTAGGCGGACCCGACCGCAGCGGGCAACAGCCACCGCATGATCGGCGTGGTGCCACCCGTGAAGTGCGACCGGTCCAACTGCCAGTGCCCCGGCCCGGGCGCCACGAACTCCGTGTCCATTCTCTGCATCCCCCCTGCCACACGAACCCTACGCGTCAGGGCCGGATGCATCCGGACGTACCATCGTCGGCCTATGCGACGTCCCGTGCTGCCCGTTCCCGGACGCGTCCTGGTGCGCGTCCTGGTGCCCGTCCTGGTGCTGGTCCTGTCGGCGACTGCCTGCGGTGGCTCCGAGGAGGCCGCCGAGCCGACCACCACGACCATCGTGGACCTGTTCGGCGACACGTCCACGACCACCACCATCGGACGCCTCGCCGTCCCAGGGTGGACCTCCACCGAGCTTCCCGACCTATGGGAGGCCGTCGACGAATGCGTGGAACTCACGGAGGTCGGGGCTGAGCCGCTCCCGACCGAGGGACCCCGGACGGTCATCGTGGAGTCGGGCGACTCGCTCGGGAAGATAGCGAAGCGCTTCGATCGCACGGTCGACCAGTTCATGCGTGCCAACGGGATCAGTGATCCGAACCTGCTGAAGGTCGGCCAGGTACTCGTCGTCCCCCGGCGGCAGGCGGCAGCCGAGGTCGAGGCCATCGACGGTCCCACCATCCTGGTGGAGCCCGTCTACTGCGAGATCGACACCGGCGTTCCGGCGTTCGGACCCGGTGGCGTCCAGATCGGCGGCCCGGGAATGATCGAGGTGTTCGCCGACTGGAAGCGGATCGAAGGTCCCCGCGAGGCCCCCAGGGTCAACGGTCGGCTCCGGGGCCTGATGATCGCCTCGGTACGCCTCTTCGTCGACGACGTGGTCCCGCTGATCGAACGACACGGCTACCCCTGCCGGGACGCCACGAACAACCGGTGCGTGTGGATGCAGCACCGCTGGGAGGTCCTGCTGGCCACCGACGACCACCTCAGCGTGCGCGACACGGTGCGTCGCCTACTGCCCGGCGCCGCAGCCGTCGAGGCCGAGGTGAGGGCAGAGACGTTCGACCTCTCCATCGGCCTTCCGTTACGCATCGAGGACCTCTTCGACCCGGAGACCGGGTGGCTGGGAGCACTCTCGGCGGCGGCGGTCGAACGCCTCGCCGACCAGCCTTGGACCGATGAGCGGCGCGTGGAAGGTGCGGGTCCGGAATCGGAGAACTTCAGCCGGTTCAACCTCACACCTGGTGGTCTGGTGCTGGCATTCGCGCCGGGGAGCATCGGCGGATCGGGTAGCCACACCGTCTCCATCACCATCCCGTACCGGATCCTGGACGGCTACTGGCAGCCCGGTGGCCCGGTCTCGCTACTGGACTGATCCGAGTCGCCCACCCGGGCCCTCCTAGGCTCGGTGCATGGACCTGCAAGAAGCCATGCGCACCACCTTCGCCTGCCGGGAGTTCACCGACGATCCGGTCTCGGACGAGGTGCTCCACCGCATCCTCGACGTCGCCCGGTTCGCCCCATCGGGTGGCAACCGCCAGGGAGGCCACGTGGTGGTGGTCCGGGACAAGGGGGTACGCCAACGGCTGGGCGAACTCTGCGTCCCCACGCTCCGCCTGTACGCGGCCCAGGTCGCTGCCGGTGAGTCGCCGTTCAACACGGTGGTGCCCTCGGCCGTGGACGTGGCGGCGGCGCTTGACACCCCTACCGACCGGTTCGCCCTCTTCGAGCATCTGGGTGACGTCCCGGTGGCACTGGTCGTCAGCGTGGACCTGGCCGAGGTTGCATCCATGGACAAGGACCTCGACCGGGTCGGCCTGGTCACCGGTGCATCGATCTACCCCCTCGTGGCGAACATCCTGCTGGCCGCCCGTGCCGAAGGCCTGGGCGGCGTGGTCACAACGGCGGTCGTACCGGCCGAGGCTGAGGCCCGGCGCCTTCTGGACCTTCCCGACACCCACGCCGTGGCGGCGCTCATCCCACTCGGCGTGCCTGTCAGGCAGCTCACCCGCCTCACCCGCCTGCCGGTGGAGGAGTTCACGACGGTCGACCGCTTCGGCGGCCCGCCACTGGTCGGCCCGGCCATGGACGGAGGCTGAGCGACCGCCCATGCGCCTCGGCCTCACCCTCCACCTGACCGACAGGTCCATCGACATCCGCGAGCTGGCCGTCGAGGCCGAGCAGCGGGGCTTCTCGTCCATCTGGATCCCGGAACACACCCACATTCCGACCAGCCGGGCCACGCCGCCACCGGGCGGCGGCAGCGAGTTGGACGACGAGTATCCCCGTTCTCCCGATCCCTGGGTCTCCCTCGCCGCGGCGGCCGCCGTCACCGACCGGATCCGCCTGGGTGCCGGCGTGGCCCTGGTGGCGCAGCACGACCCGATCGTCCTGGCCAAGGTCGTCGCCAGCGTGGACGCCCTTTCGGCGGGGCGGGTGGACATGGGGGTCGGCTACGGCTGGAACCGGGAGGAGATGGCCCACCACGGCGTGGAGTACTCCACCCGACGGGCCCGCCTGCGCGAGCACGTCCTGGCCATGAAGGCCCTGTGGACCGACGACGAGGCCGAGTTCCACGGTGACTTCGTGGACTTCTCGCCGAGCTGGTCATGGCCGAAGCCGGTCCAGCAGCCGGGTCCGCCGGTGTTCGTGGGTGGGTCCGGCGGCCCACGCCTCATGGACCACGTGGCGGAGTTCGCCGACGGTTGGCTGCCCATCGGCGGAGCCGGGATCCGGCGGGCGCTGGACGAACTCCGGTCCGCCTGTGACCGCCACCAACGCGATCCCGACGACGTGTCGATCATTCCGTTCGGCACGCTTCCCGACGAGGGCAAGCTGTCCTACTACTCAGACATGGGCATCGCCGAAGCGGTCCTGAGGCTTCCGTCGGCTGGTCGCGACGAGGTGTTGTCCGTCCTCGACGACTACACGCGGTTCCTCGGCTGATAGGCCCGGCCGCTACCGTCGGTCGCGTCCCGACCGGGGTCGACCAGGGGAGCACGGCATGGCGCACGATCTGATAATCCGCGGTGGGACCGTCGTCGACGGCACCGGCGCACCTCCCCGGACAGCCGACGTGGTCATCGACGGTGACCGCATAGTCGAGGTCGGACGCTCCGACGGCTCGGCACGCCGTGAGGTGGACGCCGATGGGCTGGTGGTCACCCCCGGCTTCGTCGACATCCACACCCACCTGGACGCCCAGCTTGCCTGGGACCCGATCGGCAGCTCCGCCTGCTGGCACGGTGTCACCTCGGTGGTACTCGGCAACTGCGGCGTGACGTTCGCGCCGGTCGCACCGGGGGGCCGCCAAGCCCTGGCCGAGATGATGGAATCCGTCGAGGACATCCCGGCGGCCAGCATCCTGCAGGGCCTGTCCTGGAACTGGGAGTCCTACGGCGACTACCTGGATGAGCTGGACGGCCTCCCCAAGGGCCTGAACGTGGGTGGACTGGTCGGACACTGCGCGGTCCGCCTGGCGGCCATGGGTGAGCGCGGGATGGACGAGACGCCGACCGGGGCCGATGACATCGCCAGGATGGCCCGCATGGTCGACGAGGCACTCTCCGCCGGCGCACTGGGATTCTCGACGTCGCGGACCCTGCTCCACCACGTTCCGGACGGTCGCAACGTTCCGGGTACCTTCGCCGCTCCGGACGAGCTGCTGGCGTTCGCCGACGTGCTGCGGGCCAGGGGCGGGATCTTCGAGGCGGCGCCGGCCTACATAAGGTTCGAGGGAGGTTCCGGGGATCCGGTGACCGACGAGGTCGCCATGTATGGCGACATCAGCCGGGCCGGCGACTGCGACGTGTCGATCGCCCTGACCCAGGTGGATTCGATTCCCGACCTGCACCTCAGGGTCCTGACCGCTGTCGAGGCGGAGAACGGGAACGGCGCCCGGATCCGCCCCCAGACCACGTCGCGCCAGGTCGGCGTCCTCCTGGGCCTGACCGGGCATACCCCGTTCGACAAGTTGGACGCCTGGCGGGACCTGTCGGACCTGCCGCTGGCCGGACGGGTCGCCAGGCTGGCCGATCCGACCTGGCGCACCGTGCTGCTGGCCGAGGCCGAGCAGTCCATGGCGTCGGGGCGTATCGACTGGTCCGGGCTCTTCCCCCTTCCCGACTCACCGGTTTCGCACGATTTCGGCCCCGGCGACAGCGTGGCCGCCATCGCTGCGAAGCGGGGCGTGACGGTCGCCGAGGCGTTTGTGGACCTGGCCTGCGAGATGGGCGGACGGCGTGTCTTCAACTGGCCGATCCTGAACCAGGACCTGGACGAGGTGCTCGCGATGTTGAACCGTGACTACGTGACCCTGGGGCTGGCCGATGCCGGCGCCCACGCCACCCAGATCATGGATGCCAGCCAGCCCACCTTCCTCCTCACCCACTGGGTCAGGGACCGGGGAGCCTTCACCCTCGAGGAGGCCGTTCGCCGCCTCACCTCGGACACCGCCGACCTGTTCGGCGTGAAGGGGCGGGGGAGGCTCGAGGCGGGCGCCTTCGCCGACGTGAACCTGATCGACATGGATGGGCTGGCCCTCGGATACCCGGAGATGGTCGCCGACTTCCCGGGTGGTGCCTCCCGGTGGACCCAGACCGCCGACGGCTACCAGCACACCGTGGTCAACGGCGAGGTGTTCATGGAGTCGGGGGAGCACACGGGCGTGCTGGCCGGCCAGATGATCAGGCTCTGAGGCCCGCCTTGCCGGAACCGGACGACAGGTCGGCTCCCGCCCTGGTCGACTTCGGGCTGGGGCCTTACGTCCACGGCGTTCCCAGCCGGCGATTCCCCGTCTACACCCGTGGCAACGCCGGCGAGGTCTACCCGCAGCCCGTGTTCCCGTTGTCGGCGGGACTGGCGACGGCCTTCGGTGGGGATCCGGCCCGGGACGTCCTCTCGGTCACCGGGATGCTCACCGCCGCCGAGTGCGACGAGACCGGCGACGTGTTCATGGGGGTGTTCGGCGGGTACATGTACCTGAACCTCTCCGTGCCGCGGGTACTGGCCATCCGTACGCCCGGTACGACACCGCTGGAGGCCGACGCCACCTTCCTGGGATCCGAGACCCTGGCCCCGCCCCACGTGGCGAGCCGTGGCGACAGGAACCTGCTGGCGACGCTGCGCGGCCTCAGGTACGGGTGGAGGATCCTCGCCACGTCGGACCTTCCGGACCTGGAGGCCGGGATCCTGGAGGTCGACCGGTGGCGGGCCACCCTGCCCGACGTGGCGACGGCCACCGACGAGGAGCTGGCAGCGGCGACGATCGATGCGCTTCCCATGTTGGCCAGGCTCTTCACCGTCCACCTGGTCATAACCGGCGGCGCGGGCATGGGGCTGGACGTCCTGCGCCAGCTCTGCCGGCGTCGCCTGGGTGACCCTTCCAGGGCGTTGGCGCTACTCGGTGGCCTGGGCGGGGTGGACTCCGCCGATCCGTCCTTCGCCCTGTGGGACCTCAGCCGCATTGTGCGGTCCGACCCCCATCTGGAGGCGTTGTTCGACGGTGGCCTACCGGGCATGGACCAGCGTCTGGCGGGCGATGCAGGTGCGGAGGCCTTCAACTCGGCGTTCGATGCCTTCCTGGCGACCCACGCCGCTCGCGGGCCCAACGAATGGGAGATGGCCTGCGAGGTGTGGGGTACCGACCCGTCCCTGCCGCTGGCCATCATCGAGCGCATGCGCCACGCCGGTGACGACCACGACCCGAGGGTCCGTTCGGCGGCCCGGGCCGCAGAGCGCGAGGTGGCCACCACCGACGTGCGTCGCCGGATCCGGTCCGGAGACCGGTGGCTGTTCGACCGGGCTCTGCGGTGCGCCGTGCTGAACACCCGTGGGCGGGAGCGTTGCAAGACGCTCATGGTGGGGGCCATCCACGAGGGCCGCCTCCGGATGCGGGAACTGGGGAGACGGCTCGCCGCCCGGACGCACGACGGGCGGCCGGACGACCTCTGGTACGTGACGCTCGACGAGTTCGCCGACTACCGGCGGGATCCCGGGTCGTTCGCCGGGGTGGTGGCGCGGCGTCGGGCCATCCGCGACCGGCTATTGGAGTTGGAGCCGCCGTTCACGTTCGACGGTGCGCTGCCGCCGGCGGACACCTGGCGGCGACGGAACGCCCCGGCCGGTCCGACAGCGGCGGTCGGATCGGTCCTGACGGGACTGGCCGGCTGCCCGGGTGTCGTACGGGGTCGGGCCCGGATCGTCATCGACCCGTCCGATCCGGGAGACCTGGGGCCCGGTGACGTCCTGGTGGCACCGCTCACCGATCCCAGCTGGACGCCGCTGTTCGTGCCCGTAGAGGCGGTGGTGGTCGACGTCGGGGGTCAGATGAGCCACGCTGTGATCGTGTCGCGCGAGCTCGGCCTGCCGTGCATCGTGGCCGTCACCGGGGCCACGAGGTCCATTCCGGACGGGGCGCTGGTCGAGGTGGACGGAGCCGCGGGAACCGTGACCGTGGTGGCCGAACCGGGAACGGGCCTTCCATGATGGCTTGTGCTTGCGTGCAGGCACGGTGATCGTGCTGGCCGTATCCGACCCGGATGGGTAGAGACGGCGGGGCCCGTCGGCCCGCTGCTCGGGTCAGCCGTTGGCGGCCCTGAAAGAACCCATGAAGTCGACCAGGACCTCGACGCTGGCGACCGGCATGGCGTTGTAGACGCTGGCCCGGATCCCGCCCACGCTGCGGTGGCCCTTCAGGTTGACCATGCCGGCGTCGGCGGCCTCTGCCACGAAGCGCTTCTCCAGGTCCTCATCGGGCAGGCGGAACACGATGTTCATGTGCGACCGGCTGGCCTCGTCCACGGGGCACGAGTACCAGCCGTCGCTTCGGTCTATGGCGCCGTACACCAGCGAGGCCCGCTCGGCGGCCCGGCGCTCGAACTCTCCCAGGCCACCCTCGGACTTCATCCAGCGCAGGACCTTGCCCATCACGTAGATGGCGAACATGGGGGGCGTGTTGGCCATCGAGTCGCTGGCCTCGTGGGTGGCGTAGTCGAGGTAGGAGGCGAGGTCGCGACCGTGGGTGGAGAGGCGGTCCCGTCGCATGATCACGACGGTCAGGCCGGCCGGACCCAGGTTCTTCTGGGCTCCGCCGTAGACCAGGTCGTGGACGTCCCAGTCGATCGCCCGGCTGAGGAAGTCGGAACTCATGTCCGACACCAGCGGAACTTCGACCCCGGGAACCTCGGGTAGCCGGATTCCGCCGATGGTCTCATTGGTGGTGACGTGCAGGTAGGTGGCGTCGCCGCGCACCTCGATCTCGTCGGTCGCCGGCATCCGCATGAAGGATCCGTCGGCACCCGACCACGCCTCGTAGACCGGGGCGACCTTCACGGCGTCCCCGAGGGCCTTCCTGCCCCACGTACCGGTGTTCAGGTAGCCGGCGGTCTGGCCCTCGGCCAACAGGTTCATCGGTACCTGGGCGAACTGCAGCGAGGCGCCGCCCTGCAGGAAGAGGATGGTGAAGTCGTCGGGAATGGCGGCCAGCGACCGGAAGTCGGCGAGGGCCTCCATGTGCACGGCGTCGTAGGCGTCGCCACGGTGGCTGGCCTCGATGATCGACATGCCGGTGCCGTCGAAGTCGAGGAATTCGTCACGGACCTCTTCGAGGACCGGCACCGGAAGGGTGCACGGGCCCGCGCAGAAGTTGTGGACACGGGTGGACGTGGTCATGGGGTTTCTCCCTCAGTCGAGCCCGGGCCGGCCTGAGCGGACGCCGGGGTCGTCGGTAGACCACCACATCCTACCGGAGCGCCCATCGGAGGGTCGGGCCCCTTATCACTCCGGTCCCCGCTGACCGGACGCCGACACAGCGGATCGCCGGCCGGGGTCAGCCCGCGGTGAACTCCAGGCGCCTCAGCCCGGGTTCGACCACGGCGGCGGTCCTCGCAGCCGACTCGGCCAGCAGCACCGGGTCCACCTGCCCGGGGTCGCCGATCCCGATCGGCACGATCTCGAAGGCGTGCTCCCGGTCCACCCAGGTCGGGACGTAGCCGGCGTCCAGCACGCGTGGCCCGTCGGCGCCGTCGGCAACCGCGAACCAGGCGATCAACCCGTCCTGGGTGGATGGTGGACAGGCGCTGCACGGGTTCTCCTCGTCGCCGGGTTGGTTCGTCAGGAAGTTGCCCAGGCCGATGACGGCCGCCTTGCCATCCCGGCGTACCACCGGCTGGACCACGTGGGCGTGGTGGCCCAGCACCAGGTCCAGGTCGGGCATGGCGAGCAGGCGGTCGACCAGCACCGCCTGCCGGTCGGTCGGCTGGGTCCGGTATTCCTCGCCCCAGTGGAGGCTCACGACCACGAACTCGGCGCCGTCGGCGACAGCTGTGACGACGTCGGCCTGGACGCCCGCCGGATCCAGGTGGCCGACCAGCCATGGGGGATCGGTCGGCAGGTCGCGGCCGTTCATGAGGTCCGTGTAGGAGAGGTGGGCGACCCGGATTCCACCCGGCTCGTACCAGGCGGGCCCTGCGGCCTCGGCGGTGTCGGCCATGCCGGCGGTGCCCAGGCCGACCCGCCGGAGGTGGTGGAGGGTGGCGTCCACGCTGGATCGACCGGAGTCCAGGGCGTGGTTGGACGCCAGCGAGCAACCGTCGTAACCGGCGGCGGCGATGGCGTCGGCCAGCGAGGATGGGACCCGGAAGGTGCCGCTGAAGCTGAGGTCCTCGTCGTCCATCGAGAGCGGGCTCTCCAGGTGGCAGAGGGCCAGGTCGGCGCCGGCCAGGATCGGACGGACCCGGCGGAACATCTCCGTGTAGTCCCACCCGTCGTCGACGTTGGCGTCGGCCCGTTCGGCGACCGCCCCATGGCTGATGATGTCGCCGGTTGCCACGAGCGTGAAGGTCCGCACGGGGACGGTGGTGGTGGGAATCCCGGTCGTCGACGCCACCCCGGTCGTTGCGCCGGTGGCGGTGGCGGCGTCGATCGCGGTGGTCGCCGTCGGCCCGGCGGGATCCGGTCCGTCTGCCGGTGCGGCCACCTCGTCGCTGCGCTGCGGGGCAGTCGGCCCGCCTCCGAACAGGTCGCCTGCCAGCACGACCAGGATTCCGACAACCACCAGGACCTGGATGACCCAGGCGACCCGCCGTTCGGAGCGGTACATGGGATGGAGACGATCCGTCATGCCACCCCACCCAGGATCGGCACGCCCGGGCGGACCGAACGGTCTGTCACGCCGGCTGAGCGGACCACCTGGCCGCCCACCAGCACGTGGTGTACGCCGACCGATTCCAGCCAGGTCTGCTCGATGGTGGAACGGTCGGAGATGGTTGCCGGATCGAACACGGTCACGTCGGCGGCCGCCCCGGCCTGGAGCCGGCCCCGGCGGGCCATGGCCGGGCTGCGGGACTCGAGCAGTCGGGCCGGGAGGATGGTCATCTTGGCCAGCGCCTCGCTGAGCGTGATGACGCCCCTCTCCCTTACGTAGGTGCCGAGCACCCGGCTGAAGCAGCCGACCGACCGGGGATGGTTGTTGTGGGGCCGCTCGAGGATCGCGTCGGAGCCGACCATCACCCAGGGGGCGGCCAGCGAGGTGTCGATGTCCTCGTCGGACATGGCGAACGCCGCCGTGAGGCTGTTGGCGACCTTCGCCTTCTGCCAGCCGGCCTCGTCAAGTCGCCGAGAGGTGCCAGCCACCTGCAGGTCGCCGTACGAGATGTCGTACTTCTGCTGGAAGTCCCGGAAGCGGGCGCTGCGCGCGTAGGCAGCCCAGAACGTGTACGGGTAGGTGCAGGCCGTGATCGCCAGGCCGTCGGAACGGGCCACCTCCAATTGCGCCAACGCCTCGCGCATGCGCCCCGTCCCACCGGTGGAGTTGATGTGCTCCACGTGTACGGCGCAGCCTGTCCGGTGGGCGACGGCGATCGCCTCGGCGACCGCCTCCTCCTGGGTGCCGGGCGCGAGGTTCTCCGAGTAGCGCAGGTGCAGGCACAGCGGGACGCCGTGTGTCGCAGCCAGCTCGCCGTGGCGGAGCATCTCGTCGAGGGTGACGCCGATGTTGTACTCGGGCTGCTCGTGGATGCCCAGGGCGCCGGCCTGCAGGTCGACGTCGGCGAGGCGCACCAACTCGGTGATCTGCGGGTCGCTGGCGTAGTCGATGCCGATGCCGAGGGCGATGCGGTGGGTGGACTGGTCCGTGGCCCCGCCGTAGTTGACCGGCGGTCGGTGTTCAGCGGCCTCACCGAGGAAGGCACCCATCGGATTGTCGATGCCGTGCATGCACAGGTTGGTGGTCACACCGTCGGCGATCTTGTGCCACTCGCCGTATCCGTTCGGGGGATACGAGAGGATGTCGATGAACCCCGGAGCCACCACCAGGCCGGCGGCGTTCAGCGTCGTGGAACCGATCAGCGGGTCCAGGCTGATGCGGCTGACGGTGTCGCCGTCGATGCCGACGTGGGCTACTGCGTCGAAGCCGGTCTCCGGGTCGATGACCCGACCGCCGGCCACGACGACGTCGTGGACACGGTTGTCGGGTGGCGCTCCGGAGCCGTCGAGGGACGGCTGGACGTCCGGCACGCCGGTCGTCGGGGTCGGCGGCACGGTGCTGGAACGCGGAACGGCCGGCAGCGTCGTCGGGCCGGTCGTACCCGCTGTGTCCGTGGGAGTCGGGAGGCGCCGCAGGAAGGCGATCGTGGCTGCGCCGAAGCCGACGCCCAGGACGAACCGTCGCCGCGTCACTGCTGATGGCAGGAGGTCGTCGGGGAGGCGTTGCACCGGGGAGCGCGGTAGCCCGGTATCGGCTGACGTGTATCCGTCGTGGTCGGCGGGCCCGGGACCGTCGGGCGGCGGATTGTCGAGCGGGCCGTCCTCGCCGATAGTCGGTTCGTCCATCGAGGCGGACGCTAGTGGTGGGGCAGCGGGCTCCGGCGCCGGGCCGCCCCGGCCGGATCTCCACCACTGGCTACCGTTGGTCCGTGCCCCTGGGACGATCCCGCAACCTCCTGCTCCTCACCGGATCGGTGCTGTTGCTGGGAGTCCTGGGCGTCCTCGCCTCCAGCACCCCCGACCGGTACGTGCTGCGCGTCGTCGGCGACCCCCTGGCCTCCGTCGAGGTTCGGCTGGTGGTCGATGCACCCGCACCCAGGACGCTGGATGCCTATCGGGGGCTGGGCACCTGGGTGGACTCCTACGACTTCGACCCCGCCTACGTCCCCGGCGACATCACCGTGGCGCCCAGCGACCTGGCCGACATGGCCGCACACGGCGTCCGGACCCTGTTCCTGCAGTCCTCCCGGTCTGATCGCCGCGCCACCGGCCTCGTGTCGGATCCGTGGCTGCTGGCCGAGTTCCTCCTGGCCGCCGACAGGACCGACATGGCGGTGGTCGCCTGGTACCTGCCCAAGTGGACCAGCGATGACGAGGACCTTGACCGCCTGCTGGCTATCGACCGGTTCTCGGTTCTGGGTCGGCGCTTCGACGGCCTGGCCGTGGACATCGAGTGGAACCGGGACGACCTGGGCGCCATCGAACGCTCACACCGCCTCGTGAACCTCTCCGACCGCCTCCGAAGGACCGTGGGTGGGGATCCCCTGGGGGCCATCGTGATGCCGCCGGTCATCACCGACGAGATCAACCTCGCCTTCTGGCCCGGCTTCCCGTGGGCCGACCTGGCGACCCGGTATGACGTCTGGCTGCCGATGGCCTACTGGTCCTTCCGCACAGAGGAGCACGCCGACCCCGGGTTCTACGTCGCGCAGAACATCCGGCGCCTCCGGGCCGACCTGGGTGATCCAGAGGCGATGGTGCACGCCATCGGCGGCATCGGAGCGGCCGACGGATCCGTGCTCGTGGACCCCGGCGAGCCGCTGGCCACCATCGACGACCTGCCACCGTTCGTCCGGGCGCTGGTCGCCGAGGGGGCGGTGGGCGGTTCCATCTACGACTGGGCGACCATGGGCTCCCGGTCGCGCAGCCTCCTGGCGGACCTCATGGCCGGTTCTCCGTTCGGTCCTGAGGAGGGCTGAGCCCGAGGAGTCGCCAACAGAGGTCGTCCAGCGACCCCTGGCCGTCGAAGGCCGAGAACGGTGGGCCACCTTCCAGGGACAGCCGGGTGATGTGGCGCCCATCGCGTCCGACCAGGTGGAGCATCCGGCCGGCGATCGCGTTTCCGTAGCGGGTAACCCCGACGTCCACGAGCAGCCCGACCGCCCGCCAGCAGCACGGCACCGGAGACAGGTCGAGGTCGTCGATCGAGGTGAGTGCTCTGAGTACGGGACGGACCCTCCGATGCCGCATTACCAGGCCCACCAGGACGGGATCCCGGAGGTTCGTGTCGTCGAGGAGCTGGTCGAGTCGTTCGTGGAGGGGATGGGTGGTGGATGGCCGGATGGATGGACGCACGGCTGCTCCCGGAGGTGGGTGGCTGCGGCGTCCGGGACCCGGTCGCGATCTCGTTACGGCCCGATCCTGCCAGCCCCCGGTGACATAGCGACCTCCGGCGCACCGGGAGCCCATCTACCGCCCGGAACCAACGGCCTGCGCCGGGTCCTGCACACGCGGTAATTGGCCCGCGCGCGCGGGCCCCGTACCATGGAGGGGCGGCACCGCTCATTCGGGGTGCCTGGGCGGAGCGGGGGTGACCACATGACTGAGCGGCGCGGCGCGACCTCGACCACGGCGTTCGGCGTGGGGCGACGTGAGAACCACGACTCCTCCTCCTTCTACTCCCGCTTCACAGCCCCCGAGCTCTCCGACGACGACATCGTGGTCGAGGCGCCGGACCTGGGCGACGGATGCCTGAACGGCGACGCCAGGGACATGCACCAGCTGCCGGACTCCTCGGTGGCCCTGGTCGTCACCTCGCCTCCGTACTTCGTGGGTAAGGACTACGAGCTGGAGATGGAACGCGACGGCGTGCCCACGTCGTACCTCGAGTACCTCGAGATGCTCCGCGACGTGTTCACCGAATGCGTACGGGTCCTCGAGCCGGGGGGACGGATCGCGGTGAACGTGGCGAACCTGGGTCGCAAGCCGTACCGCAGCCTGTCCGCCGACGTGATCCGGATCCTCCAGGACGAGCTGGGCCTGCTGCTGCGTGGCGAGGTTGTCTGGCAGAAGGCCGAGGGGGCCACCGGATCGGTGGCGTGGGGATCCTTCCGGCGGGCCGCCAACCCCGTGCTGCGCGACATGACCGAGAGGGTCGTCATCGCCAGCAAGGGTCGCTTCGATCGTGCCCGCACGGCAGCGCAGCGACGGTCGGACGGCCTCCCCTCGGAGAGCACCATCACCACCGACGAGTTCATGGAGGCCACCCTCGACGTGTGGCGCATCGACGCCGAACAGGCCTCCAGGGTGGGTCATCCGGCGCCGTTCCCGGTGGAGCTGCCCCGGAGGCTGATCGACCTCTACACCTATCGCGACGACATGGTCCTGGACCCGTTCCTGGGTTCCGGCACGACGCTCGTGGCCGCACAGCGGGCCGGCCGCAGGGGGGTCGGGTACGACCTGGACCCCGCGTACGTGACGTTGGCCAAGCAGCGCCTCGAGGACGAACGTCGTCGCCTGGAGGAGGTCCGACCGGAGGCGTGGCGACGCCGTGACCTGACCGGTGACTCCGCCACCCAGGGCGGCCTGTTCGAAGCCGTGGACGGCCCCACCGGCGAGGGGCAACGGGCCACCGACCACCTCCTCACCCGTGCCACGGCGACCGGCAAGAAGGTGGCCGACATCGCCGAGGCGCTGCTCGTGGAAGCCGGCTTCGAGGTGGTGAAGGCGGGCGTGGCCCGACGTGACCTGGGCCTGCAGTTCCCGTTCCTGGTCACGGATGCCGCCATGGGTCGGCAGTGGTACGTCGACGTGGCCGGGGCATTCACCAACGCCCGTCCCGGCATGCGCCGGATCGACGTGCTCTGGCGGACCCTCGGAAGGGCCCACGTGCTGGCCAACGGCCACGCCGGGGACGACCTGCGGGATCGGCCCCGACTGCTGATCCTCACCCCACGCCTGCCGAAGAAGGGTGCCGAGGGCGACCGGGCGCTGAGGGCCGCCGGCGGCAGCGGCTTCTTCGACGCCCTGGAGATGTTCGACGACGAGGCGCTGGTGCGGCTCCGCCACTACGCCGGGACCTCACCGGACAGGCCGTCGGTCGGGTTCTGGACGGAAGAGGACATCGAGGCCAGGTTCGCCTGACCGGTGGTCGCGACCGGCCTGGTCAGCCGGTCGGCGCGGGCTCGAACACCACCTCGAAGAGCACCGGCCACCGCTTGCCGGTGAGCAGGAAACGGCCCGAGTCCGGATCGTGGGCGATGCCGTTCAGCACGTCGTCCATCCCGAAGCCCGACCGGTCGGCGACCAGCCCGGAGGCGTCGACCACGGCGCCGACCTGCCCGGTGGTGGGGTCGATCGCCACGATCCGGTCGGTCTGCCAGACGTTGGCCCAGATGGTGCCGTCCACGCACTCCAGCTCGTTTAGGCGCTCCACGGGCTCCCCGTCGAGCGTCACCCGGACCCGGTCCAGGCGCTGGAATCCGATGGGCTCCCGCAGGGTCAGGGTGTCTGTGCCGTCCGACATTGCGAGGGTGTCGGCGTCCAGGCGGCAGAGGCCCCAGCCCTGCCCGCCGTAGGCGAAGGTGCCGACGATGTCGAAGGTGGAGAGCTCCCAGACGACCGCCCGCCCGGACTTCCAGGTGAGCTGCACGGCCCTGCCGTCGCCCAGGGAGGTGTAGCCCTCCCCGAACCAGGCGTCGTCAAGCGGCGCGGACCTCAGGACCCGACCGGTGGCCAGGTCGACCTCCCGGATTCCCGAAGCCGCGTACAGGCCGGTGGTCTCGTACAGGACGCCGTCGACCAACTCCAGGCCCTGCGTGAAGGCATCGGGGTCATGCGGGTGGGTGGCCACCACACGCGGCACCAGCTGACGGACTGCGCCCGGTGCCGGATCGGCCTCCTTGCCACCACAGGCCCCCAGCAGCAGGCAGAGGAGCAGCACCGCCCACGCCGGGTGGCTTCCTCGGGGTGGCTTCTCGTGCATGGGTCTCGACTTCTCGTCTCGTCACAGGGCCGGATGGTCAGCGAGACTGCCGCCCATGGCCACCCCGTGCCCTTCCGGTGATCGTAGGACGTGCCACCGGTGACCGATTCGCCGGTCGCCGGCCGGGTGGTCAGCGACGGCCTCGGGATCGCCTACCTGGACTGGGGAGGCACGGGCCCACCGCTCCTCCTCCTGCATCCGAACGGGTTCTGTGCCGGCGTGTACGACCCCCTGGCCCGTGGGCTGGTCGGCCGTTGCAGGGTCGTCGGCGTCGACCTCCGGGGGCACGGCGGCAGCGACGACGTGACGGATTCCGGCCTCCTCGGCAATGACGCCATCGCCATGGACGTGCTGGCGGTCGCCGACCACCTCGGCATCCACCGCTTCGCCATCCTGGGGGTGTCCTTCGGTGGAGCCGTGGGCATCGAGGCGGCCGTCGCAGCACCGGAGCGGGTCGCAGCCCTGGTGCTCTGCGAGGCCATCGCCATCGAGGCCGGGGCCCGCGAGGAGCAGCACTTCGGTGCCGTCGGAGCCGACCACCCGCTGGCCATCGGCGCCCGTCGCCGACGCGACGTGTGGGACGACCGGGAGGCGGTGCTGGCCTCGTACGGCTCCCGGCCACCCATGGAGGCGCTGGATCCGGAGGCGCTTGCCGGCTACGTGCGATGGGGGTTCCGCGACCGGGAGGACGGGGGGGTCGAGCTGGCGTGTCGGCCGGAGACCGAGGCGCTCGTCTTCAGTTCGGAGCGCTGCCATGGTCCGGTCGAGGCCTTCGAGGCACTGCACCGGGTGGGGAGCCCGTCGGCGGTGATGGCCGGAATGCACACCGACCTGGACCCGTCGTGGTTCGTGGCGCAGGCCGACGCCCTGGACGTGGACCTCCAACTCGTGGAGGGCGGCCACTTCTGCCTGTTCGAGGACACCGACAGGGCGGTCCGGCTGGTGGACGACAACCTGCGGGCACTCGGGTACCTGACATGACCGCGTCGCTTGCCATGCTTCGAGACGACACTCCTGAGACGAGGGAAGCACCATGAGCGAACGGTCCATGCACCCGGTGGACGTCGCCAACCGGGTCATCGACTCGGGTGTGGCGGAGGCGCCGCACAACCGGGTCACCCACCAACTGTCGGTGATCGAGGACGACGTGGCCGTGGTCGAGTCGTTCTCCCACTGCTGGATCGTCAGGACCGATGAGGGACTGGTCTGCTTCGACGCGGGCGGGGTGAGGCACGGCGCTGACGTGGTGGCGGCCCTCAGGTCCTGGAGCGACCAGCCGGTCCACAGCCTCGTCTACACCCATGGCCACCTCGACCACGTCGGTGGTAGCGGCGCGTTCGTGGCCGATGCCGCCGACCGGGGGCACGCCGCTCCCAGGTTCCTGGCCCACGAGGCGCTGCCGGCCCGCTTCGACCGCTACAGGGCCACCAGCGGCTGGAACCAGATGATCAACCGCCGACAGTTCGGTGGGATCCGCAACCCTCAGGGCCTCGGCATCGCGGGAAGCGGTCCGAAGTTCCTTCCGGACGACGTGGTGGACCCGGACGAGGTGTTCAGGGACCGGATGTCGTTGGAGGTCGGTGGGCGGACCATCCAGCTCCGACACGCCCGGGGCGAGACCGATGACCACGCCTGGGGCTGGGACGCCGAGAACCGGGCCGCCTTCACCGGTGACTTCACCTCATGGGTGTTCCCCAATGCCGGCAACCCCCAGAAGGTCCAGCGCTACCCGATCGAGTGGGCGGCCGCCATGCGCGAGATGCTGGCCCTGGGCGTCGAACGGGTCTACCCGGCCCACGGCCTTCCGATAGTCGGACGCCAGCGTGTCGAGCTGGTGCTGGGAGACATCGCCGAGGCCCTGGAGCACCTGGCCGGACGGACCCTCGAGCTCATGAACGAGGGTGCCACCATCGACACGATCATCCATGAGGTGCGAGTGCCCGAGCACCTGCAGGACCGTCCATGGCTGGCACCCCAGTACGACGAACCGGAGTTCGTGGTTCGCAACGTGTACCGGCAGTTCGGCGGCTGGTGGGACGGCAACGCAGCGAACCTGAAGCCTGCCCGCGAGGCGGCGCTGGCCGCCGAGGTGGTGGCGTTGGCCGGCTCCGTCGAGGCGTTGACCGACCGGGCGAGGGTGTTGGCCGAGGCAGGCGACCTGCGCCTCGCATGCCATCTGGTGGAGATGGCGGTCGCTGCTGAACCCATGCACGAGGGCGCCCAGCGTGCCCGCGCCGACATCTACTGGCAGCGGCGGGCCGCCGAGCGCTCCCTGATGTCGAAGGGGATCTTCGCGGCGGCGGCCCGGGAGTCCGAGGCGGCGCTCGGCGAGGAGGTCTCCGGCGAGGACCCGGGGGGCACGATCAGCCTTTCGCTGGGATAGCCAGCCGGGAGCTGGGACCGCATGCGTCCGGCCCGGGCGATCGGCGTCGGGGCGGGGAGAACGCTCCGGTCGATCAGTCCAGCAGGAGTTCGCCGTGGACCGGCAGGCACGGCGTGTCCACGTCGACTGCCAGCAGGGATGCCGTGGCCAGCCCGGGAGCGGGGTCCAGGGCGCCGATGGCCGATGCCAGGTGGGCGGCGGCACGGATGCCGACCGAGCCTTCCATGAGGGACGTCACCACGACGTCCAGCCCGGCGCTGCGGACCATGGTCGCTGCCCTGGCGGCCTCCAACGGACCTCCGATCGCCGACGGCTTCAGGACCACCAGGTCGGCGGCGCCCATCTCGACAGCCCGGCTGACGTCGTCGACGGTTCGGGCCGATTCGTCGACAGCTGTCGGAATCGGTGAGGAGAGGCGGACCTCGGCCAGGTCGTCCAGGCCCGCCACCGGTTCCTCCACGAACTCGATGTCGAATGCGGCCAGCCGGTCCAGGTGCCGGAGGGCCTCTCCGACCCCCCAGGCCCCGTTGGCGTCCAGCCTCAACCGGATGTCCGGGCCGATCCGTGACCGCACCGCTGATACCCGGTCGACGTCGCCGTGGATCCCATGGGCCCCGACCTTGACCTTGACCG
>Ga0310120_10001398_pt1 | contig 17966 bp, 16 predicted proteins | sample CB27_AW_983_MG_FD_203506 | JGI IMG/M metagenome (GOLD analysis project Ga0310120, IMG submission 203506) | Marine microbial communities from Western Arctic Ocean, Canada - CB27_AW_983 | ecosystem: Environmental > Aquatic > Marine > Oceanic | place: Canada: Western Arctic Ocean | collected...
GGGGAAAAATGGTGGAGGCGGCGGGAGTCGAACCCGCGTCCGAAAATACGTCTCCGTAAGACTCTACATGCGTGTCCGCTCTTTTTATCTCACCGCCGGTGTCGAAGAGTGGCAGAAATCACCGGTGGCCAGCGCCGATTAGTCTCATCATCCCGTGTCGGTGCCACGCGTGATGACCAGCCCACTATATGGCATCTATCCTCACGCCGTGGGCGTGCACGAGGTAGACGCGCTACTTAATTAAGCAGCGAATGCAAGCTGCGAGTCCGCAGTTACAGGTTTTTCCATCGGATTAACGAGTCGATGGTGCTCGGCATGCCTCCTACGATTCCGCTATCCCCGTCGAAGCCGTGACGCCCCCAAATGGGTAAGACAGACGGTCGGACCAATTCCAGGTCCCATGTGCGAACTGACTAGTACAGGCGAGCGATCTTCTGCTCTATCTGCCAACTCCCATTCTAACAGGGACCTCAACTTAATTCATTACTGATATGCATTTATGACAGCGCCAGAACACTGAGTTGCGGGCGACCACGAGCATTCGTCCATTCAGGCGTATAATTCGGCTGTTTTGGACACACACGTTATGAACGCACATCACTTTCCATTCATGGCCCGTTTGACGACCCGACTGCATCACCGTGCTCGTCTGCCGCTACTAGCTCTCATCGTCATCCTGCCAGCGGTGGGCTGCGGTGGCACTGAGACCGAACCAACCGAGCCGCTACCGACGAGCTCCGCACGACTCTATGAAGGCGCGGTCCTCATTCCCGGAAACGACAGCGAGCCGATTGACGACTCTGCCTTTCTCGTCGATGACGGTCGTATCATGGCCATCGGCAGGCGAGGCGAATTAGGACTACCCCCGGGCGCCGGGCGTGTGGACCTCTCCGGAAAAACCGTCATGCCGATGCTCGTGTCCTACCACGGCCACGTGGGCTATCAGGATGGCCTCAGTTATGACGCAGCCAACTACACCCGAACAACGCTGATCGACCACCTGAACCGATACGCCTATTACGGCGTCGGCGCGATTCTGTCACTCGGGACGGATGCCGGTGATGTCGTGTTCGAGATTCGCGCTGACCAGGACCGTGACGTGTCCGGGAGGGCGCGGCTGCTCACCGCCGGCCGCGGTCTGGCCGCACCGGATGCGGGCCCTGGCGCCGAGGCGCTCCGCGAGTCAGCGTATGGCGTCACCACCGAAGAGGAAGCTCGGGACGCCGTCCGCGAACTCGCCCTGAGCGGTGTCGATGTTGTCAAAATCTGGGTCGACGATCGAAACGGAAACGTCGAAAAACTCGACCCTGACCTGTACCGCGCGATTATCGATGAGGCCCACGCGCGCGACCTGCCGGTCATCGCGCACGTCTACTACGCTGCTGATGCCGCGGACCTCGTCGAGGCCGGCGTCGACGGATTCGCCCATTTGGTGCGCGACGAAGAGATGTCCCGCCAGTTGATTGAGGCCATCGCGAGTAACAACATCCTAGTCATGCCGAATCTCGGCATCTCGGAACGGGGCACGCATCGGGAACCCCCTGACTGGCTGGATGACCCGCTTCTCCTCGAAAGTGTTCCGCCAGACGTCATCACCCGTGCGAAGGCATCATTCGAACGCCGCACCAGCGAGCGAGTAGACCAGGCGAGCACGTCGTATGCCATGATGCAGCGCAGCCTCGCCAGGTTGAACGCCGCCGGGACCCCGATTGTGCTCGGAGCAGACTCCGGGGTCCAGGACCATTTCTTCGGGTATACCGAGTTACGGGAACTGGAACTGATGGTCGCCGCGGGCCTGACGCCGCAGGAAACCATTCAAGCCGCGACGAGCCGACCAGCGGCCCTCCTCGGTCTCGACGACCTCGGACAATTAACCGCGGGAAAACGTGCCACGTTCATCGTGCTCGACGAGAACCCGCTCGACGACATCGCGCATATCCGGTCAATCGCAGATGTCTTCATGAACGGCGAACGCCTAGACCGAGACGCGCTCAGAGCCGATTGGGTCGGTCCATAGCGCGTGGTCGTCAGACCCTATAGAGCGCTACTCCCCGCTCTCGGCAATACGGTAGAGATGCGTGTCGCTTCGAATAAACAAGGACCCATCTGACACTGCCAGTGAGGCCAACGTGCGCCCGTCCAGCTCATTTCTGACCACTTCACGAAACACGGTACCAGGTTCAATCACCGTGGTCAGTCCCTCTTCACTCTGAAAATAGATCCGGCCATCGGCATAGACCGGGGAGGCAGCGTAATTCCCCCACAGTCGATCGCGCCACCGACGTTTTCCTGTCTCCACATCAACGCAGGTCACAATCCCGGTGTCACCCACGACATACAGTTCGTCACCCACCACCAACGGAGACGAGGTGTGCGGTACGCCGCGCCCCAGTCGCCACGCGACGTGCGTCGGGGTCACATCACCATCCCCATCGACGCGAACGGCGAGCAGCGCGGGTTGCTGGAATCCGGTCGTGATGAACACGAGACCATGGTCGCGACTGAACGCCGGAGCCGGTACATTCGAAAACCCTTCAGGATAGCCCACTCGCCACAGCTCTTCACCGGTGACGGGATCCAACGCACTGGTACGAAACGCCCCAATACTAATCAGCACGTCGCGATCACCAACGGTGATCAATAACGGGGTCGAATACGCTTGAGAAATCGGATTCGGCCGCGGTGCCTGCCACCGAATCTCGCCCGTCCCACTGTCGAGGGCGACCACGAATGCCGTGTCGTACCCATCGCAACTCAGGATCAGGAGATCCTCATACAGAATCGGTGACCCACCGTTGCCATGCTGCGAGTCGTATGGAAACCGAGTCGACCAGATGAGCTCGCCCATCGTCGTCAGACCAGCCGTGCCGTACGCGCCAAAATGCACATACACCCGGTCACCGGAGACGACGGGTGTGGGTGACGCAAGACTGTTCTTGGGGTTGGGCGCCGCGATGTCATCGATCGAAAACACTTCCGTGTCGACGACGGGGTCTCCGCTGGCAACATCGAAGGCCAGGACACGCAGGGACGTGCCACCAGTCGCATCATGCGTGACGGCAGTCGTCAGCCAGACGCGCCCGTTCGCGACAACGGGCGATGACCAGCCATCCCCCTCGACCGCCGTCTTCCATGCCACATTGCGTGACTCGCTCCACTCGATCGGGAGACCGCGCTCCAACGAATGACCCTGCCCGGTCGGTCCACGGAACGCAGGCCAGTCGTCCGCGTGTACGACAGGTGCCCAGGTGAGCACAAGGACGAGAATGGCGAGTCGGACCGTCATGAACACTCCCTGCCGATTATAGTGACTTCCCTTCGACCTCCGTGATAGGTTTCGACACGATCCGTAAACTTCACGGCAGGAGTAATCGCCATATGGCCTCGAGACGACGTTTTCTGAAACGGGTTGTTGGTGTGGGCGCCGCGGTCACCGTTGGCCCATGGTCCCATGCCGGAAACTCCCAGGAACCTGCCGGGCGAATCACCGGATTCGACCACGTGGCCGTGCCCATGCGAGACACCGAGGCCATGGTGGCGTTCTATCGTGCACTGGGATTTCACGTCAACGAGGGCGAAGCCATCTGCTCCGTGCACGTCGGTGACCACAAAATCAATTTTCACCGCCCCAGTCTCTGGCAACGGAAGACCTTTGCGCTCAGGGCTCCCGGCGCCACGCCGCCCTGCGGTGATTTCTGTTTTGTCTGGGAAGGTACGATGACCGCGCTGCACCGCAGCCTGGCCGCAGCTGGAGCCCCCATCATCGAAGGGCCCAGTGAACGTCAGGGTGGCCGTGACGGTGGCCGCGCAACCGGCACGAGTGTTTACGTGCGCGACCCGGACCAAAACCTGGTCGAGTTCATCGTCTATTCCTAACGCCCTCGCACGACCTGTCAGGCGAGTCTCGCAAGCGCCGCAACCAGAACATCTTCGACAGGCCGGCCGCGAACCAGGGCTAACGCCTCCTCGCCGCTGCACCACTTCCGTTGCCGCAGATGCTGTTCGGGCCAAGTCTCATCGACCCGAGAGACTGTCATCAGATACATCTCAACAAGAAACTCGGTATCCCATTTCTGTTGCTGAAACGTTCCGACCTGAGGACCAACGAGGTGGCCATGCACACCAGCTTCCTCAAACGCTTCTCTGACCGCCGCCGCACGGATGGTGTCACCCGGTTCAATGATGCCTTTAGGAAATGTCCAGTGGCGACCACTGGACGTCGTAATGAGGCAGAACCGCGTCTCTCTCCCCTGTCCACGGTGCGGGATGACACCCGCCTGCTTGAGACCCGGCTTCATCACGAGACGACTATAATGCGAAGCAATGCAACACTCGTGGCGCGTCGTATTCGCGGTTGGACTGGCCTTAGCACTGTCAACCATCTCTCAGCTCGACTCAACAGCTCAGACATCACCGACAGCAGCCTGCAAGGCCTTGCTCAACCTCCATAGTTTAACGTTGACGTCTGCCCGACTCGTTGACAGCGAACGCACAGGGTTGACCTATTGCCATGTCAAAGGCATCCTGTCCCCGGCCATCGGATTCCATACGCAGCTACCACTGCCGGCACAATGGAACGGGCGCTACCTGACGTGGGGAGACGGTGGAAAAGACGGCGACTTGGATTTTGCCGATGCGCGTGTGGCTGAAGGCTATGCGGTTGCAAACAGTAACACCGGCCACGACAACGGCGTCGAACCCGGTTCGTCGTTTGGGTGGAACAACCGGCAGGCCGAAATTGACTTTGGCTATCGAGCGGTGCATCTGACCACCGTCGCAGGCAAGGTGCTAACCCGCGCCTACTATGGCAGGGACCCGGAGTACTCCTATTTTGAAGGATGCTCAACGGGTGGTCGACAAGGCCTGATGGAAGCCCAGCGCTACCCTGACGACTTTGATGGCATCGTCGCGGGCGCACCCGTGAACTACTATCAAGCTCTCAATGCCAGTCGGATGTGGTTGATGCAACAAGTGTACGCCAACGACCTGGAAGCTTCTCTCACCGTCGACACCACCGGTGACGGCCAGCCGGATAGCGACCGTAAACTGATAATGCTGGCGGAACAGGTTATGGCAGCCTGTGATGGCGTCGACGGCGTGACTGATGGCGTGATCACCGACCCGACTCGCTGCGACATCACGCCGGCTCGTGCCCTCGCCGGCATGATGTGCCTGGATGACATCAACGGGGAGAATTGCTACACCCGCGCGCAGTTGGCGCTGATTGAAACACTCTACACGGGCACCCATGACAGTGCCGGCACGCTTGTATATCAAGGAAAACCGTTCGGGTCTGAACGCGGGTGGCTAACCCGTCTCTTTCCACACCCAAGCAATGACTTTGCTCCCGGAAATTTCGGTATTGCGGGTGACCACCTCAACTACATCTTCTACGAAGACGACCCCGGGGTGACCGTCCCGGACTTGACCGACGTATCGATGCAACCAAATCGGGAACGGAACCCACCTGAATGGTCTTGGCAGGAGTTCGATATCGACGACATGACGAACGGGAAGGCAGACCTGCTGATATCGATCATGGATGCGTCCGACCCCGACCTGACCCGGTTTCTCATTCGCAATGATGGCAAGTTACTCCTGTATCACGGCTGGAATGATGTGATGACGGTGGCTCCTGCGACGATCGGCTACTACGACCAAGTGGTCGACACAACGTTCGACGGTGACATTCATGCCGCCAGAGAACGGGCACGGTTGTTTCTGGCGCCGGGTATGGGACACTGCCGTGGGGACGTCGGTCCGGACAGTTGGGACCGTCTCACTCCATTGGTCGAGTGGGTCGAGCACGGTCGCGCGCCTGATACGATCATCGCGACCCATTCCACCAACGGCAGAGTGGACAACGAACGCCCCTTGTGCCCCTACCCGGACCAAGCTGTCTACACTGGACCCGTCGGAGGAGAAAACAACTCTGAAAACTGGGTCGCGAAGAACTTCAGTTGTCGTAAGCCGTAAGGAGACCGTGATGACATTCGTGACGACACTCGCCCCCCCTACCCTCTGGAGCCACTTCGACACGATCCTGACGATTCCACGCGGATCGAAGAATGAAGCGCAAATGCGGGAGATGATCGTCCGGGTCGCCACTGAAACCGGCCTCGAACATGCCATCGACGACGCCGGAAACGTCGTCGTACGTAAGCCTGGAACCAGCGGGCATGAAACCGCCCAGACCACTCCATATAAAACGATCATTCTTCAATCTCATTTGGACATGGTCAACGAAAAGAACAGCGACCATCCTCACGATTTTCTGAAAGATCCGATCGTCCCGCAAAGGGCAGGGGACTACCTCACGGCCGATGGCACGACGCTCGGGTCGGACAACGGCGTCGGCGTAGCCGCCATGTTGGCCATTATGGAATCTACTAGTCTGACTCACGGCCCAATTGAGTTTTTATTCACTGTCGACGAGGAAACCGGCCTCACCGGAGCCTCGGAACTGGACGCCACACTGCTGACTGGTCGAAAACTGATCAACCTGGATTCCGAAGAAGAAGGGATTCTCTATGTCGGTTGCGCGGGGGGTGGTGAGAGCCGCCTGACGCTCGACACCCCGACCACAACAGCCGACGCGACCTCCGTCACACTGGCCCTACAATTAACCGGACTCAAGGGTGGTCATTCCGGATGCGACATTCACCTACAACGCGGTAACGCGATCAAGCTTTTGAGTCGACTACTCTGGAATGCCTATCTCGATGTGCCGTTCTCTCTCGTCCAACTCGACGGCGGGAGTGCGCACAATGCGATACCGCGCGAAGCCTTTGCGGTGGTCACGATCGACGCCGGAACCAGGGACGCCTTTCTGGCAACAGTGAAAGCGGAGCGAGCCGCCATTCAGGGTGAATATGCTCCTAGCGATCCCGAGATACAGCTAGATATCGACTCAATGAAACCGGCACCACTGATCTGGAGCCGGTCAACTACTGAAACCGTCTTAGGACTCCTCGCTTCACTTCCCCATGGCGTAATAACGATGAGTCACGATATTCCGGACCTGGTCGAAACGAGTATTAACCTCGCGACCGTGAAACAGACCGGGTCTCAAGTCACGGTCAGTCTCAGTAGTCGATCATCGATCGATTCGGCCCTTGAATCCTTACGCCGACGGGTCCGTGCCAGCGGCGTGTTGGCAGGTGCGCAAATCGACGAAGACACACCATACCCTGGATGGAAGCCAAATCTCGATTCCCATCTCCTCAAAGCCGTCACGTCGGTGCATACCCGAGAGTTCGGTGCCGCGCCAGAGGTGAAGGCGATCCACGCCGGACTCGAGTGCGGCATTCTCGGTAAAAAGGCTCCTGGTATGGATATGGTTTCGTTTGGGCCGATCATCCAGTTCCCTCATTCCCCCGATGAACGCGTGCATATTGATTCGGTCGGACGTTTCTACCGACTCCTGACGGCCACGCTAGAAGTTTTAGCCAAAACCCCACGCGCATAGCGCCCCGTCGCGTGCATTGAAGCCACTGAACAGAACCTGGCACTGGTTAGTCCTTATGGTAGGATGCCAACCTGCGGGAACAAATCGGTAACAGGATGACCTACACGAGTCATACTAACTAGATTCGCGTGGTGAGCGACATTATGCCAATTTGTGAATATCGATGCGGTGGGTGCAATACGGAGTTCGAACAGATCGTCCTCAAGCACACCGTGCCACGCTGCCCAACCTGTCAGAGTGAAGACCTTAACCGGATACTTTCATCATTCGGCGTGAGTTCAGCGGGTACCCGTCGGATGAATTTACAGTCCGAAAGACGGAAATCGTCGAAGGTTCAGCGAGACAGACAGCATGCAGAACACGAATACATGCACAATCACCAACACTGAATAAAAGCTTGAGGTCATCGTCAGGGAAGAAGTCCTTTCTTGGATACGCAACATAAGTAACGACGGCGGGTCAATTGAAAACACGGAACTCCAGAAGGATCACTTCTGTCCTCCTATTGCAGTCACATTCGTGATCCGATTTCCTAACCGACTGCGACGTCCGTCTTCTCGGACGTGTGTCGCACTATTCACGCTATCCAATTAACTCGGTTCTCAAGCTTTAAAGATCTGTCCGTTGTACGAGCGAGCAGCCAGATCCGCTACTCCTTCAGTTCGGACTCGACTCCCATCTGGCAGTTCACCGTTAAAAATGAAATTCCACACGTTTTCACCTGAGACTTGTTCCCATGTACCGTCGGCCAGTGCTCCTGAAGTAGATCCGTCATCACCAAAAATCTGTCCATCCCAAGTACACGACCCACTGGTCACGAGTTGACTCAGCCAGCGTCTGCGAAAGATTTATGGTTTCCATTATTGTTCCAAATCCATCCGAACTTCCTTCAAAATTAGCAGACGTCAACAGGCGCCCATCATCGGACCTTGAGTAAGTACTGCCAGTGTATTTAGTTCAAAATTCACCAATCAACTTTGCCATTTCGTCCTCCTCTGCTCCGAATCCCCCATGGACGCATGCACTACAGTCCTCGCTTCTGAGCAAAGTGTGTTCGCCCGTCAAACGTATATCTCGTCTCTTGTTTCCTTCATTATTGCCAACCTTTCAATAAACAATTTCGATTACCTTGCCTCTCGATCGCGCCCCCCATAGGATGAGCTCATGAGTATCGCTACAGCTAGAAGAGTGAAACCGGGTTCGCTGCAGCGCCGACCACTCCCCTGGCATGTCGGCGATGTGATCCAAAAACTACGCCAAGCGCAAGGCTGGACCGCAGAGTCCATGCCTAACGTCGTTCGACAAATTGCTTTCACCACCGCGTTCGCGCTGTCCATCGGTTTGTCGGTCGGCGCCGCGCAGACAAATAACACGCAATGGGTCACCGCGTGGAGCACCTCCCAGCAAGGACAGGGCAATACTTCATTGTCCGACGCCACCATTCGTCTCATGGCACGGGTCACAGCGTCTGGCGAAGCAATCCGTATCCGGTTGGACAATAGTTACGGAACCCGTCCACTCGTCATAGCGGCGGCTACGGTGGGTGAACCGATGCGTGGTGCGGTCCTCAGTCCAGGGTCAACTCGAGCGATCAGTTTTGATGGACGAATTCAAGTCACCGTTCCCGTAGGCGGTAGTATCCAGAGTGATCCCATCCAAATGCCAGTCCTGTCGCAACAGGACCTTGCGGTCAGTCTTCACCTACCGGAAGCAGATGTTCGTCCCAGTCAGCACAACGGTGCGAGGGTTACATCGTATTTCACCACCGACGGCGCTGGTAATCACACAAACGACGAGACTGGGGACGCGTTCATTGGAACAACCACATCCATGTTCTGGCTGAAATCCATCGATGTACTCAGCCCAACGTCTACGGGAACAATCGTTGCGTTTGGCGATTCAATCACTGACGGTTCCTGTTCAACCAATGACGGTCATGACCGCTGGGAAGACTGGGTTGCGGTCCGACTCCACCTAGCTGCGATGGATGGTGCACACAAAGCGGTAATTAATGAAGGCATCGGCGGCAACACTGTCACTGGAACCGTCAATCCCCCACCTTCCAGCGCTCCGGGGACGGAACGGCTTGACCGGGACGTCCTGTCGCACAGTGGGGTCACTCATGTCGTTTTGTTCATGGGAACCAATGACATTCGTCGAGACTCGACAGCGGCTCAAGTCATCGAGGGCACTGAAGAAATCATTGACCGTGCACATGCGGCTGGTCTCAAGATTATTGGCGTAACGATCATCCCCCGTCACAACCGTGCGCCTACGGAGAACAACAGCGGATGGACACCGGCGAAGACGATAACCAGAAACGAAGTGAATGCCTGGATCAGGCACGACGCGCCGTTTGATGGTGTCATCGACTTTGATCGCACAGTGCAAGACCCGGAGAATCCCAATCGGATTCATGCGCCCTTTAATTGCGATGGCATTCATCCCAATCCACGTGGCTACTACGAAATGGGATTGACCGTTGGACTGGAACTATTTGTCGACTAACCAGCAACGCTGAGGGGTTTACTATGCACAACATGCGCAGACCAGTTGCTCTTGCTTCCCTAGTAGTTGGTTTCGCGACACTGATTGCTGTGAGTGGCCAGCAGAGCGAACCGCTCGACATTCAGGAGATCAAAAACAACCTCTACATGATCACCGGCCCCGGCGGAAACGTAGGGGTTCGAGTCAGCACGGACGGCGTTGTACTGATTGACAACAAGTTTGACCGGAATCACGATGCGATCATGAGTACAGTCCAAACGGTAACCAGCCAGCCCGTCACATATGTTATTGGCACCCATCATCATGGCGATCACATGGGTGGAAATCCGCTATTCTCGACGCACGCCGATATCATTGGACATCAAAACAACCGTGCGAATATGGTGCGTGGGGACCAGCCCGCGCCACCCAACTTCGTCTTTGCAGATGAGACCGCTATCTTTCTTGGAGGCGTTGAAGTCCGAGCCTATCATTTTGGTCGGGGACACACCAACGGCGATGCGGTGGTTTACTTTCCAGACCTCCGAACTATTCACGGAGGCGACCTACTGCATGGAACAGCACCGTTTATCGACTACGCCAATGGTGGGAGCAGTCGGGCCTGGGTGTCGACACTTGATGCCCTCCTCGAACTCGACTGGGACACAGCAATCCCCGGCCACGGTGAAGTGATGACCCGTCGCGACGTGCAAGACTTTCAGAACCAGATGGTCAATGTGCGTTCTCGCATGTCCGAATTAATCGAAAGCGGTGTGTCACGAGAAGACGCGCCGACTCGTCTTCGCACCAACGAGCTCAGCTGGACGATGGCCGAGGAAGGCCTGTTCATGCGGCGAAGCATTCCAGGGTTTTATGATGAAATGTCGGCTGAACGTTGACGGTGCCAAGGCCAGCACTGTTATGACGACCGTCAATTACTGGCACCTCTAGCCTCGCCATAATTTTCCGAGAGCGATGTCTGTTCAGAATGTCCCGTTTGTTTGTATACCGTGTGCCATGCTGGGACTACTCTTGCAGGCATGTACCCCAAACACGGGAACGGACCCAGTCGAATCTCAAACAACTTCTGATTTTCGTCAAACCCTGACTGCGGAAGTCGTTGGCCAAGCTCCGGAAGCATCCCGGGGCACCCGGTCCGTTGTCATTCTTGAACCTCGTGAACCTCTTAATGTTCCACTTCCGACTGAACCTGTGGAAATGGATCAATTCGGTCGGGATTTTATTCCGCGGCTGATTGTTGTGCGTGCAGGCCAGCAAGTCCTATTCAAGAACAGTGAAGATGAGCTCCACACCGTCCACGTCAAGGACGGCGAGGGTCTGTCCTTATTCAACGTGGCAATGCCGATCCAAGGGGGCGAACACGACCATACTTTTGATGACGCGGGAGACTACGCCGTATCCTGCAACGCGCATCAAGAGATGCACGCGACCATTGTTGTTGTCGAAAGTCCGTACGCGGTTGTGGCCGACCGAGACGGAACATTCACATTGTCGGAGATGCCGCCGGGTAGTTATGAGGTCACACTCCGACAAGGCGATCGACAACACAAACAGTTCGTCGAGATCGTGGCCGGAAGAAACGAGTTACAACTCGACTTCCCGTCCGCTAGCTAGCCAGTCAGTGTAATGACTCTTTCACATTCAGGGAGTAAACGACATTCGCATTACTGTAGACCGGTGTTGGAGACCCTGTTAAATGTCTAGTCCCAGGCTCCTCACGAGGAGATTCAATCGACGACAGTTCCTGCGAGACAGCACCGCAACTGCAGCGGCGACACTGGCAAATCCCTTCGGATTTCTTCACACACATTTGCTCGCCAATCAAACGGTGTGTGGGACACGTGGCCCGAGTCCATATGGCCCCTTGGTTCCTGTACAAGACCAGGCGACGGGCCTGTATCTCATCATGCTACCCTCCGGATTCACATACACAACGCTCAGTTGGGCTGGCGATACGTTAGACGATGGCAATCCGGTTCCAACGGGCCACGACGGAATGGCTGTCCTCGATATGCGGGGAAGAGGGATTACTGCCGAGCACCTGCTTATCCGCAACCAAGAAGTCTTCGGACTGGGGCAGCCAATCGCGCCAGAATACAACTACGACAGTCAAGGCCCAGGCGGCACTACGGTGCTTCGCATAAGAAACGGAAGGCTGCTGGAACACGTCGTGAGTATCTCCGGAACTAGCGGAAACTGCGCAGGCGGCCCAACACCGTGGGGCACGTGGCTGACATGTGAAGAAAGAATGACCGTTGGGAATGAACTTCACGGATACGTCTTTGAATCAACACTGTCACGAGTCACAACACCGACCCCACTCCGACACATGGGCCGATTCAAGCACGAGGCGGTCGCCGTTGACCCGAAGACCGGTGGCGTCTACCTCACTGAAGATAATTCGAGCAACAATACGGCCCCCGAATCACGCAGCCGCATGCGTGGAAATTCAGGATTCTACTACTTCGACCCAGATGACGCCCTGGGAGGACTGGGTTCACTCAACAAGGGCGGCACTCTGTATATGCTCCAAGCTCTCATGCCGGGCACCGACGCCGTCGTCGAAGATCTACGTGATCCAGAATGTTTATCAAAATATGACGCCAAGTGGGTCAAAATTACCGACCCAGACGCAGACCCGACAGACACTATGTCTGGACCGTATCTCGAAGGTCGCGAGGGCGGAGCCACTCGATTTCAACGATTGGAAGGATGCTGGTGGAACGCGCGGGAAGATCGTGTTGTCTTTGTTGACACCGAAGCGGGACCAGTCTCCGCTCAGCCAGGTCAACATGACCGCGCCGAAGGTGCCGTCTGGTCGTACGACCCGAGGAACGCATGCTTGACCAACTTGTTTGTATCACGGGGTGCGGAAGCGACATCCATCTACGGTTCTGACAATCCAGACAATATTACGGTTAGTCCGCAGGGGGGAATCATCTTGTGTGAGGATGGAGGACAAGATGATGGCAACGGACTGGCACTCCTGGGACTCCTGCCCAACGGACAGACTTTCGAATTTGCTCGCAACATTATCGAGATAGACAATGGCGATCAGGCAACACTCGCGGCTACCGGGCATAATCCCGATGTCATCGAAACAGGGAACTACAGTGGCCGCGAATGGGCAGGTGCGACGTTCAGCCCAGACGGGCGGTGGTTATTCGCGAACATCCAGAGCCCCGGAATCACGTTCTGCATAAACGGTCCCTGGAGTCAGGGGCCTTTTTAGGATAGCGCATGAGAATCGTCACCAGTGACACAAGGAGAGTGCCGACTTAGATTCGGACACTGGTTTCGAAATCAAAGGCGCCTTCGTGGACTGTGTCGCTGTCCTTCTCCGTCGACTGGTAAAGTACCCGTGGAATAACCACTGCCTCCTGATCAGGAACTATGAACTTTCACCTAACCGTGCTGCTCTCGTACGCCGGTATCTTAATGGGCCTCGGCGTATGGTTGGGGCGTCGTGTCGATAACTCAGACGGGTTCTTTGTCGCCGGCCGTAGACTCAGTCCTCTACTTCTATTCTCCACCATGCTGGCAGCAAACATCGGCGCTGGCTCAACCGTCGGTGCCGCCGGCCTTGGCTACCGAGATGGACTCAGTGCTTGGTGGTGGGTCGGATCGGCCGGATTTGGATCAATCATACTCGCGTTTTTGATCGGGCCCCGATTGCGCAAACTGTCTCAAGTTCATGCTTTTCGAACCTTAGGCGATTTTCTTGAATATCGATACGGCCAGAGCGTCCGCATTACTATCGGAATCCTGTTAGGGTTTGGCACTCTTGCAATTCTGGCGGGTCAGTTAATCGCGATCGCGTGGGTTCTGAATGTAATTACCGGTCTTGAACACTGGATGGGGTGTGTTGTCGGTGGCATCGTTGTCACGGTCTACTTCTCTTCGGGTGGACTACTGACGACCGTTTGGATCAACCTCGTGCAGTTGGTTCTTCTTCTCATTGGCTTTATTGTGGTTTTCCCACTTTCTCTCATTGCGGTCGACGGATGGACTCCAGTCGTTACAACAACCCAGCACATCAAGGGTTATTGGAACGTCTGGCAAGGTGGAGGGTCCGGCTGGTTTTATCTTGCGATGCTAGGTCCAGCCTTTGTCGTGTCGCCGGGATTACTTCAGAAAGTGTACGGCGCACGGGACGATCGGACGGTTCGCATTGGTGTCGGCCTGAATGCCGCCGCGCTGCTTGTCTTTGCAGCCATTCCACCGTTGCTCGGTATGATGGCCCGCGCCGCTTTTCCGGATCTTCAGGATCACGATCTAGCCCTACCCACACTCCTGATGGACAGTCTCCCGCCGCTCGTCGGTGCTCTAGGACTCGCTGCACTATTCTCAGCGGAGGTAAGTTCATCCGATGCGATTCTGTTCATGCTCTCCACGTCACTCTCACAAGACCTGTACCGAAGATTCGCACGCCCCACGGCATCGGATACCGAAGTCCTGTCGGTTGCCAGGTGGGCGGCCATTGGTAGCGGTGTACTGGGTACAATTCTGGCAATTCTCTCTGAATCAATCACCGGAGCACTCTCGTTCTTCTACACCTTGCTGACGGTCAGTCTCTTTGTCCCAGTCATCGGTGGACTATACCTACGACGTTTCTCATCCACAGAAGCCTTGGCGTCAATCGCGGGTGGTATCGCGCTGACTGTGCTTGTTCAGCTGAATCGCGGAGAACAAGGTCTGGCTGGATTTACACCAGCCATGTGTGGACTGATTGGCGCGGGATTGGCCTGGTTCATTGCGTCGCGTTTTAAGACGCAACCAGTGTCCTGATTCGTTGTGCCAGTTGGCGAACGGCAGAGGGAATATCCTGCGTACGTATATCACCTGCCGCAGCGTACACGTCCGACCGGTCGAACTCAGCTGCCAGTCGCACCGCGAACTCGGCTTGGCCTCTGTCAGCGACCTCAACTAAAACACTATGAGGAGGACAGGCTCGTACTTGAATATTCTCAAACTGCTGCGCAAAGGTCGCCACGCACCGTCGCATGGCAAACCCCTTGGCCACCAAGATCGCCGTCTGTGGCATTTGGTCGCTGCGCTGAAGTATTTCAATCCCCAATCGAACATTTTTCGAGCGTATTAGTAGCGACCGTCTCAGTCAGAATCACTGACTCAGGGGCACATTTCGATACTAAATAATCTTGAAATACTAACGCCTCTGGCTTTTTGAACAGCTTTCTGGTCATCCGTCCATAGCTACCAGTGACGATCAACCTTGAGGCATAACGGCCGTGATTCAGCGCCGCTGCTTGGGCCGCCACCGCCAAATTCTGGCTCCCAAACACAAAAATAACATCGGATGACTCCGGTGTATCGGCGAGAGCCAAATAGTCCCACAGTGGTTGAATCAGTTGCCAGAAGTCGTCATTGGACGACGGAAGAGGCACAGTGCACGTTCTATCGTTCAAGGGCAAATACGAAGAGTCCGTTGCCAGCAGCAACGGCAACATACTGTCTGCCGTCGACCGCATAGGTAATTGGGCCATTCGCAATCTGGCCACCCAAACTTCTCTTCCAGAGTAGGGCACCAGACCCGGCATCGAGCACTTGAAAGTGCCCTTCCCGGCCACCGCTAAACAAAAGATTTGAGCTAGTGGTCAGGATCCCGCTTGTCGTGACGTCGGTCATCTCAAATCGCCAACGCTCTTCGCCATTACTGGGGTCGATCGCAATCACGGCGCCACGTCCGGCGGCTTCCGTCCAACTATTCACCGGACCACGACCAAGCGGAGGCATCTCACCGAGGTCCACGGTGCCTCCTCCAAAATTCTGACCCGGCTGATACTCCGATTCGGCGGGTGTGAAGACCGTGCCATACCCTTCCCACGTCGGAACATAAAAGAGTCGTGTGCTCGGGCTGTACGACGGGGAATACCAATTGGTCCCACCCGAAACACCGGGATAGGTAACTGCCCCTGGCGGCTGCGGCGTCTGGACCGGACGTCCGTTGTCGTCGAGTCCGTCAGCCCAGTTAACGTCAACAAATGGTTGTCCATTGATGAATCGGCCTGTCTCTCGGTTGAGCACGTAGAAAAATCCGTTCCGATTAGCCCAAAGCATGAGTTTGAGTGTGCTGCCATCATTTGCCGGATAGTCGACAAGTACCGGTATCTGCACCGAGTCGTAGTCGTATGGGTCGTTAGGGGTAAACTGGAAATACCACTTGAGTTCACCGGAGTCCGCATCAAGTGCCACCACAGAATCTGAATAAAGATTGTCACCCAAGCGCTGGTCCGGGTTGAAATCTGGACCAGGGTTTCCGGTGCCCCAGTAGATAAGGTTGAGGTCACTATCATACGTACCGGTCAGCCAAGTCGCACTGCCGCCGTGCTCCCAAGCGTCGCTGTCGCTTGGCCACGTGTCGTGACCTGGCTCTCCCGGACCGGGGATGGTATGAAAACGCCATGCTTCGTCACCCGTTTCAGCGTAATACGCAGCAATGAACCCCCGGATACCATATTCACCGCCAGCGACCCCAACGACGATTTTGTCCTTCACGACCAGCGGCGCCAACGTCATGGCATATCCAATAGCCGGGTCCGCGACCAACGTCTTCCAAATGGGCCGTCCCGTGACCGCATCAACCGCAATCAGCTGCGCATCGATGGTCGCCATAAAAAGCGTCTCACCAAGAATCGCCAAGCCGCGATTCACTCGGCCACAACAGGGTCGAGACGCGAGTGACGGGGTGTGTTCGTAGGTCCAGAATACCCGCCCCGTCCTGGCATCCAGCGCAACCACAGTATTTGGCGCCTCGGTGAGATACATGATCCCATCAACAACGAGCGGGGTTGTCTCGAACACCTGAAGTGACTGCGCCTGAAACACCCATTCAAGCTCTAGCTCACCGACGTTCTCTGGGGTGATCTGTTCAAGTCGGCTGTGGCGTTCGCCAGAATGAGTTCCAGAATAGGTCAACCAATTGTGTGGTTCTTGATCGGCCTCAAGCAGCCGTTCAAAGGTCACCTGCGCGGCAACATCTGAAAGGCATGCAACGGCGAGACTGAGTGCGACAAGCGTAGTTCGAACCATGGCGTTACATCCCTTTCAACATCAACAAGTACGCGAGCACGTCTGCCCGTTCCTCTGCGGTAAGTGTCTCTTCGTAGGATGGCATCGGTGACGTGGTCAGGATAGTAAATTCACGAAGGTCGGCTTTGTCCAGTGACACCAGTCGCTCGTTGGCGTCGACAAGTTGAATGCTGTACGTATCTTCGTTTAACCGACGCCCCTGGACAATAGTTCCATCCCGCGTAACCAGTCGAACCGGGCGGTTGATCGGCCGCATCTCCGCAGTCGGGTCAAGCAGCACCTGCTCGAGTGACCCGGCACTTCGGGTAGTTCCAATGGCACTCAGGTCGGGTGCAGCTCTGGGACCGACACCATTGACGCGATGACAGCTCGAACATTCAGCTTTCCCCCTGAACAGTTGCTCCCCGCGACCAGCATCACCGAGCGCCACACTGCCAAGGTCATAGGTCGCCATGTTACGAAGATAGGCGACCAGTCCAGCTAATTCTGATTGCGTGAAGCTAGCCGGAGGCATCGCCGTTCCAGGAATGCCGGTGGTAATGAGTCGAGTGATCTCAGAATCCGTCGACACACGGCGAAACTGACCGTCACGCAAGTTGACACCAACGACCATGTCTCCCCCGGTGCCATGGCACCGGGTACAGTTCGCTTCGTACAGTTGAGCTCCGTGCTCAATATCAGCTCGCAGATACTGTCCCACGTGGTCTTGCGCATCAACCTGGTCGCACAATCCCACCAGCACCACCATCAACGAAAGACTCACTCGACGAACGACCCGACAAAAACGAGAGTTCTTCATAACTGATCTCCGGTCATTCAGTGTTCCAACGGCTAGTTGCCAGCTACCCAGACACGCTCTCAACGGGTCTTTCGCTATGAGTACATTGTACTCGTCTCTCGGAAATTGGTGTCGGGTCGTCGCTATTTCGTCAACCGAGAC
>Ga0310120_10001400_pt1 | contig 17953 bp, 15 predicted proteins | sample CB27_AW_983_MG_FD_203506 | JGI IMG/M metagenome (GOLD analysis project Ga0310120, IMG submission 203506) | Marine microbial communities from Western Arctic Ocean, Canada - CB27_AW_983 | ecosystem: Environmental > Aquatic > Marine > Oceanic | place: Canada: Western Arctic Ocean | collected...
GTGACGGTCGGCGATCGCACGAAATGGAAGCGCGACCCCTTCTCCGGCCACGTGGATGGGGATCGCATCTACGGACTGGGCGCCTCGGATCAAAAGGCCGCGATCGCCGCCACGCTCCTCGCTAGCCGAGCCATCCGGCAAGCAGGCATACCGCTCTCCGGAACGCTCGTGCTTCTGTTCATTCCCGGCGAGGGCGCACAGGTTCACAGTCTTCCCTTCATCGTCGAAGAACAGCCCGAGCTTTTGAAGGCCGACTGGTATCTCGATACCGAAGGCGGCCCGAACATCGTCAAGATCTCAGGCGGCTGGACGTGGGTCAAAGTCCGGGTCGCGGGCGTTGGCGGACACACGGCCGGCCGACGCGGCGATGGCAAGCCGGGCCGTCCGGTCAACGCCATCTACAAGCTTGCGAAAGTCCTTACCGAGATCGAGACCATCGATAAGTGGATGACGTACGAGGAGCACCCGCTCTTCCGAAATCCTCTCTATGGAGGAAAGCCGGTGGTCGAAGCGGGAAAGATCGAGGGAGGCTACAAAGTCAATCAGGTCCCCGACTGGGCGGAGGCGCAGATCGACATTCGGCTGCTGCCGGGCCAGTCACCCGAGGGGGTGCTGGAGGAGATGCGAGCGCTCTTCGCGCGACTCCAGAAAGAAGATCCCGAGCTTCAGGTGACCGTCGAGCCGATGACGACACAGTGGGTGCCGATGCACTATTGGGAAACGCTCACCGACAACGACCCTTTCGTCCGAGTAATCCGCGAGGTCGCCCCCGACTATGTCGGCCGCTCGCCCGGCTGGACGGGCAGTAACGGGGGAGGAAGGCCCGATCTCTGGGCGACGGGCGCCAAATGGATCAACTTCGGGATCGAGGGAAGCGGCGAGAACGCTCACGCACCCAACGAATACGCGAGCATCGACAGCGCGATGAGAAGGGCCCGCCTATACGCCGCCCTCGTTCTGCGGATGCTCCGATAGGAGCGCGCCGTGGCTCGCTTCGGCATTCAGCTCGAGCCCATGCGGGGCGCGGCTTGACGACAAGGGGCTGAAACAGCGATCGGCCGAGCTTGTCGCTGCCCTCGGGCGCCAAGGGTGAAGAGGTCGTGGAGCGGGCAACGCGGGTGGGCACGGCCGGCACCCAGGACGAGGTGGGGGAGGGACATGACGATGTCGGAGAGAAACGGAGAAGCTGTGCTGACGAACAAAGTGGCCGTCGTCACCGGAGGCGGTACCGGTATCGGCCGCTCAATTGCTCGGCTGTTTGCCGCCCGGGGCTGCTCGGTGGTAGTCGCTGGGCGCCGCCAGGAGCCGCTCGAGGAAGTGGCGGGGGAGATTTCCGGAAGCGCCTGCCGCGCCGACGTCTCCCGCGAGCAGGACGTGGCCGCCTTGTTCGAGCTCTGCCGCCACACCTACGGCGGGCTCGATGTGCTGGTCAACAACGCCGGTGTGATCGGCCCCATCGCAGAAGCTTCGGAAATGGACATGGAGCTCTGGGATGAAGTGATGGCCGTCAACGTACGCGGGGTTGCCCTGTGTACCAAGTACGCCATCCCGATGATGAAGGAGCGGGGCGGCGGCTCCATCGTCAACGTGTCCTCGATTTCGGGTTTGAGGGGGTATCCTAAGCGCAGCGCTTACGTGGCCACCAAGTTTGCTGTCAACGGCATCACCGAGTCCGTCGCCCATGAGGTGGGAGAGTACGGAATACGGGTCAACGCCGTCTGCCCCGGCGCGGTGCACGGCGAGCTCATGGAACGGGTAGTTGATCGTCGGGTTAAAGTGGAGGGACGCTCGCGTGAGGAGATCATCAAGAGCTCCTACACCGACGCGGCCGCCCTTCGGCGGTGGGTCGAGCCCGATGAGGTCGCGAAAGCGACGCTGTTCCTCGCCAGCGATGCAGCGAGCGCCATTACGGGCGAGTTTCTCCGCATCGATGCGGGGCGGATGTAGCGCCGTGGCTTTCTGGAAACGATCCCGACATCGCGCGACGGACCTCCGCATCGGCAAGGCAGTCGAAAGACCGTTGCCGGCGAGCGTCATCGTCGACGGCCAGCCCCTCTCCGCCTTCGAGGGAGAGAGCGTGGCAGCGGCGCTTCTCGCTGCCGGCGTCCTCTACCTGCGAGGGACGGGGCTGACGCCTTCCTCCCGCCGCCAAGGGGTCTCCGGCGGACATCCAGAGGCGCGCGCGTGCCTCCGGAAAGCGGGCGCGTTGGCGTCTGTCCTTCGAGGTCGCTGCCGTCGGCAGCTGGCCATGGGGCGCGCCCGCTGAGACCCCCACACAAGAATGGATATCGGGTAAATGACTAGAAGAGAGTTAACAAGACCTCGTTTTACCGAAGTTGAATGGCCTGCCAAGGTCGAATGGCCCAGGTGGGAATGGCCGGCGGTCGAGTGGATGGAGCCCGAATGGTCGCGCTTCCCGGCGAAGTGGGAATGGCCGGAAACCGCTATCGAGAACCCTGATTCCCAGAAGCCGAAAAAAAGGACCGTCACACTTGCCCAGGAAGCCCTCTCCAACGAAGCCCGAAGGGTAAGGGGCCCACCGAGGACGCGGTTCGGAAGCTCGGGGAGTCCGCGAAAAAAGGGACAGAAAAGGGACAATCGGCCCGATCCGGAGTTGTTCGCCGAATGAGAGAATCCAGTAACCCTAAGTGAATAAACTAGTTAGTCCTTATGCGCCTGTAGCTCAGTAGGATAGAGCGCCGGATTCCTAATCCGTAGGTCGCAGGTTCAAGTCCTGCCAGGCGTACCACTTAGAGAGGCGTGTTAGTCCGGGGGCGCGCCGGGGGCACAAAGAGATCTATGAAAAACGAAGGCGAAATGCGCGAACGAGAAGAAGAGAAACGGTTGGCATAGGCGCATTGCGAGAGCGACGCGCTCAAGGAAGAGCCGCCGGAGGTCCCCACCGACGGCAGTTTCTTTACGAGCGAACCGCTCTACGCCAAGTACGTCGCTAAATCAGAGAAGGGCTTCTTCGCATCGCGTGACGTCCGTAGCCAGGCGGACATTCACAACTTTGCGAAGCGAATTGATCTCAAAGCGTGACGGGGCACGGGCGACGTTGACTCCGGGTTTCTGTACGCGCATGCTCGCTACGTCTCGGTCCATGCCTTTGTATCCAGCCTTAAACGCCGCTTTCTACTCCCATAGCACATACTGCTCGGAACCAGAACTGTCGGTTTGATCGTATCTACTCGATGTGTCCACGCCTCTCTTGGGGCTGGCAACTCCTCCGAAGTTCGTCGGCTTCTTCTTGACTTTAATCTGGTTTGGATTGCTGGCTTCAATCTGAGGAACACCCCGATAACTTTCAATCTTTCCAGTGACGCAAATCTCCTTCTTCGAAAACGTTTTCTCAGGGGCACCAAACTTTGTCCGGTTGCGTCCCCAGATCACAACAGTGAAAACTTGATCCGGAAATGGCTTATCTAGGTTCAAGAACGTGGGTCGTCCTCTGCTGGAGCGGGCGTATCTAGTACTGGCAACATTACCGCAAACTGTTGCCTCTTCACCGATATGGCTCTCCGCTTGGTCCGGTGTGATTGTAGTTTGCGCATGAAGAAAGAGCGGAGTTGCAAGAGACAGCACACAAAAAAAGTAGGTTCTTTTCTCATTGGCACTTTCATAGCGCGCACGATAGCCTAGGACTTCTGTGAACGCAACCGAGGGTAGACGAAGGGAGGCGTCTTGGGTGCGGCTCCAACGGCTATTGCCACATACCTATTTGGAGTGCTGCTTGAACCCAGTAACTCACCAAGGCCACTGCCGCAGTAGAGAGAAACACCCACTCCCACTGGGGAGGATATCCTGAATTTAGTTGACAAATCGCCGTTGCACCCAAGGTTTATTACCGCCCCGTCATTCATTCCCGAAGCCGTGTTCCTCCCGCGCCGCCTTCGCTGAGTTGCAGCGCCGGCACAGTGTGACGAGCTCACTCGTGAAGAAGCCGGCATCATCATCGGTGTGCTCGATATGATCCGCGACCAGGTCACGCACGCTACCGCACGGCATGCGGCCACGGTGCCATATGCAGCTAGCCGTACACGCACACGCTGGATGGGCAGCCCGCTGAGCTCGTGACCGCTCTTGCCATTCGCGGGTTAGGTAAAGTCGGCGCCTCGAGCTTCTGTTCTTCTCCCGTTGGCGCTGCCGCTCGCACAGCTGGCACCTGGTCTCGCGGTGCAGACGTCCGCATTTAGGAGTGTCGACGGCCAGAGATCTCGTTCAGCTCCACCCTGTGTTCTTTTTCGGATGAAGCGTGACACGGAAGGTCTGAGAGGAATAACATGCGCTGCACCGGATGGAAGCCTTACCGGCAGGAGGCAACATGAGACTAAAGCGCATGGTCGTAGCCCTTGTTCTCGCTGCTGGGCTAGCGATACTTCCGGGCTGCGTGGGTGAGAACCAGGCCGCCCCGCCATCGGGATCTCAAAAGACGATCGTGAAGGGCGGGGATGAGAGGACCGGCGAATACCAGGCTGTGGAAGACTGGTGGAAGCCGGCTCCAGACCACGAAGAACCTTGGACCTGGGGCCAGGTATCGGGCGTCGCGGTGGACAATCCGAATCGAATCATCGTGGCGATTTGGGGAGACCGGGACGCGGAAGGGCGGGAAAGACCGGATGGTACCAACTACCTCGTGGTCGTCGACGGGAACGGCGACATCTTGGAAAGGTGGACGCAGTGGGACTCGATCCTGAACAAACCCCACCAGGTCTACATCAGTCCCTACGGTCCGGAGCGCCACGTCTGGGTCGTCGAGCGCGGTGGCGGCAGGGGGCGCCACATGCAGATCCTCAAGTTTACCAATGACGGCAGTGAGTTGGTGATGCAGCTCGTCGACCCCGACCACCCGACGACCCGCGCAGAGGCACGGGCGAATCCAAACCCGGGTCCCTTCACCTACGGCGATCCGGCGGTGCTCGCCTTCCTTCCGGATGGCAGCTTCTACCTCGGCGACGGTTACTGGCACTCCCGCATCGTCAAGTACAACGCCGATGGCGAGTACGTGTCGGAATGGGGGGAGCTCGGGAGCGGTCCCGGACAGTTCGACCTCGTGCACGGCCTCGCCGTGGACCGCGATCATCGCGTCTATGTTGGCGACCGCACGAATAACCGCATTCAGATCTTTACGGAAGACGGCGAGTTCATCGAGGAGTGGACCGACATATCCGATCCTGTCGGTGTCTTCATCGATGAGAACGACGGGGTATGGGTGATCTCCGCGAAACTGAACCGTATTCTGAAGTACAGCCGGGACGGCGAGCTCCAGTACTACTGGGGGGCGTACGGAGGGACGAGGGGCGGCTTTGTGGGTGGCTTGTCGCGTCCGCACCAGCTCAACGTGGACCAGGATGGCAACGTCTATATCGCAAGCTGGGACGGCGGTTGGATAAACAAGTTCGTTCCCAGGTTGGGCGCCGATCCAAGCAAGCTCATCGGCAAGCCGCTCGTCCTCGCGAACTAGGTAACCCCCCACACCGTTCGAGGAATGACCGCTCCGAGTGCGCAAAGACTCGAGCGAAAGGGTGTTCTCGATCGCACCGCACCTGTTCGCGTTTTCCAATCCGAGGGTCCGGCTGGACGCAAGGGTTGGCGTTAAACCGTACGCGGTCCACGGGAACCCGCTTGGCATCGTTGGGACACGACTCAACGACACGGTAGGATTCAGAGTAAGATTATGCGTTTATGACTACCGAACGTGTGACGATTACCGTGCCCACCGAGATCGTCGAGGCCATCGAACGTCGATCCCAAGACCGACGCAAATTCATCCTCGATGCGGTCCGTCGGGAGCTCGCAAGGCGACGTCGCGGGGAGTTACGGCCATCATTGAGAAACCTTCACCTCGACAGTGAATCGATCGCGCAGATGGGTCTCACGGACTGGGATTCGGGCCTTCCTGGCGACACCATCGAGGACCTCGTGGATCCCGAAAGCGGTTCAGAGATTCGGTGGGTCTCGGGCAAGGGTTGGAAAAGTTCGGCCGGGCTCGACGAAAGTTGATGCCTTAGGAGGCGGTGTGGTTCCCGTCAAAATTGGGCCCGATCGCAGAGCGAACAACTATGGAAAGCGGTCGATCTGCGGACCGGTCTCAATCTCAATCGACGCACGGCCGTCGTCGGAGCAGTCGGATCGCGTTTCGTCTACGGTGAGGGTATCCATCCGACCGGATCGCGCAGTAGACAGCGGCCTGCCGGACGAACGCTAGCGGTCAGAACGGGACGAGCTGTTTCGATTCCTCGTCCCACATGACGTTTCTGATCGATGCAAGACTGCGCCAAAGGCTTGGCGTCGTGACGTCGCGCCACATTTCCGGAGCGGCCTCGTGGTGGCAACGTGCCAGCTGGTAGCTCGGGACCTTCGTATTCATATGGTGGATATGGTGAAACTGGATCCCGAAGGTGAACCAGGTGAAGGGCCGCGGGATAGGCAGGTAGGTCGAGCCTAGCAACGACGCTTCAGTGGGATTCCATTCCTCTTTCGGTTCGCGATAGCCCCGATTCACTGCGTGCTGCAGGTGAAACAGCATGAGCCCCACTATGGCACCCAAGTAAACCGCAAATAGGTGCCACCAGGACAGTTGCCAGGCGATCAAGAAGTGCGCGGCGTGCCCAGCCCAGAGGATTGGATTGCTGTACTGGATGGGGTATTGGAGCCACCACTGAGCGATCGGAGCGAGCAAGAAAAATACGACGGGCTCGCGCAGGACTCGCGCGAGCACGCGTTTGTACAGCGGGTAGGACTCGTATTTCTGCCGGGTGAAGAAGACGGTGTCCGCTTCGTCGAAAACGGCGAGGTTGCCGAACCATTTGTGATGGTACAAATGGTTTCGACGCCAGAGGTCGACGGGCGTAATGATCCACGCCTGCAGTATGGTGGCCAATCGCTCGTTCGCTTCGTCGCGGCGGTAGAAGGATAAGTGGATCCCGTCGTGATAGATGATGAAACCGCGCACGATGATACCCGCGTCCAAAATCACAGCGAGAACGACTTGGTCCACGGCATATAGGGCCATCGCTAGAAGCAAGACGAGAATGGTCTGCACCAGGTGCCACGTTGCCTGCCGGTCGTCTGCCACCGCGTATTGTTTGAGATGGGCGCCGATATCGGCGAGAGCGACAGGCGCCGAAGCGTCGTCGCTAGACGAAGGGGATGTTGTCATTTACGTGCTATCTCGAACGAGTCGTGGTTAATTGGGGTCGATTCGACGTATGCAGACAGGAAACAGGCCGCCGGCACACATCCGGGGATGTTATCCCTTTGAGGTACCTGAGGTCTACTACTTCATTCGCGCAGCCATTGCGCGCCATCTGCCCACCGGATACTATTTCGCCAATACTTGGTCCAACCCTCGCCCACTACAAGATCCTGAAAAAGATCGGTCAGGGCGGTATGGGCGAGGTCTATCTCGCCGAAGACAGCAAGCTCGGTCGCGAGGTGGCGATTAAGGTTCTACCGGACGCATTCGCTCGAGACGGCGACCGTCGAGCTCGATTCGAGCGAGAGGCACGTGTTCTCGCTTCGTTGAACCATCCCGGTGTCGCCACGCTCTACGGACCGAGGGTATCCACTGCCTGGTGATGGAGTTCGTCCCGGGAGAAACGCTGGCCAGCTGATCGCCCGCGGAACGCTCCCATTGGAGGACGCGCTTGACCTGTTCCGTCAGATTGCCGCGGCACTCGAGGCGGCGCATGAGAAAGGCGTCGTCCATCGGGATCTCAAGCCAGCGAACATCATGATCACTCCTGAGGAAAAAGTCAAAGTGCTCGACTTCGGGTTGGCGAAGGCCTACGAAGGAGAGGAGGCAAGGCCCTCGAACTTATCAGAGTCCCCCACCGTCGCGAGGGGAACCGCGACGGGCGTCATCCTCGGTACGGCGCCGTATATAAGCCGGGAGCAGACGCGGGGAAAACCCGTGGACAAGCGCATGGACATCTGGGCTTACGGGTGTTGTCTCTACGGAGCTCTCACGGAAAAGCCCGCCTTTCTGGAAGAGACCATCTCGGACACGATGGCAGCGATCCTCAAGAACGAGCCCAACTGGCAGCGTTTGCCGGCCAGCACGCCACCGATGCTGCGGCATGTTCTCGGTCGCTGCTTCTGTATACTCTATCTGGAGTCTGTTGCATTATAGGCAGACTCCGGACCGGCGCGTCTGGCATTTGGCCATTCCGCTCCCGCTCAGGCAAGCGGTCCGTCTGAATCAGGACGCTTCATCAATCGCTATCTCGCCTGACTCACGGTGGGTTGCCTATCTAGCGCAAGGAGACGAGTCGAGGCAACTTTACCTACAGAAGACGGACCGGTCGGATGCGCAGCCCGTGGCTGGCGCAGAAGGAACACGGCTACCCTTCTTCTCAACGGACGCCCAATGGTTAGGCTATCTGCTCGATGGAAAGCTTATGAAGGTTTCCGTCGGTGGGTCCAATCCCGGCCCGCCAATCACCATTGCGGACTTCGCTACTATCGGAAGGGTCGAACGCGGAATGAGCTGGGGTCCTGATGGATTGATCTTATACAACCGAGGATACAATAGCGGCCTTTCACGGATTTCCGCTGAAGGTGGTCAGCCGGAAGTCTTGACCACGCGGCTCCGGGAACAGGGGGAGAAAACGCACCGCCTTCCCGAGGTGCTTCCAAACGGCAGAGCCGTTCTCTTCACTATCGGCACTGAGGGCAGCTCGTCTTTCGACGAGGCCTCGATTGCAGTCCTCGATCTAGAGACGCGTGAGTACCGCATCCTCCTGGAAGGAGGCATCCACCCTCGTTACAGCTCGACGGGGCATCTCGTTTATGCTCGGGACGGTGCGCTTTGGGCCGTTCGCTTTCACCAGAACGACCTTGAAGTGAAAGGTACACCTATCCCGGTGGTGGAGGGTGTCTTTACGTCTTCGACCCAGGGCGTGGCCAACTTCGACGTGTCTCGGGACGGGACGCTCGTCTTTGCCCCAGGACGCCCCGACATGGACGCAAATGGCTTGGTGGTCTGGGTCGATCGGCTGGGCCAGTCGCAGTCGCTCATCGAAGCTCCTGCACCTTACGCTAGGGTCATGATTTCGCCGGATGGGCGTTTCCTTGCCGTTGACGTGCATGGCGCGAACACCACGGTATGGCTTTATGACATCGTTCGCGAGACCATGAGGCGGCTGACCTTTGAATTTGACAACGCCAACCCGATATGGACACCAGACGAGAAACGAATAGCGTTCCGATCCTCTCGAACGGGTCCGCACAATCTCTTCTGGCAAGCCGTGAGTGCGAGTAGTCCCGCAGAGCAACTCACGACGAGCGACTTCGAGCCGGATCTTGGGTCGTGGTCTCCCGACGCTGAGGTTCTCATTTGTTCCGAGGTCCGTCCGGAAACGAGGGACGACCTTTGGGTGCTCAACATGACGGCAATCGAACGCCTGAAACGTTTCTGCAAACGCGGTTCAATGAACGTCGTCCAGAGTTCTCGCCGGATGGGCGATGGATTGCCTATGATTCCGATGAGTCGGGGCAAAACGAGTTCTACTCTAGCTTTCCCGCTGTCCGCGGAAAGTGGCAGGTCTCGACCGACGGCGGACTGCAGGCACGCTGGAACCCCAACCGCCGAGAGATTTTTTACCGCAACGGGGACAAAATGATGGTCGTCGACGTACAAGGATCCGGCGAACAGCCCGTTCTCGGATAACCTCGACGACTCTTTGAACGATTCGGGCTATCGGACGCTTACGACGTGTCCCCCGACGGCCAACGTTTCGTCATGATTGACAAAAGCCAAGCAAGCAGAACGGCCACGCAGTTGAATCTAGTCATTAACTGGAGCGAAGAGCTGAAGCAGTTGGTGCCGACGAACTGAGGCGCTTCCCTTCTTCGACCCATTCTCCCCTGCCTACGGTTGGCGGCGGGGGCGGTCGCTGGCGTCTTGGACTTGTTCCCAGGCGCGTCGGATCGTGAGCCGGAGTTTTTGCCGGGCGTCGCGCTCGGCCAAAGTTTCCAGGTGGTGGGCGGGCCGGTCGGTGTTCACCTCCCCACCGCACTCGTGTGCACTGGAATTTGGGATGGCTCGTCACTCGTCTATTCCGCGATCGTGTGGGCCGTCAGTTATAGGCGGATCACTCACCAGGTGATCCGCCGGATGGCTTCGGTGCGAGATTTCCAGGCGTTGGGCCCGCGGCCCCGGTGCTCACTCCCCACTGCACACGTGTGCGCTGAGGCCAGGTTCAGGATAGGGCCTCGCTCGTCCATTCAGTGATCGCGCTTCGACCTTGACTGCTGGTTGTCGGTCGCACCTGTTGGAGAGCCAGTCAGCGTGGCCGCTCTCCGGTTTGGTAGGTTTCGAAGACGACGGGCTGTGGAGGATATCGGCGATGACTTCATCGCGCCAAGATTCGTCGGCGTCGCCCAGATTGTTGTCGTCGTCCGCCCGGTCGCGACTTCGTGTGAAAATTCCTCGATGACAACGTCGTCAAACAAGGGCTCACCGGGATCGTGCTCCCGCTCGTTGACCAAGCGCGGCCATCAGAACTTCCCTCATCATAGCGAGACGGCAGGAAGAAGACGGCACAAGACGACCACGCAGATGAAACCGGTCGTCACGTGGGGCGAGGAGCTGAGGCGCTTTCCTTGTTCAATCCGAGACTCTCTCACCGAGTCACGTGCGGCGCCCCCTCATAACCCGATCGACCCCCTGGCTACGCTTGGCGACGGGGGCGGTCGCTGACCTCTTGGACTTGCTCCCAGGCACGTCGGATCTTGAGCCGGAGTTTTTGCCGGGTGTCGCGCTCGGCCATGGTCAAGAAGCTATAGGACGACTTCGTGAGCTTTTGGAGAAACGAAATCTCGAGCTGTGTGAGGAACAGGTCGACGCCCCGTCAGAGCTTCCCGGAAGCGTGATGTCCGAGAGCTTTCGGCCGAAGGCTTGGCGTGCGTGCCGCTCTTCTTCCACGATGAAGTGGTATTCCGACCGTAAGAGCTTTTGTCTGAACGTCAGCTCCGAATGCGTGAGTCGGATGGTGACCCGTCGATTGTTCCCTATCGCCATGTTTGCCTCTGTCTTTGCCAGTTGCGTTCGCTACGCCGACGGGGGTGACGTAGCGCCGATTTTGTAATAGTTCTGCTCGTCCGGAGTGGGCTCGTACTCGCGGGAGTGCTCTTTCGCGCGCGCGTAGACCTCTTCCTCCGTCGTCCCGAACAGCATGAACGGGTCTTTCACGTTGGGATGGGTCACGTCGACGAGGATCACTTGCTCGCCGACTCGTAGCAGATTCCACGCGTGCCGGCCCTTGAAGATGAAAAAACGAAGATTGCCTTTCACGACACGACACTCGATCCCAGCCTCTTGAAGATAGAGCTGATAAAAGATCGAAAGGTGCCGGCAGACGCCCATGCCTTTTTCCAGATATTTCGTGAGCACGATGCTCTCGTTCCCGAACTCGCGCGAGAGCTTTTCCACGCCTGACTCGTCGAACTCGATGTCGCGTCGCACGCGCGCGTAGTACCAGCCGAGCAACCGCTCTAGATTGTCGCTGTCGACCACTCCGCGCCGTTTGCACTCGGAGAGTCGCTCGACGAGGCTAACTTTGTCGACCTTGATCTTCTCCCGGCCCGCGCGCTCCGTCGGTGAGGCGTGGCTTCCCATATCGGTGTAGCCGTGCATCAAGTAGGCGGGAAGGCCACGATGGACCACGCCGTCGTCGAGCCACGTTTGCCGGTCCATCACGATCTCGAGCTCCACCGCCGCTTTGACGTAGCGACGGAGTCGCTCGTGCTCCGTGATGCGGCTCACAGCCTCGTTGATGGCACGGATACACTCCATCGGCGCCGCACCCCAGCCGGTAACGAAACCCATGAGCTCGTCCGCCCCAAGCTCGTGGGCGATGCGGTTGCCCGAGCTCGAATCGAGATAGTACGACTGGCTGAGATATTCGGGCGCTCCGAGCGCGACCGAGCGCACGAGCGAGGTTTGTTGCGCGCTGAGACAATCCATCAGATCGCGCTTTTCCTTCGAGCCGAGGACTCGCCGTGTCGGTGAGCGCGTGATCGCGGGGTTCACCGTTACGTTGGAATGGCGATCTTTTTCTTCGGCGTCCATTGGCATTTGGCAGCTCGAGAGGCAACCTTCAGTAGTTCAGCACCGACTGTATCTCGTAATCGGCGATACGCTCACGGCCTTTGAGAAAATCGAGCTCGATGAGGAAGCTGAACGCTTCCACCTTGCCTCCTACTTTCTCGACCAGATCGGCCACCCCGAGCGCGGTGCCGCCCGTCGCAAGCACGTCGTCAACGATGACGATGCGCTGTCCGGACTCGATGGCGTCCGCGTGCATCTCAAGAACGTCACTCCCATATTCGAGATCGTAGGTAACTTGCACCGTGTCGGCAGGAAGTTTGCCGGGCTTGCGCACCAGAATTTGTCCTTTGTTCAGCTCGTAGGCTAGCGCAGCGGCGAAGATGAACCCTCGACTCTCGATCCCGATGATGGCGTCGAACTCGCGCTTGGCTAAGGGCTCCGCCATGAGGTTTATGGCTTTGCGGAACGAGGCAGGGTCCGATAGAAGCGGCGTAATGTCCTTGAAGACGATACCCTCTTTGGGGAAGTCGGGTACGTCTCGAATGATTTGGCGCAATTGTTCCATCAAACCCCCTATGAATACTCAGAACCGAACATGAAATCTGGGCAACGCCTCGTCCACTTCGACCGCCATCTTCTGAATGTCCTCGACGCGGGACGCGCGCGGACCTCGAGAAAGTGTTTCAAAAAAAGCCCGAAGCGTCTCGGCGTCGGCTTGCGCCAGCACTTCTACGCGCCCATCCGCAAGGTTGCGTGCGTAGCCGCACACGTCTCGAGTTTGTGCTTCTCTCTCGGCAAACCAGCGAAATCCAACGCCTTGAACGCGACCAGAGATGAGCAGCACGTAAGCCTCCACGCTCGACCGGGTATCCTCACATCCTTATCAGCGCGTTAATTATACCAAGAAACGGTGCTCAGGCCCCGTCCCAGCGTGATAGCGCGAGCACGGCGTTGAGGCCCCCGAAGGCGAAAGAGTCCGAGATGGCGTGCCGAATCGCTTTTTCGCGGGCGGTATTCGGGACGACGTCGAGAGGGCATTCAGGGTCTGGCCCGAGATAGCCAGCAGTCGGCGGTACGACCCCGTTCTCGAGCGCGAGCGTGGTCACCACAGCTTCAATCGCCCCGGTCGCGCCCAACGTGTGGCCGTGCATGGACTTGGTCGAGGACACCAGAAGCGCGGCCGCGTGGTCGCCGAAAACGCTCGCGAGAGCCTCCGACTCGGTCGAGTCGTTCAGTAGCGTACCTGTGCCGTGTGCGTTCACGTATTCAACTTCGTGAGGATTGAGCCCGCTATCCGCGAGGGACGCCGCGATAGCGCGGGCAGCGCCTTTCGCCGAAGGCCGCGTGATGTGGCCGGCATCGGAGGACATGCCAAAGCCGCGGACTTCCGCGTGAATATGCGCGCCGCGCGCGCGGGCATGGTCGAGGTCTTCCAGGACGAGCGCCGCACCGCCTTCGCCGAGCACGAGCCCTTTGCGATCCCGCGAGAACGGCCGGCAGCGCTCCGGCGCCATGACGCGCATGGCATCCCACGCTTTGAGATGGCCGAGACTGAAAGGCGCGTCGCTCCCGCCAGTGAGTGCTACGGGCGCCGCGCCGTGAGCCACCATCCAATAGGCCATCCCAATCGCGTGGTTCGACGACGAGCACGCGGTCGAGATCGTCATACCGGGCCCTTCGATGCCGAGCTCCATCGACGCTTGGCTCGCTCCCGAGCTCGACATGATGCGTGGGACCGCGAAGGGCGTCAAGCGGCGCTTGTTTTCGCGATAGAGCGTAACGAAGAGCTCGTCCTGGGTCGTCTGCCCCCCAAGCGCCGTTCCGGTGATGACCGCGGCATCCTGGAGGTCTTTCGACGCGATCCCGCTTGCCTCGACCGCTTGTCGCGCGGCAAGAAGCCACAGCCGGGCGAAGCGATCCAGGAGAGACCTCACGGAATCATCGAACGGGGTCTCCAAGTCCAAATCGCGCACCTCGGCGCCGACGCGAAACTGGAGGGTCGATGTATCCGCGAGCTCGATCTCGCGAAAGCCGTGTTGTCCGGCGCACAAAGATTCCCAAAACGTTTTCAGGTCGTTCCCGATCGCGGAAACAACACCGAGACCGGTAACAACGACGCGGTGGGGTGCTCCCATTCTATTTTTCAGGATTTCTTCGCGAGCAGAGGCTCGACAACCGCGATCACGTCACTCACTTTCGTGATCTCACGGGCATCATCATCGGGAATAACGATCTCGAGCTCTTCTTCGAGCTCCCAGAGAAGCTCCAATCCGTTCAGAGAGTCGACCCCAAGCTCCTCGAACGTGCTGTCCACGTTGATTTTGTCGGGCGTTGTCTTCTGCATTTTCGCGACCCGCGCAATAACCTGCGTGGCAATCTCTTCTCGATCCATACGGCCAAAAGTCTACCACAGCGGGATCGGTTAAACTCGAGCGCCATGTACGCTTTGTGGGTTTTTCTCGCCCTCGGGGCCGGGCTTTTCCAAAGCGCCCGGAACGGCCTCGCGAGAAGCCTTTCCGATGCCGTCTCTCCGGCGCTGAATAGCTGGTCTCGCTTTGCCTTCAATCTGCCCTTCTCGACGGCGCTTGTCGCGGTACTCCTCGCCAACCAAGGCATACTCCAAGTCTCACCGCTCTATTTTGTGCTCTGCCTCGGAACCGGCGTTACGCAGCTCCTCGGAAACGTCGCTCTCATCACCGCCTTCCAGCACACGAGCTTCGCTCAGGCCATCGTGCTCCACAAGCTCGAGATCGTGTTCACCGCGATCATCGGCGCGCTAATTTTCTCCGAGCTACCGACACTTACAGGCTGGATCGGTGTTCTTCTCAGTGCCGCAGGCGTCGTCATCATGCAGCTCGCGCGGATGCCTGAAAAGCGCCAAGTCTTCCACCGAGATTTGGGATCTTTGTTGGCCATCCTCGCCGGGGTGCTCATCGTCTTCGCGAGCTTTCTTCTCAAAGAAGCCAACCACGTGCTCGTCGATCTCAACTCACGGGTCGGCGAGAGCCGTTTCGAAGTCGCGAGCCACACCCTGTTTCACGTCACTTGGATGGAAGTCGTGCTCCTCACGCTTTGGCTGCGTCTGCGACGTCCGGGCGAGCTGTCTCGCGTCCCGACACATTTTCGTCGCATGCTGCTCATTGGTTTTTTCGGATTCTTGGGAAGCCTCGGCTGGTTCTGGGCCTACTCCCTCACCCTCGTCGCATACGTAAAATCCGTCGGCCAAGTCGAAGCGATCACCGCCGTCTTCTTGTCGCTCTTCATTTGGAAGGAGCGTGAAGTGCTGCCCCAGCTTCCAGGCATGGCACTCGTCGTGCTCGGTATCGTGCTCGTTCTCCTTGGATAGATATGGACGCAACCGTCACCACCATCGTGCTCCTCGCCGCGCTCATGCACGCGGTTTGGAACGCGCTCTTGAAGTCGAGCGCCGATCGTCTCGTGGAGCTCACCACCCTGAACCTCTCGGCTGGCATCGTCGCGCTCACGGTCATCCCATTCGTCAGCTTTCCCGCGATAGAGAGCTTCCCCTTTCTTTTGGCCACGCTCGTGCTTCACGTCGGCTACTACGCATTCCTGATCCTCTCTTACAATCGTGGCGGTCTGAGCCTCGTTTACCCGATTGCGCGCGGCGGACCCCCTGTGCTCATCGCTCTTGTCTCGGCGCTTTTTCTCGGCGAGGTTCTGAGCGGCACCCAAACTCTCGGCGTTCTCATCATTACGGCGAGCATTGCAGGTCTTGCCTTCGCTTGAGCTCGACGGCTATTCTCTTCGCCCTCGGAACGAGTGTCATGATTGCCGGCTACTCGATCGCAGACGGTTTAGGCGCACGGGTTTCCGGAGCGCCCATTGCCTATATAGCGAGCCTCTTCGTGTTGAACGCCTTCCCTCTCTTGCTCGTGCTGCCAGTCCTTCGGCCGGGCCTTGGGTTGCGCGGGCTCGGGCGACAGTGGAAGACGGGAATGCTCGGCGGCATTTTGTCCGTGGGCGCTTATGGACTCGCGATATGGGCGATGACACGAGCGCCGATAGCCATCGTCTCGGCCCTACGCGAGACGAGTGTAGTGCTCGCGGCAATCCTTGGCGCGACATTTCTTCGGGAGCCGTTCGGGCCGCGCAGAGTGCTGGCGTCTATCGGGGTCGCGCTCGGCATCATCGTCTTGCGGCTCGCGAGCTGAACCAGTACGCTTCGACACCATGACAGATGTATCGAGACGTGACGCGCTGAAACAACTCGCCGCGAGCCCGCTTCTGCTGGCGTCGCTCCCTCAGAGCGACCCTCTCCTGAACGCCGTCGACGACGTCGAGGATCTAAACTTCTCCGCCGGATGATCCAGACCAAGAGCTATAGCGGAGGCGGTGAAGAAAGCGCGCTCGCGCGCATCATGATCGATGAGATGAAGGCGCTCGGGCTCGAAACGCGCCTCATCGAGGTAGAACCAGGCCGCTTCAACGCCGTTGGACGTTTGGTTGGCACGGGCGGCGGCAGGAGCTTAATGCTGAACGGCCATCTCGACACCAACGCCGTCGGTCTCGGCTGGACCGTCGATCCCTTCGCGGCGCTCGTGCGCGACGACATGGTCTACGGCATCGGGGTCTCCAACATGAAAGCGTCCTGCACCGCGTTTCTCGGCGCCACCCGCGCTTTCGTTCGCTCGGGCCGGAAGCTGAAAGGCGACATCGTTTTCGGCTATGTCGTGGGTGAACTCCAAGGAGGGGTCGGCACTTTGAAGCTGTCCAAGAAGGCATCACCACCGATACTTTCATCGTCGGCGAGCCCACCGACCTTGCGGTTCTCACCTTGCACGCGGCGAGTCTCACCGTTGAAGTGAGCACGCTCGGGGTGACGCGTCACTTGTCCAAGAAAGAAGAGTCGGTCTCCGCCATCGACACGATGCTCGTCGTCATCGAGCGCATCCAATGGATGCAGTTCTCGGGGCCGGACGACCCCGAGCTGAAGAGCGTGCGCCACGTGAACAACGGCTTGATGCGCGCGGGGCTCGGACGAGAAATGCATGACTGGCGGCCCGGCCAAGTGCCCGACTTCGCGACCATTCGGATGTCGGTGCGCTACGGACCAGGCCAAACGGAAGCGAGTGTTCTAGCTGACCTCGAGCGTGAGATGAGCGCTCTCGCAAAAGAGGACTCGCGTATCGAGACGGAAGTCGTGTCCCGAAAACGTGAAGGACTGCCCCCGCCGCGCGAATTCCGGGTCGGTCGCGACGAGCCCATCGTGAAAGCGGCGGTCGATGCTTACGAGCGCATCCTCGGGGAAGCGCCACCCGTGGGTGCGGTCACCCCCTATCGCTATTACGGAAGCGACGCTAGCCATCTGCAACATCTGGCGGGTGCCAAAGGCATCGTGTGCGGCGCCGGAGGGAAGTACAACACGATGCCCGACGAGCGCGTCGAGCTTTCTCAGTTCTATGCGTGCACCCGCGTTTACGCGCTGGCGGCTCAGACGATTTGTGGATAACGAAGAAGAACGCCTTGTCGACGTCGACTACGAGCTGTTGAGCGCGGAAGCGCTCCGCGGCCTTGTCGAAGAGTTCATCACGCGCGAAGGCACGGAATATGGGCACCGCGAGTTCTCACTGGATGACAAAGTGCGCCAAGTCGAGCACCAGCTCGCGTCGGGCGATGTCAAGATCGTGTTCGATACTGTAGAGAAGCGCGCGAACCTCGTCCCCACCAAGAAGCGCTTGTCTTAGCCTGTAACCGGTCGGAACGAGAATCTTGTTCCATGTTCGTGGCGCAAGTTCTTTGTTATCCCCTCCTATCCTTGCTTTTAGAGGCGTTGTTAAAGGCAAGGGGATGAGGGGATGTGGGGATGAGGGGATGTGGGGATGTGGGGATGTGGGGATGTGGGGATGTGGGGATGTGGGGATGTGGGGATGTGGG
>Ga0310120_10001407_pt1 | contig 17927 bp, 12 predicted proteins | sample CB27_AW_983_MG_FD_203506 | JGI IMG/M metagenome (GOLD analysis project Ga0310120, IMG submission 203506) | Marine microbial communities from Western Arctic Ocean, Canada - CB27_AW_983 | ecosystem: Environmental > Aquatic > Marine > Oceanic | place: Canada: Western Arctic Ocean | collected...
AAGGAGGCGAAAGTTGCTGACCGTATCGCGGGCATGCCCGAAGAGGTAGCCGCGGACGGGATCTTCCTCTGCGAGGGTGAGGGCTGACTGGTAGAATTCACGCTGGTGCCGGAGGAGATCGTCCCGCATGGCAGCGGCACCCTCGAGGGTGGAGAGGGAGGTGCGGACCTGGTTGCGGATGGTGAAGGAAAAGTCAAACTCGTGGTGGATTGATTCACGGAGGTGGCCACGCGAGCTGGCCTGCTCGAAGAGAATGCCCACGCCCCCGTGCACGTCGGGATAGGTCGATCCCTTCCCGTAGTAGAAGTCGTCGAAGCGTTCCTCGCTGTAGTAGAGGGAGCCGATTTCGTCGAGGGCCCTGGCGTGGTGGGCGGCGAGGCGCTTGGTGAGGGTCACATTCCGCTCCGGGGTGAGCGGATTCCTGCGCTCCGGGACCCCGGGTTGGAAGAAGTAGGTCGAGTCACTCCCCATCTCGTGGAAGTCAGTGAGGAGGTTGGGACGCCACTGGTGGAACTTGCGCAGCCGGGCGATTGATTCCGGGTGCTGGGCGAGAAGCCAGTCGCGGTTGAGGTCGAACCAGTAGTGGTTGGTGCGTCCGCCCGGCCACACTTCATTGTGCTCGCGGCTCACCGCGGCGGCGACGGGATGCTTGCCACGGTGGGAATTGGCCCACTGCGCAAAGCGGGCGAAGCCGTCAGGATTGAGACAGGGATCCAGCAGGATGACCGTGTTGGCGAGGAGGTCGCGCACGGCGTCCGCGTTGGAGGCGGCAAGATGATAGGCCACCAGGGGCGCGGCGTTGGAGGCACTCGATTCGTTGCCGTGCACCCCGTAGCCCATGTTGATCACCAGCGGCATTTTCTTGATGGGTCGAGGCAGCTTCCGGCGTGGCTGGCTGAGGATCTGGTGTTCCTTCCGGATCTCCTCGAGGCGGGCAAGGTTTTCGGGCGTGGAGATGGTCAGGATGACCAGTGGTCGCTTCTCGTGGGTGCGCCCGATTTCCTCGAACTGTACGCGATCGCTCTTCTCCGCGAGGGTGCGCAGGTAGGTGATCAACTGGTCGTGTCGCAGGTGCCAGTCGCCGATGTGCTGTCCCAGCACCGCAGAGGGCATGGGCACGTCCTCCCGGTAGTCCTGGCCCGCAACAGGCAGGAAGTAGGCAAGGGGAGCCGCCGCCGCAGGCTGCAGGGAGACAGCAAGGGCAAGCACTCCGAAAGCTGTAAGGGTGAAGCGTCGGATCGGAAGATCTTAACTGATCCCGGATGTCGGGACAGCCAAAACGTTCCTGTTAAGAAGACGAGACGATCAGCTTTCCCTTCGTAAAGCCGCTCAATCGTCCTTGTGGCGTGCCCGATTTCCGCACAGTAACTGGCCCGTGATGTGCAAGAGTTTGTTTTCTTTCCTGTCCTTCTTCCCGCTGATTGCCGTCCTGTCCCTGGGGGCAGAGGAGAAGGCTGCGGTCGGTCCCTCGGTGACGCCCCAGCCACGTATCGAGGAGTGGTGGTTCCAGCGGCAGGCCGAGAAGATCGGGGCGATGAAGGAGGGAGAGTTTGAACTCCTGATGGTGGGGGATTCCATCACCCACAACTTCGAGAGCATCGGGGAGAAGATCTGGAAGAAGCACTTCGAGCCGCTCAAGGCCCTCAACCTGGGTTTTGGGGGCGATCGCACCAACCACGTCCTGTGGCGCCTTGAGCACCTGCCCAAGCCCAAGGTGCAACCCAGGGCCGCGGTGGTGATGATCGGAACCAACAACATCTGCTGGGGAAGCGACAAGCCGCGGGAAGCGGCCGATGGAGTGAAGGCGGTGGCAGGCAAACTGGAGAGCCTCTATCCGGAAGCGAAGATCCTGGTGCTGGGAGTCTTTCCGCGTCGGCGGGAGCTGTCGCATCCGCACCGCAAGCAGATCATCGAGTTGAACTCCTACCTGCCGGATCTGCTCAAGGAGCTCAAGAATGTGAAGTTCCTCGATATCGGCCCGAGCTTCCTCGATGAGAAGGGGCACCTCTCCAAGGAGATGATGCCGGACACCACTCATCCCAGTGAAAAGGGACACCAGGTCTGGGCCGATGCTATCGGGCTGGAATTGAAGGCCATGCTGGGGAAGTAAAGGGGCCGGGGTCACCTGAATACGATTCCCTTGGATCTTGCTCCCGGGAGTTGATGGTCTGTAATGACCTCACTCCGGACAGCCATGAAGAAAACGAGTTCCTTCCCACTGATTCTTGCGGCCGCGGTATTATCGGCGACTGCCCTCCAAGCCGAGCAACTGCGCTGGCCTTCGTGGCGTGGTGCGGCGGATGCCGGGTCGACCGCCAAGGGGACCTACCCCGCCAAGCTCGACGATGACCACCTTCTCTGGCAGGTCGACCTGCCCGGGCGCGGGTGCTCCACGCCCATCGTATGGGACGATCTCATCATCCTGACTGCTGCCAAGGGTGAGGAGGACGGGGTCCTCGCCTACGACTGGAAGGGGAAAAAGGTCTGGGATGCCACCGTGGGAAAGAGGCGCAAGGGTAAGCACCGCAACGGTTCGAGCAGTAATTCCTCCGCGGTGACCGATGGCGAATTTGTCTTTGTCTATTTCAAGAGTGGCAACCTGGGAGCGCTCAACCTGGAGGGGAAGGTTCTGTGGAAGCACAACCTGCAGCAGCGCTACGGTCGTGACACGCTCTACTGGGACATCGGGACTTCCCCGGTGATCACCCGTGAGCACGTGGTGGTGGCAGTCATGAATGACCGTAAGGGATTCCTGGTGGCCTTTGACAAGGGGACCGGGGAGGAGGCCTGGAAGGTGGACCGCACCTACGAGACCCCGGTGGAGGGGGATCACAGCTATGCCACCCCGCATGTCATCGAGGAGGACGGCCGGCAGGTGCTGGTGGTGTGGGGGGCGGAGCGGGTGACCACCCACGAGGCCAAGAATGGAAAGCTGATCTCGGAGTGTGCGGGATTCAACCCGCAGAAGCGCAGCAACTGGGTGGTGGTGTCCTCCTCGGTGATCGTGGATGACATCGTGATCGTGCCCTACGGACGGGGGAAGTGCCTGGCCGGGGTGAAGCTGGGAGGGAAGGGTGACGTCACGGAGACCCACCGGGTGTGGGAGCGCCTCGACAACAAGGGATGCTTCGTGCCCACCCCGGCGGTGCACGATGGCAAGGTCTACATTCTGGGTGACCGGGGACAGGTGCGCTGTCTCGACCCGAAGAGCGGGGAGACTCTGTGGGAAGGAAAGCTCCCCCGGGGAGCGCAGAGTTACTACTCCTCCCCCACCGTTGCAGACGGTAAGATTTATGCCGGACGGGAGGACGGCAAGCTCCTGGTGGCGGAGTTGAACGAAGAGTTGAAGGTTCTCTTCGAGCGCGATTTCGAGACGCGGATCGTGGCTTCCCCGGTGCCGGTGGGGGACAGGATCCTCCTGCGGAACGATACGCACCTGATGTGTTTCACCGAGAAGTAACCGTTTCCCGTCAGCTCCCCTGTTGTTGTGAAGTTACTTTTGTCGATGAAGTTGCTTTTGCCTATTTTCCTGACCGGGCTCTGCGCGCCGTTGGATGCCCATGAGGTGAAGCCTCTCACCAAGGATCAGTGTGAGGAATACGAGCTCGATCCGGGCTTCTACAGGAAGGGCACCCGGGTGCAGGACATCCTGATCGCAACCTCGGAAAAGGTCAGTGACTTTGCCCACCTGGAGGCGGCCTATCAGTTTGAGATGATCATGAAGAGCATCGACCGGGAGGTGGCCCAACGCGTCCGGGAGCGCAAGGTGCTCTGTCTCCTGGTGGCGCACAACGAGCTCACCTCGGACACGCCCCAGTTCAAGACCGATAAGAAAGGCAAGGAACTCGACTTCTACAACTGGCGCAGCCGCGGTTTTCTCAGTTGGAAGACCGGGCGTCCGACCGTGTTTTTCGCGGAGGAGGATGTGCTGGAGTTCGAGGGAGGGATGCAGATTGAAAGCATCCTGATCCACGAGTTCGGCCATGTGGTCCATGGAGCGGGATTCAGCGAGGAGCAGCAGGAGCGACTCACCGCGATCTACAAGGAGGCGATGAAGAAGGGGATCTGGCGTGATGGACGGGCGGCCCAGCGCTTTCGACGGGTCAGGGGGACGACCCCGGTGAGTCTGCTGGAGGCGCTGCGGAAGTGGTTCCCGGCAGAGTCCCCGGAGTTGCTCGCCAGGTGCTTGGAGAGCGGGGATATCCTGGTCAATGGGAAAGCGGCCAGCGCGCAGGTCAGGGTCACCGGCAAGGACAAGGTGCTTATCGTCTTCGGGGGCGAGAAGCGCTGTTACGCGGCCGTGAACCGGAACGAGTACTGGGCGGAGGGATTCCAGAGCTGGTATGACACCAATCGGACCATGGATCATGACCACAACCACATCCACAGGCGGGAGCAGCTCAGGAAGTATGACCGCGGCCTGGCGAAGCTCTGTGAGGAGGTGATGGGAAACCCGGTGTGGCGCTTTGTTTCACCGCGTGAGCGGGCGGGGAGCGGGCATCTCGAGGGGCATGACCTGGGGAAGGCGCCAGTGGTGGCCAACCCGGAACACATCGATAACGCGGCCTACGACTATTACGACAAGTACTGGCACGACTACTGGCAGCGCCTCTATGACAAGCACGGGCTGAAACGTCCGGTTCGGGAAGGAAAGAAGGAGTAGGAGTTATGCCCAAGTCATGGGATGCCCGGGATTGGCACGGGAAGCCACCTCTTCTTGGCAAGTGATCCTCCCTGGAGTATATCTTCCCCGGTTAATGAATATGGGTGGCAGAGGACTATATGGCGGGCTGCTCGTTCTGCTTCCGGGTGCCCTCTCAGCCAACGACGATCTGGCCTTCTTTGAATCCAGGATCCGTCCCCTGCTTGCGGAGCATTGTTACGAATGTCACTCCGCGCGGGCCAGCAAGGTGAAGGGTGGGCTGCTGCTTGACTCGCGGGAGGGTGTGCAGAAGGGGGGGGATTCCGGGGTGGTGATCGTGGCGGGCGCGCCGGAGAAAAGCCTCCTCCTGAAAGCGCTGAGTTATCGGGACTCCGACCTGCAGATGCCGCCGGATGGAAAGCTGGCTGATGAGACCATCGGACTCCTGCGGGAGTGGATTAGCCGGGGGGCGCCTGATCCGCGGAACGAGCCGGTGGAAAAAGTGGCGGAGGAATCCGGCATCGATTATGAAGAAGGCCGGAAGTTCTGGTCCTTTATCAAGCCCGTGAAGCCTGCCCCTCCGGAGGTGAGGGATCTGAAGTGGCCACGCGATGAGATTGACTACTTCACCCTCGCGAGGATGGACCGGGCCGGTCTTCCCCCGGCCCCGGAGGCTGACCGGCGCACGCTGGTGCGACGGGCCTACCTTGATCTCCACGGACTGCCCCCGACCACCGGGCAGGCAAGGGCCTTTGTCCTCGATGACCGGTCGGATGCGTGGGAGCGGCTCATTGATGAGCTCCTTTCTTCCCCGCGTTACGGGGAACGATGGGGCCGGCACTGGCTGGACGTGGCGCGCTACTCCGATTCCAACGGGATGGATGAGGACATCGCGCATTCGGAAGCCTGGCGTTATCGCGATTATGTCATCCGGTCCTTCAACGAGGACAAGCGGTTCGACCAGTTTATCGTGGAACAACTGGCGGGGGATCTCCTGCCGGGTGAATCGCTCGAGCAACGGCGGGAGCAGGTCGAGGCGCTGGGGTTTCTCTCGGTGGGACCCAAGATGCTGGCCTGTGACGACCCGGACAAGATGCGGCGGGATATCGTAGACGAGCAACTCGACACCACCGGACGGGCCTTTATGGGCATGACCCTGGGCTGCGCGCGGTGCCACGACCACAAGTTCGACCCGGTCTCGACCGAGGACTACTATGGTCTGGCCGGGATCTTCCTCTCCACCAAGACGTTGACGAAGTACACGGTGGTGGCGCACTACCACCTTCACGACCTCACCGACCCAGGTGACGCGGCGCGCTGGACTGAGATTGCGGAACTGGAGAAGAAGAAGGGAGACAAGAAGACCAAGGAGGAGGAGAAGAAAGCGCTGGAGGGTCGGATCGCCGGACTGAAGAAGGATTTGCCCCGGAGGCATCGCGTGATGGGAGTGACCGAGGATGCCGTTGCGGATACGAAGGTGCACCTACGGGGCAATTACCTGACCCTGGGGGAGCTGGTTCCACGGCGGGTGCTGCCGGTTATTGCAGGGTTTGATCAGCCGGCGATGCCAGCCGGGCAGAGTGGACGCCTGGAACTGGCGAAGTGGATTGCCAGCGCGGACCACCCCTTGACCGCCCGGGTGATCGTTAACCGACTCTGGCGCTGGCATTTCGGCCGGGGACTCGTTCCCACGCCCGACAATTTCGGAGTCCTGGGGGAGAGACCCACGCACCCGGCCCTGCTGGATCACCTCGCCCTGAAGTTGATTGATGGGGGATGGTCGCTGAAGGCGATGCATCGGGAACTCATGAGGTCAGCCACTTACCGGCAGGGTTCGAAGTCGGAGCAGGCGCTTCGGGGAGATCCGGAGAATAAGCTCTTCGCCCGCTGGAAGCCGCGGCGGGTGGAGGCGGAGGTCCTGCGTGATTCGATCCTCTTCAAGTCCAATCGGCTGGACCTGACCATGGGCGGGGCAATCATTCAGCGAAAGCCCACCGAGTACATCGACAAGGGCAGGATGACGGAGTGGATCAAGAGCACGCGGCGGGCGGTTTACCTGCCGGTGATCCGGAGTGCGGGCTATGACGAACTGAATGCCTTCGATTTCGCGGATCCCTCCGTGCCGGATGGTGACCGGCGAACGTCCACCGTGACCCAGCAGGCTCTCGTCCTCATGAACAGCCCGATGGTCCACGAGTCCGCAATGAGGATTGCGGAAATCATGATCGAGGCGACCAAGGGAGCGAGCAACGGACAGCGGGCGGACTGGATGATCCTGCATCACCATGGGCGTCCCGGACGGCCCGACGAAATCACGAGGCTGGAGGACGCGGTGAACAATGCCCTGAGTGCAGGGGGAGGGGAGCAGAAGGCCTGGGCCAGCGTGGCGCGGGTTCTCATGGCCAGTAACGAATTTCTTTATATCGAGTAGATCCGGGACGTAGCATTCACGTGCTTTTGACATTCCGGATCCTGACGACCATACTTTCGCTGTCCCAGAGATGAGTTTCCTGTGCCACAACCGCCAGGCCCGTCCGTTGACGCGGCGCGAGATGCTGCGGACTTCCTCGGCAGGATTCGGAGCCCTCGCCCTGCAGGGTTTGCTGGCCCAGGAAGGGCAGGCAGCCTCGGCCCTGAGCCCGAAACCGGCTCCCTCGCCGGCGCGGGCCAAGCGGATCATCTTTCTCTTCATGCACGGTGGTCCGTCGCAGGTGGACCTGTTCGACCACAAGCCGCAACTCACCCGCGACGACAACAAGCCGTTACCCTTCGAGAAACCGCGGATCGTGTCGGCCAAGACGGGCAACCTGCTGGCGTCGCCGTGGAAGTTCGGCAAGCACGGCCAGACTGGAGCAGAAGTGAGCGAGATTCTGCCGCATCTTTCCTCGATCGTGGATGACCTGTGCATCGTGAAATCGATCTACGGTTCGAACTCGCGGCACGGTGGTGCCCTGCTGGAACTGCATACCGGATCTGACACCTTCACGCGGCCCGCGATGGGATCGTGGATCAACTACGGTCTGGGAACGGAGAACCAGAATCTCCCCGGCTTCATCACGATCGCCCCCAGCGGAAGTCACGGAGGATCCAATGCCTGGTCCTCGGCATTCCTGCCGGCTCATTACCAGGGGACCCGGATCGGGGGAAAGGGGAGAGGGATGACCGTTCCCTTCATTGAGAGTCCGCTCAAGGATCGGGATCTGCAGCGTCGGGAACTGGATCTTCTCAAGGCCATGAACCGTGATCACTTTGCTCACAGCGCGGGAGATCCGGAGCTGGAGGCTCGCATCGCTTCCTACGAACTGGCCTTCCGCATGCAGATGGAAGCTCCTGGTATCCAGGACATTTCAGGGGAACCGGAGACGATCAGGAAGCTCTACGGACTGGATCAGGACAACACCAAGAAGTTCGGGGAACAGTGTCTCATGGCCCGCCGCTTCAGTGAGGCGGGGGTGCGGTTCGTGCAGGTGACTCACCGTTACTGGGATTCCCACGGGAACCTGCGCAAGGAGCACGCACGCCTCGCAGGGGAGATGGACCGCCCGGTGGCGGGGCTCATCTCGGACCTGAAGCAGCGTGGACTGCTCGATGAAACGCTGGTTTTGTGGGGTGGAGAATTCGGAAGAACCCCGGTGGCGCAGGGGCGCGATGGCCGGGATCACAATCCCCACGCCAACACCATGTTCCTCGCGGGAGGAGGCATCAAGCCGGGGATTCAGTACGGTACCACTGACGAGTACGGCTACTACGCCCGGGAGAACCGGGTCCATTTCCACGATCTTCATGCCACCATCCTGCATCAGCTGGGGATCGATCACACCAAGCTCACCTACCGTTATGCGGGCCGGGACTTCCGGTTGACCGACGTGCACGGACGGGTGATGAGGGACCTGCTGGTGTAGCGCCGCCCCTTGTGAGCCGCGGCGGGGACGGTCAGAAGAGGACCGTGCTGAGGAGGGTGAGGATGAGGGCGAAGGAGAGGTTGAGGACGATGCCGATGCGCATCATGGTGCGCTGGGCGATCTTCCCGGAACCGAAGACGATGGCATTGGGCGGGGTGGCGATCGGCAGCATGAAGGCACAGGAGGCCGCAATGGTCAGGGGCAGGACCAGCATGGCGGGCTCAATGTCGTCCATGCCGAGGGCGACGTTGTAGAACACCGGAACGAAGAGGAGGGTGGTGGCGGTATTGGAGGTGAGTTCGGTCAGGAAAATGACGAAAAGGACCACCGCTCCCACGATGAGGAAGAAAGGCCAGCCCTGGGTGAGGTAGTTGAGATGGTTGGCGAGAAAGGCGCTGGCGCCCGTGAGGGAAAGGACCTTGCTCAGGGTCAGTCCGCCTCCGAAGAGGATGACCACGCCCCAGTCGGTGGTGCGGTCGATGTCCTTCCAGCGGACGAGGCCGAGGGCGGCGAGGAGAACGAGGGCTGAGATGGCGACGACGCTGTCAAAGCCGGTGGTGACATCGAAGAGCTTCCTGAGCCAGGCGCTGCTGAGCCAGCCGGCGACGGCGAGCAGGAAAATTCCAAGGGTGGCAATACGCTGGGGTGTAAAGACGAAAGGCTCCTCCCTGGGGTCCAGATTAGGAACCCTGCCGGGGCGGAGGACGAGAAAGAGGATGATGATCAGGCTGGGGAGGAGGATCGCCACGCAGGGAATCCCGAACCTGAGCCAGGACAGGAAATCGATCCCGAGTTTCTCGGCTGCAATGGCATTCGGGAAGGTGCCGATGATCGTTCCGAGCCCTCCAATGCTGGCGGAGTAGGCGAGGCCGAGGAGGATGAAGGGAGCAAGTTGTCGGGCCCTTTCGGGGCCGGACTTGTCCTCCAGGTCGCTGAGCAGTCCGAGGGCCACGGGAAAGAGAAGGGCGGTGGTGGCGGTATTGGAGATCCACATCGAGGTGAAGGCGGCAGTGCAGAAGAGACCGATGCAGGTGAGATGAAAGCGCCCCCCGGCCAGGCTGAGAATGCGGTTGGCCAGCCAGCGGTTGAGGCCCTGGCGGGTGAGGGCGGCCGCGATGCCGAATCCGCCCAGGAAAAGGAAGATGAGATGATGGGCGAACCCGGAGAAGGCCTGGGGGACAATGGTCTTGGGGTCCCCGGGAAAGACGCCCGCGAGCACCGATACCACGGGAACGAGCAGGGCGGTGACGGCGAGGGGAATGGCCTCGGTCACCCAGAGGATGGCGGCCAGGGCGAGGATGGCGAGGCCAGTACGGATCTGGATGGTGGTGTGTGTCCCGGTGCCCTCGACGGGGAGGAACCAGTAGATCAGCACAAAGGCGGCGAGGGCGAGGGCGACGAAAACCAATTTGCGCCGGGATGCCCAACCGGGGAGAGCGGACGGTTCTCCATGAACGGTGGTCTCCTTGTCCTCGGCCATTGGTTATTGCTTACGGGCATTGGAGAATTTGGGCAAGCGTGACAGCTGCAATTTGCAGCCTTACAGTCCCGCGCATGGAAATTCGCCAACTCTCTGCCGAGGAACCCTTCATTACCAGGGATGGGTCGACCATCCGGAGCATCCTCGACCGGGCCAATGCCCCGGTCGAGCAGCAGAGCCTGGCGGAGGCGACCGTTCCGGCGGGGAACGCCACCGAACGGCATCACCACAAGCTGAGTGAGGAATTCTACTTCCTGCTGGAAGGGGAGGGAACGATGGAGATCGACGGGGAGAGCGGGGAGGTGCGGCCCGGCGATGCGGTTCTCATCCCGGCGGGCGCGTGGCACCAGATCACGGCCACGAAGGACCTGCGTTTCCTCTGCTGCTGTGCGCCGCCCTACAGTCACGACGACACCTATTTTTAGGAACGGGGAAATGAGCGTGACGCCTGGAAAGGCGTCGGACTGCTTATTTCGCCACGAAGTCGATGACGAAAACCTTGTCGAGGATGGGAAGTAGTTTTTCAACGAAGGCCTTGTGGTCCTTGTGCAGGAGGTAGGCCTCCAGTCCCTTCTTATCCCTGAAGGAAACGATGAAGCAGTGCGTGAACCCCTGGGCATGATTCTCGGGGCTCACATTGGTTCCCCACTCGTAACCGGTGATGGTGTCGATTTTCCTGGAAAGCTCGGCGAAGGCCTTCTCGAGGGCGCTCACCTGGTTCCTGGAAGCGTCGTCCTTGAACTTGAAGCAGACGACGTGGCGATAGGCGCCCGTCTTCTTTTCGTGATGGTCGGCAAGGGAGGGAGAACTCATGAGTGCAAGGGCCAGGGCCAGGGCGAGGGCGAGGGCGAGGGTGACGAGAATGGGTTTCATTGCAAGGGGAGCCTGCCGGAGCATGCGGGAGGGGTCAATGAACCGCTGAAGAAACTCCACTCAGGATGTGACAAGCTGCATTGGAAGTGATTGCACCTGCAATGCTGCTGGCGTGGCAGTCGGAGCTGTGCTATGCTGCAAGACAATGGAAGTTCCTCTTTTCTGCACCTGTACGGGACGCTTTGAGGAACGCGATTTTCTGTTCCTTGCCTCGGTGATCACGGGGGATCAATCCGACCGGGCCTTCCGGCGCTTCGTGCTGGAGCGCGAGGAACTTCTCCTCGTGCTGGATGACGAGCGGGTGCTTCGTGCGATTCTTGATTTTTGCACCGTGCTCAATGTCAGTCCCTGGTTCTATTTCTATGTGCTGGTGCGTCACAGCCTGAAGCGCAGCAGCCTGGAGGAGGTGGCGCTGGCCGAGTATCTCGGAGCGGTTTTGGCGGAGCGCGTCCCGGTAGGGCCCTTTGATGCCTTGAAGGGCATACCCTCGGGATTCGTGCACTCGGTCGACTTCCTGGCAATCCTCGACCAGGCCACCGGGGAGACGCGCTACGAGTTGCTGGTGGCGGCCGGAAACCAGTTCCTCGTGTTGACGGGCATCTTCCCGGACTATATTCGCCAGCGGGAGGAGCGGTATGGAGCGCCGGGTCTGGCCTACTATGAAGGTTTCGCCCGGTCCTCCTTTCACCAGGCCAGCGACTGTCCGGTCGCGCGAAGTCGTGGGACAAGTGAGGTTCTGGACACGCTCATGCAGGTGCTTCCGGAAGCCCGGAGATCACTCAACCGCCTTGCGGACTCGCTGGTCTTTCTGGCGAGCTAGGAGGGGCGGGACTGCGACACTGTTCGCCGACGGGTTGACGGGCGGGGATCGGAAGAAATTCCAGCCGCGGGAGAGTGAGATTTTCGGGAAAACCAGGGCAGGAAGGCGATATCGCTCCTTCGTCCTACAGGGTCCTTAGATAGGCGTAGAGATTGGCCAGTTCCTTCTTGCTGGCACCCAGCAGCAGTCCGGCAGGCATGGGCGACTGGTTGGGGGTATGCTCACTGATGATGTCGTGGCGGGAGAACCGGACGGTTTCGTTGGAACCGGTCTCAAGGATGGTCTGGGCTTCGGAGCTGTAGACCTTCATGCCGATGTAGACGCCGTCGGCGGTGGTGATCTGAGTGGCCTTGTAGAGGTCGGAAAGGGCGAGGTTGGGTTCATTGATGTGACGGAAGAGGTCTTCCCGGTTGAAGCGCTTGGCGATGTTCTGGAGGGAGGGGCCGAGGCGCCTGTTGCCGGAGTGACAGGTCACGCAATTGTAGCGCGCGTAGACTGCTTGTCCGCGCCCGGCTTCGCCGCCGGCCCAGTCGACTCCTTTCATTTTGTCGGTGAAGGGGGTGAGGTCGATTTGGCTTGCTGGCGGTCGGTAGAACTCCTTCGCCAGCTTCTTGTCTGTCTCGGTTCCGTGCCGGGAGAAATAGCCGGCGAGGTGGGGCCGGAGCCGGGGTTTGCGCTTCCATGCGTTTCGGAAGATCCTCAAGAGAAGAGGCACATCGGCGGCGGGAAGGTGTTTTTCCGCGAAGGAGATGGCATCCGGATCCCACCCATTCTTCGAATCCTTCATTTTCTGGGCGGCCACGCGTTGTTCCTCCGTGGGAAGCAGGGTCAGCAGGTAGGCATTGCAGGGTGAGATTTGATGCGAACGTGCCAGCGTGGGTCCGGTGTGGGGATCGAGTTCAAGGTGAGCCCGCAGGGCGTCGCGCAGATTGATGCTCCAGTTGCGGTCGGTCAGGAGCTTGCGCCGGTCGAGCTTGCGATCGATGCCCAGAAATCCTTCCACGATCCGGGTCCTCACCTCCTCCCGTGGGCCGGGCATCTGGGCCAGGCAGAAAAGATAGTGGGCGTCGTGGGTGGGGTGGGAGGAGGAGGAGAAGGTGGCGGCGAGTGCCTCCACAGACTCTCTGGTATCGGCATGCAACATGCCCAGAAGGCGGGCGATCTCGTATTGCAGGGGATTGCCGGGATCCTTTGGATCGAAGGCGGCGGTGAGGGCCGAGATGAGCTTGGTGCGCAGATCCGGTGGAAGAATCCCGGGGTTTCGGGCGGTGTATCCGGCATCGATGCGGCGCCCAGCCTCATTGGTGCTGATGTCACCAAGGGCCAGCATGAGATGGCGGATGGCAGTGAGTTTCATCGGACGGTCCCCGGCACCCTGGAACAGGGCAAGGGCATCGGTTGGAGTCAGAGCTGGTCGGGGAGTGATACGGTCGGCATGGATGGACCAGTTTGTGCCGGTTTCGTAGAAGGGGACCGGCTGGGCGGTTTCCCGTCGGGTCGGATAGGAGATGCGGTAGACTGCGCCCCGGGTTCCGCGTCCGCCCACCGAGACGAAGAGGTCGCCGGTGGCCGGATGGACTGCCAGGTCGGAAGGGGCGAAGCCGAGGTTGCCGGTTGGCTCGAGGAAGGTCTCCGGTTCGTGCTGATGGTAGGATTGGCGGTTGCGAATGAGGGGAGTGAAGTAGACGCGGCCGTAGGTCCAGCAGGCGAAAAAGAGGCCGTCCTGGTAGCGTCCGGGGAACTGGGTGTGGCGGTAGACCTCCACGCCGGTGGGGGATCCGCGATCAATCTCGATGAGGCGGTCGACGGAATCGAAGAAGTAGGGGGGACGGTTGAAGGAGCGTTGGTGACCGGGGAGGAGCCAGCCGTGATGCCCTCCGACGCGGATATGAAAGACCCGGCAGTAGGAGTACCAGGGAAGCTGGTGGTCGCGTTCACCGTCGGAGTCGAAGGTGAAGAGGTGTCCGTGCTTGTTGAAGGCGAGGTCGTAATGATTGCGGAATCCGTGGGCAATCACCTCGCTCTGTTTCCCGTCAGGTGAGATGCGCAGAATCGTTCCCTGGGAGGGGTCAACAATGGGGGATGTTGTCGTGGTGACATGCCCCCTGCCAATTTTCGTGTTGTTTCCACAGGCGACGTAAAGCCAGCCATCCGGTCCACGACGGATGCCATGGGGCCCATGTTCGCCGCCCGCTCCCGGGAGCTTGTAGAAAAGCTCGGGATCACCCCCGGGAATGCCGTCGGGGGTGCGATCGCGATGAAGAAAGATGCCTTGAGGTTGGACGCTCAGGAGGTCGCGTCCGCTCCAGAGCAATCCGTGGGCGTTGCGGGCCTGGTTGGCCACGACTTCAGCGTGATCGGCCACGCCGTCGTTGTCGGCGTCGAGGAGGATCTTGATGTAGCCTGGTCCGGATACGGCCACCCGTCCGTCGTCCGAGATGGCCATGGCCCAGGTGTCGTTGGTGAGTTCATCTCCGGCAAACCTCGTGATGGTAAAGCCCTGTGGGACGCGGAAAGGGCTCTCGGCGTGCAGACTGCCCACAACCAGGAGGGCGAGGACGAGAGGGCGAAACATGACGATGGGATTACACCCTAGGGAATTCATCTGGAGAAGCGAGTCCGGATCAGATCTCCCGCACAATCAGGGCAGGGTGGTTCGCCGCCGGCATTCTGTTGGTATCGGGGGTTGTTCTTCGATAGCAATTGGCAGGTCGGGTGCCTGACCTACACTCGTGGTCATGGTTCCTCCCAAGTTCACCCTTCCAGCCGGGGTGCTATTGCTCGGTATCGTGTCCTCGTTGGCCGCTCCGCCACCGGATGAGGAGTACCGCAAGGCTGCCATGACGGGAGGAGATGTGAAGCGGGGCAAGGCCGTCTTTGAGGATCAACGCACGGCCTGTGCCCAGTGCCATTCCGTGGACGGGAGCGCGACTGGCATCGGACCCGACCTGTATGCGGCCGGGGACAAGTTTGCGCGCAAGGATCTGATTGAGTCCATTCTCGATCCATCGGCGTCGATCATGACGGGCTACGCCACCACCATCGTGGAGACGAAAAAGGGAGAGCGCTTCCAGGGAATCCTCCGGAGCAGGTCGGACGAGGTCATTGTGCTGGTGAACGTGGGGAAGGTGGAGCACCGGATCGCCCGGTCGGAGGTCGCGAGGGAAGAAACGGGGGCGGTCTCCCTGATGCCGCCCGGTCTGCATTCCCAGCTGACCACCGGGGAGTTCCGGGATCTCATCGCCTACCTGGAGAGTCGCAAGCAACCGGAGACGAAGGTGGCTTACGAGGCCGGGACCCCGCTGGACATTCCAAGCATTGAGAAGTCCGTGGGCTTTGAGCCGGTCTTCGGGATGAAGGAGAAGTTTCACAAGCCGGTGTGGTTCGGTGAGCACCCGGCCATCGACGGCGCTTTTCTGATCGCGGAGAAGAGCAAGGGAACCATGTCCCTGCTGGAAACGGTGAACGGGGAGGAGGTGGTCTCGCCCTTCCTGAATATCCTCGATGAAATTTATGTCGCCAATGACGAGGGGCTTCTCGGGGTGGCGTTGCATCCCGGGTTTGCGGAGAATGGACGCTACTTCATGATGCATGAGACCATGATGGGGAAGGAACGGGGCATGGCAGTGGTTGAACGGGTGGCCCGTGCGGACGGCCGGGCCGATTCGGGAAAGCCTACCCGGAGTGTCCTGCGCTGGAAGATCGATACTCTCTTCCATCACGGGGGCGGGTTGGAGTTCGGGCCGGACGGCTATCTTTACATCGGAATGGGGGACGGTGGACCGCAGGAGGATCCGGAAGGCAAGGCACAGGACCTGGGCCGTTTCGAGGGCAGCCTCCTGCGTATCGATGTCGACCGGCAGGAGGGAGGCCGATCCTATGCCATTCCCGCCGACAACCCCTTTGCCGGGGGAGATCCCGCGCAGCCCCGTCCCGAGATCTTCGCCTACGGACTACGCCAACCGTGGCGCTTCAGTTTTGATCCCGCCAATGGCGATCTCTGGGTTGGAGACGTGGGGCAGAATCGATTCGAGGAAGTGTGCATCGTGCGGGCCGGGGAGAATCACGGCTGGAACATTCATGAGGGGTTCGAGTTGTTTTCGACGAGGTATCGCCGGGACAAGGTGAAATACATTCCTCCCGTGGTGTCATTCCGACGCAAGCACGGGGTCTCGGTGACCGGTGGTTACGTCATGCGCACGGATCCGGGGTCGAGCTTCCACGGTGTCTACATTTGCGCTGACTACCAGAGCAAGCGGGTCTGGGGGATCACCCAGGCCGGGCGCAAGCTGAAGAAGATCCGCCAAATCGGGATGGCTCCGGACCGGGTGGTCTCCTTTGGTCGTGACCGCGAGGGTGGGCTCTATGCCATTGGGTATGACAAGGGCGTGGTTTATCGGGTGGAGTTCGATGGGGCGGAGTTCGAGTGAGCGTCGTGCTGTGGAGCCGACGGAGGATGGGCAGTGACCCGGGCTAGGGGCGATAGCTCCGGATGCGGGTCTCAAGGATGCGGACGACTCCCTGGTTGTCTTCGTCGCGTGCTTGGACGAGAGCCTCGCGGGCGGTCTCGATGGCTTCATCGAGGTGGCCTCCCTCATAGAGGACATCTGCCAGTCTGACCCGCGTGTTCAGGTGACTGGGATTGATGCGGAGGACTTCCCGGTATTCCCGGGCGGCCTTGTCCGGTTCCCGCATCATCCGGTAAGTGTCGCCGAGAGCGAAATGCGTGGCAGGGTCATCGGGGTCCGCCGTGGCGGCCTGCCGGTAGTGCTCCAGGGCTGCCTGCAGGTTCTTCTCCTGCAGTCTCAGGTTGCCCATGCGCTTGTGCGCTTCCGCCAACCCGGGATGGTGCGCGAGGGCTGCCCGGTAGTGATAGACAGCCCCGGCAAGGTCCTTTGCGTTTTCGCGCGCGTGTCCATTGCGGAAGTGCACAACCGATTCGACCACATCAGAGCGGGTCCGCACGAGATCATGGTCAAGGCTACTGCCAGCCAGCGGAGCCGCGCGGAGCCAGCGCTCCTCGCGCGATCCGGCGCTGTGGTCGAGATCGCCCAGGACAGTTTCGACAGTAGTGGGACCCTTGTAGATGACCGACAGGCGGCCCTTTCCGTCAAAGAGGAAACTGGCCGGGACCGGGAGCGGACGGTTCAGGGCGATGAGGGCGTTGTGGTGGTTCTGCAGGATTGAGACGGTTCGATTGTCTGCCTTGCCCGCTGTGAAGGGCCAGCGGAGTTTCTTCAGGACGTCACGCGGGTCTCCCTCCTCCTCGCCGAGGCCGTCTACCGAGAGGGCCACGATCTCCAGTCCGGTCTGGTGGATTTCACCAGCGTGCGCGGTGAATTCGGCCAACTCCACGAGACAGGGGGCGCACCAGGTCGCCCACAGATTGATGAGGACCGGCTTGCCGCGACCGATCCGGATGGGTCGGCCGGAGAAGTCTTTCAACGCGAGGTCGGGCCGGGGGAAGAGGGTGACCAGCGGGACCCGGGCGGAGCGGCTGGTCGGGAGGGGTTCGGGCCGGGAGACTTCCAGATTGACCGGGTTTGTCCGTTCCGGCACAGCCACCGCCCTTCCGCTTCCCTGGGTGAGGAGATAGCGGTGGCCACCGGTCACTCCGGTGAACTCCTCCACCGTCTCCTCGCGGCCGGGCCAGCGAACGGTCACCTTCTCGATGGCCTTGGTCGTCCCGAGTCCGAAGTGCAGCCACTTCGAGGTCTGGGAGAGAAATCCCTCGCCGGCTCGCAGGGTTCTGGTGGACCGGTGTGCCTGAGGGTCGGCGAAATGCACTTCCACCCGGGCTCCGACGGCGTCCCGGTTGCAAGTCGTACCGTTCGCGGACAGGCGGAGGGCGAGCCAGCGGTTCTCTCCGGTGGGCGTATCATTTCGGAGGAAGCGCAACCGCGGGGCATTGCGATTCGAGATCCAGAGATCCAGATCGCCATCATGGTCCCAGTCGACCGGTGAGAGGGCCCGGGCATCATCGTCGAAGTCGAGGCCAGTGGCGCTGGAGACATCAGCGAAGCGTCCGCGGGCGGCCTGCGATGCTCCGGGGTTGAGGAAGATGCAGTTGCGCTCCTGCCCGCTGAAGGATCTGCCGGCGTTGATCATGGCTGATTGGTTGACCCTGGCGGACCGGCTCTCGAGCGTGGAAGGAGACCCGGAGGGAGAGTCCTGGGAGTGCGCCAGAACCTGGCGCCAGAAGAAACTTCA
>Ga0310120_10001409_pt1 | contig 17914 bp, 16 predicted proteins | sample CB27_AW_983_MG_FD_203506 | JGI IMG/M metagenome (GOLD analysis project Ga0310120, IMG submission 203506) | Marine microbial communities from Western Arctic Ocean, Canada - CB27_AW_983 | ecosystem: Environmental > Aquatic > Marine > Oceanic | place: Canada: Western Arctic Ocean | collected...
CGCGGCCTTGTTAATCGTGATCCAGGCCTGGTCGAGATTGAAGCCATCGGTCTCGTCACCGTCCATGTCGGTGTTCATGTCCGTATAATTCCAACCCGCGGCCACGAAGCCGCTGATGTCGGTGCTCTCGAGGAAGGACGAGAGCGCGGAAGTCGCCTCTCGCTCGTCGTTGACGAGGGTCTCGGTCTGGTCGATCTGTACCTGCTGCGCGGCCACCATGGCGCGTGCATCGGTCAAGTCGGCGCTCTGAGTCTGGAGCTGGCTCTCCATGGCCTCGAGGCGCTGCTTCATGTCCTGGATCTCGCTGCCGAGATCTGCTGCTGCCACAAATTGCGGGACGAGCAACAGGCTCGCCGCCACAACCACGGCTGTCCTAATAATGGATCGCATTGCGTTTCTCCTTAACGGTGATGGATCGGCACGGAAAAGCTCCGAGCCTGCCCACATCCCTGACTAGCCCTGTGATTTACAGGGACACTCTCCAGTGCCGGAAACTCCGGGAACTGAAAATCGCATACGGGGGGATTGACTCGTCGGACACCGGGGGGCGGTGCGCTCTCTTGGGGAGAAAGGGCACGGGGTGTCGCGGGTTCGACCGGGCGCGCGGGGCGCGGGGGGGAGCAGTGCGGAGGGCTGTACCGGGGGCTGTGCGGAGAATAGCTGCGCTGGAGGTCGATAGAACAGGGGGAAGAACCGCAAGAGCGAGCGCTTCGAATCGATCGGCGGGGGGGGCGGGGGCGGGGGCGGGGGCGGAGGGAGCGGAGGCAGCGGAGGCGTGAGTGCAGGCGTGAGCAAGGGACCGAACGATTGCCTGGGAAGACCGCGGCCGCGCAGAACCGCAAGCGCGCGAAACGCCTACGCCCCCAACGTCGAAGACGTCTGCGGACGATACAGCCCATCCCTCTGCAACCTGCAGTGACATGCTTTTGCTTCCCCCCAAGTAAGCTCTCGGCCGATCCGGCTCGTTCTCATTTCTCGATCGGCGGCGTTTGCGCATCGATCGGCTTCCGAGAAAAATCCGTTCCGGCCTTTGCTCCCAAGGCCCGGGCGAAACAATCCGGGGCATTCCTCGTGAGCGGGACAGATCCAAGCGTATTTCGGCGTGGCTCGAAAGGGGCGCGCAAGACCGTTAACGGTCGATTCAGAACGATTCGAGCCCCAATGAGCCCTGGTGGTCTTTTTTCGGAGGCGTTGCCAAAAAACCCCTGCGACTCAGTACGTCCCCGTTTAGTCAATGGATTCTGGTCCCTTATCGGGCTCGGGATTCGCGTGCAGGAGGGAATTGCCCACAGTTAATTTCCTTATAAAAAAAGTTCAATTTATTCTGGATTCACCAAACCCTGAGGGGTAAAAGGCCCTTCTCGCGGAGAACTGCACATCTTCCAACTGTTGGCAACCGAGGGGCTGGACTGGCCTGCGGGTCAGATTCCGTCTCGTTTCCCCGGTTCAGGGCTTCAGGAAGCCGGGGCGGGCCACATGTTGGCTCGACCGACGAAGTCCAGGGTTCGTCGGCAGAGATCTGCCTGGGGGCCTTGGGCGGCTCTCCGCAACTCCAGGAGGTCCTCGATGCGGTCCAGATCGAAGGAGTCGCCAACCAGAGTGGCCCGAGCGCCCAGTTCCGGAGCCAGGGCCAGGGTGTCCTGAAGGACGTGACGAGTGCTCAGGGGCAGGGCGAAGAGCCCGGGCCAGGGGCGGACCAGGCCCACGAGCGAGTAGCCTCCGTCGCGATCGGGCGAGAGTGCAATGTCGTGGTCCTTGAGCGCCCTCAAGGCTTGAATCAAGCGATCCTGGGGGAGAGCCGGGCTATCGCTTCCCCGCAGCAGGATCGGCCGCTGGCCCCGGCCGTCCTCGGCGGCGACCTCGTCCACGGCATTGGCCATCCGCTCGCCCAGGGAATCGCCTCGCTGGGCAATGATCCGATAGCCCGGGGGCACCCGCTCCGCCCACTGCTCGCACGCCGCGCCGGGGTGAAGCGCCAGCAACGCCTCGAGACCCAACTGGCGGGCGAACTCGGCCGTGGCGTGGAGAACATCGTCCAGCATGGCGTTGTAGAGGCCGGCCGCTTGGATGGGCGACAGGGGCGGGCACATACGGGTCTTGACCCGGCCGGGTTCGGGCACCTTGGCGAAGACAACCACTGTGCCCGCCGGGCCCGTGGGGTTCACGCTTCGGCCTGACTCTCCGCCGGGCGCGGATCCTGGGGCAGGGGTCCATAGAGGGCCTCGGCCCGGGCGCGCTGGGCCTCACGCCATGGACCAAAATGCGCACGAACGGCGTCGTATTCCTGATCGGTATCCACGTCGAGGGCGCAGCCCCCGGCCTCGGTGGCCACAAAGCAAAAGCGGGCGCCCAACAAGCGTCCGATGACTTCCTCGTTGCGCCGCAGAGTCACCCAGCCACGCAATAAATCCGCTAGGCGGCGGAGCTTCCAGCGATCCGCCAGCCCCGCCAGATGCATCATCCCATAGAAGATGAGGATCATCGGGCCCGATGCCCGGGAGAAAAAGACTTTCCAAGCCAGGGCGCCCATATGCCAGAACTGGCGCTGATGCCGGTGCTCGTACATATCGTTGATGCGATCCCGGTTTCCGATCCGGGCCGGACGCGCGAAGTGAAGGTTGTTCTGGCGCACCCGGCCATCGCGCAGGTTGAAGTAGGCCACCTCGATTCCAGTATCCTCGGGGCCGTTGGATAGAAACCCTGCCAGGGCCTCTTCGCGCACGTAACCAAAGGCGTAGTCACACTCCGGAAGCGCCCTACACGAACGAACGAAGGCCGAAATCTCCTGGGCCGTGGCAAAGGGAATGTCCCCCGAGACGTAGAGAACCTGGAGATCCATCTCGTCGGGCCGAGGGTCCCGGCCGTTTTCGGGATCCCGGGCCACCACCCGGCGATACGTCCCCCAGGCATTCTCGAGCAGGTTTCGACCCTGGGGCACCAGATAGAGAGGTTTGCGAACAGCATCGCGAATCTCTCGCGGCGCGAATGCATCCTCGAGCCGGTCGCGGTTCCCCACGACCCACACCTCGGAGACCTCGGGACAGTCCTGGAGGGTAAGGACCAAATGAACCACCAGAGGCCGTCCGTCCAAGGGCAGGAATACCTTGCTCTCGCCGTAAACCGCCTTGGCGGCCCGGGTATCCCCCGCGGTCACAATGGCGGGCACGGCCGCCGGCAGAGCCGTTTGGCTAGCCCCGACCATCGCCCGACCTCCCGTGACCAAGGGGGCCGAAAACAAGGGGGCCGAAAACGAGAGACTCGCAACCCCGAGCCCCGTCGCAAGAGGGCAGGGCTGCACACCCCCGGCAAAGGTTTCTCATGAGCCTGATCCCCTGGACCGCATCAACTGCCTTTATGAAACCACTGCCTTTATGAAACCACAGTGGGTTGCCACCGAGAATGGAGTGGGAGGAACCGCCCACCCGAGAGCACGATAGCGCGGGGAAAAGTGACTCCCAGTTGCACCTCGGCGGGGCAGGACCATCATCGGGTACCCTGGCCAGCCCCCGCTCCAGCCCCCACTCCAGCCCCCACCCAAGGAGTCCCCCCGTGGTGTTCGGCAAACCCAAGCCGCCCCTCTTGGGTCCTCTCGAAGTCCTGGTCTTCAGCGGAATTTGGCCCGCAAGTGTGGCCGCGGGGCTGATCGCCACCTGCGGGTTGGTGCTGGTGGACTCCCCGTCCCTCGGGCGCCTGGCCACCGCCATGGCCCTGGGCACCGCCGGAACGCTCGTGGTCTACAACATCGACCGGCTGCGCGACCTCCATCGCGATCGAGCAACCGCTCCGGCGCGTTCGGCTTTCGTGGAACGTCACCGGGAGGCGCTGATCGCGCTTTCCGTGGCTAGCGCAGGGGCCTGCTTGCCCCTGGCCGCCATGCTCCCCCCCACCACGTGGTGGGCCTGCGGAGTTGCCCTCGGCCTGGGCCTCTTCCACCGCCGGCTCAAGGGGGCCCATCGCGCCTTTGCGGTGTTCTACGTCACCCTGGCGTGGCTGGCGGTCGTTCTAGGGATTCCGGCGGCGACCTTCGCCGGAGAACTGCAAAGCCCAATCGGCGTGGCGATTGTCGCGAGCGCGTTGGGGCCCAGTATCGCGGCCAACCTCATCGCCTCGGACTTGCGAGGCCATTCCCTGGACAAATCGACCCGGCGGCGGCTCCGCACCGGCACCTGGATTGCCCTCGCTGGATGCCTAGGGCCCCTGGCGGCCTCGGGATTTCGACCGCTGATCGCGATCCCACTGGCGGTCTGCGCAAGCTTGGCTGGCTTCCGCCCAAGCGAGTACTACGGACTGCTGGGGCTCGACGCCGCTCTGTTGCTGGGCGCCCTCGCCGCCATCGCGCTGCTCGTCCAAGGAGGGGGCGGCTAGAGGAAGGCGGCTGGACAGGAGCGGCTGGACAGGAGGGGCTAGACAGGAGCGGCTGGACGGAGGCGGCCAGGGGACCCAACGAATCCGGCGCCAAAGCCGAACCGAAGGTCTCGCGGACTCTCCAGGAGTTCGAGGACCAGACCGGGTGGTGGAGCCGAGCGGGTTCGAACCGCCGACCTTCGCGTTGCGAACGCGACGCTCTCCCAACTGAGCTACGGCCCCATGTACCCGGTCTGTCTCTGTCTTTCTTTCTGTCCGTCTGTCTGTCTAACCGTCTATTTCATCGATCCATGTGACCCAAGTTCGGCGATCAATCGTGATCGGGCTCCCTCATCGCGACGGATATCGATTCTTGAACTTCTAACGACGGGGCGGACCGAAAAACTGACCTCCATGAGGCGATTTCTGGTGCTGGCGATCCATGGTTCGGCGTTTTTTGACCTTTTCCGGCCACTGAGTCGGGGCTCGACCTTATAGCGCGCCCCTTTCAGCGTCAAGCACCTTTCCCTTCCCCAGGGCGCGACCCCACCCCAAACGTCCCAAGCTCCACCTCAATTCCCAGGGACTGGACGATTCAGCGCAGAGCCCGCACATTCTGGGGCATGGCGATTCAGGTCCGCGTAATTTTGGTTCCCCTGGATTTTTCAAAGCATGCCGACTCCATCGTTGAATGGGCCGCGCATCTCGCCGAGGAACACCAGAGCTCGGTGGTCCTGCTCCACGCCTACCACCTCCCGGTTGAATTTCAGCAGGTCGAAGGCACCTACCTGCCCGCCGATTTCTGGAACTCCATCAAGGACGAGGCCAAGGATCAGCTGGCCCTCTATGGCGACCGGCTCCGTCGGCGCGGCTTGCAGGTGGAAGAACTCACCCGAGAGGGGTACCCGGCGACGGTGATCGAGGAAGAAGCCGAACGACTGCACGCCGACCTGATCGTAATCGGCTCCCGCGGGCGCAGTGGGCTCAAGCATCTGCTGCTGGGCAGCATCGCCGAACGCGTCGTACAAAAGTCGCCCTGCCCGGTACTCACCGTCAAGAACGCGCATCTATAGAGCGAGCGCACTCGCCTCTGGAAAAGAACGCACACGCCCGGAGTCGGAGAGAATCCCCCGCCCCGGGCCGTGGGGCCTCAATCAGACGGTTTCGAAGAAGAACGTCATCTTGACTCCAAGCGCGTTGGAGAGATCGTTGAGCGTCGAGACCGACGCGGCGCTCTTCCCGAGTTCGATCTGGGAGAGCAGGCTCACCGACTTACCCGTACGGTTGGCGAGTTGTTTGAGGGTCAACGGCTGGGACTGTCGGCATTCGCGAAGGCGCCGACCCACCGCCCGGTTGACATGGGCGTCGGAATTGATCACAAGGCCCTTGGCCTTGACCGCTTCGGCGAGCACCATGGCGAGTTCTTCTTCGTCCAGGGGTTTCTGCAGGTAGTGAAACGCTTGGTGCTTCATGGTTTCCACGGCCATCTCCACCGAGGCAAGGCCCGTTGTGGCAATGACGCACAAATCGGCGTCGAAGACGCGAATCGCCTGGAGAGCGGCGATGCCCGCGGGATTGCCCGGAGAGACGTCAAGAATGACCAGCTGGTAGCGGTTGGTCCGCAACTCTTCAACGGCGCGTTCCGGCTCGTTGAGAATACCGGCCGAGTACCCAGCATCGACGAGCATCGACTTGAGTTCCACGGTGGATCCCTCATCCGAATCCACGACGAGAATATTTGGCTGCTGTGTGTTCCCCATTGTTCCGCCCTCCTGATGGCACGGCCCACTCGGGGCCCAATGCCTTTGGATTTCCGCTTTGACGACCTCCAGAGATTCCACGGAGGCCTGAATTATTCTTCGGACAAACCCAAGGCTTCCATTAGTTCTGGAATCTGAAAAGGCAGTGAATTCCGGAATAAATTCTCAAGTGGCTGATATTGCTTGTCTTTATATGGCTCCGACAAGCAGGCCTAACCCGGGGGTAAGGAAATAGGAGCCTCAGCGGAATCGTTTGTCGGTGGAGTTTCGGACAGTTCGAACCACTCGAGCTCGAAGGCTTCGGGGTCGGGTGTCGCAGGGGAGACCTCGAGGACATGAAGGCGCACCACCTCCTTGCCGGGCTCTTCGATATAGATCCAAGAAGGGATCTGAACGCCGTTATAAATAACCCGGGGACCCAATCGAGTCCGAGTCCCATCACTCGAGTCGATCCCGCGAATCGCGAAGCTCTGCCGGTCCACCCACAGTGCCGAGCGAAGCGGTTCCGGACGGGCGAGGTCCTGTTCGGGCGACCGGCTTTGAGCGGATTCCAAAATGGAAGCCGGCCCCTGGGGAGAAATCGGATTGGCCTCGAGTTCGGGGGATAGAGCGCCCTCCTGGGCCAAGCCTTCGATCGCGTGGGCAGGCGGGCCCTCGGCCTGGGCCGCGTCGATTTCTTGCCATTCCTCCAGGGTCATCCCCGCGCTCTCGGCGGCCTGCTTCTCGGCACCCAGGGCCAGTGTTTCTTCATACAGTTCGAGCCCCTTAATCGGCGGCGGACCCCGGCGAGGAATAGCTCGCCCGACGTCCCCCAGAACCAGGCAATCCTCGTCACCACACTCCGCCAAGCCCACTCGATCGGTGAGCACGTCCAGAGCTTCCAGACCCTCGCGCAAAGTTTTGCCGTCCTCGGCCTGTAGAAGGTAGAGAGGAGGAAGAAAGAACCGATGGGCGTCCAACCGTTCCCCGTTGCGCGTCACCCGGGTCTGCCCTTGGCGCAAGAGATGACGCTCCACCAAGCCATTGGCCCCACGCAGTTCAAGAACCGCAAACCCGGCGGGGTCGGTGATCAGGAAACCCCTAGCCACTTCGGCCCGGTCCCCAATCTGGACCCGAAGTTCAAGCCGAAGGGCCTGCCCGCGCTTGCCCGTCTGGTTTTCCGCCGCCACCGCTTCGGCGATGCGTTCGGGCGAGGGCACGGCCCCCATGACGGGGAGGGCACTCCCCAACCAAACCACCCCAAGCCAGGCCGCCGAACGCTTCACCCGGTGCGCCCGATCAACTTCGTCGGTCCCGCGTAGACCGCATCCGTCCCGAGTTCGGCTTCGATGCGCAGAAGCTGGTTGTATTTGCAGACACGATCGGTCCGGCAAAGCGATCCCGTTTTGATCTGACCGGCCCCCACCGCCACCGCCAGATCCGCAATCGTCGTGTCCTCGGTCTCCCCCGAGCGATGGGAGACCACGACCCCAAAATCGGCGGCCTGGGCCAGACGAATCGCCTCCAGGGTCTCGGTGAGCGTCCCAATCTGGTTCAGCTTGATCAGAATTGCGTTGGCGGATTTCTCGTCGATCCCTCGTTGCAAGATCTCCGGATTCGTCACGAAGAGGTCGTCGCCCACGATTTGCAGACGATCCCCCAATTTCGCCGTCAGTTGGTTCCAGCCCGACCAATCGCCCTCGGCTAGGCCGTCCTCAATGGAAACAATCGGATAGCGGACAACCCAATCGCTCCAGAACTCAATCATCTCTTCGCTGTCCAAGCTGCGCCCCTCGCCGGTCAGGACATAGCGACCGTCGTGGAAGAATTCGCTGGCCGCGGGATCCAGGGCCAAAGCGATGTCTTCGCCGGGCCGATAGCCCGCCTTTTCGATGGCGAACAGAATCAGTTCCACCGCTTCGTCGTTGCTCTTGAGATTGGGCGCGAAGCCCCCCTCGTCCCCCACCGCCGTGGCATAGCCCTTCTCGGTCAGCACACCGCGCAGGGTGTGAAAGACCTCGGCCCCCCAGCGCAGGGCTTCAGCGAAACTTCCGGCCCCGAGCGGGTAGAGCATGAATTCCTGGACGTCGACATTGTTGTCCGCGTGGGCGCCCCCGTTGAGGACGTTCATCATGGGCGACGGAAGCAGCTGGGCTTGTTCTCCGCCGAGCCAGCGATAGAGCGGTTGCTCGGCCTGTTGCGCCGCCGCTCGGGCAGCCGCCAGGGAAACACCCAACAGAGCGTTGGCGCCGAGGCGCGCCTTCGTCTCGGTCCCATCGAGTTCGATCAGCCGGCGGTCGAGTGCGGCTTGCTCGTCGACACCGCCCAGCCCAAAGCCCTTGACCGCCGAAGCGATTTCGCCATTGACGAAGTCCACCGCCGTACGAACGCCTTTGCCTCCGTAGCGGGCGGGGTCACCATCGCGTAGTTCAAGGGCCTCCCGCGAACCCGTGGAAGCCCCGGAAGGCACCGCGGCTCGCCCCACTTGACCCGATGCCAAGCGAAGGTCGACCTCGATGGTCGGATTGCCACGGGAATCGAGAATCTCCCGGCCCTGAATGCTTTCGATGCTGCTCTCACTCATGGGTGCCTGTTCAGCCGCCTTTCGTTGATCCCGATCGGTTCATTGCCCCCGCACTAGGCTGGGTCCCCACCGGCCTTTCGCCCCGGGGAGGGAGCGAGCGGGGCGAACTAATCTAGCAGTCCGGCCCCGAGGAATCCTGCGGCACCCTGCGACGCACACGGTCTCCGGCGAGCCGGGCCACCACGACCGGCCGCCCATCCGGGCCGTCGAAAATGTCCGCGGCCATCCCGAAGGCGCGATCGAGAATTTCGGGCCGCAGGACATCCCTGGGCTCGCCCTCGGCGAGCACCTTGCCCTCGGCGAGCACCACAAGACGGTCACAGACCCGGGCGGCGAGACCCAAATCGTGACTCACGACCAACGCCCCTCCCCCGGATTCAGCAAATTCCCGGACCACCCCGAACAGGTCGATCCGATGCCGCAAATCGAGAAACGCAGTGGGCTCGTCGAGCAGCAGCCAGTCGGGTTGTTGGGTCAGCGCGCGCGCAAAAAGAACCAACTGTCGCTCCCCCCCCGAAAGTCGGTCCACCGGGCGATCCGCGAGATCGGCGATGCCCACGCGCTCCATGGCTTCCCGGGCGATGGCCAGATCGGATGCCGACTCAAAGCCGAAGGAACTCTGGTGCGGGGTTCGTCCCATCAGGACAAGCTCCCCCGCCCGAAAAGGGAAGGGCACATGCACATCCTGGGGAACCGTGGCCACCCGGGCGGCGAGCGCCCGCCGGGTCAGGCTCTGGACGGGAAGACCACCGAGGGTCACGCGACCGGAATCCGGGCGAAGGCTGCGGGTGGCGGCGCGAACCAGGCTCGTCTTGCCTGCACCATTGCAACCCAGCAAACCCACCACTTCGCCCAGGCCCACTTTGAAGCTCACTCCATTCAAGACCCCCCGGCCCCCCAGGCGCGCGGCAACGGATTCGAAGCCAAGCGCTTCGGGTTCGGTCGGGCTCCCGGCGGATGCGTCGTTCACTGGCCGACTCCCCTCATCGAATCCCGGCCCCGGGTGTCGTCCAGCTTTGCTGGCCTCGGCGAAGCAATAGAAGGAAGACCGGCCCGCCCAGCAACGCCGTGATGGCGCCCACCGGCAACTCGCGCCCCCCGAGCAGGGTACGCGCCAACGTGTCGCAAACCACAAGAAAGGCGGCGCCCGCCAGCGCGGATGCCGGAACCAGCAGTCGATGGTCCGGCCCCAAAACCAATCGCAGGGCATGGGGAATGATCAAGCCAACAAAGCCAATCAAACCCGAGACCGAGACCGCCGCACCGACCATCAGCGAGCCGGCCACCAGCAGGACCCGGCGCTGGGACTCCGTTGAAACACCCAATTGCTCGGCGGTCTCTTCGCCCAGGGCCAAAGCGTTGAGTCCTCGGGCCGAGATAAACGCGCAGCTCAAACCGACTCCAAGAAAAATCGCCAGCCATGGGGCCACATCCAGACGCGCCGCCGAAAGATTCCCCACCAGCCAGACGAAGATGCGACTTCCCTCGAGCATGCCGGAGAGCGAGGCCAGAAAGACAATGGCCGCGGAAGCAAACGCATTGAACACAACCCCGGTGAGTAACAAGCCCGTCGCCGAGACCCGGCTTCCCCGACCGGCCACCAGAAAGAGTAGAAGAAGGGTGAGCAGGCTACCCGCAAACGCCGCCGGCGGAACCGCCGCATATCCGAGGCCCAGGGTCGACCCGAAAGAAAGCATCGCGATCGCGCCCAGGGCGGCGCCTCCCGAAACGCCCAGGATGAACGGGTCGGCCAGGGGGTTGCGCAGTAGCGCCTGGAAAATTACGCCCGCACACGCCAAGCAAGCGCCCACCAATGCGGCCAGCAGGGTTCGTGGAAGACGAATGCCGCGCACAATATCCGCCACGGGGCTTCCCGTCCCCTCGGAGAAGAGCGCGTGCCAGACTTCCCCGGGACCAATCGGGCTCGGCCCCATGCCCAGAGAAAAAATTACCGTGGCCAATAAAAAAGTGGCCAGCAGAATCAGACTCACAGTAAAGCGCGTCGGGGTAAGGTGCTTCACCGCGGGCCCTCCGCATCCCCTCGGTCCCTTGACCCCGGGCCGGGAGGCTTCTCGGAAGCGAGACCGTGGGGGCGCGGGTGGGGAAGGGGGCGCGGGTGGGGAAGGGGGTCGAGAAGGGGGTGGCCGAGGGTAAGGTCGAGAGACTCACCCGCACCGCCATAGAGACCCATCGCGAGGACTTCGAAAGCGCGGTCGAGGTCCGGACCCGGCATGCTGATCAAATTGGCCTCCAAGGGAACAACGCGACCTGCCGCGACCGCCGGAAGGCTGGGCCAACGCGACCAGTGGTCCACCGCCTCGGCCTTGTCCGGGCTGAGATCGATCAGGACATCGGGCGCACTCGCCACGACCCACTCCGCCGCGACCCGGGGATAGGGGTCGGTAAATTCCGAGGCCAAGTTCCGCGCCCCCAAAGTCTCCAGCATCTCCTGGATGAAGTTGCCGCCGCCCACCACGTAAACGGGATCGCGTTGGAGAACAACCAGCACGCCAGGAGAATTTCGCCCTTCGGCGAGCCGGCGCGCCGCATCCCGAGCGCGCTCAATGGCCTCGATCCGTGCAGCAGCCTCGGCTTCGCGCCCCACCAGACTCCCCAGGCGACGGATATTCGAGAGAACCTCATCGAAGCGAATATTCGCGAACGCGATCACCGGGATGCCGAGCTCTTCCAAGCGCCCGCGAAAGTCCCGCTGCTCGCTACTGGGCACCAGAATCACCCGATCCGGACGCAGCGCCACCACCGCTTCGAGGCTGGGCGAAAACAGACCACCCACCCGAGGCAACGCCGCCACCGCCGAGATCTGTTCCCCAGAGTAATCGTCCACGCCCACGATGGACTCGACGGCCCCCAGGGCCACCAGAATCGCGGTCAATGAAGGATTGAGCGAAACGATCCGCTGGCCAAAGGCCACCCCAGCGCTCAGAAAGACCACCAGCCCGGCAATTGCCAGCGCTCGAAAAAATCCGGCTCGACTCGGGGTCTGGAACATGGCGCCGAGTCTAGCCGCCTCCTCGGTGCTCTTAATGGAAATCCCTCGGATCCGAAGGAAACCGTGCTCCCCCCGCCTACCCCCAGCGAGCGAGAGCACGGCGGCCGCTCAGACCTCAGCGGCTCGGCGCGCGCTCACCGAGCCGAGGGGGCGGTGGACGGCCGGGCGCCCACTCTGCGTGCATTGGTCGACCCCTTGAGCGTCACATGGGATCGCATTTGCTCGAGCATCACGGCCCCGATGCCCTCGATCTCCATGAGGTCTTCGGCGCGATCAAAGCCCCCACGCCGTTGCCGGGTCGCGATAATCGCCGCGGCCCGTCGGGCGCCCACCCCCGGCAGGAGTTCCAACTCGGCGGCGCTGGCCGTATTAATATTGACCACCCCCACCGTGACGGCCCCAATGGGGCCGGCCCCTGCCAGAAGCAACGCCACCACAAGCGCCGCCCACACCAGCCGAAGGCCTCGGCCTCGCTCTGTTCTCTTCTCTTCCATCTTGGTTTTCTCCGCGGGACCGCGGGATGAAACACGCCCGGGGCCGAATCGGCCGGGGCGAAGGATCTGCAGAGCGTTCGGGGTTGAGGTAGGGGTTGAGTTAGGGGCTGAGTCCGGGGTAGAGGCAGAGCTGAAACCACTCGCGCGGCGCATGCGCCCGGGCTCAACGATCCCGTGAAACCGCAAAAGCAGCGGCCGCAACCAGAGCCTGTTTGGAGGGGCTGTCCGGGAATGCCGCGATGGTCTCAATCGCCCGGCCCACGGACTCATCGGCCCTTCGTAGGGTATCAGCCACGCCCCGATAGCGATCCACCAGCTCAACGATGACTTCGACTTCGGGGGCCTCAACGTACTCGGCGGATTCCGAAGCCGGGAGCAGCCGGTCGCGCCGGCCGGCCTCCTTGAGAGCTGTCGAAATCACCCCACGCTCGGCCGGGGTGCACCGCTTCACGGTCAGGATCAGGGGGAGTGTCACCTTCCCCTCGGCAAGATCCGCGTAGCGTCGCTTGCCCAGCAGAACCGCCCCGGTGTCGTAGTCCAAGGCGTCGTCCTTCAATTGAAAGGCGAGTCCGAGGTCACGTCCATAGCCCGCGACGTGCCGGCGCTCGGCACGGGTCACACCCCCCAGGATTGCCCCGGCCAGGCACGCACCCGAGAGCAGGACCGCACTCTTTCTCTCTATGATTTCGAAATAGCTGCGCTCGGTGATGTCGAGATCGAAACTTCGCTCGAGTTGCAGCAACTCCCCTTCGGCGATGCGCTGGATCGCCGAAGCAAAAACTTCAAGGATTTCTACGTCGCCATCCTCGACCACCATGGAGGAGGCCCGGGCGTAAAGAAAATCACCGGCGAGCACCGCTCGGCGATTGTCCCAAATCGCGTTGGCCGAAGGCGCACCCCGACGAAGATCCGCGTGGTCCACCACGTCGTCGTGCAAGAGCGTGGCGGTGTGGAGCAACTCGATGGAAGCCGCAATCCCGATCCGCCGCGGACCCGTGTAGCCGCAGAGTTCGGCGGCCAGCAAAACCAACGCGGGTCGCAAGCGCTTGCCCCCGGCCCCGAGAATATGTTCGCCCAACGCCGACACCAGCGGGATATCCGAGACCAGTTGCTCTTGGAGCGCCCGCTCCACCAAGCCCAATGGCTCCGCAATACGCTCGAGTACCCGCACCATGGCCTCGGCCAACTGGGGCCGAGGCGCCTGGGTATACGCGGAATCCGATCCGGAGGGGGGGAGCGACATCGCGTCCAAAGTAGCCCCAGGCAAAATGCGTGTCAAAACAGAAGTCTCAAAAAGTCCTTACAAACCAAACGCTTACTTTCGTTCACACCGAACCCCCGGGACTCTCGGCGAGCAACCACGCCACCGCGGCGGCAACACTGGAAATTGGAACACGTTCGCAATCTTTGCTTTCGGTCTCGGACCCCGAGCGGGACGGCGTCAGCACCCGACGAAAGCCCAATCGCGCCGCCTCGCGCACACGAAGGTCCAGATGCGACACGCCGCGCACTTCCCCGCCCAACCCCACCTCACCGCAAGCGGCCACGTCCGCGGGAATCGGAAGGTCGAGCCGGCTTGAGGCCAGGGCAAGGCAGAGTCCAAGGTCCGCCGAGGGTTCACCCACGCGAACACCGCCGGCGACGTTCACGTAAACATCCCGGGCCGCCACGTCCACCTCACTTCGGCGGTCGAGCACTGCGAGCAAAAGCGCCACGCGACCGTCCTCGATCCCCATGCAGGTCCGCCGGGGCATTCCATAAGCAGCGTTGGCCACCAGCGCCTGCACCTCGACCAGCATAGGACGGGTGCCTTCGAGCAGAGGGACGATGCAAGAGCCCGGCGCCCCGGTGCTGCGCTCGGCCAGAAAATGTTCGCTGGGATTTTCGACACCCTCGAGGCCCGCGGCATCCATGCGAAAGACGCCCACCTCCTGGGTCGAGCCGAAACGATTTTTCAGCGCGCGCAACAAGCGAAAGGCGTGGTCGCGATCGCCCTCGAAACCCAGCACCACATCGACGAGATGCTCGAGCACCCGGGGTCCCGCCAGGGATCCATCCTTGGTGACGTGGCCAATCAGGAAAAGGGCGGCACCGGTTCGGCGCGCCGCCGCCGACAGCAGCGCGGCGCTCTCCCGAACCTGGGCCACGCTCCCCGGCGCGGACTCCACCCGGTCGCAGTGCATGGTCTGGATCGAATCGATCAAGACGAGATCGGGCGCAAGTTCCGACCAGTGGCCGGTGATCGCCTCGACCCGGGTTTCGGCCAAGAGTCGAATCCCGCTGGGAACCGAGTCCAAGCGATCCGCCCGCAGGCGAATCTGGGCGGGACTCTCCTCGCCGCTCACATAGAGAACCTTTCGGCCGGACATCTGGACGCAAGCGGCCACCTGGAGGGCCAAGGTCGACTTGCCGACCCCGGGCTCGCCTCCGAGCAGGGTCACCGAACCGGGTACGGCCCCGCCCCCCAAGACGCGATCAAGTTCGCTTATCCCGCTACTGAGCCGGGGCGAACCACTCACCGCCACTTCTCCCAGTGCCTGGGGTTTACTTCCGATCCCCAGGGGGGAAACGTTGCGAATCTCCGCGCCCCCCGAGGCCTCTTCCACCAGGCAATCCCAACCGCCGCAATCCGGGCAGCGTCCCAGCAGGCGCGGTTGCTGGGCCCCGCACTCGGTGCACGCGTACACGCTCTTTGTCTTGGCCATGTCCCCAATATAGGGTGCCTTGGCTGTCAACTCCGCCGTGAACCCGGGTTGACAGTCCGGCGGCGACCCCACTAGGCTGCGGGTGGCCAATCCGGGCTCCCAGCGACTCTCTCGAGGCTCCCCATGACCAACCCCTACGCTCAACTCGCCGACCAAGCCCTGGCCGATCAGTTGCCCGATCCGACTCAGGCTCGCTGGGTCCTCGACGGCAAGGACGTCGAGTTGCTTCCCCTGCTTGATGCTGCCTTCAAGCCTCGGCTCGCACACTTCGGCCGCTCGGTCTCGATCCACGTGCTCAACAATATCCAGAACGGACTCTGCCCCGAGGACTGCGGCTACTGCGCCCAAAGCAAAGTCAGCACAGCGGCCATTCGTCAATACAAGATGAAGAGCGACGAAGAAATTTTCGAGGGCGCCGAAGCCGCCGCAAAAGGGGGCGCCGTCCGCTACTGCATGGCGCTCTCGGGTCGAGGACCGTCCGTGCAACGCGCCCGGCGACTGGGCGACCTGATCACGCGCCTCAAAGCGGAGTACGGCATGGAGATCTGCTTGTCCGCGGGCATCATGGGCGACGAGCAAGCGAAGATTCTGGCCGAAGCGGGCTTGGACCGTCTGAATCACAATCTCAACACCAGCGCGGGTCACTACGCGAAAATCACGACAACCCACAGTTACCAGGACCGCGTGGACACCCTCGCTGCGGCTCAACGCAACGGCATCGAAACCTGCAGCGGTTTGATCATCGGCATGGGGGAGGAGTCCGAGGACATCATCGAAGTGGGCTTCAAGCTCCGAGAACTCGAGACCCCATCGATCCCGGTGAATTTCCTGATCCCCATCGAGGGCAATCCCGTAACCGAGGATGGCTCGCTCACCCCCGAACGCTGCCTGCGCACTCTTTGTCTCATGCGCTTCATCAATCCCCGAGCGGAGATCCGCATGGCGGGCGGCCGCGAAGGCAACCTGCGCGGCCTGCAATCCATGGGTCTCTACCCGGCGAACTCGCTCTTTGTGGGCGGCTACCTAACGACCCGGGGCGATCCCTTTGCCGAGACCTACGCGATGATCGAAGATGCGGGCTTTGAAGTCGCTGGCCAGGGCAAGGGCGACCGTGCTGCCCCAGGCTTTCAACTCGCGGGTCAAGGTGCTCTGCTGCGCCCGGACGTCGCGGCAACCCCCGAGTAGTTGAAGCATGGCCGCCATGATCGTCGATTCGGTTGCGGACGAGGTGCTGGGCAAGATCCGCGCGCGTGGCACCTATAGACGAATGCGCGTCCTCGAGGGCGCCCAGGGTCCGCGCATGAAAGTGGACGGCCGCGAGGTTGTTCTCTTTGCGGGGAGCAACTACCTCGACCTGGCCCATCACGAAGCGGTGGTGGCGGCATCGGTTAGGGCAACCCGGGAGTCGGGCTGCGCCGCTGGGGGGTCGCGCCTGATCAGCGGCAACGGGGCGGGGCACGAAGCTCTTGAGGCGGAACTCGCTGAGTTTTTCGGTCGGGAAGCGGGGCTCGCCTTTAACACGGGCTATATGGCGAACCTGGGTGTAATTCAAGCGCTTTTAGGACCTAAAGATCTTTTGGTTTCCGACGCGCTCAGCCATGCCTCGATCATCGACGGCGCGCGGCTTTCCCGGGCGGAGGTTCGCGTCTTTCCCCATGGCGACGTGGCGGCGCTTGCAGAAATTCTCGAAGCCGGGAAGAAAACCTCCCGCCGAGTGCTGGTCGCCGTCGACGGCGTTTACAGTATGGATGGCGACCTGGCACCCGTGGCCGAGATCGTGAACCTGGCCCACGAACACGGCGCCATGGTTCTCCTCGACGATGCCCACGGCACGGGAACCCTAGGTGCGACGGGGCAGGGCAGCGCGGAACTCGCAGGGGTTACCCAACGCGTCGACATCCTGATGGGCACCCTGGGTAAATCTTTGGGGTCGTTCGGCGCGTTCGTCGTGAGCAGCCACAAGTTGCGTGACCTACTGGTCAATACCGCGCGCAGTTTTATTTTTTCCTGCGCCCTGGCGCCTCCCCAAGTCGCTGCAGCGCGCGCAGCCCTCCGGGTAGTGATCGACGAACCCCAACGCCGCGCCGCCCTGCAAAAAAACGCGGCCCGTCTGCGCGAGCGTTTGCGTTCCCATGGGCTCTCCACCGCACCCTCGACCACGCATATTGTTCCCGTGGTGATCGGCGATAACGCAACCACCATGGAAATTTGCGAGTCCCTGCTCGAGCGCGGGTTTTATGCCCAGGGGATTCGCCACCCCTCAGTGCCCCGCGGCACCGCGCGGCTTCGCGTCACCCCCATGTCCAGCCACTCGCCCGGGGAGATTGACGCGGTGGCCGACACCATCGGTGAACTCGTGGCCAAGTACCCCGCGGAATCGATACCGGCCCTAGGATTCCGGCAACCCGATCACAACTAGGGTCGGGCCCTCGCCCCTTGATGCGCCCCGCTTGGAAGGATTGATTTGGGGAGCTTGGTTTGAAGGGAATGGTTTGAAGCGAATGGTTTGAAGGACTTGATTTGGAGAGCTCGGTTTGAGGGGCTTGCTTTGAAGGGCTTGGCTGGGAAACCTTGGAGGAACAATGCCTGGCGTTTTTATTAGCGGAACCGACACGGGAGTCGGCAAGACCCGGGTGGGCTGCGAGTTGGTCCACGCTCTACGCGCCCGGGGGATACGGGTCGGCGTGATGAAGCCGGTGGAGACCGGGGTGGAAGAGGCCGGGCCGCTGGATGCCCTGGCCCTTGCCCGAGCGGCGAATCGCACGGATGCCCTGGCAGAAATTTCACCCTTGCGCTTCGCCCTCCCCGCTGCGCCTTCGGTGGCCGCCAAAGCCGAAGGTCAAACGATCGACATTGATCAACTCCTCAAAGGCTTCGAAACCCTGAAACGAAAATGCGAGTGGCTGCTGGTCGAAGGCGCGGGCGGGCTTCGGGTTCCCGTCGCTCCCGGTTGCGACATGATCGACCTTGCGGAAAGAATCGCGTTGCCGATTCTGATCGTGGCCCGGGCAAGCCTCGGCACCATCAACCACACCCTG
>Ga0310120_10001414_pt1 | contig 17904 bp, 9 predicted proteins | sample CB27_AW_983_MG_FD_203506 | JGI IMG/M metagenome (GOLD analysis project Ga0310120, IMG submission 203506) | Marine microbial communities from Western Arctic Ocean, Canada - CB27_AW_983 | ecosystem: Environmental > Aquatic > Marine > Oceanic | place: Canada: Western Arctic Ocean | collected...
TCCACCACCACCACGGTGTGTCCCTCGTCCACCAGACGGTGGAGCACGTCAATGAGCTTCTTGACATCCTCCAGGTGGAGACCGATGGAGGGTTCCTCGATGAGGTAGAGGTTGGCCTGTGGTTTCCTCGTCTTTACCGCAGTCCTGCTGATGCGTCCGCGGGTGAGTTCGGTGACAAGCTTGATGCGCTGCGCTTCGCCACCGGAGAGAGTAGGGCTGGGCTGGCCGATCTGGAGGTAGCCCAGACCGGTGTCCTTCAGGAGAGAGAGCGTGCGGTGCAGCTTGCTGTGGGCGGAGAAAAACTCCGCCGCCTCGTCGATGGTCATGGCCAGGACGTCTCCGATGGATCGACCGTTGTAGCGGATCTCCAGAGTGGCGGGATTGTAGCGCTTTCCGTTGCAGCCATCGCAGTGGGTCCAGGTGGAGGGGAGGAAATCCATCTCAAGCTTGATGCGGCCGTTTCCCCTGCACTCGGGGCATTGTCCTCCCGAATTGTTGAAGGAAAAACGCGAGGCATCAAACCCTCGCAGGCGCGCCTCCGGCAGTTGGGAGAAGAGCTTGCGGATGTCGTCGAAGATCTTGACGTAGGTGGCGGGGCAGGAACGGGAGGTCTTGCCGATGGGTGATTGGTCCACCTCGTAGCAGTGCCGGATCGATTTGACTCCGGAAGCTGATTTCCAGGTTTTTTCGGCCTGGCGCTTGAAGAGCTCCGCGATCGTGCCGCGCATGAGGGAGGATTTCCCGCACCCTGAGATGCCGGTGATTACAGTCAGGCACTGGAGCGGAATACGCACTTCGATGTTCTTGAGGTTGTTGAGGGTGCAGCCCTTCACTCGTAGCCAACCCGTCCTGGCGGCGGCCTTGGGGAGGAGTCGGCGTTGCCCGCGGACGGGATGGACCAGAGGATGAGTCAGCGCGTGACCGGTAATGGATTTCCTGAGTTTCCGGATTTTCCCCAGCGGTCCGGAAGCGATTACCTCGCCGCCGTGCCGTCCGGCTCCGGGGCCGAGGTCGATGATGTGGTCGGCTCGCGCCATCGTCTCATTGTCATGTTCCACCACGAGGAGGGAATTCCCCTTGCGACGGAGTGCTTCCAGGGTGTTGAGGAGCTTGTCGTTGTCGCGGGGGTGCAGGCCAATGGTGGGTTCGTCGAGGATGTAGAGGACGCCCCGCAGATTGGATCCGAGTTGAGCGGCCAGACGGATGCGCTGAGCCTCACCGCCTGAGAGAGTTCTGGCCGAGCGGTCCAGTTGCAGGTAGCCCAGTCCCACCTCTTCGAGGAAGTGGAGGCGTTGGGCGATTTCGGGGAGGATGTCGCGGGCGATGGTGGCTTCCCGCCCGGTGAACCTGAAATCCTGCACCGTGGCGGCGGCCTCCGTTACCGGAAGGAAGGTTACGTCCTGAATGGCCCGGCCCTGGATCCGAATGGCCCGGGACACTTCATTGAGTCGGGCGCCCCCGCAGTCGGGACAGATCACCAGTTCCTTCTCGTCAGCGCGGTCGAGTTTGCGATCGAACTCGATTTCGGCCTCCGTGATGGAGTTGTAGGGCGTTTTGTTCCGGCTGTCGAAGCGGCGGCGGGTGGTGGCGATCTCTCCGTGGCCCCGGCAGGTTTTGCACCAGCCTCGGGGCGAATTGAATGAGAAGTGGGCAGGATCAGGAGTCTCGAAGGAACGGCCGGTGACCGGACTGACCCGCGCCTTGGAGAAGGGGTGCAGACGGTTGTCACTATCGAGCATCCGCAGGGTGCCCTTTCCCAGTTGCAGGGCCCTGGCCACCGCTTCGCGGAGGCCGGAGAGACGGATGTTGGGTTTTGAAAGATGGAGAACGAGGACATCGATATCGTGTTCCTTGAAGCGCTCCAACCGCTGGAATTCCTCTACCTCCTTCCACTGGTTGTCGACCAGAAGGCGGGTATAGCCCTGGCGTCCGGCCCAGGCGGCTACCTCGGTATGGAAACCCTTTCGTCCGCGTACCACGGGGGCGAGGATGTCTACCGGACCCTTCTTCAACTGCATCCGGATAACGTCCACGATGGCGTCCTCGGTTTGTGGCACCACCGGTTCACCGGACTCGGGGCAGTGCTGCGTTCCCAGCTTGGCATAGAGCAGGCGAAGGAAGTGGTAGACCTCCGTAACGGTGGCGGCGGTCGACTTACCGCCCCCCTGCGAGATGCGTTGTTCGATCGCAACCGTGGGCGGGAGGCCGGAAATGCGGTCGATGTCGGGCTTTTCCAGCTGCTCAGCGAACTGTCGTGCGTAGGGCGACATCGAATCGAGGAAGCGCCGTTGTCCCTCGGCGAAGATGATGTCAAAGGCCAGGGTGGACTTCCCACTCCCACTCAGTCCGGTGACGACCACGAACTTGTCGCGGGGGATGGTCACGTCGATGTTCTTCAGATTGTGTTCTCGTGCACCGGAAATCTGGATGGCATTTCCGATGCGGCTTTCGGGGCTGGAGCCTTGTTCGTCAAGCTGGTTGCCGGCGGGTGGCCCGGGGACGCGCACGTCGTCGGGATTGAGGAGAGGGGCGAGGTAGCGGGCCGTCTCGGTGTTTGTTGTGACGATCTCCTCGGGGGTCCCGGTGGCGATGATTTTTCCTCCGTCTGCGCCGGCACCGGGACCGATGTCGATCAGGTGATCGGCACACTTGATGACGTCCAGGTTGTGCTCGATGACAAGGAGGGAATGACCGGCGTCGACCAGGCGCTGGAAGACGGCGAGGAGCTTTTCAATGTCACCGAAGTGCAGGCCGGTGGTGGGCTCGTCGAGGATGAGAAGCTCGGCCTGCACCTCCCGGCGGGAGAGGGCCTGCATGAGGATGGTGCACAGTTTGAGTCGCTGGGCCTCCCCGCCGGAGAGCGTGTTGAGGGGTTGCCCAAGGTGAAGGTAACCGAGGCCGAGATCCTCGAGTGGTCGCAGGGCAGAAAGGATCCTGGTCTTGAGCCGGGCCTCCGTGGTGGCCGCACGCCTGGCAGTCTCCGCCGCTCCCCGCCCAAAGAAGGATAGCGCTTCAGTCACGGTGAGGGAAAGGACCTCCGCGATGGTCTTGCCTTCGAAGCGAATCCCCAGTGCGGATTGGTTGTAGCGCGAACCACTGCATTCGGGGCAGGTGAGATAAAGGTCGGAGAGGAACTGCATTTCGACCTTCTCGAAGCCGTTGCCCCCGCAGCGTTCACAACGGCCTGCACCGGAGTTGAAGGAGAAGTATCCCGGCTTTGCCGCGGCGAGCTGGCCATCCGGGCTCCTGGCGAAGAGCTGCCGCACGAGATCGAAGGCACCCAGGTAGACGACAGGAGTGGAGCGCGGCGTGCGGGAAAGCGGACTCTGGTCCACAATTTTCACAGCGGCGAGCTGCTCGGTTCCGGTAAGGGAGCGCAGGGGTGCCGGTTCGTCCTTGCTCTCAATGCGCAGGGCCGCCGCCAGATTCTGATAGAGGACATCGTGGACCAGGGTCGACTTACCCGAGCCGGAGACCCCTGTCACGCAGGCGAAGACTCCGAGCGGGATGTCGGCATTAAGCTTGAGGAGATTGTGACGGGACGCACCCCGGATCCTGAGGTAACCGGAGGGGGCGCGACGGTCGGAAGGAACGGGGATTGACTTCTGGCCCAGCAGGTAGGGAAGGGTGGAACTCTGCGGGCAGGTCTCAAGAGCCCCGGAATGGAAGGCTTGGCGTCTTGTAAGAGCGGCCACGATTTCACCTCCGTGTTCACCCGCACCCGGACCGAGATCAAGCAGATGATCGGCCGCCCGCATGACGGTTTCCTCATGTTCGACCACCAGGAGGGTATTGCCTTTGTCGCGCAGGCTCTGCATGACGGAGACGAGCGCCCCGATGTCGCGGGCGTGCAGGCCGACAGTCGGTTCGTCGAGGACAAAGAGCGTGTTGGTGAGCGACGCGCCGAGGCAGCTGGTGAGATTGACCCGCTCAATCTCGCCGCCGGAGAGCGTGCGGGTGGCACGGTCAAGGGTAAGGTAACCGAGTCCCACTTCACAGAGGTAGCGCAGGCGGTTGGTGATCTCGGAGAGGACGAGCTTGGTCGTCCGGTCGGTGCTGGAACTTCGATCGTGAATCCTGTGGGGCAGCTCGAGGATCCATTCGTGAAGATCGGCGACTGGATGTCGCCAGAGATCGGGAAGGGTGCAGCCATCGATCTGGAAGCAGAGGGCCTCGGGTTGCAGGCGTGCGCCGCGGCAGGTGCCACAGGTCGTGTAAGAGCGGTAGCGACTCAGAAAGACGCGGACATGCATCTTGTAGGCGCGGCCCTCCATCCACTCGAAGAATCCCTTCACACCATACCATTCGTCGCTCTCCCATGCGTCCTCCGGATTGTCGCGCTCTCCGTAGAGAACCCAGTTCTGTTCCTCCTCCCTCAGGTCGGAGAAGGGGCAGTCGAGGTCGAGGCCACGCCGCGCGCCGTGCAACTCAAGGTCACGCTGGCACTCTTCCCCGCGCTGGCTCTGGAAAGGCTTCACGCAGCCTTCGTGGATGGAACGGTGGCGATCGGGAATGGCCTTGGCGAGGTCAATGCCGATGACGCGTCCGAAGCCGCGACAATCAGGGCAGGCCCCCACCGGGTTGTTGAAAGTGAAGAGGGAAGGGGTGGGCGGACGGGCGGTGAACCCGGTGACGGGGTTGGCCCAGTTGGTGGAGAAGGGACGGGGGTGGCTGCCTTCTTCCGAGTCGGCAATGCTGCAGGCACCCTTGCCCAGATCGAGGGAGCGCTCAAGTGCCTCCAGGAGGCGTTGCCGGTTGGCCTTGCTGATCCTGATGCGATCCTGGATGACCTGCACCTGGGGAGGCAGGAGGGCAAATCCCGCCTCCTCAGGAGAGTCTGTCCGGATCACCCGGCCGTTGAGGTGGATGCGGAGGTATCCCTGCTGCTGAAGAAAGACGAAGAACTCTTCCAGCTCGGTCTCGGGGGGTACGGGAACAGGGAAGAGGACCAGGGCCTGCTGGTCGGAAAGATTCTCGAAACACCACGCCGAGATCGAGTCGCTGGTGTCGGGCCGGATGAGATCGCCATTGGAGGGGTCGATGGCATGGGCACAGCGCGCATAGAGCAGCTTGAGGTAGTCATTGATCTCGGTGATGGTGCCTACCGTCGAGCGGGTGGTCCGCACGTTGTTCTTCTGCTCGATCGCGATGGCGGGCGGGATGCCTTCGATGCGATCGACAGCGGGTTTGTCCATGCGGTCGAAGAACTGGCGCACGTAGGGGGAAAAAGTCTCCACGTAGCGTCGCTGGCCTTCCGCGTAGAGGGTCTGGAAGGCGAGGGAGGATTTGCCGGAGCCGGAAGGGCCGGTCACCACCGTGAGCTTGCCGAGGGGGATATCGAGGTCGAGCCCCTTGAGATTGTTCTGTCGTGCGCCCCGGACGACGATCACCTCCTTCTGTTTCCCCTTCCGGAGTCCGGTCTGGCGGCGATGTGCAGGAGCGGCGGTGCGTTTCTTGGCAGGGGGCACGGGCTGAGCTTAGAGAGCTTGGAGAGCTCTTGGCCAGTCCATTGGCCTTGCGGCAATCCAGATAGCCCCCGGCGGGGAACGCGACACAGGGGGATCGATCACCTCCTTCTGGCGGCGCTCAGCGAGCAGACCGGCAGCCTCACTGATCGTCGTCGTCCGGGTCCTGCTCCAGTCCTTCAGGAACTTCGGGGAATTCGCGGCCAAGAATGGCGAGAAAGTAGGCCTTCTCGGCGGCCGCAGTGACCTCGCGGGTGAGATAAGCCGCTCCCTCACGGTCTCCCTGTGCCTGGCGCCGCCTGACCTCTTTGCCGACCTGGGCACGGTAGCGCTCCTGGGCGCTTTCAAAATCAGCTTCGTATTCGGCCCAGATCTTATTCTGCTTGGCGAGAGCCTTCTCGTGTTCCTTTTCGAGGTCGCCTCTGACCCATCTAGGCAAGTCAAGGGCAGCGGGAAGCTCACCTTTCTCCTTCATCCCGTCGGTGATGCCATCAATAAATCTCTCCGCCTCCCGGCTGAAGCGGCGGGCGCTGCTCGTCTCGCTTTCCATGTCGTCGATAAAATCCTTGAGGTTCTTGTCGTGGCGTCGCTTCCAGCGTTCATGGGAAGCCTCTTCCTGGTCGCGAAAAAGCTGGCGGAACTTGACCAGCCAGTCCTCGGCCCTGGTCGGCCGATTCTTTTCCCCGGTCCCCGGCATGTTCCGACGGGAGGGGGCCGACCACTCGATGAGGAAGTAGTTCGCCTGGCTGGCGTCGCTGAAGGCGTTGTTATATCCGAAACGGCCATCCACTCCGTGCCAGACCTGGAGGGAGGGCTGGGGACGCTCGGCCGTGTCGGGCTGACCGGGTGCCCAGGCAATGAAATTGAAACTTTCGCCCGTCACGAAGGTCCAGATGGGGGTGGCTACGCCCTTCTGGTTGCCTCCGATCCAGCAGCCGGCCCCTTCTCCCAGCAACTTCTGCATGGATTCGATGATCCAGGTCGCTTCCTCGTTATTGGAGGGAACCGCGAGGTGTCCCCCGGCGGCCTGGGCCATATTGTGGGCATCCCCCCAGGAGACTGATTCGGGAACCACCAGAAAGCGCGAACCTTTGATGTTCTGCGTTCCGGCGGGAAAGACGGGCTGCTTGGCCTTGAGGGAGGCGGCGACCCGCTCAAGTTGCCGGGCAATTGATCCTTCATTGTCTCCCTGGCCCCACTGCAGCAGGAAGGGGAGATTGCGCGAAGCGGCAAGGTCGTCCAGGGAGTGGTCGGGAAGGAGCGCGGCGTAGTCCTGGCCACCGTCGGTGGAGCTGCTTTCGTCGGGCTGGCCCGCAGCCCAGAGATCCTTTCCGGGAGCCTCTCCGTTGACCCAGTACCACTTTCCCTCCATGCCGGAGTCCGAGAGACCAATCCACGCAGGGGTGCCTATTTTCAGCTCGGAAACGGCCCAGGAGAGATCGCCCTTGGCCGGCAGTGCCGCCAGCTGCGCTCCGTGGTCCTCTGCGAAGTGCGAGGCCGCTTGCCACGGGAGAGCCTCGGTCACGAGAAGAAAATGCGAGTCCCCCCGCTTGACGGTTCTCTTGGGAAGCTCGGACAAATCACCCGTCTTCAACCTGGCCTTGAGCCGGGCAAGGGCCTGGCTCGTGCTTTCGACCGGCTCAGGCTTGGGAGGCTCCGGATCCGCGGGCCTGGGAGCAGGGTTTTCCTCCTTTTCCTGCGGGTTTTCCGTGACGATGGAGGGCTTGGGCTCGGGGGGGGGTTGCTCAAGGAGCTCGGTAATCTCATTGCGCTCCTTTCCCTTGTCGGAGCCAAGCAGGATGAACCCAATCACTCCGAGAACACCCAGGACAACGAGGATGCCGACTACCGGGATCGATTGTGACCTCGCCGGGGGGGGGCCGAGGGCCGGGGTAGCCGGGCGTACGCCAATCGGGGAGACTCCCGGAGTGGAAGTGGAGGCCGGGGTCGGCTTGGGGCGGCGCAGGACCGGCTTCTTGATATTTTCGCCAAGCTGATCCAGTTCTTTGGCCAGTTTCTCGGCGTCCGCATAGCGCATTTCCCGGGAGGGATGCGTGGCTCGGCGGATGATCGCGTCGAACTCCGGGCGGCACTGGACTACCGCCGATGGTGGTTGCCAGGTCTCGGTGGGAACTTGGGCCGTGAGCAGTTCGTAGAGGAGAACGCCCACCGCAAAGATATCCGCCCGCTGGTCAACCTCGCCGGGATCGTTGACCACTTCCGGCGCGCTGTAGCCAGGGGTTCCCCACACGATTTCATCCGGGTTATGTCCTTCGCCCACCGGGCGGGCCAATCCGAAGTCCCCGATCTTCGGGACGGCTCCCGGGCCAAGGAGGATATTGCCGGGCTTGATGTCACGGTGCAGGATGCCGTGCTGGTGAGCATGAGCCAGTCCGTGCGAAACGCCGGCCACCAGCCGGGCCGCTTCCTCCTGATCGATGGTTTTGCCGTGGGCGGAATGGAACAGGGACTTTCCCTCTACCAGCTCCATGATGATGTAGAGCATCCCATCCGCATCCCCGAAGTCGTAGACCCCAATCAGGTTGGGATGGTTGAGGCGGGCCATCGATTTGGCTTCCGACTCGAAGCTGGTCCGGAATTGCGGATCCGCCCCGAACTGGCGCGGCAGAATCTTGATTGCGACCGGGCGATCGAGGGAGACCTGCCGGGCAGCGTAGACGGCTCCCATTCCCCCCTGGGCGATGAACGCAGTGATCTCGTAGGCCGGGAAGTGCGGCTGCAGCTCCTCGATACTGGGAGCATGGAATTCAAGATCGGGGGACATGGGGGACAATAACCACGTAATTGTGCCCTTCATTACGTGCATGCGCAAGCGCGGGAACCCGGCTTCGGGGGGCAGGTAAGCGGCGCAAAGGCCCGGCCCCGGATCGCCTCCGGGCGTTTTTGCGCCTCAGGGGGCTTGCCTGGGGGAATCCAGGCTGCGGAGGATGCCGGAGCCAAGGTGCTCGAGGAAGGTCCGCCCGCTTTCGCCGCAGGCGTCGATCTCGTTCTGGATGGCTCTCATTTCATTGCTTTTCCCCCCGTCCTCGGAGGCATCCTGTTTGCTCTGCAGGCTCTTGACGTAGTCCATGCGAATCCAGTTGGCCTGGGCCTGCAGGTCGTCCTTGTGTTTCTGCTGGGCCTGGAGGTGCCTACGGACGACATCCTGCCCGCGAGGCGGAAGCGGAAGTTTGCTGATTTCATTCGTCCGGATCGCGATGGAACCATCGGGACCGACCTTCGCCTTGATCCCCTTGACGGCAGGCTCATAGGTGCGTTTGTCGTTGTCGCGGAGGCCGCGGTGCCAGAAGTTGAGATCCCACTTCAGGCTCGTGCCATTCTCCATGAGCTTTTCGGTGAACCTGGCTTCGAGGATCTGGATCTTCTTCTGGGCCGCTGTGCGCAGGTTGGCCCAGTCGCCCGCCCCGGATTTGATGGCCACCGGCCTGGTGTTGCCACGATCCTCGCTCCATTCGATGACAAAGGCCGAGGCCACTTCCTCGTCGCGGGGATTACTATCGTCCCATCCTCCATTCTCCCCGGCCACCAGCCTCACGGCACTATCGATTTCCTTCGTCCCGTCGGGAGAGCCGGGAGCCCAGGAGGCGAAGGCCCAGGGCTCACCGGTGATCCACGTCCAGGAACGACCGTTGTGCCGCCCCCCGATCCACGCCCCGGATTTTTCGTTAAGGTTGGAGCTGATCAGGCGACGAAGGTAGTCCCCCTCGGAGGGTTCACTGGGAACGGCGAGGTGCCCGTGGGTGCCCTTGGCCACGGCATTGGCATCCTCCCAGGTCGCCGGTTTCTCAATCAGGAGATAGCGGCGGTTCTCAAAGGAGAGGACCCCTGGAGGGTAGATGGGATCAGGAGTTTCCAGGGTGGCCTTGAGGCGGGTGAACTGGGCCTTCAGGTTTCCGGGGTTGGTGCCGTCATTGCGCCATTGGATGAAGAAGGGGAACTTCCTGCCACCGGGCTGGGAGCGGATGGATCCCAGATCGCTCAGAGTGGCGGAGTTGCCGGTGGTGATGGAGGGTTTACGCAGGTTCCAGGGCGAGCCGTCAACCCAGCCCCAGGCCGTCCGCCCGGTGGCGCCTCCCCCGAGCCAGATCGTAGTGTTACCGGGAATCTTGGAGGCGAGCCAATTCTGTTCGCCCTCGTTGAGGCAGGTGGCAAGGTGCCCTCCGTATTCTTCCGCGTAGGCGGCTGCCCGCGGCCAACTGAGCTTGTTTTCCACGAAGAAGAAGCGGCTGGTGCCGCGCACGAGGGTGCCGGGGGGGTACTCGGTGCGCTCCCCGGTGGTGAGCGCAGGCTTCAGGCGCTCGAGTGCTTCCATGGGGGTTTCCGGCTCCGGTTCCGGGATTACGGGGGGAGCCGTCGGCCTGGATGCTTCGAGGGCGGCGCGCCTTTCGCGGGCCTTCTTCTCATTGAGCAACCGTCGAATCTCCTGCTGCTTGGCCTGGTCCTCGCGCTGCTGCTGGACTAACTTGTCCTCCTCGAGTTTTTTCTTCTGCTGCTGGTAGACGGTGTACATCCCGTAGATGGCGACCAGCAGGAGGACGATGATGACAAGGTTGCGCAGGAGGGACCAGTTGGTTCCGATCTTGATCTGGACTTCGGGAGCGCCGGGAGCATTCGGGAGCGCCACTGCGGGGGTCTCCATGGTTGCCGGAGTGGGGGCCGGTCCGGTGAGAGGAACGGGAACGGTGGCGGGGGCGGGAGTTGGCCCGGAGGGCGGAGCGGCCACCTTGGCAGGGGGGGTGGCCATGATACCGGGGACCTGCTTGTCGAGGGTGTCGCGCAGCTGCTTCAGGTCCTTGGCCATGGCTTCGCCGTCCGCAAAGCGCAGCATGGGCGAGGGGTGAGTGGCCCGGCGCACGATCTTGTCGAAGCGTGGGTCGACATCCTCGATTTGCGAGGCGGGCACGTAGTTCTTCTCGGGGAGCTTGCCGGTGAGGAGTTCGTAGAGAATGACGCCGGTGGAGAAAACATCGGACCGGGTATCGACCGCGCCCGGGCTCTTGGTCACCTCCGGGGCGGTGTAGTCAGGTGTTCCGAAGATGATGCCTTCTCCCTCGGTTTCCTCCGCGAAGCGGGCCAGACCGAAGTCTCCGATTTTAGGGCGTTTTTTCCCATCCAGAAGGATATTGGCGGGTTTAATGTCACGGTGGAGAATGCCTGCTTCGTGGGCGTGGGCGAGACCTTCGCAGATTCCGGTCACCAGACGGGCGACCTCTCTTTGTTCAATGGCCTTGCCGTGGGCGGAGTGGTGGAGTGACTTGCCGTCTACGAACTCCATCACGATGTAGAGCATGTGGTCGACTTCACCGAAGTTGTAGACGCTGATGAGGTTCGGGTGGTTCAGCTTGGCCATCGCCTTGGCCTCATCCTCGAACCGTTTGCGAAACTCCATGTCTTCACCAAACTCGCGGGGGAGAATCTTGATCGCCACATTGCGTTCCAGGGACTTTTGGTGCGCCTTGTAGACTGCCCCCATTCCCCCCTTTGCGATGAAGGCCAGGACATCGTAGGAGGGAAGGAGTTCGTGAAGCTCCTCGGGGTTGGGAGCCTCGAACTGTGGGGGGAAGGACATCGTGCGTGGAAATGTGAAAAAGCGCTGGGCAGAACGCTTTTCGTAAAGAAGATGTGCCTGAATTCTTGAAAAGAAAAGCCATCAGTGCCCCCTTTCCGAGGTATGGATGAAGCCGCGATCTGGAGGGAAATGGGGGACGAGGGTTTGCGCCGGCTGGTCGCGGCCTTCTATCGCCGGATCCCCGGGGACGACTTGCTGGGGCCGATGTATCCGGCCCAGGATCTAGTGGGGGCGGAGGAACGTCTCTATCTCTTTTTGTGCTTCCGGCTGGGCGGGGACTCCCGCTACCCGGACCAGCGGGGTCACCCCCGCCTCCGCGTGCGTCACGGGCCCTTCCGGATCGGGATGGCGGAGCGGGACCGCTGGCTTCAGATCATGGGGGAGGCCATGAGAGAATGTGAGGTGGCACCGGAGGTGCGCGTCGAACTGGAGGCCTTCTTTGCCCAGGTGGCGGACTTCATGCGCAATCAGGAACCGTCCCAGGGCGGTCCTCCGCCCTTCGGGCAACCTGCTGAATGATGACGGGAGGGCTCCCGCGAGCAGAAGAGGGGGACGCTTCAGGAAGGGGAGTATTCTGCGCGGATCCTTGTCCCCGCCCATCAAATTCTGGTTGCGGGGGATCCGGGGACCCTTTGCCTCCCCCGAAGAATCGGGAGGTTGATTAGATTCCGCGCACCCCCGCTGGCCAAGGCGTCATCGCCTGCGTAGGCTCTGCTCAACGCGATTCATGACCATCGAGGTTCAAGTCATCGACACGGTTCTCGCTCTCTGTGCCGGGATGTTCTTCCTCTGGGCGGTGCCCAGTTATGCCCTGCGCCACGAGGGGCCGGGAAAGATCCCGCCCCTCCCCCGGGGACGCGTTCCCATTCGAGGATTTGGTCTCGTCGACCTGCTGGGGATTTCCCTGTTCTTTGGCTTCTATGCGGGGACCTGGTGGCTCTCAAGCAGGGGGGAGGAAACCGGGGAGCTCGGCGAAATGGAGGGCCTTTCGGTTGGGTTGCTTTTCGGCTTGTTCCTGCAGGGGCTGCAGATCCTGCTGGTGGTGGCCCTCCTCTTTCGCCGGGTGAATCTGGTGGAGGCCTTCGGGCTGCGCTGGCAACGGACGTGGTGGCAGGTTGTCTTTGCTCCCGGGGTCGTCCTCGTGATGTGGGCCTTCATGGTTTTTCTGGATGGGACGGGTTACAACGAGTGGATCAGTAGCTTTGTCGAGGGCGACGGGGAGCAGGAGACCGTCAAACTCCTGGGGAAAAGCTGGGACCCGCTTGTCCTCGGGCTGGTGGCCGTGGTGGCCTGCGTGGGAGCCCCGCTTGCCGAGGAAGTGGTCTTTCGCGGTTATATTTATGCGGCAGTGAAGCGCTTCACCAACATCCCGTTTGCGGTGATCTTCTCGGGGCTTCTCTTCGGGGCGGTTCACGGAAACCTCCTCGCTCTGCTGCCCCTGACCATCCTGGGAATCGCTCTGGCCCTGGCCTACGAGTACACCGGTTCCCTCTGGGCTCCCATTGCCATCCACTTCTGCTTCAATGCCGCCACTGTCGTGATCCAGTTCATCTTCAAGTTCAACCCGGAGCTGCTCGAGGAGCTCGAAAAGAATGCCGGACTTGTCCTCCTTTGGTGAAGAGGCCGTGGTGGCCCGTCTCACCACTCTCCTGGAGGCTGGGCCCGGGATCCTTATCGGGCCCGGGGACGACTGTGCGGTGGTGGAAGGGGGAGGCCGGGGAGAGGTCGAACTCCTGAAAACCGACTGCCTGGTAGGCGGGGTGCATTTCCTGGAGGAGGCAGCTCCGGGAAAGGTGGGCTGGAAGGCGATTGCGCGCACCCTCAGTGACTTCGCGGCCATGGGGGGGTGGCCGCGCCATCTCCTTGTGACGTTGGCGCTACCCGGCAGTTGCGAAATGCGCTGGGTTGAGCAGCTCTACCGGGGGATGAACAAGTGTGCCCGCGCCTTTGACTGCTCCATCGTGGGAGGGGAGACCTCCTCGGTCCCGGCCGGCGCCCCCTCCATGATCTCAGTGGCCGGTACGGGAACGGCAAAAAGGTCACAGATGGTGCTCCGGAGTGGGGGCCGTCCTGGTGATGTGCTGTTCGTGACAGGACGACTGGGAGGGTCACTGCGGGGCCGTCATCTGACATTTACGCCGCGTCTGGTAGAAGCGAATTGGCTGGTCCGGAATTGTCCCCTGCATGCCATGATGGACCTCTCCGACGGACTGGCGCGCGATCTTCCCCGCCTGGCTTCCGCCAGCGGTTGCGGATTTCTATTAGAGAAAGACTCGGTTCCCAGGTCACGTGGGATCACGGTGGAAGAAGCGCTGTGTGACGGGGAGGATTATGAACTCCTGCTGGCGGTACCGGCCCGTAGTGCAAAACGACTTGAGAGCGCATGGCGGAAACAGTTTCCCAGGCTTCCCCTGAGTCTCATCGGTTCTCTAACAGCTGAAGGAGAGTCCGATCTGTCCGGTGGTTGGGATCACTTTGCAGGGTGAAGAGGCCCGGGGCAGATGGCTGAAAACGAAAGGAAGCCGGTCTGATGGATCAAATTATTTAAGATAACCTTATTAAATTCTTTGCAGCCGTGTCGGTTGGCGGTAAATCATGGGATAGCAACCCCTGCTCCTGTTCCATCGTCATGAAGAGTCTGCTTCTTGCCCCAGCATTGGTGTCCCTTGTTCAACCGGATATTGTCGTCGAGTCTGTTGAGACTGAAGTGCCCATCCCGCTTGTCGCGGTCGCGGTCGATCCGCCCCTGGTGGAACTTGCTCCGGATCCCGGGGTTGTCCCCATCGCGGTGGTTCAGGACGAAGATGCACGGGTGCAGACCCTGCGCCAGGATCTGGAAGGGATTGCCGCCAACCTGATGGCGGCCCAGCGTGCGGTGGAGACCATGGCGGAGCAACGCGACCAGGCGCGGGGGGAGGTAGGTGCTCTTGCCATGGCAAATCAGGAGATGCTGAAAGAGATGAAGGTGTTTCGGGAGGAGATGGAGAAGGCGCGCCGGGAAGCGGCCGACTGGAAGGCGCAGGCCGCCGCGTTTGAGGCACAGGCCAATGACGGGGCAAGGCTCCCCGCGGAGATCCGCGACTTTCGTGCCGAGATGGCAAAAGTGAGGCAGGAGTTCCGCACCATGAAGGACGATATCGCCCTTGTGCGTCAGGAGCTCCAGGACCCCATTGAGCGCGCCAACCTGAAGGAGCAGCTTGCGGAGTCGAAGGCGAGGGAGGAGCGGCTGGGGGCTGAAATGGAGATGGCTCTCATTGCCCGCGAGAAGACAATCATGGAAGCAGTCCGCACCCGGAAGGACGAGGAGGCCCGGGTCACGGAATTGACCGCCGAGGCCCAAGGGGCAGTGGAGGTGCGTGATGAACTGCGCAGCTCCAGGGCCGCTCAGATGAAGGCTCTCGTAGATGTGGAGATTCTCAAGAAACAGCTCGGGAGGTCCAAAGAGATGCAGGACAAGGCCGTGGCGGAGCTCCAGGAGGCCCGGGAAAGTCTCCAGGCCATTCAGGCAGAGAAGGTTGCGACGGCGGAAGCCAGGATGCTGGCCCGCCTGGAGCGCGACCGGGCTCAGGCCGAGGCCGAGGAACTCAGCGGGCAGATCGCAGGCGTGCGTGCCGAGGCGGAGGCCTCGAGGCAGACCGTGGCACAGCTTGCGATGGAACTAGAGGAGACCGAGGTGGCTCGTCAGGAGACCGAGGTGGCTCGTCAGGAGACCGAGGTGGCTCGTCAGGAGACCGGCAAAAAGCTGGAAATCGTCTCCGGCGAACTCGACAAGACCAGGGGGGAAGTGGTCTTCCTGAACAAGGCCAAGGGAGGCCTGGAAGAGCTCCTCTTCCGGAAGACCGCGGAGATCCGCAAGCTCAAGGGCGATTTGCGCAAACTTCACGCGTCCCGCGATAAACCTGATCCGCCTGCAGCCCGGAAGGGCGGAGCCCCTTCCCGGGAGTCAGGGGAGCCCCCTCCGGCCACCGCGCTGGCAGACTGATTGCGTGGGGGAAGGATTGCCTCGCAAAAGGGCAGGACTTCGGTGCCGCCCTTTTCTTCTGGATCGTATCCCGGATGAAAAGCCGCCTCTACACGTAGGGCAGGGCTTCTCCCGCTGCCGTTATCTGGCCTTCGTTGTCGAGGAGTTCCTGGATGGGATCCCAGCGGCCTGCAGTCAGGGCGTGCCGGGCGGAGCCGGGCATCGTGATCGCAAAGCGGGTTTCGCCACAGGTAACCTCCATGGCCTCAAGGTCGATGGTGACCTCTGTTGCGGGAGCATTCCCGATGACTGCACCCAGAGCGTCGATGTCCTCGCGCGAAGCGGAGAGGCAGGGCATGCCCAGGGTGGTGGAGTTCCCGAAGAAAATCTCGGCGAACGATTCTGCGATGATGGCGCGGAAGCCGGAACGATAGATGGCCTGGGGAGCGTGTTCGCGGGACGATCCACAGCCGAAGTTGGGGCCACTCAGCATGATGGACGCTCCCTTGAAGCGCGGATCGTCCAGGGGGTGGCCGGTAGCGTTCCCCTCGGGGTCATAGCGCACGTCGTGGAAGTGCTTGTCAGCGAGATCGTCGAAGGTGACGCACTTCAGATAGCGGGCCGGGATGATGCGGTCGGTATCGATATCGGCACCGGGCAGGTGTACCGCGGTGCCGGTGATGGAGGTGATCTTGTCGAGAGCCACGTGATCGTAGAGGTGGGAGTGAAGGTGAATGCGGTCAAGCAACAGCGGAATCGGATCCGTCCACCTCGAACACTTCGCGGGCGTCGGCCACTTCGCCTTTCACCGCGGCGGCGCAGACCATGACCGGGGACATGAGGAGGGTGCGGCCGATGGGAGAGCCCTGTCGGCCCTTGAAGTTCCGGTTGGAGGAAGAAGCGCAGACCTGGTCGCCCACCAGCTTGTCGGGATTCATGGCCAGGCACATGGAACAGCCGGCGGCCCGCCACTCGAAGCCGGCTTCCTCAAAGATCCTGTCGAGGCCTTCCTGCTCGCACTGCACGGCGGTGATCTGGGAGCCGGGCACCGCGATGGCTTTCACGCCCGGCGCCACCCTGTGACCTTTCAGGAAGCGGGCGGCTTCGCGGAAATCGCGCAGGCGTCCGTTGGTGCAGGAGCCGATGAAGGCCACGTCGATCTTCACGCCCTTGATGGGAGTGCCGCCCGGGAGCTGCATGTAGTCCAGGGCCTCCCGATAGCTTGCGCGCAGGGCTTCACTTCCAGCCTCTGCCGGGTCGGGAATGGTCTCGCTGATACTGATCCCCTGGTCCGGAGAGATACCCCAGGTCACGGTGGGTTCGATGTCGGCGGCATCGATTTCGATGAGGTCATCGTAGTCCGCATCGGGATCGGAGGCGAAGGACTGCCAGCGTTCGATCGCGGCGTCCCATTCGTCCTCTCCCGGGGCGTAAGGGCGCCCCTTGAGAAAGGCGAAGGTTTTTTCATCGGGATTGACGTAGCCGCAGCGGGCTCCGCCCTCGATGGACATGTTGCAGACCGTCATGCGCTCCTCCATGGAGAAGTTGTCGAAGGTTGATCCACCATATTCGTAGGCGTAGCCGATTCCGCCGTTGGCCCCGAGGCGGCGGATGATGTCGAGGGCCACATCCTTCGCGTAGACGCCGGGTTTCAAGGGGCCGTCGACCTTGATGAGGCGGACCTTGAGGCTCTCCATGGCAATGGTCTGGGTGGCCAGCACGTCGCGGACCTGGGTGGTGCCGATCCCGAAGGCAATGGCTCCGAAAGCCCCGTGGGTGGCAGTGTGGGAATCCCCGCAGGCAATGGTTGTGCCCGGCTGGGTGATGCCCTGCTCGGGGCCCACCACGTGCACGATGCCCTGCTTGCCGGATCCGAGATCGAAGTAGGTCACGCCAAAGTCGTCCGCATTTCTGCGCAAGGCGTCCATCATCTCGGCTGCCAGCGGGTCTGCCGGCGCGTCCTGGTCAACGGTGGGGACGATGTGATCCACCGTGGCAAAGGTGCGGTGGGGATACTTCACCTGCAGTCCGAGATCACGGATCATCCCGAAGGCCTGGGGGCTGGTCACCTCGTGGATGAGATGTGTCCCGATGAAGAGCTGGGTGCGGCCGTCGCTCAGGGTGCCCACCGTGTGAGCGTCCCAGACTTTCTGATAGAGGGTCTTTCCCATGTGGTCCCCGTTCGCGCGGGGACGGGGAACGTGCTCTGAAATGTGGCTCCGGGCAAGTCACAAGTAGAATCAGAATCGGGCCGGGCTTACTGCTGCGAGCAGGGAGGGAGCATTCTTCTATCTCTGGATGGCAACCCTGCTGGTTGTTCCGATGCCGATGTTGCTTGGGGCCAGTGTGCCGTCGACTCGCAGGCGTGGCCCTTTCGAGCGGGTCATGCTTGTTTGGGGAGGTCTTTGCTATCTCCCCCTCGTTGTAATTGTCGTATTCGTCGCAGCGGGTGAGGAAGCGGATGGGGATACTGACTTCGGGCAGTGGGCGGCAGAAAACAAGGGGTTGTTTCACTTCATCCTGGGGTGCTGTTGTCTGGGCTTCTCCGCGGGACTCTTCCTCATTCGCTTCCGGGCCTGGCGGGTGAAGCTGCCGGAGGACTCCAACTACTTGGACCATGATCAGCCACGCGATCCGCCGGACGACTGGAGCTGAACGGGCCCGGTTCCCGGTGAAGGGGAGGGTTGCCCTGGTCCAGGATGTTGGAGAGGCAGGATTCTCCGGGTGGTAGCTTCGGAGTCTTTTGGCGTGAATAGGGCGCCCACGGGCGTATCATGTCACTGTCATGTTTGAGGTGCGCGACAGACCGCAGATGGTCGAAAAGGCTCTTCTCGTGCGCATTTGTTTCGACAAGCGCGAGGAGGAGGAATCGCGCAGCCTGCTGGGCG
>Ga0310120_10001419_pt1 | contig 17879 bp, 18 predicted proteins | sample CB27_AW_983_MG_FD_203506 | JGI IMG/M metagenome (GOLD analysis project Ga0310120, IMG submission 203506) | Marine microbial communities from Western Arctic Ocean, Canada - CB27_AW_983 | ecosystem: Environmental > Aquatic > Marine > Oceanic | place: Canada: Western Arctic Ocean | collected...
GATCTCTAGAGTTGAAATTTTTATATAAATTAATAAAAGCACTAAATCCATAAAGAAACAAAAGACCATTGCCAATTAAAAAAATGGGCTTATTAAAATATATTAAATTTTCGTTGAAAAGATCAATTAATAAAAAGGAACTAATAAAAGCACACATAAGATTAAATAAATATCCCCATCTAGCATTTTTTTTACCAAGAGTTACGACTAAATGATTTTTCCCAGTCTTAGCATCACTTACAGCATCTGGAAATTGATTTATATATAAAATGTTTGTAGTTAAAAAACCAAACGGGATGCCAATGTAAAGAGAATTAAAAAATTCCTTAGAAAATAATTCGATGGTTGAGCTTGAAATGGCAAAATATGCGCCTAAAGTTAGAAGAGGTCCAAAAGCAAGAAAAACCGCAATTTCGCCGAGGCCTCGCCTTGAAACCAATCTAACTGGTCGAGCTGTGTAAAAATAACCAAGTAATCCACCAATAACTCCTATAATTAATGCATTCATTGCATTAGAAAATTCGCCAGTAACAAAATAGCTATTAATTAGAAGAGCTAACATGGCTAAAAAAGCAACAAAAAGCATTTTTCTTGCAAGCGAAAGAGTTCCTGAGAGAGAAATTAGCCCTAACTCTATAGCCCTGCTTCCGCCTGAAAGTTGAGCACCTTCCAAAACAGTTGAATTTAATCCTGCATTAAAATACTCTGTATTTGCCTCATCTGTGCCATCTTTAACATCAAAAAAATCATTAAATACATTAGCGGAGACGTGTAAAAAAGCGATTCCAAGGGAGCATAATACTAATGAAAGAACACTAAAAAGGCCACTGCCGGATCCAGCAAGGAAAGCAGCAATTGCAAATATGGGGAAAAGAGATGCGCTGGTAAACCCTCCCCGGGTTATTGCAAATGCCCATTTGATGAAAATAGTGGAAAATTTGATTGGCACCACGACTTCTTCATCTATTGGGACAGTAATTCCACAATATCCAGTTTGTGGATTATTTTTGCCATTAGCAAAAGTTGGTGTAATTTTTACGGCAGCATTGAATTTGTTGCCGTCTTTATTTATAAAGTATGTTTTTGTTGAATATTCGCCATTTTTTATAGACTTAGACAGCCAAGTCCCAACATTTTGAATTACTATTTCACCAGGAGAAAACAAAGAAACTCTTTTTTTGCCTATAAGCTCTTCTTTATTGTAGCCAAATAATTTTTCTCCATCAGGGTTAACTGTTTCGATAATCCCTTCGATATCACAAGTTATAATACTTTTCATAAAAGTTTATTTCAAATGTACCATTTATGACTATAAATTTGAAATAAAATTATTCAAATTTCCCCCCAGGGAGATTCTTCGTATAAACCGACTAGAAAGGGCTAGAGATTATGACAAAGGCCAAACAGAAAATTAATATTATTTTTCAGCAACGTAAATAGAAGCGGCCCCAAACATTTGAGTTTTTATATAGATGGTTTTAAATCCACATTCTTTTAAAATAGAAACAAAGACATGTCCGCAAGGAAACTTTTCAGTAGATTTTTGTAAGTAATTATAAGCCAATTTGTTTTTTGAAAAGATAGATCCTATAAAAGGAACAAAAGCTCTACTAAACATAAAATACAAAAATTTAATTATTGAATTTTGAGGGACAGAAGATTCAAGAATTATTAATTTGCCATTTTTTTTCAAAATCCGATTACTTTCCTTCAGTCCCTTTATTAGGTTTTGAAAATTTCTTACACCAAACCCAATAGTTGCTAAATCAAAATGACCACTTGGATAATTAAGGTTTTCAGCATCTCCCGAAACAAGCGTTATTTTATTGGACAAGTTTTTTTTAAGAATTTTTTTTCTTCCTATATCCAGCATTTTTTCTGAAATATCTAAGCCAATTATAGTTGATCCTTCTATTTTAGAAAGCTCTAAAGCTATATCAGCAGTTCCGGTTGCAATATCTAAAATTTTTTTTGGGCTGTTAGCTTTCGCCATTTTATATCATTTCCAAAAGTGAGCAGCTTGTTGATAAAGTCATACTCAATGGATATAGAATTGAACATGTCTTGAACCTGTGTTTTTTTAGATGTTTCAAGCTGTTGATGGGGCTTCATTAGGAGGCTTATATGAAAAACAAAGATAATTAATTAGGACAGTTGAAACCTTGACTGCTCTTAATATAGCAAATGCTTTTTATTTGAGTTCTTCCACCCCGCTTGATGCTTATAATTAACAAAATGAACCTTCAAGTCTGCTTGATAGGAGTAATTAACAAAGAAAATTTTTTTTTCAGAATGATATTCTTGATTCACAAAATGCCAGAGCCCTGCATTTCCCTCTACTTCATAGGGCCGGCTTACTTTAAAAACGTTTAAATCTGCCTGATATTCATAATTAACAACAAAAACTTTTAAATCTGCTTGATAAGATCTGTTGGTAGAATATATTTTTTGTGATTGAAGAGAAAAGCTTGTTAGGATTGTAATTATTAAGAAGAGTAAATTTTTCATGCAAAGAATTGTTCAAAAACAATGCCAAGCAGAATATCAAAAAATCATATTTTCCAGCCGTCCCTATATTTCCTAGTCACGAATTGGTTGGCCTCTTCAAGGTTTGTTATTCTTATATTTTCTCCGTCCCAAAGAAGTTTTTTCCTAGCAAAAAAGTCTAAATTGCCTTTGGAATTTTCTTTTCTTAACATAAAGCTCCTAATAGCTAAATTACCCATCAAAACTGTTTCTGTCATTGGACCGGCATAATCAAAAGAAGAGGTTAGACCTAAATGCTCTTTACTGTTAAATCCAGCCTTACAGGCATCTACCCACTTACGCTGGTGGCCGTATTCAGGCTCAGGCATTTTTTCCGTTTCTGGACCAAATTCAGTTTCCCCATTATATAAATATAGCTTAGGAGTTAGCGGAGAACTGTCATTAATGTTTGTTGAAATAATCCCTTTTTCTCCAATCATTAAAACGCCATTATAGCTTCCAGGGCCACCAATATCATCATTTGCAGGAATGATATCAGGATGAGGAGGCCTAATGCCCCCATCAGTCCAAGTTAATTGCATTGGAGTATTATTTTTTTCAGTTGATCCAAAGTTTAAAGTAATTAAAGAAGAAGGAGGGCAGCCCTCAGGGTGATAATCAGCATTCCACATTTTAGTATAAACACTTCCTACGCTACATTCAGCATCTTTGGGATATTTTAATCCTAGAGTTCTAAAAGGAATATCAATTAAATGACAACCCACATCTCCTAATGCTCCAGTTCCATACTCCCACCAGCCTCTCCAATTAAAGGGGTGTAAATTTGGAGTATATTCTTTTTTTCTTGAGGGGCCTAGCCATAAATCCCAGTTTAAAGCATCAGGCTTAAGAGTTGCATTAGGCGATGGCATTTTAATCCCCTGTGGCCAAACAGGTCTATTGGTCCAAACTTTAACTTCAGAAATTTTGCCAACCTTTCCAGAATCAATCCATCCTTGAACCATTTTTAACAAAGGGTTTGAGCCTCCTTGGTTTCCCATTTGAGTAACAACCTTTTGTTTTCTTGCTAAGGTTGTTAAAAGTCTAGCCTCTCGAATGTTATGAGTAATAGGCTTTTGAACATAGACATGCTTGTTTCTTTCCATTGCATAAACCGCGGCAGGACCATGAACATGATCAGGAGTCGAAATGGTTACTGCATCAATATCTTTTTCATTGTCTAACATTTTTCTAAAATCAGCATATAATTTTGCTTTTGGAAATCTTTTCACTGAGTTAGAAGCACTTCCTGAAAAATCCACATCACATAGAGCCACAATTCTTTCTCTACTATTAACAGAAGAATTATAAATGTCGCTTGCGCCTTTCCCTCCAGCCCCAATAGCCGCTAAATTTAATTGATCACTAGGGGAGGTATAACCAGAACCTCCCAAAACATTTCTGGGAACAATAAAAACCCCTGCACCAAAAATGGAGGACTTTTTGATAAAAGTTCTTCTAGATTTTTTTGAATTCATAAGCTCTCCTGTTTTTATTATTTTAAGTTTTACGCTTAAAAATAACCTAATATCATGAACTATCAAAAACTCAAAGACGTATTATTCAAGACAAATCTTTTTCTATTACAATTCTTGAAGGAGAGTCTTCTCCTTTAATAATTGAAAGAATTCCCGTAGCAATCGCTTTAATTGTTTCGGAAACAGTAAAAAGGTCAAGCGTTGTAGATTCATCAGATACTTTATGGTAATCAAGATCTTTATCCATTGGGCTGGTTGAAAATGTATGAGCAGGGACACCCAGCCTAGCCAATGAGGCATTGTCAGATCTAAAAAACAAACGATAGTCTACATAAGGATCGGCATAAACGGAGTAATTAGAATTCAGAAGATTTTTTTGAATAATTTGTCCAAAATTTGAACGATCAAACCCAGTAATCCAAGCCGTCTTCGGGCCAAAAGGAGACTCTTTGCCAATCATTTCTATATTAATTCCAGCTATAACTTGTTTTGGGGGGATTTGTTTTCCAAAATAATCAGAACCAATTAGCCCCATTTCTTCTGCAGTGAAAGTAACAAACAAAATACTTCGTTCGTTGATATCCAGGGCTTTATAATGTTCGGCCAACCCAAGAACAGCAGTTACTCCTGAAGCATTATCGTTAGCCCCATTAAAAATTAGATCTTCATCATTTCCTGTTTTAACGCCTAGATGATCATAATGCGCCGAAATAATAACATATTCATTTGCCTTGCTTTTTCCTTTTAAGACTCCAATAATGTTATAAAGAGACATCTCTCTAGCTGTAAAATTTTGGCGAAAAGAACTTAGAGTGTCAAATTTAGTTAGACCAATACGTTCAAATTCAGATTCGATATATTTTGCAGCCAGTTCAATTCCTTTTGATCCGGCTCTTCGTCCTTCCATAAAATCATCCGAAAGAGTAAGAAGATGTTTTTCTACTAATTTTTCAGAAATTATTTGAGAAAGAATCTTGTTTGAAAAACAAACAAGAAGAATTAAAAAAATTTTTTTAATCATACGCGTTATTTAAAAAGTAAGAGTAAGAATGTATTTAAATTACTCATTTGAATTTTATTTTTTTTCATAAATAATTTTTATATCTGGTAATTCAGTAAAATAATAATGAACCCAAATATATATATGCTGAAACAAAGCCGCTAATAAAGCAGCTTTTGATTTTAATAAAACTCCTGGTATCCAAATAAGAAAGAAGGCAAATTTATACATACCATTAGAAGTATACTTAAATATACCTTTTTGACAGAATGGATCGTTTCTAAATTTCTCAGGTTTAAAATGATCTAATCCAAACGCTTTATCAATGCCAAAATATTTAAATACAGAATATTGAGCATATACTCCAGGAAGAAGTAGCGCTAATGATAAAATATAAGGCAGAGTAGGCCCTATGTTTATTGTCATTGAGTTGGATATAGCCAACATTATAATTAACGTGGGCCTTGACAGGATAAGTATAGTAAAGCCTCTTTTATATATTTTAAAAGCATTTTCTTTAAATATATTGGTTAAGCCTTTGTAAAACAATTCATATCTCCAACACAAAAGAACATAAATTTGGTGGATGATAGAAAATAAAATTGCTAGAACAAACCAATTTTCTGTGCATATATTCCATAAACTTCCATTAAACACATTGCTATCTTGATTAGTGTAAAGGTTTAAAGCGTATAATAATCCCATTAATATTAATAAATGCCAGTGCTGGTGTTTAAGCATTTTCATTTTTTAAAATATAAAGAGGATTCTTTTTTGTTAATCTTATCGATTTTAATTGCAGAACCAACACGATTTATATAGACGTGCGCATCAAACAACATAATACTACCAGAAGATACGGTTATTTTTGAACGATCATAAGATCTAGATGTTAAAACAACAACAGTAGAGTCTTTGTAACGAATGGTCATTTCATCTGTATCAATTAGCAAAGATCCTTTTTCTCCTTCCCATAAGCCGCTTATTTCTGAAATAGCAGTTATTTTTCTAAAATCTTCAGAACAAGAAATAAACGTAATCAAACAAAATAATAAAAAGATTGCTCTCATATGTTATTTTGAGCCAGACTTAAGTGCTTTAAAAATTCCAGCGCAAGCATCATAATCTTCTAGTCTTTCGTGTTTATAAAGCAATTCATAAAGCTCATTAATAGTCGCTCCTTTGTCTAGTTTTAATTTAGCTTTTTGATAATATTTTTCCGTTACATCCATGAGTTACCGTTAATAAACGCTAATAGTTAAACAAATAATATACCAAAAAATTAGCGACATGTCAAATAGTCAATAAAATAAACATAGTAGAGTTAGGGAGCGCTAAGGGTTGCTTTAGAATTAGAATTTTATAAATCCAATGTTTTAAATGACTTTTAACACAGCACAAAGCATTAAAACCCATAACTTTAAGTCAACTATAATTTTAATGAAATGAAAAAAAGTATTTTAAGTATTTGGATAATAGCATGTTTGCTGACTATTAATTCATGCGATCAAAATAATCAAGGTTCTCTTGATAAAAAAGATTATGAAAAAGCAGCCGAACATTTAAGTAAAAATTTAAATAAACACCTACAGAAGATTGTTAATTATCAAAAGTGGGAGAATGAAGATTTTCTTTTTTATAAAGTAAAAGAGAAAACAAAGTCTAAAAGTTTTAAAATTAACCTACAAACTAATCAAGTGTCATTAGTGGCAGACCAAAACACGAAAAATACATACTCTTCTTCAAGAAATAGAAATGAATTTATTTCTCCAAATGGTCAGTTAGCAGCTTATATAGACAATTATAATTTATGGATTAGAAACATTAAAACTAAGATAAAAACTCAATTAACTTTTGATGGAAAAAAGGACTATGGTTATTCAACTAATAATGCAGGGTGGACAAAATCAGATGGGCCTGTATTAAAATGGAGTCCGAAGTCTGACAAAATTGCCACTTTCAAACAAGATGCAAGAGGAGTTGGAGAAATGTACTTAACAACAACCAATGTAGGGCATCCAGAACTTCAAGCCTGGAAGTATGCTCTCCCAGGAGATGTTAAGATATTTGAAATAGAAAGGATAATTATAGATTTAAAGGCAAATAATAAAATTATCAAGCTGAAGATGAAAAATGATTTTCAGCGATCTACTACAACAGATCATATTGCGGGGAGAGGAGGGGAATTGTTAGATGCTCAATGGAGTAAAGACGGAACAAAGCTGGCGTTTGTTTCTTCTTCAAGAGACCATAAAGAAGCGCACTTGCAAATTGCTGATGCAAAAACTGGAAATATTACTTCCATTTTTAAAGAGAACGCAGAAACATATTACGAATCGGGCGTTAGGAGCGAAAATTGGAAAGTTTTATTTGAGACAAATGAATTTATATGGTATTCTGAAAAAGACAACTGGGGGCATTTATATCTTTATGATTTAAAAACCAAAAAATTAAAAAATCAAATTACAAACGGAGATTGGTTAGTTAGAGGCCTTATGCACATTGATCCTTTATCAAGGGAGTTGTTTTTTACAGCTGGAGGAAAAGAAAAAGGAAATCCATATCACGTTTACTTGTATAAAGTTAATTTTAATGGCAGTAGCCTAACTTGCTTAACTCCAGAGTTTGGAACCCATGCAATTAACGCCTCCCCTAACTGGAATTATTTTACAACCACCTACTCAACAACAACAAACCCTCCTGTGACTGTTCTAAAAAACAGAAATGGAGAAAAAATAGTTGAATTAGCTTCAGGCGATATTTCAGAGTTAGAAAAAAATGGTTGGCAAAAACCCATAGAGTTTTCGGTAAAGGCGAGAGACAATAAAACAGATTTATTTGGAATAATGTATGTCCCAAGCTATTATAATGAAAGCGACAAATACCCAGTTTTAAATTATATTTATCCAGGGCCCCAATCGGGAAGCGTGGGAAACTATTCCTTCAGGGTTGCTAGGAGAGATTATCAAGCTCTAGCCGAACTTGGCTTTGTGGTGGTTAGCGTTGACGCTATGGGAACACCTGGAAGATCCAAATCTTTTCATGATGCATATTATGGCAATATGGGGGATAATGGCTTACCAGATAATATTACTGCTATTGAGCAGCTATCTAAAACATATAAAGCCATGGATATTTCTAAAGTAGGAATTTGGGGACATTCAGGCGGGGGATTCGCATCAACTGCAGCGTTATTACGCTATCCAGACTTTTATGATGTTGCTGTTTCTAGTTCCGGGAACCATGATAACAGAAATTATGAAGCTGATTGGGGAGAAAAATGGCATGGGCTATTAACCCCATTGGAGATAGATTCTCAAGACGGGAAATCAGAGTATGATGCTAGTAAGTCTAATTATGATATTCAAGCAAATCAATTACTAGTAGAAAATTTGAAAGGCAAACTATTGATTGCTCACGGAATGTTAGATGATAACGTTCCGCCTTCAAATACTATGGTAGTAGTAGACGCGCTTATTAAAGCCAATAAAGACTTCGATCTAATATTATTTCCAAACAAAAGGCATGGCTATGGAGACATGAGCAACTATATGACTAGAAGAAAATGGGATTATTTTGTAAAGCATTTAAAAGGATTAGATCCCCCGAAAAGCTTTACATTTGAGAAAGAATAAACATGAAAACAAAAAAAGAAATTGTTAAGGATTGGATAACTAGATACACCGGAGTTGAAATAGAATTATTAGGAAGTTTCATTTTATTGACAAATTTTCAAAAATATGTAGAAGAATTTGCAGCGTATAATAAAACTAAAGTTGATGGAGTTGAAAAAAACATGCCCTCATCTACTCACAAAAACATTACAATAATAAATTTTGGAATGGGAAGTCCTAATGCAGCTACAGTAATGGATTTATTGGTTGCAATAAAACCTAAAGCAGTTTTGTTTTTAGGAAAATGCGGAGGATTAAAAAAGAGAATTAACTTAGGGGATTTCGTTTTACCTATTGGAGCAATAAGAGGAGAAGGAACATCTAATGATTATTTCCCGATTGAAGTTCCGGCAATGCCATCCTTTTCCCTCCAAAGAGCTATTTCGTCTGCTTTAAAGTATCAAAAAGTAGACTATTGGACAGGAACAGTTTTTACGACAAACAGAAGAGTGTGGGAGTTTGACATGAAATTTAAAAATTATTTAAAAAAAGTTAGAGCTTACTCAATTGACATGGAAACAGCCACATTGTTTACTGTTGGATTTCATAACAGGATACCTATAGGGGCTTTGTTGTTAGTAACAGATCAGCCTATGGTCCCAGAGGGGGTAAAAACAGAAGAAAAAGACGGCATTAATTCTGCATTATTTGATAAAAAGCATCTATTGATTGGGATAGAATCATTGAAACAGATAATAAACAATGAAGACACGGTTAGGCATTTAAAATTTTAATAATAAAAACCAATGGATTTAAATTGAGGAATTATAACTAGAGCAATACCTAAACCGAGTATTATCAAATTATTTCCAAAGGCGAACTAATTCTTTATAAGTTTCTAATGATCCTTTTTTTGCTGACTCAATTTTAATTTTTCCGTGATAAAAATCAATAAATTCTTGATTAGTTAACCATATTGTTTGTACCATCCCTAAATAATTTTCACTTTTATGATTTTTGTATTGATCATATTGAGTTTTTGCAACTTCTTTATTATTATGAGGACAAGTAAGAACCCTAAATCCTTTTTCAATAAAATAATCGTGTGTATTGGTAGCTCTCCTATAGTGCCAGTCAGCTATTATAACATCTTTGTTTATCAAATCAATTGAACCATAAGTGTCATTTTCACTAGCCTCCCACATTCCTAATCCAGTTTCTTTTCCATCAATCATTCTATCTCCCCAAATCATAAGTTCAACATTTCTCTTTTTTAAAAAAGAATGAATTAAATTTACCTCATTAGCATATAGCTCAAATTTACTTTTGCCAGAACATCTGATACAATTCTCATTTCCAATAAAAAATACTTCATCCATTCCAGCGTGAAGCGTCTTAGCTTCAAAAACATCTACTAATTCATCTAATATTGGCAATATAACACCATGAACTTTTGGGTGTAATGGACAATAGCTTTTGGTATATAAACCATCTTTATTTGGCCATTTGTATATTTCAGGCAATTTAACTTCAGGATTCTCATCAAATTCTGGAAAATTTTCAAGTAATGGATGCATTTTTGTTTGCACAGCTATTCCTTTATTATCTCTAATAAGAGTAGATTGGTGGCCTAGCATGCTAACTTTAGGAATAATTTCTATTCCCAAAGATTTACAATGTTTAACTATCTTTTTTATATCAGATTCTGAAAGAGCATCAGGACCAGTGAGCTCAGGAAATGATTTAAATTCATAGTTCCATCCAATATTAAATATGATTGTATTAATACCGTCTGGAGCTAATACATTAGTAGTAAATGTTAAAAAATGATTAACATTTTCAGAAAGAGGAGCTTTTAATGAAATTCCTCGAATATCATTATTAGTAGAGCAAGAAAAACTTAAAAAAAGGAATATAAGAATCAATATTTTTTTCATATAATAAAAATAAATAATTTTATTTTTTTTAACTATTGGATTAGCATTAATTTATCTATACAGTTAAAGTATTTAATATTATACTGCTAAAGAATGCCCATAAGTCAAAGAATCACTCAAGTATGTCTATTCATATTTGCTTTTATAGCAATATTTGGAGGAATTTTACAAATGTATTTAGGAGAACCTGAAACCACACCAAGATGAGATAATATACATCGTTTCATGGCTGGCATTTATCTAACCATTGGGATTATATGTTGTTGGGCGGCTTTGACAATAAAAAAGCAAAATACTTTAGTTTTCTTAATTGCTATTGGAGGTTTCATGGCGGCTACCGGAAGGATTATTTCAATTAGTTCAGTTGGACTACCTGAGCCAAATTCTCTATGGATAGGATATCTATTACCCGAGTTAATTGTTCCTTTAATATTGATTTTTACACAACTAAAAACAAATTCCAAAATAAAGAAACAGCAATTTCTATAAAACAGAAATCGTTAATCAAATTTTAAATTTCTCTCGCTAATAGTTGGACTCATAGTTGCAGCATTAGGAATGTTTAACTCGTTTGGTGTAGGAGGAATAAAAGAAGTTTTTCGACCTTCAATGTGTAATTCTCCACTTTTTTCATCTAAAGTTAAAATTGTATATAGTGGGTCTTTATAAGGACATGTTTTTGAAACTGACGGAAAAGCTTGTTCAACCTGAGGCGTAAATCGATTATATTTAAATTTATCACCTACCCATTTATAGGACATGCTGTTTATTTGAATATATGGAATCCCATTTATTGTTTTTACATAATCTGTATGATGATGTCCACTTAGGCATGCAATTACTTTTGATTGTCCAGGCTTTATTGTTGAGTTTTCTAGGATATTTCTAATTTCATCTCCATTAGTTATACCACCTGGTGCTTCAAGACTTTGATGACTAAATAATATACAAGGTTTAGAATTGTTTTTAAGGTCATTAATTAACCATGTTTTTTGTTCTGAGCCAACATAACGCACATATCCATTCCAAGGCTTAGGATTTTCATCATTACCATCTAGTACAATAAAATGAAAATTTTTGTAATCGAAAGAATAATACCTATTTTCCATTCCCCACCAATCCATCGTTTCTTTTTTTGTGTATCCAAAATCTCTCATGTCATGATTTCCTAAAACGTGATAATTAGCGCCATAGAACGAGTTCCATAGATCAATAAAAGGCTGGTTTTGTTTTCTTGGCAAAGAAAAATCTCCAAGCTGAATAATGAAATTAGGCTTTCTTTTTTTCATAGCATTCATAAAAAAACTTAACCTGGAGAACCCATCATGAATTATGTCTTGATGAACATCTGCAACTATACCAATCTCTAATTTATTATTTCGAGTTATGTTGAAAGATGATAATGGCAATGGAAGAGAAACAATAAGACTGCCCCTTAAAGATTTTATCAAAAAGCCTCTCCTTTTCATTTTAAATAAATTAAGTTTTAAACTAATATAATAAAGAAGTTGCTGAATTAAAAGAAGAAGATATGCCTATGGTTTAGTTCTAATACCCCATTTTTGATAAGATGATAATGCATCATTACAATTCTCCAAAGATAAAGCACGAATTAAGTGTACAGGGCTTCCACCGCCACCTTCACTAAAATTTTCAGACACAGTCAAACACAAGTTTAAATTTTCTTTAGGTTGAATTTTCCCATCACTCTGTAAAATAAACTTTTGTTTATTATTTTTATCACAAGTGTTTAAATTCAAGGCAGATGATTCTTCAATTTTTTCTGCTTCCATACAAACCTTGAAATGACGAATATAAAATTCTTCATTAGTAATCTTAGATATATCAAAACCCTGATCAACTGAAACTTCACCTTGATATGAATAACAAGAATGTGCTTGCAATGAGTTGTTTATATCAGCATTGGTTTTATAACCCTTCATATCAATACAATACCCTCTTGAATCATTAAGTGTATTTAATAAATACACCTCTACAGTTTGTTGATTTAATATTGGTTCATCGTTTTCATTAGATTGATTATTGCAAGAAATAAACAGTAATAGTAGAATTAGTTTTTTCATAATTTAATTAATTCTCTTTTTGACGATGTCCAATCTACTAACTTACCATCAACAAATTGATACCATTCGTCGTATACTGCATTTAATCCTGTGAATCTAGCGCAAACCCATTCTCCTTTTGTATTAGTTATTTCAGGGTCATCAGAAGCACTAGGTTTAACTGAGAATGCAAAATTAGTTATCCATACTTCTTCCTCACCACTTGCTAGTGATTCTTGGTAATTATTTTCTGAATGGGCAATAAATTCTTCTGCATTATTTGTAATGTTTCCGTCTGCATGTCTAAATATTCCGTTATCAGAAATGTGAACTTTCATTGTTTCATAATCTCTATTTAACCAAGCATTATTAAATTTATTAAATAAATCAATAGTTGCTTCACTCCCCATCATAACGGTTTGATCAGTTCCTGTGATAAAGCCATTAGTTATATTTTTTGATGGCTGATTAGTATTCTCACAAGAAACAAGTGGAATAAATAGTAATAGTAGAATTAGTTTTTTCATAATTATAAATTTAATTAATTTCTGAACCATTTTAAGATTTTCTTCAGAAGATTTATCTTAAATTCCAGTAACAATAGAAAGTGCCAAATAAGTGCCAAGATTGTGTAACTTTATAAAACGTTCAATTTAAAGGATAAAACAAAAAACCCCTCTAATAAAGAAGGGTTTTAAGGGTGGTCCCACCTGGGCTCGAACCAGGGACCAACTGATTATGAGTCAGCTACTCTAACCAACTGAGCTATAGGACCTCGCATTTATATACGAAAGGCAAACTTAAGAATTATTAAATCTATCTTAAAGCATAATAAGGATTAATTATTAGATTATTTAACCCATAAAATAAGATGTTTTAAAATGAGAATCTCATTAGAAAACATGTAAATAAATGTTAAAGTATTAGTAAAGTGATAATTTTTTTGTATTTTCATTATCTAACTAAATAATATATTATGGATAAGATTATTAATCAAATTTTAGATTTACCTAATCTGGTAAATCAAAAGCTTCCTAAAAATAACTTCAACGCAATAATGGAAGGTTCTGAAGGCTCTATAGCTAGCTGGGCTGGAACTATCTTCAGAGTTGGTGCGTTAGTTGTTCTTGTAGGAATGCTAGTTTCAGTAGTAACTGGAGGAATGGATGCCCTTGGCGCGGCAGAAGGCTTAGGTAAAGCATCCGCAGGCTTATGCACATTGGTTTTAATTTATGCTGCATTTCCAATCGCTCAAGTTGTAAGATCTGCTGGAGATTCATTAGCCGCCTCAAAAAGCGGAATTGTTGATTTCTTTTTTAAAGATGTCATCGTTGCACACATTAAAGCTCTTGGTCATATTACGGCTTTAGCTGCTTTATTTGGAGCTATTTGCGCAACTATTGGATGGGCGCTAGGTTCTGGCGGCATGTCAATTAGCGCAGGTTTAACAGATGGCTTTGCATATTCATATGCTTTGCCTGTAGATGCTATGGCTGCATTCATGTCAATGCTTGGTCTTGATTTTGTTGGAGGATTTATTGGTGACTTCTTTGCGTGGGATGTTACTGGATCTGAAGCGACAGGATATAACCTTGATGGTGCGTTAGCAGTTGGCTGGCAATATGTACAAGTAGCAATTGTTTTAGCACAACTTTACGTAGCATTAGCTTTCTATAGCTTCTTTTACGGAATTTTAAGCTCGTTATTTAATTGGATCAAAAATCCATCACTGCCTATTAAAACAAGCTAATTAATTCTTATTAAAAATTAAAAAAGCCCTGTCTTTCTTAAGACAGGGCTTTTTTTGTATCTAGTTAATTATTTGTTGAAGGCGGAGGCGGAACAGCCCTAGTATAAATCCAAAAAGCACCTATTTTTCCATCCTCAATATAGGCATCAGCCAAATCCACTCTCATTTTTTCTTCACCATCTACAGTTGTTTTAAGACTATGGCCTGAAATTACCCACTCACCAACCTGACCATCAACTTTCATAGTATAAGAAAAGAACGTACTCCATTGTGGATTTTCAGCTTCAAACCATACGCTTAATCTTTCTATATGGCTATCAACACCATTGACAAGATCGCCGAAGGCATCATAAACTTTAAAACCACCAAACTGTTGTGTTGAATCTGCATTCATTTCACGAATAACATCTAAGTCTTTGTTGTTATGAGCATCGATATATTGATCCCATAGCTCTAAATTTGAAGGATCCCCGTCATAAGCATCAGTTTTGCCGTTAGCTGTAGATAAATATCCTGCAGGAGTATTAACCTCAACCTCTACAATCTCCGCATCTGGAGATAGTGACGATGCTACTTTTTGAATAGCAGTGTTATTGCACGAAGCCAAGAAACTAAAAGTAAATAATAATAATAATTTTTTCATAATAATAACATTTTAGTGAATACTAAATATAGTAAATCTTAATCTACTAGTTATGTTTTGAGGATTTTACATATCTTCGATGATAAAGAATGCTCATTATAACATAAAAAAAATGAAGAGAAGAGATTTTGTTTTAAAAACTTCCATAATCACGACATCTATGGCGGCCCCATTTGCCTTAAATGCATGTACTACTAATTATAGTATTAAGAAAAATATTTTTGGAATCCAATTGTATTCTTTAAGAGACGAAATGACAAAAGACCCTAAAGGCACTTTAGAAAAATTAGCCTCATATGGATATAAATATATTGAAGGATATGAAGGAAAATTTGGCCTTTTTTGGGGAATGACAAACATAGAATTTAAAAAATACCTTGATGATTTAGGAATGAAAATGATTTCTAGTCATTGTGGTAATACAGATAATTTAGAAAGCTTTAATAAGAAGTCTGCAGAGGCAGGTGAAATCGGGATGGAGTATTTAATATGTCCAAGCCTTGGTGGAGGCAAAAAAATAGACGCTTTTAAAAGACATGCCGCAAGGTTTAATAAATGTGGCCAGATTGCAAAAAATAATGGAACAAAATTTGCCTATCATAATCATGCTTACTCTTTTGAAAAAATTGAAGGAGAATATCTTCAAGATGTCTTAATGAACAACACAGATAAAAGTTTAGTTGATTTTGAAATGGATATTTACTGGGTTGTGGCAGCAGGGGAGGATCCAATAGAATGGTTTAATAAACATCCCGAAAGATTTAAATATTGTCATGTTAAAGATTATTTAAGTCTTTCGGAAAATAAGTTTGAATCTTGTACACTTGGAAAAGGCTCTATTGATTTCCCTTCTATTTTAGCTCATGGAAAAACAAAAGGCCTTTCAAGGCATATAATTGAGCAAGAGGCCTATAGAAACACCAGTCAATTTGAGTCAGCTAAGGATAATTTCAATTACATGCAATCATTAAAAGTGTAGCATTATGCGATGGCAAGTAACATTGCTGGAATTTTGATTACTTTTCTTTTATAAGGAATAAATGGATTGTCTATTTCTACAAAAATGTTTAAAATGAATAAGATAAAGATATTTTCAATTTGCCTTGTTATGTGCGCTGGTCTTTTTAGTTGTAATAAAATCATTCAGCAAGAAAAAACAGGATTGTTTTCCATAACTGCAGCAGAATTAAAACATCATTTAGACTTTCTTGCAGCTGATGAGTTTAAGGGAAGAGACACGCCTTCTGCTGAGTTAAAAATTGCGTCAAAATATTTATCTAACCTTTCTAAAAAATATGGCCTATTACCTGTCATGTCTGATAATTCCTATTTTCAACCCATTCCATTGGAGACTTCGATAGTTTCTGAAAGTGAAACTTTAATTATTTTGAAAAGTAAAGCAGGAAAGAAAGAATTTAAATTCAGAATGGATTTTGGAGTGGAAGACAAAAATCTGTCTTCTGGAAATATAAAAGGAAGTATGGTTTTCCTTGGTTTGGGACATCAAACACCTGATAAGAGTTGGGACGATCTTAAAAATATAAATATAGAGGGGAAAATTGTAGTAATTCTAGACGCAAACTTACTTGAAAATCATGTGCTCAGAAGCGATGGCACAGGAATGCATTTAAGAGCCAGGGCAGAAAAACTTGTTGAAATGGGCGCCAAAGCGGTAATAAAAATTATTGATAATGAACGAGAAACTTTCTTTCAGAAATCAGGTTTTAAATTTGAAAATAGTGTAAAAAGTATAGTAATCCAGCAAAAAGAACCTGTACAAAAAGAAGGTTCTGGGAGCTTTAACAATATTCAAATACGGCATGAGATGGCTACGGCAATATTAGGGGTGAGCGGAAAAGAGTTAAATGAAATGTTTGTAAGAGTTAAAAGGGGAGAACAAATTAGTTCAAGAAATTTAAAAGGAATGACCCTTGATATAAAAATAAAAGTAAAGAAAGGAGTTGAAACAACGAGGAATATACTTGCTTTAGCTGAAGGAACGGATCCAGAGTTAAAAAATGAATACGTTGTTGTTGGCGCCCATTATGACCATATTGGCACTACGGAAGGAGGGGTCTATAATGGAGCTAATGATAATGGTTCAGGAACTGTGGGGTTGATCGAATTAGCTGAAGCAATAGCAAATAACAGGCCCGCAAGATCTGTGATAATTGTATGGTTTACAGGAGAGGAAAAAGGACTTTGGGGTTCCGAATATTTTGTTTCAAATCCACCGGTTCCATTAGAAAAAATAAGTGCTTATATAAACCTGGATGTAATTTCAGGAGATGAACTAAATAAAATTACGGTAACAGGCAGTGAAGTTCTTAGCTCAGAACTTGATAACCTGATAAATGAAATTAGTGAGGATCAATTAAAGGGAAGCCTTGACTATATGAAAGACACCCCGGGGTTATCAAATTTTTTCTTTACACGAAGCGATCATTTTTCGTTTATAATGCGTGGTATTCCTTCTGTTTGGTTTGGCGCTCATAGCGATCAGTTAGATCATATTCACCAGGTTAGTGACGTTACAGAAACCATCTATTTTGATAAAATTGAACACATAACAAAATTCTCTTATTTACTAGCATTGGAAGTAGCAAATTACAAGACAATGTTAGCGTTGGACAGGACTCCGGAAATAACAAAAAGAGGGAGCCACAACCTTCAATACAATTGGAAAGAAGCTATAGAGACAAAAGAGTAAAAATGTTATTAAAATATAATTTCTAAGCCCTCTTCTTTAGCAAACTGATCTGCGCCACTCCCAAAAACATAACACGAGAAGAGTTATTCATTACCTTAAAAGCAGCTAATATTGGATTTAATAAAATTAATTGTGGAGTTCACAACTTTTTTTAATTC
>Ga0310120_10001422_pt1 | contig 17861 bp, 16 predicted proteins | sample CB27_AW_983_MG_FD_203506 | JGI IMG/M metagenome (GOLD analysis project Ga0310120, IMG submission 203506) | Marine microbial communities from Western Arctic Ocean, Canada - CB27_AW_983 | ecosystem: Environmental > Aquatic > Marine > Oceanic | place: Canada: Western Arctic Ocean | collected...
TGACGAGATAGCGGATGAGATCGCCGACGGAGATGGCCATGACAGGAAGCTAGGGAGGCTCCGACCGGGACGCAAGAGCCCAGAGCTTCGAATCCGGAGTGCCCTGCGATGAGGGCAACTCCATTCTATAAGGAAAGAAAGGCCAGAATCTTCGATTCCTCCTCGGATCGGAACTGGTAGTCAGGCAGTCTTTCCCGCAGGCGCTTGAGGTGATTGTGGAGGGGGAAGAACTCGTCCTCATGACCATGTTGGGAGGCCATGAAACCAAGGATCTGGGCCCCCTGCAGGAAGAGGTGGCGTGCTTCACTGGACCGGCCGGAAAGCAGGCTTGCGTCAGCTGCTTCACACAACCACGCACCGCAGGAAACGAGCTGTGGAAGCTTGGCGGTGCCCGGATGATAGAAAAGCGCCACCAGTTTCTGGGCCCCGGTGTCGAGGAGAGTCTGCAGGGGAAGCCCGGTGAGAAGTTCGCAGTTTTCTTCAAGGAACTCCTCGAAGTCGGCAACGGCATCCGGCTTCTTCAATCCGGCTGCACGCAGGCAGAATTCCACCATGCGTTCAATCTCGCGAAGGATGTAGTCTTGCCGGAGCATGGGAGAGTGTCAGTCAGGTGGATCTGAAGAATCGTGAGGCGGTTCCTCCTCTTTCCGGAGAGCTTCCCGCCTGGCCAGCCATTTGTCCGAATCCATTTCTTCATCGAGAACCCCGTCTTCTTCCGTCCGGGATCCTGGCTCCGAACCCGATTCCTCCTCGATGGGGGCCTGGCTCCCCGGTTCCTCCGCTTGCCCCGGCAGGTCTGAGGACCGGGTCTCACCGCTCTCTCGCGTTGAGGCAACCTGCACCTCCCTCTCTTCCGCAGGCAGGATGGATTTCCCCGGATCAGAAGGCGCGGGAGCGGTTCGGACGCGGTGGTGGCGGCGACCGCTGAGGATAATGAGAGCGATGGCGGTGGCCCAGATCACCGCAACAATGAGAGTGCCGATGTTGAAGGGACCGTGTTCGTTCCAGGAAACGATGGCATAGCCGAGGCTTCCCGCGAAGAGAGCGTAATAGAGGAAGCCCCAGACAGTCTTGCGGATAACCATTCCTTCCTTGCCCACGAGGCCGGCCACCGCGGAGGCGGCCACCACGTTGTGGACGCAGATCATGTTGCCTGCGGCCCCGCCCACCGCCTGCAAGGCGACGATCCAGGCCGGATTGACCCCGATTTCCTGGCCCGTGTTGAACTGGAAGAGGGAGAGCATCATGTTGCTCACCGTGTTGGAACCGGCCACGAAGGCCCCGAGGCCGCCAATGAAGGGAGAAAGGATGGGCCATGCGCCTCCCGCCAGGGCGGCCACTCCGGTGGCGAGGACTTCCGGCATCTTGGCGTAGCCGGCTCCTCCACCGTCGGAGTTGATGAAGACCTCTACCATGGGAACGGTGAAGACAAGAGCGACGGAAGCCGCCACCGTGGTCCTGAAGGATGAGCGCCAGGCATTCTGGTAGTCCTTCCACTTCATGCGGTGCAGGAAGAAGGTGACAATTGAAACCACGATGAAGACCGCGCCGGGAAGATAAAGGAACCGGAAGAACTTGGGCTTGAGGCTGTCTTCAAGGGGTGAGTGAACTGCGACAGACCATCCCTTGAGCCATGCCGCGAGGTCCGGGATGGTGCGCGTGAGAACGAGGAGGAGTCCTACCATGATATAGGGGGCCCAGGCGTGGAAGATGCCGATCTGTCGTTTGTTGTCATCTTCGTCATCGGCCGGGATCTGCAACGAGCCCATCCAGTCCGGATTCCACTGGTCGCGGGTTGCGAAATCCCAGGCCTTCTCCGGGGTTGGAACAAGGAAGCCGGACCGGGCCGTGGTTATCACGATGAAGAGACCGACCAGACCTCCGACGAGAGAAGGGAATTCCGGGCCGAGGAGCCAGGCTACGAGCCAGTAGGGCACGATCATGGCCAGAGCGGCGAAGAGGGCGAACTTCCAGATCCGCAGGCCTTCGAGGAAACTTCTGTTAGCCCCGTAAAAGCGGGTGAGGAGTCCGCAGAGAAGAAGGGGAACGAGCAGGCCGGTGAAGGCGTGCAGGGTGGCGACTTTCAGGCCGATATCCGCGAGAAATTCTTCTCCGTTCGCAAATCCGATCCCCGTCCCCCAGCCCTCCACACCGAGGTCGGTGGAAAGCTTGTGATTTGCCCCTTCCGCCGGCGAGGGGTCCACCGAGAGGCCATTGCCTACCCCTTCCTTGATGGGCGTGCCTACCGCACCGAAAGAGACCGCGGTGCTCTGGATGATCATGCCGGCCAGCACGGCCGCCATGGCGGGAAACCCCAGTCCCACGAGAAGGGGAACCGCGACGGTGGCGGGTGCACCGAAGCCCGCGGAACCTTCAATGAAGGATCCGAATAACCAGGCGATGACAATGACCTGCACGCGGCGGTCGGGCGAAATGTCGGTGAAGCTCTGCCGAATGACCCGGAGACCACCGCTTTCCCGCAGGGTGTTGAGGAGCAGGATGGCTCCGAAAACAATGTAGAGGAGGCTGAGGGCGACCACCAGGCCGTTGATGGAGGACGCGGCCACCCTGGCCACTGGGATCTGCCAGATGAGGAGAGCGAGTCCGGCTGCCAACCCGTAACAGATCGGCATGGCCCGGCTGGCCGGCCAGCGGAGCCCGACCAGCAGGACAGCCACGGTCAGGATGGGCAGGAAGGAGAGGAAGGCAAGGAAGCTGGGATGCATGTCGGTGGAGGAGCCGAAGCGGTGTCTTGTAAGCGTGTCGTCTGACTTTGAGAAAAAAGCCGATCATGAGCAAGCAGGTCCTGTGCTGTTTGCATTTGTGCGCTTGAAAAGCAGACCAATCGAGGGCTGTTATGGGGTGATGACAATGAAGAGCGCAGTGTTGGCGGTGGTATTGGTTCTGTTCGGGAGGGCGATGGCCCAGGAGGCCCCCGTGGTTGGCCCGGCCAGTGGATCACTTGTCATCGTGGGCGGTGGCGGGAAGGAAATGGAGAGCATCCTCGACAAGTTCGTGGAACTGGCGGGAGGGAAGGGGGCGCGTATCGTGGTGGTGACCACCGCGGCGTCCAGTAATCCGAAACACAATTATGACCGTTCCTGGATCGCCACTTTCGCGCGGGAGAAACTGGGAGTAGCGGAGGTGACGGTGCTGCACACGCATGATCCCAAGGTCGCGAAAACGGAGGAATTCGTGAAACCGATCAAACGGGCCACAGGAGTATGGTTCGGTGGGGGACGGCAGTGGCGTCTGACCAGGGCCTACGGAGGAACCCGTTCGGAGCAGGAGTTTCACCGGGTGCTCAAGCGTGGCGGAGTGATCGGAGGTTCCTCAGCCGGAGCCACCATCCAAGGGTCCTTTCTGGCGAGGGGGGATACCAGTGGAAACACCATCATGGTGGGTGATGTGCAGCGTGGGTTCGGATTCATGCGCAATACCGCCATTGACCAGCATCTCATCGCCCGTGGTCGGGAGAGGGATCTGATTGAGGTGCTGGAGGATCCTGAAGGGAAGATGCGCAAGGAGTTCGACCGGGCGGCCATGCTCGGGATCGGCATCGATGAGGATGTTGCCATTGTGGTGCAGGGGGATCGCTTCGAGGTGATCGGGAAGGAGAAAGGAGCCGTGCTGGTCTACGATCCCAGGAAGTGGAGGAAAGACACGCTGGTTGAAGCAAAGTGGGAGACGGTCCGGACCGGGGATTCGTTCGACCTCAGGAATCGGAAGGTCCTTGTGAAGGGTAGTGGGGCGCGGTAACAAAAGGAGTGAATTTACCGGATTGCCTTCTCATGCTCACAGCCTTGTATCATCCGGACACATCAGGAACCGATTGCCGTGGGGGTGGAGAATCCGGCTTGAACGGTAAGGCTTCAAAGGGCGATGGCGAGAGGCCAGCGACGTGTGATGATTGAGTGGTTCCGGAATAATGAGGCCCTTCTTTGGTTTCTCGGCGTTTTTTCGGCAGTCTCGGTGGTAGCGGCCATTTTCCTGACTCCCTGGGCCATTTCCTTCCTGAGCGCGGATTACTTCATGCCCGGGCGGGACCGGACCCGGACTTTTGGCTCCCGGCATCCCATGATCCGCTGGACGGGATTGATACTGAAGAATGTCGGGGGAGGGGCTCTCGTGATCTCGGGCATCGCTCTTCTTGCTCTGCCCGGACAGGGGCTTCTGACCATCCTTATCGGGCTCGCCCTGATGAACTTTCCGGGAAAGCGGGCGCTGGAGCTCTGGCTGATTCGCCTGCCCATGGTTCTGCGGGCGGTGAACTGGATTCGCAAGAGAGGAGGCAGGGAACCGTTGCAGGTTCCGCCGGCGTAGTGTTTGGAGAGGGTGTTGTGAGCGCTTTCCGCACCATCAAGGTCAGTGACCCGCGTTTTGAGAGCGGGGGGCTTCGGCATGTCACCGTGAAGAGCGAGGCCCTGAAGCAGCGGGTGGACCTCTCCCTTTTTCTCCCTGAAGCTCAGGGGCTTCAGGAGAGCCTGCCACTCGTCATTCTGCTGCACGGAGTCTATAGTTCCCACTGGGGATGGGCCTTTAACGGGGGCGCACACCTGACCGCTGCGCGGTTGATTGAATCAGGTGAAATTCCACCCCTTGTTCTCGCCATGCCGAGCGATGGATTATGGGGAGACGGATCGGCCTACGTGCCGCATGAGGGGAAGGATTTTGAGCGCTGGATAGTGGAGGAAGTGCCTCGTGCCACGGAGGAGGCTGGGGCCCCCGTCTCGGAATCCTCGCAGCGGTTCCTTGCAGGCCTGAGCATGGGCGGGTTCGGGGCACTTCGACTCGGCGCAAAGTTCGGAGCGAGGTTCCGGGCGATCTCGGCACACTCCTCCATTACCAAGCTTGAGCAGTTGGAGCCCTTCGTGGAGGAGTCCCTGTCGTCCTGCGAGGCATCGGAGGAGAGTCTTACTGCCCTGGGATCCATTCTCGTCCACCGGAAGGATTTGCCTCCCATGCGGTTCGATTGCGGTCTTGATGATTCGCTCCTGGATGCCAATCGGGAACTTCATGCCGTGTTAGAGAAGGAAGGAATCGAGCACATCTACGAGGAGTTTCCAGGTGGACATGAGTGGCTCTACTGGGAGGCGCACCTGGTGGACACCCTGCGGTTCTTTGCGGAGAACCTGTGCTGAGGAGGCTTCCTGCGGGAGGGAGGGATCGATGCAGGATGCCACAGCTACGGCTTGCCATGATGGCCTGATCTCCCTAGAAGCGCCCCGGCATGTCCAACCATTCATTGCTCAAGCTCCTGCGGCGCAACGGCCGGTCTTCCGATGCCGAACTGGCGGAGCGCGTTTCTTTGTCGGCAGACGAAGTCAGGGAGCAGATTGCGGCCTGGGAGGCGGACGGGACGGTGCTTGGTTTTGAGGCGATCGTTGATTCGGCGAAGACGGGGCAGGCCGCGGTTGTTGGAATCATCGAGGTGAAACTTACTCCCGAGAGGGAGGGCGGTTTTGACCGCCTTGCCGCCCGCATTTCGAAGTTCGATCAGGTTCTTAGCTGCTACCTGATGAGTGGAGGATACGATTTGCTGCTCGTGGTGGAGGGAGAGGATCTCATGGAGGTGGCGCGTTTTGTCTCCGAGAAGCTGAGCACAATGGAGGGAGTGCTCTCTACAGCCACACATTTCAGGCTGAAGACCTACAAGGAGAACGGCTTCGCCTTTGGCGGGGACGAAGATCCGGAGCGGCTGCCGGTGGCACCGTAGGAGCAATGGAGTATCCTGCAAAAATTTCGCGGCAGGTGGCCGCGGTACCGCGCTCTGGCATTCGGGACTTCTTCGACCTCGTGCAGGGTCGCGATGAGGTGATCTCTCTTGGAGTGGGGGAACCCGACTATTCTGCGCCCTGGCATATCCGCGAGGCTGCGATCTACTCGTTGGAGCGTGGCCACACTTCCTATACCTCCAACCTCGGCCTGATGTCGTTGCGACGCAGGATTGCCGACTACGTGGGAGGTTTTTTCGAGGTGCAGTATGACCCCTCCAGTGAGGTGCTTGTAACAGTGGGAGTCTCGGAAGCGCTTGATCTGGCCCTGCGGGCATTAATCAATCCCGGCGACGAGGTGGTTTATCACGAGCCCTGCTACGTAAGTTACATGCCGGGGACGGTGATGGCCCATGGCGTGCCCGTGCCGGTAGCAACCCGCAAGCGGGATGACTTCTCCCTGAAGCCCGAGGCTCTGGCGGGCGTTCTCACGCCCAATTCGCGCGTTCTGATCCTTAACTTCCCTACCAATCCCACCGGGGGGATTGCAAGTGGGGAGGATCTGGCCGGGATCGCCAGGCTCTGCGTTGAGCACGATCTGATAGTGATCAGCGATGAGATTTACAGCGAATTGCGCTACGACGACCAGGCCCATGTGTCGATTGCCTCCCTTCCGGGGATGCGCGAGCGCACCATCCTGCTCCATGGATTCTCCAAGGCCTTCGCCATGACGGGCTTTCGTCTGGGCTACGCCTGTGCGCCGGCTCCGCTTATTGATGCCATGATGAAGATTCACCAGTATTCCATGCTGTGCGCTCCTGTTACCAGCCAGGCCGCAGCATTGGAGGCGCTGGAAAACGGGGCGGCCTCGATGGAGCGCATGCGGGAGAGCTATCACGAGCGCCGCGATTTCGTGGTAAGGCGTCTCAACGAGATTGGCATGGATTGCCACTCGCCCGGGGGAGCGTTCTACGTCTTTCCGGATGTCCGGAGCTTCGGTCTCAGCAGCGGGGAGTTTGCGATGGGGCTTTTAGAGGCGGAGAACGTGGCGGCGGTGCCCGGCGACGCTTTCGGTGCGAGTGGGGAGGGTTTTCTGCGATGTTGCTACGCCACGGCCTTCGATCAGTTGAAGGAGGCACTCGAGCGGATCGAACGCTACGTCGGAACCCTGGAATCGCCATGAACCTGGCCCGGATCAGACAAGACCGGACGCTTGCCCATGTGGTGCCTCTGGTCGCCTTCATGTTGATCGGCGGAGGCCTGACCATTCTCACGGGGTCCCTGGAGAGCGTTTTCCGGGATCATGTCTACCTGCCCTGGTGGCGCCGCTATCCGGAGCAGTGGATTTACCCGCTGCAAACGCTGCTCGCGGGCGGATTGGTCATTTTCTGGTGGCGGCAATACGAGTTGAAATGGGAACCGGGGAAATTGCTTCTCGGCGCCGTGCTGGGTGCTATCGGAATCGGAATCTGGATTCTGCCCACCCAGCTTTATGAATGGTGGGGGATGACGGAAGAGGAGCCGGGTGGCTGGAAAGAGCGCCTGGGTATCCTGCCCCGGCGGGACGGGTTCGACCCCGGGGTTTTCGAGAGTCCGGCTGCCTGGTGGGCTGCCACCGTTTTTCGCTTTCTCCGGGCGGTTGTGGTGGTCTCCCTGGTGGAGGAGCTGCTCTGGCGGGGGTTTCTCATGCGTTTCATTCTGAATCCGGACGGAGACTACTGGAAGGTAGCCTTCGGCACCTTCTCATGGAGGAGTTACCTGGTCGTGACGGCCCTGGTGGTGCTTATCCACAGCCCGGCAGACTGGGCGGCCGCCTTGGTCTGGGGGACGCTCATGTATGGGTGTGCGGTCTGGACCAGGAGTCTGCTGGCCTGTGTGGTAATGCACGGGGTGGCGAATTTCCTGATGGGCTGGTATGCCCTGGCTTTTGAAAAGTACGGTCTCTGGTAGGAACGAAACCTTCCGGCCGGGACCTAAATTCAAATCGCTGTTTCCAAGTCCGGCCCGGAGTGGCATACTGTGGAGCCCGGTGGAAACGAGCGCAGGGGAGGAAGACAGATGAAGATCGGACTGGCGCAGATCAACGGCACGGTGGGCGACTTTCCTGCCAACGCCAGACGCATCGTGAATGCCTATCGCGAGGCCGTCGATCAGGGCGCCGAATTCGTGGTCACCCCGGAAATGGCGTTGGTGGGCTATCCTCCCCGCGACCTGGTCTTCAAGTCCGGTTTCGTCGACAAGTGCCTCCAGGCCCTGGATTATCTGACCAGCGAAATTGGCGAGGTGCCGCTCCTGGTCGGTTACGTGGATCACAACCGGGGTGAGAGTCCGGGCAAACCCTTTCGCAACGGGGCGGCTCTTCTCGAAAATGGAGAGGTCGTTGCAAGGGTATTCAAGACACTGCTGCCCACCTACGACATCTTTGACGAGCGGCGTTATTTTGAGCCGGCGGAGCGGTGTGAACCGGTTGAGTGGCGGGGCCGCAAGCTGGGGATCACGATCTGTGAGGATGTGTGGACGGAAGATTATCTGCACCGGCCGCTCTACAAGCGGGATCCGGTGGAAGAGTTGCAGGCTGCCGGTGCCGAGATTCTGATCAATTTGAGTGCCTCCCCGTTTCATCTGGGGAAGGCCGCAGTGCGGCGCGAGTTGCTCTCCATGCTCGCGAAGAGCACCGGCTTGCCCCTGGTTTACTGCAACTCGATCGGGGGTAATGACCAACTCGTTTTCGACGGGAACTCCGTGGTCATGAACGGGAAGGGCGCGCTTCGAGCCCAACTGGCGGCTTTTCTCGAGGAAGTCCGGGTGATCGATATCGGCCTGGAGTCCGGTGCTGAAACCGAGGCGGTTCCGGAGGCGGCCGCCCCTGAGGCTCCCGAGGAGATTTTCGGGGCTCTTGTGCTGGGGGTGCGTGACTATGTGGGAAAGTGCGGATTCCGAACTGCCTGCATGGGGTTGAGCGGGGGAATAGACTCTGCCCTCACCGCGGCAGTGGCGGTGGAGGCGCTGGGGGCGGGAAACGTCCACGGGTTGACCATGCCAAGTTCCTATTCCTCCAAGGGGAGTGTGGACGACTCGCTCGCGCTCGCCGCGAATCTCGGGATGCGCTGTGATACGGTTGCCATCAAGGAGCCTTTCGAGGCCGTGAAGGCGGCCCTGGCGCCCCTCTTCGGGGATCTGCCCGAGGATGTCACAGAGGAGAACATGCAGGCACGCATCCGGGGTCTGTATCTCATGGCTCTTTCCAACAAGCATAACCACCTCCTCCTGACCACCGGGAACAAAAGTGAGCTGGCGGTGGGCTATTGTACCATTTATGGCGACATGTGCGGAGGTCTCGCAGTCATCAGCGATCTTCCCAAGACCCGGGTCTTCGAGGTGGCCCGCTGGCTCAACCGTGATGGGGAGGTGATTCCCTGGAACACTATCGAGAAACCTCCCAGCGCAGAACTGCGACCCGACCAGAAGGACGAGGACAGCCTTCCTCCCTACGGAGTGCTGGACGAGATCCTCGAATTGTATGTGGAGAAACAGTGCTCCCCGGAGGAGATCATTGAAAGCCATGGGGTTAAGGAGGAAACGGTGCGTTGGGTGCAGCGCCAGGTGGACCTGAATGAATGGAAGCGCCATCAGGCCGCTCCGGGAATTCGGGTGACTTCGAAGGCTTTTGGGATTGGAAGACGGATCCCTATCGTCCAAAGATTCGGCAGGTGAATACGGCGCATCTCCAGGAAGAGTTGAGCTACGAGGATGCCATGAAGGTTCTCGGCTACGAACCTGGTGCAATCGTTTCACCCCATTTGCCGGCCTTCGGGAAGGTGGCGGAGAAACTCGGGGAATTGGTTCGCGCCACCAGGGACGAAAAGCTCCAGACCAGCTTCCGCGAGGAGCTGTATCGACTGAACGATGCCCTGCGGGTGGTGGAGGCGGAGAGATACCGCGAACCGCCTTTGCGGGCCAAGGGGATGGGCCTCCGACTGGTCCTCTCCCTTCTCCTGGCGGGTTGTGTGGTGGCGGCCGGGTGGTATGGCAACCAGCAGCTCATCGAGGGGCGTCAGTCGCGGGACAAGCAAAATCTCGAAGCTCTGGCAGGGAATGCCCGCCTCGCAGTGGAGAGCCGTGATTGGGCCCGGGCTGAATCGATCTACTCGAAACTGATGGAGCTTGAGTTCGATCCGGAGCGGGCACGGGAAGGCCTCCGCAGGATTTCCGAAGGCAAGGAGGAAGCTCGCCGACAGAAACTCGGGTTCCTGCTGGGATCCACCCGCGCCGCGATCGAGGAACGCAACTGGGACGAAGCGAATGCCCGACTGAAGGAGTTGCTGGGCATGGAAGCGAGTCATCCCGAGGCGGCAGCCCTGCTCAAACTGATCAGGGAGGGGCGGATGGACGACCAGATTGTGGTCTTGCTGGAGAAATCCCAGGAAGCGCTGCAGGATGAGCAGTGGACCACCCTGGCGGATCACACTGCAAGGCTGGAATCGATTGCCCCGGGACATGAACAACTTGCAGGGTTCAAGGCGGCCACCGTCGGGGGCATGCGGATCATGGAGGAACGGCGCATCCGCGCGCGCAAGCTTTACGAGAAGGCGCTGGCTTTGGACAAGGGGGAGTTCTCGGAGTCCGCTCTGGAAACCTTGCGTGAAGCCATCCGTCTCGATGACCGGAAGGAATACGAGAATCTCTACAACAAGATGTCGGCTTATACGCGCCTGCTGATGGTGCCCCGGGATTACTCTACCATCAATGAAGCGCTGGCTTTCGCCCGGCCGAACGACAAGATCCGAATCGCGGCGGGAACGTTCACGGAGTCTCTGATCCTGAACGTAAAAGTTGATCTGGAAGGGGCGGGCCATGACAAATCCATCATCCAGTGCGATGCCAGCGCCAGCGTCCTCCTGGCCACGAGAGAGGCGAGCGGAAGCAGGGTGGCTGCGGTGACGTTGAGACAGACTGGAATCGTGCATACCGGGGAACGCTATCCGGTGGCCCTCGCAGATGGATCGGAGCTTAGCCTGGAAGATTGCCATATCGATAAGGGGTCCGGTCACGGGGTGAACGTCATCAATGGGGGAACCGGGCGCCTGCGCAACGTGCAGGTTTCAGAGTGCGGCTGGGATGGGCTGGCGGTGGATGGTGAGGGGAGCACCGCTGAGGCCGGAGATTGTCGCTTTGAGTTGAATATTCACCACGGTATCGATGCGTGGGGTGGCGGACGGGTGGTGATCACAAAATCGCGGATCACCCGCAACGGTCTTTCCGGAGTGGTCCTCATGTCGAAGGGGATGCAGTCGGAATTGGTTCAGTGTACGATCGACGGAAATCGTGAAGTGGGCATAAGTATTTCCAACGGTGCGCGGGCCGTTTTGCGGGCGAACCGCGCGCAGGGTAATTTGCTGGGAGGAATCCTGGTGGTGGGAGATGGAACGACGGCAGCCATGGAGGGGAATGTGGCTGAGAAGAACAACAAATTCGGAATCGAGGTAGACCGCCGCTCCACGGCCCGGCCCTTCCGCGATAACATCGCGCGTGAAAATACCGGCGAGCAACTCAGGTTACAGGCGATCATGCCGGAAGAAGTGGTGCCGCCGCCATCTCTGCTGGATGTTTCGGCCAAGAAGGCGGTGGAGGCGGGGCCATCCAGTCCCGAATGAAATCCTGACCCTGCCTGAAGTGTTTCAATCTTAACCAGTGAGGAGAAGTTGTCCGACTTGCATGATCCAACCGATCCCGATGCCCTTTCCCGCTAAATTCCTGTCCTGTTTTCTCGGACTGATTCTGGGGCTGTCCTCCTGTTCGCCGCGGGATCCGGGCAGGCCGCCACCAAGCATTACGGTTTCGCCCTACAGCGCGCTCTCCGACGCTGAGCTGAATGGGCGCTACCAGGCCTTCCTTGTGGAATTACAGAAGCTCAACGAGGAGATGAGCAAGGCCAACAGGATCCGCGATTTCGATACGGTGCGCGACAAGGCACAGGATGGCCTGGAGAAGGCCCATGCCGCCCGCCGCATCGCCAGCCATATTGATGACCGGGAAGTGCGCAGGAATCGGCTCAAGGCTATCGAGGTCATTATCCGGGATCTCGACAGGTTGGTTGAGATCACCCGGTAGGTTCCGCCTTTTCCGGCTTTCCCTGCTTCGCCTGGATGCTGTCTGGATTTGAACCGGTCAGGAGGAACAGGGTTGCAATCCGGCAACTGATTTCACAGGTGGATGCAGGCGGGACCCATGCGGTGATGTTCAATCCGCCTCAAGGCCGGCAAACTGCAGAATCCATCCCGCCGCGAACAAGGCCGTAGGCACGGGCCAGAAGTTGTGAAAGAAAAAGATCAGTGCGAAGAGGGGGAGCGAGACCACGATCATGGGAATGCCGATGGTATGACAAAGACGGTTGAATGGATTCTGATGGCTCTTCTCGGATTGAGCGATCCACTCTTCCATTGATCGATTGCCAAGCATCGAGGCGTTCCCGGTTGAGCCTGGAGAATTCCAGGCCGAAAGAGGGTGCTACGTGCGCCAGCCTGGAATTGCCAGCCACTTTCTGGGGGATCAACTCCGGTCCCTTCGCAGGGAAGCCTTCATTGGATCAGATCGAATGATTGTGAGATCCCGAGGTAGGGATGGATTCCCGTGGCGTCTTTGAAATGGCCGTGATGGAGAAGGCGATAGACCCCGGGCGGGCTGGGGTCCTGACCCTGCCACTCGACTTCGGCCACCATGAATCCGCCTGCACGACGCCAGCGGATCCGCGTCGTGGGGTCATCGTCAGTCGCGACCGTCTGCCACCTCCCGGAGACCAGTCTCTGGACGCTCAAGTAGGTCGCCATGGTCTGAAGGTGATGTCTCGGGTGACCGGACCAGAACGAGGCTCCGACCGCACTGCCAATCCGGATCGTTGCTGTGGCGTCGGTGACCACCTCGCCGAATACGGATCCCGGTGGAAGGGCATCGGGGCCCGGTTGGCGGGCTGGACTCCTCCTGTGCAGGACGCGGGGGGTGGGACCGGGTGCGGCAGGAGTTCCGGCCACAAGGGCCGTGGCAATTTGGTGATACTCCTGTTGAAGGGCGCCGGAAGTGAAGGGGCCGAAGTGAGTCGAAGCTCCCTCGTAGTGTTGGGCAGCGTACTCTTCGCGGGTGGCGACATAGCCGGAGTAGGCGTTGGACAACCCCGCGATCACGGCCCGCTTGATGCCTTTTGGTGCGAGCACCTCAAGCACGGTCTTGCGGAGACGGCGCCCGACCATGGTGGTGATCTCGAACGGCGCGGCGATGATGGCGAACTCTCCGATCGTGATCAGCTGGAGGGGCAGGACATCCGGAGTCAACGGGTGCTTGGCAGTTCCCGTGACGAGGACGATCGGCTTTTCGAAGTGCCGGGCCTGTTCGCGGGGCATCAAGGTGAGAGCCGGCCAGTTCTCACCGTAGACGAGACCCTCCTGAAGGAAGGGCAGGCTCCGTGCGTCCTCCGCGCCAGCAAGCTTCGAGGCCCCGATGGCGGCCCGGCCGAGGACCTGTGGCTTGCCTCCATGAATCCATTGGCCCTCAACCTCGAGTCCGGCGAACTTCAGGTAGCTATGGCGATAGTCCAGCTCCGGCGTGAGCTCGGTCTTGGCTGCCTGCTGCAGCTCCAGGGCCCGGCCGAGTTGACGCTTCGCGATGATCGCCATCCTCTCGTAGTCATGGATCCCATCCGGAGTGCCCCACAAATTTGGCGAAACATCGCCCAGGCTGGCCTGAGCGAAGGCCGCGACGAACGGAATGCCCTCCTTGCTCGCGAGACGCTCGAATGCGTAACTCGCGTAGCCCTTGTTGTCACCGGAGATCAAGGTGTTCGCATTGCCAACGTTGGTGGGATGGACCGCAAACCAGTTGAGCATCCCGATCGCGCGTCCCGAAGCGTCTTCGAAGCGCAGCAAGGTCATGGTTGGGTCGACATCATGACCGTAGCGGGCGAGCTCGACCGGCGAATTCTGCAGGTAGGCCTCGCGAGAGCGATTGAGACTGGCGTCGATCAGTTCGCCTTCCGCAATCTTGATGGTACCAGGTTGAAGGGTGCGGTGGGCCTGCAGGATGGCGGCGACGATCCCGTCAACCACGACCTTGAAGTTCTCCTGGTCGAAACCGCCCGAGACAGCGTTGTACAAGAAATAGTGGGAGTAGCCGCCCGGCCCGCTGTGAGTGTGGGTTGCGGTCAAGAGGACGTTTCGATGATCGTAGAGAGCTCCGAATTGTTCCTGGAGCCTCGCGACCACCGCTTGTTTGACGGCCTGGGAAATCATTTCCAGATCCGCGCTGACGATGACGACGCGCGTCGACTGGGACGGGCTGAAAATGAGAAAGGCCCGCGCCCAGAGCCTCATGTGAATTCCATCGCCCCGCTGGGTGGGACGCGCATAGCCCATGAACGTGCAGTCGAGGGCGGGGCCCGTGACGTCGTGTTTTCCGACACCGACAAGAAATGGTGTGGTGGCCTGTTCCTCGGATTTCGGTGGCGCGATTTTGGAGGTGGGACTCCCCGGGACGCGGGCCGGTGGAACCGGAGAACTCTCCGCCGGGACCGGAGGGAAACCCGCGCACACCGCGATGCCAAGAGCCAGCGCGGAGATGATCAACGCGATCGCTGGGACCATCGTTTTCAGGGGACGAGTGCGATGCAGGGGAGGTCCTGGTGATCGAATTCCAGGCGGATCACTTGGATTCGAACGTTCTCTCATGCCACTGACGATGGGGATCAAAGCCCGCTCCGTCAATGCGGGGCCTGCTCCTTGGCAGAGGCCGGATCGGCGCGGGCTTTCAAGGCGATCGTCGGGGAGGGCAACGTCTCCGTCTTGCACACCCTGAGCCGTAAGGTGGCCGACTTCGACGAGTTCACGGCGCCGGGCCTTTCTCTGTCAGGAAGGGGCTCCTTAGCTTTTTCCTCCACTCCCCTTTTTCTGTAACTAACCGATGGTGAAGAGGTGGCTCGGGACGGAATCGAACCACCGACACAGGGATTTTCAATCCGCCTCCAGGCCGGCAATGAGTCTGGAGAAGTAGTCTGCTCCCGCTTCCAGATCCGCGATGCTGATGAACTCATCCCTGGTATGGGCCTGCTGAATGGAACCCGGTCCCAGGCAGATGGCGGGAAGGCCACCTTCGTTGAGGTGGGCGGCATCGGAGAACCAGGGAGCGCCGACGAGCTGGGATTGCGGGTGCAGGGCGGTGAGACGGGTGAGCCATTCGTTGTCGACAGGAACCTCCATCGGCGGGTTTTCGACACATCTCTCCAGAGTAAGGGGGAGGCCGCGCTCTGCAATGAAGACCTCCAGGAACTCCCGGGTGCTTCCCTTCGTGGTCAAGGAGGGAGGAAAGCGGATATCAATCTGGGCGGAGGCCTGATCGGGGATGATGTTGGCCCGGGTTCCTCCCCTGATCATTCCAACATTGATAGTGGCGTGTCCGAGAACCGGGTGGGTGAAATCAGCCAGGTCCAGTTGCAATCCACTCTCCAGGAGGTCAAGGGAGCGTACCAGTTTCATGATGGCATTGTCGCCGAGTTCCGGTTGGGAGGAGTGACCGGACAGTCCACTGGCTGTGAGAGTGGCCCAGAGGGATCCCTTTGTGACGTGGACGATGTCGAGCTGGGTCGGTTCCCCCGCGATGGCAAACTCGTAATCTGCGCCGTGTTTCTGCACGAAGTGTCTGGATCCCTGCTGACCGGATTCCTCGCTCATGAAGGCCACGAAGTCGACCGCCACTGCAAGGTCCGCGAGGCGTTCCCGGTTCCTGATCAATCCCCAGATCATGGCGGCCATGGATCCCTTGGTATCCGAGGCGCCGCGCCCCCATAGTTTTCCGCTGCGCAACTCTCCGCCGAAGGGATCGATGGTCATGCCTCCGATTCCCACGGTATCGAGGTGCGGTCCCAGCAGGATTCGCGGACGGCTGTCGGAACCGGATCCCGGGCTGCAGGCAAGGAGGTTCGGGCGACCGGGTTCCACCTCCTCAGTGGTGACTGCAAAGCCGTGTTCACTGAGAAAATCTCCCAGCCAGATGGCAAGACTCTCTTCTCCGCACCGGTCCGTACCCGGATCGCCGTCGGGGTTGACCGAGGGGATGCGGACGAGTTGCTGGAGAAGGTCCGTGACGGAATCCACTCCCCCGTTGAATCACAGGACGCAGTGAATGTCTGGTGTTTTCAATGACATAACCGGGTTTGAGGTTGCTTTTTCAGTCGAGCAGGGCGACGGGCAGCCGGAAGGAGGAAAGTTATTGGCATCCCGGGCAGGGGAGTCGCGGGCAGAAGTCAGAATTGAGCAGGAAACGCTTTTGTCTGGCGGGGGTGTGGGCAAGGGTGTGTCCCCAGATGGAAGTGCGCTATTCGCATCAGTTGGCGGCCCGCATCGAGGCAACGGGATCGAATCTCTGCGTAGGTCTGGACCCGCGTATTGAACGGCACGGCAACGAAATCGAAGAAGTGGAACGTTTCCTGGACGGGGTGGTGGAGGAAACCCTTGCGCAGACGGCCTGCTACAAGCCGAACATCGCCTACTTTGAGGCAATGGGTCCGGAGGGCCTGGCCATGCTGAAGCGTGTGATGGGGCGCATCCCGGAAGGAGTTCCGGTCATCCTGGATGCCAAGCGCAGTGATATCGGGGAAACGCAGCGTCGCTACGCACAGGCCTGTTTCGAGGGCTTCGAGGCTCATGCGGTGACCGTAAATCCCTTCATGGGCTACGATTCACTGGAGCCCTTTCTCGACTACCCGGGGAAGGGGATCTACCTCCTGGCCGTCACTTCTAACCCCGGCAGTGATGATCTGCAGCGGCGCGAGAGCGGGGGACGCAGGATTTTTGAACTGGTCGGTGAATTCGCGGAGCGGGCTGCGGGTGAAAAGCGCGGGACAGAGGTCGGCCTGGTAGTGGGGTTGACGAATGCCGGCGAAGAGGTGCTGGCCGGATTACCGGATGTGCCGCTCCTGATTCCGGGACTGGGCGCGCAGGGGGGCGATCTCTCGATGCTGACGGGAGCGGAACGCCAGGCGCCCAATGTGGTGAACGTGTCCCGCGGGGTTCTTTACGGAGAGGCGGGCTCACCACGAGAATGCGCCACCCGCTACGCCGAGGAAATTGCCGGCGCCCTCCAGCAGGGCGAGTAGGCCTAAGTGCTCCAAGGGGGGCGGCAGGTTCGCTCGCGTGAGGCAGGTCCAGAGGGCTCTCAGTCGTCCTTCTCAGCAGGAGTTGCTCGCTCCGGGGATGGGGCGAGCGTGCTGCATACCGCGCAATCGACGCGGCGGTGGATGGCGATCTTGCGGAAGGTCATGGAACGCGCGTCATAAACGAGAAGTTTGGAAGTGAGCAGTTCGCCAAAGCCCGCGAGGAGCTTGATTCCTTCCAGGGCGGCCAGGTTCGCTACCGTGGCGGAAACAGCGCCGATGACAGGAAACTCGCGCTTCCAGCCGGGTGGGATTTCGGGGTAGAGGCAGGCCAGGCAAGGGGTCTGACCGGGGATGATGGTGGTGAGCTGGCCCTCGAGGTCGAATATGGCTGCATCGATAAGCGGCTTGTGTTGGCGGACGCACTCCCGGTTCAGGAGGAGACGTTCCTCGAAGAGAGGCGCGCAGTCAAAGACGACATCCGCGCCGGCCACCAGGCGGGCGGAGTTGTCTTCGGTGACATTCTCGGGCACCGCTTCGATTTCAAGACGGGGATTCAGTTCGAGGAGGCGGCGTCGGCAGGACTCGATGCGTGACTTTCCGAGTTGACCATGGGTTTGCAGAATCTGTCGGTTGAGATCGCTGAGCCTGGTGTTGCCGGCATGGGCCAGGATGAGTTTTCCAATTCCTGCCGCGGCCAGCGATTGGGCGAGGGGTCCGCCCAGGCCTCCCACCCGAGTGATCAGGGCAGTGGCTCCCTTCAGTTTCTCCTGTCCGGATTCGGACAGGCCATCCACCCAGATCTGCCATTCGTAGATGGCGCGCTCTTCGCCGGTCAGTTCCATGGGGGAGAATTCCTGTGGGACCACCTTCAGACCGGATTCAATTGGAGCGAACCGCGTGTCATTCCTCGATAGTCGTGCTGGAACTCGAGCACGAATCAGCTGCCTCGTCACGAATGATCTTCCCCTGACCACGAATTGTGCCGGTCAGGCTGTCCCGGTTCCTCAGGG
>Ga0310120_10001424_pt1 | contig 17849 bp, 21 predicted proteins | sample CB27_AW_983_MG_FD_203506 | JGI IMG/M metagenome (GOLD analysis project Ga0310120, IMG submission 203506) | Marine microbial communities from Western Arctic Ocean, Canada - CB27_AW_983 | ecosystem: Environmental > Aquatic > Marine > Oceanic | place: Canada: Western Arctic Ocean | collected...
GTGGCCAGACCTGTTCATTATCCCGCGGTCCCGTCGAGGCGATCACCTCGCCCCACCGCTCGAGAACTCCCCGCAGGCGTGCGCACTCTTCCTCTACCGGGATCGCCGCCCGGTTGGTGCGGGCGCTCTCCGCCCCCACGTCCACGATATCCGCCCCCGTCGCCGCCTGGGCCCCCGCCTGCCGGAGGGCCTCGTCCACATCCAGCGTCCCGTCACCCGAAAAGGAATCGTCGTTTACGTTCACGATCCCCATCACCAGCGGACGCCGCGGAAAGTGCAGGACACGACTGGGAAGACGCAGGATCATTCTCCCTCTTCCCCGGCTTTCAGGCCCAGTGGACCACCTGTCTGCTTCCTGCTCACTTCAGATCGAAAGGGATCCTCCATTATCCCGGACCCTGAGCTTCTCCAGAAAGGGCACCGCCCTCTCGGCCCACTCCTCGGGATCGGGATACGCAGTCGCCCCTTCACCCCATGCCGAGCGCAGCATATCGGTATCGATGACCCCGGGATTCAGGGCAACCGCAGCCACTCCGCTGGGCAGTTCGCTGGAGAGCGCCTGGGTCAATCCCTCGATGGCCCACTTGGTCGCACAGTAGGGAGCCACCTCCGGCGAGGTGGAACGGCCCCATCCCGAGCTGAAATTCACAACCACCCCATTGCCCTCCTCAATCATGATCGGGACCGCATGGCGCAGCACGTTGGCCACGCCCTTGATGTTGACATCCACGACCTGCCCGAATTCCCCGCCGCTCACATCCCAGAGCGGAGCCGGCTCATTGATGAGAGCCGCATTGTTCAGGAGAAGGTCCGGCGCTCCCACCTCGCGCCGTGCCGCCGAGCAGAAGGCCTCCACCTCATCTTCCTCCACCACGTCCACGGAGGCAAAGAAGTGGTTCTCCCCCAGTTCCCCGGCCACCGCCTTCACCCCTCCCGCACTGCGGGCAAAACCTGCCACCGCCCAGCCCCGCGCCGCGAAGCCCCGCGCCATGGCTCGTCCCAGTCCCCGGGAACAGCCGGTAATCCAAGCTACTTTCTCACTGGCCATGTCGCACGCTTAGGGCCTGCCTTCGCGACCCACGAGGAAATTCTTTGGATCGTTCGGGGGCCTTTGGGGAGGAGCGGCGCTCCCCTCGATGATCGGGTATTTGCCCCTATCATTCCTCCCGGTTGTCCATAAAACAGGAAATGCTGAAGCTGAAAGGGCGTGAATGCTGGTGGAAAATCCTCCTCATCCTCGTCGGCCTGGCCCTCCTCCTGCCCATCGCTGCCCTCCTCGTCGTGAGATCCAGCACCGAGAAGGCCTGGAGGAACTACCAGGCGCAATGGGATCCCATCGATCCCCTCGACCTCAGGCACTATGCCCCGCCCGCCATACCCGAGGAGGAGAACCTGGCCTTCCATCCTCTGTTCAAGGGATGGGAGACCACGGGTTCTTCAGCCGACCTCTGGTTCAGGCAATTCGAAGAAAATCCCGCCCTCGGGTCCGGCCGCGACAAGTTCATGGCGGACCGGGAGCTCCTCACCCGATCAGATCTCTCGAGAATCGGAACACCGGCACCAGCGCTCTCTCCCGAGGAGAGGGCTGCCGAACTTGTCCGGCTCAACCAACCGGTCAGCGCTCTCCTCGATCAACTTGCCCAAGCCCTCGCGGAACGCCCTCACGCCCACTTTGCTATCCCCTGGCATGACGCCCTCCGCCTCCTGGAAAATCCTTCCGGCCACATCCTGGGAGCCCGCGGGCCCGCCACCAACTTCAACTTATGTGCAACCCTGAACTTCCACACCGGGGACTTCCCCGCTGCCGCTGCAGACATCATCAACGCCCTTCGTCTGACTCACGCCATCGGGCAGGATCCTCTCCTCTTCAACCTTCTTCTCGAAATCGCCATGCGAGAAGACTGCCTCAATACCCTCTGGGATGGGCTGAGCCGCCAGAAATGGGACGAGGAGGCCCTCGCCGCCCTCGCCACGGAGCTCGCCCGGATCGCCCCCGGGGGCGAACGAATCCTCACGGTCCTCCGCACCCATCGCGCAGAAGTCCTTGCTCTGATTGACCATTTCGCGGATCTCTCGAAGGGATCCGGAGGATCCCGCCCGACCCCCTTCGTGCGCTACTTTCTTTCCGTCAACCGCCTCGCCCTTTGCCGCGACCTGCAAACCTGCCTCCTTGCTCCCACCAAGGGAGTCCCCGCCAAACGGGCTACTCTGAGTGGCGCCCGGGAGTTCGCCCAGCGTATGATGAACCGCAGAAAGGGCCTCAAGAAAAAGCTCTACGCTCCTCTTCTCCTGACCGTCCTGCCGGTCGTAGATCTCACAGAAAGCACCCTGAAATCCGAGGCCGCAGTTGCAGCCGCCCGTATCGCCGTGGCCCTCGAACGCCACCGTCTTGCCCACGGATCCTACCCCGGCACCCTGGCCGAGCTTGCCCCGCAATTCCTGCAGGAGATCCCCCGTGACCTCGTCAACGGATGTGACCTTGCCTACCGTCTCAAGCCCGGCGGAACGCCACTGATCTGCCACCGGGGCCTCGATGGGGTGGATGACGGCGGCCTCCCCGGCAAGGACATCGTCTGGCAATACCCGCCTGTCACTCCCTAGCAGGATGCGGGGAACGCACCACGATCTACCTGCCCGGGGTTGCCCCGGAAGCTGTAACAGAAGGCCCTGGGCCATCCTTCAGACCACTGTATCGGTGGGCCTCCGCCCCCGAACCTCTGATTTCGCAGCATCTTCCGCCTCCGCTCCCTCGAAATTCCTTGACCGGGTGCAGGATCACCGCTTTTCTCCCCGCCCCGCAACCCAGCTCCTTCCAGCGATGTCACGAGTCTGCAGCATTAGAGGTTCCCGCCCCCGCATGGGCCGCAGGATCCACCGTTCCGGATTGGCCAAGAAGAAGGGCGGAATCGGCCGTCACGTGACCAAGACCGTCAAGCGTTCGGTCTCCCCCAACCTCAAGAAGAAGAGGGTCTGGGTCCCCGAGCTGGGGCGCTACGTCAAGGTCAAGGCCAGTTGCAAGGCCTTCAAGACCATTAACAAGAACGGTGCCTACCCCACCCTCCGGAAGGCTGGGTTGGTCAAGTAGGTCCATCCGGACGACGAACCCCTGGAGGACCTTTCCACCTTCAGTGTCCCGACCCGGGACTCCCGCCGCATTCGTGGATCTTCCCCACCGTCAGGCCCGCATTCCGTTATCGCCTCTTCAGGCAATCGGTTCTAGGCTCTCCCCCATGTTATTGTTGAGCACGACTGAAACGATTTCCGGCCGGGAAATCATTGCGCATGCCGGAGTGGTCTGCGGCAACACCGTCCGGGCCAAACACCTCGGCCGCGACATCGCTGCCGGTCTCAAGACCCTGATCGGAGGCGAGGTCGGAGGATACACCGAGATGCTTGCCGAATCCCGCAACCAGGCGATTGAACGGATGATACAGTCCGCCCAGGAGTTGGGTGCCGACGCCGTTGTCAACGTGCGCTTCACCACCTCCGCGGTGGCACAGGGCATGTCGGAGATGCTCGCCTTCGGGACTGCGGTGAAGCTCGCGTAGGCCATTTCAACGGTCAGCCGTCCGCCACGCAAACCGTGAGGATGGCATCCCTCATCCCGTGGATTTTCTTCTTGTCCGCAGGCGCTATCGCGGCCAGGCAACCCCCAAAGCGGGACCTGCCGTCCTGATCAACGAAGTAATACGGACAGAGCCGAACCCGCCCCCGCATCGTTTCGATCGCCCCGGTCCGGGGATCATAGTAGGGATGCTCCACCATCCGCGCTTCCCTGAACTCCTGCAGGATCCAGGGTTGAGAATCGAATTCCTCACAGGCCCGCTCCAGCGCCGCCGTCCACTCCTCACCGGAGATATCGTGACCGATGACTACTCCGCGGCTGCCCCAGGCCAGCTCACTGAAGCCGCTGACCTTGAGCACGAGGTGGCGCTTCTTCTGGCTGAAGGCCGCCACCTGGCCCCACGAATTCACTTCCAAACGTGGTAAGGCCGCGTGGGACGGAAGCGGAGTGGGATCCACGATCCAGCCGTAGGGGATCAGCTCCTGTGCCCGCCGCAGATGACTTCCCCTCACCTCGGTCTCCCACACCTCGCGCAGGGAGGGGGACCACAACAGGGCGAGCCAGAGTTTCTCCTCGAAGTGCGGCTTGAAGGGCGGGGTGAGATCCGGGCGCCGGGCCAGAGAGCGCGCCGCAGGGATTGACTCCCAATCGAACAGCTCGAAAAAGCGGTAAAGCGCGGGAGTCGGGTTTGCGCCGCTGAACTCCTCCGCCGAGCCCGTCCCCCACGAACCTCCGCCCAGGTCGTTGAGAGCCTCCACCAGCCACTCCATCTCCGGCCGGTAATCTCCTGCCTCTTCTGAAATGAGCACCTCTCCACCGTCCGGCATGAGGGTGCGAAAGCCCTCCAGCATCCCTGAAGCACCCCCCAGAACCTCGAAACCTGCACCGCTGTACCGCTTCGAGAGCCACCCCGTGATTCCCATCCCTCCCGGCACCCCGTCCAGTTCAGTGAGCGCAAATCCATCCTCGGTGAGAAGGAGATCCGGCCGGATGACCCGGGGCGCCACCTCCCGGAGGTCATCCGAGCGCTGCGCTTCAACCAACCACCCAGGCTTGCCCGCATCCAGCAGTTCGGCAATCCATCCCGGCAGAGTCCCCTTGACGCTGCGGCGATAGATGCGGTCGCAGCCCAGCTGGAACATCCGCAGGGGATGCCCCAGCCGCTCAAGCTGCGCGACATCCGTCCCCGAGAGGCGCACGGGCTCCGGGGAAAAAAGCCAGTCGCGACCCTCCCGGAAGCCCACCGCCGCGGCGTCGCTCATGAAGTCATCCAGCGCCAGTGCCATCCACAGGCCATCTGACCGTGGACCGAGCGGGACTGCAAACAGGAAACCCGTATCCCGGACCATCTCCCGGGTTCATGACAGGAACCTTGAAACTTAACTCAGTCCCCGCAACGCCTCCCGGATGAGATCTTCTGCCGCCATCTCCGGCTCACGTTCCAGAACCGCCTTAATCGCCTTGCGGGCATCCGTCTGCTTGAACCCCAGAGCCAGGAGAGCCAGCTCGGCATCCCGTGCCGGGGCCCCGACTTCGTCACCAGCCCCCCCCACCTGCCACGTCTCCGTCACGCCCACCTTGTCCTTGAGCTCCAGCACAATCCGTTCGGCGGTCTTCGTTCCCAGGCCCTTGATCGCCGAGAGCCCCTTCACATCCCCCTCCACCACCGCCTGCTTGAAGCGCTCCACGGGCAGACCGCTCAACACCGCCATGGCGATGGCCGGGCCAATCCCGCTTACCCGGTCCACCAGCAGCAGAAAGATGTCACGTTCCTCCGAAGTGGCGAAGCCGTAGAGGGTGTGCGCATTCTCCCGGACATGCAGATGGGTGAGGAGGGTGATCTGCTCGCCCTCCCGCGGATTCAACCGATCGAAGGACGAAATCGGCACGAAAACTTGATATCCAACTCCTCCCGCATCCACGACCAAACGGCTGGGAAGAGCCTCTACCACCTCGCCTCGCAAGCGTGCGATCACTTTAGAACTCTTAACCAAATAATAAGCGCACTCCAAGTCCAAAACCCTTTTGTAATAGGGAATAGTGGGATTAATTCCTAAGTTTGTTGAATATTTTACTTGCCAGGAATATAAAAAAAAAGTGAACTAGTTTCTTTTTGGCGTCGCACTTGTTCCAATTTGCTGCTACCTTACCTGTAATATGGCTACCACGAAAAGAACGCGCTTCTCACGTCGACTCCCCGATCATGTTACCGATGAACTGGTGAACGTGCTCGGTGCGGACGACAAGTTCTTCGGCTTCAACGACCTGTTTGAACTCGTCTATGATCGGCTGAAGAAGCGCAACGCAGTGAGCGGCGGAGAAGAGATGCTCCGCCTCCGCTCCTATGAAAAGCTGCAAAACCTTGTCACTCGCGGCCTCGTCGAGAAGAGCGGGAAGGAATACAAGGGCCTCGAGCGCATCGAAGAAGCTCACAGCGAGAATATCGCGGCTCAGCAACAGGCGTGAGTTCGTAAAATCCGCAAATCCGTGCTGGTGAATCCAGCCCCCTGTCTTTTACAAACCTGCGCCGCGCTTCGGCGCAGGTTTGTTTTTTTCGTCAGCCATGCTCTCTGATTATCTTCCCGTCCTGATGCAGATCCTGGTCGCGATCGGCTTCTCCGCCTCCATGCTGACCGCCAGCGTCATTTTCGGGAAGATCGGGCGGCCCCTCCGGGGTGAAAAACGTTCCCTCCGAGTGCGGCATGTTGCCCGTGGGCGAAGGAGCTCCCCGTTTCCGTGTGAAGTTCTACCTCGTGGCTATGCTTTTCGTGATCTTTGATATCGAAGTTGTCTTCATGTATCCTTGGGCAGTTCAGTTCAAGGAACTGATCGCCACCAGTGCAATGGCCCCCCTCTCCATGGCCTGCTTTGTGGCGATCCTGAGTGTGGCCTACCTCTATGTCCTCAAGAAAGGCGTCCTGAACTGGAAAGCCTGAGATGATCGCCCATATTCTCCTCTACAAGCTCCGTCGCGATGTGGATGAGCCCCGTCTCGAGGAGATGGTGCGCACTACGCGAAGCATTCTCCTCAAGATCCCCGAAATCCTCAGTGTGCACTCGGGCCGCAATGTGGAGCAGGGATCGGAGTGGGCCTTCTTCGTCTCCTTCGAGGTGGAGAGCCTCGACAAGCTTGGCATGATCGAGGAGGACGCACGCTACCTGCGCTTCCTGCGGGATGTCATTGACCCGAACACCGACGCCCGACAGGCCTTCAGTTTCGAGACCGATCCCTCCAAGGACCTGCGCTACTCGTAAACGATCCCCGGTGTTAGCGGGAAGGAGGACCTCAGGATGCCAGCATGAGTGCACCCGCCACCAGGGCGGCAGCTGATAAGACGACCAGCGATCCTCCCCCAAAGAGGAGGTCCATCCAGTTGGCGCGGGGACGACGGGCAGAGCGGGACCTGGGAAAGACGATCGCGGCGTAAAGCATCCCGGCTACCAGGCCACCCCCGTGTGCGTAGTTGTCGATGAAATGGTAACCGACAAAACCAACGAGGAAGGTGAGGACAAGAGCCGCGAAGAGCCGGCGGCGAGTGGGATGGGGGACGAGACGAGGATGGAGAGTCTCGAACACGAGGAGAAACCCAAGCAGTCCCAGCAATCCTCCGGAGGCGCCCACCGAGTCTTGATCGGGGAGGAACTGCGCAGTGGTCACTCCCCCGGCCACCATGGCAACAAGAAAAACAAGGGCAAGATGCGGCCAGCCCGCCAGAGCCTCCACCCGCCGACCGATGTACCACAGACCCGCCGCATTAAGGGCCCAGTGCAGCGGATGTCCATGAAGGAACGGCGACGTAAACAGGCGGTAGAACTCCCCGGACTTGTAGCGCGCCTTGTCCAATCCCGCTGCCTTCACCGAATCATCCACTTCCACCCAGATCTGGGCTGCACCCACCACCACCAGGAGAACGATAAGAATCCAAGTGCAAAAGCCGCACTCCCGGCTCAGCCATCGCTCAAAACGTGCTTCCTGTTCCTCTTCCCCAAGGCGTTTCTCATTCAACTCCCAGGCGGACTTGCGGGCCTGCCAGGCATCGTACCAGGGAACGAGACCTAGAATGATGAGAAGGATTCCAGCCAGGCCCACCTCGATGGACTCGGTAGGCATGGTGCGATTGGCCAAGTTCGCATAGAGAGCCCAGAGGAGAACTAGAGAGAATACGAGAGTGTTCCGCCTGGCATCGGACGCATCCACCTCCGCCAAATCGACAAACCGCTGACGAAGCGGTTCCAGCAAGTCCTTCACCGCTTCAGGGGGAACCATCCCCTCCCTCTGCGGAGTCCACACCGCTTCCACACTTTCCCGGCTGCTGCGCACATGAGCCCCCAACGCTTCAAGGCTCTCGAATTCGCACCGACGTCCCTTCCGCGAGAGTGCACCATAGGGGGCATTCTCCGGCTTCTCCGGATAAATGTCCGGCGACGCCCAGGCCGGTTGTTCGGAAGTCTCGGTCACGCTACTGTATCATGCCCCTCTTACCGCGCACGCAATGAGAACGCTGGAGGCCTGGTCACAATCTACGGCTGTTCCGGTGCAGGTGTCGGCGCGGGCTCTGGTGCAGGTGCAGGTGCAGGTGCAGGTGCCGGCGCGGGGGTGGTTCCCGGAGCCGGTTCCTCGGGCTTCACACCCTCGAGGGCTCTCTTCAAAGCCTCGCTACGGGCATCGACGCCCTTCTGGTCTTCGGCCTCGTTTCCGCCTTCAGGATCGGCCTGCGGAACATCGGGCGCCATGGCGGGATCCGTCGCAGGCGGTGGCGTGTCGACAATCCCCGTCTCGTAGTTTCGCTTGGCAATGAGAATGGAGAGCACGAGAGCAAGAACGAGGAAGGCGGTTCCAAAGTAGGCCGTTCCCTTCTGCAGCACGCTGGTGGTCTGCGCGCCGAACATCTGATCGGTCATCCCGGATCCAAAAGCCGCCCCCAGACCCTCCTGCTTGGGACGCTGCATGAGCACCACGAGAATGAGCAGCACACTCACCGCCACGAAAGCGACGAGCAGAAGGTTGATCAGGATATTCATGCGGGCCAGAAAACGAGGGGGGCGGGACTATGGTAGCGCTTCTGCAGCTTGTAAAGCAAGTTCCAACAACTGCCCGCAACACCTCCTAAGACATTGAAATTGAACAGGATAGGAATAGCGAGAGAGGGCCAATTGAACGCAAGGCCCCGCCGTGGAGCACTCTCCCTCCTTCAGCCTGGAAATCCTGCAACGACCATCTGGATACGGGAAGAAAGGAGAACCCCGCCGGCACTCACCAGACGAGATCGCCCCCGGCCGGCCCCGCGCCACCTGACCAAAAACGCCGCTCCACCTAATCCCGGGATCCTCTCCCCAAATGGGTCCCCGCCCAAACTAGATTATTTACCTTTCGTAAATATCAGTTTTCACTGTAGAAATTCCTTCCTGATCGAGGTCTCCGATATCACCACCAAAACGAGTCTACGGACCTACCCGGCCCGGGTCTTTACCCGCGGAGGGATGTTCTGCCCTCATTGCCGGGGGGAGCTGGAGAACGTGGCGGAGACCTGTCGGGGATGCGGGTTCAACCTCAACGAGTGCCAGAAGTCATTTCCCTTCGTGGCTCCTCCGCTTGCATTGATCATCGACCCCTCACAACTTCTGCCCGCCGGGATCGAGAAGGATCTACACAAACCCTACCGGAAATTCCGCAAATGCACCCCCCAGGTGGACATCTGCTTCTGCTTTGTCCGCCTGCAGGCGGAGAGCCCGCTCGAGAAGTTCGCCTTCTGGCTGCACAATATGGCTCCCGGAGCGGATCACGCCCGCGCCTGGCAGCTCCTCGTGGTCGGTGATCTCACCTCGGGCCGCCTGACCCTTACCAGTGGCTATGCCCTGGAACCCTTCCTCAAACAGGAACTCTGGGAGGCCGCGCTCCAGGAACTGGCCGCCTACTTCAGCGACGAACAGTGGAAGGAGGGACTCCATGGCTTTCTCACTGACGCCCGCAATCTCCTCACCGCCGCCTGGCAGGTGGCCGAGGGGTGTCGCCAACGCAATCATCGCCCAAGTCCTGCAAGATCCCAGGGCCTCCCGGAGGAGCAGGAACTGGAACACCCGAAACGCCCGGAAGAAACCGAAACCCCGCGATCGGGAGCCTTCCCTTCCGACACACGACAGGGATACCTCCCAGCCTCCCTCCAAAGGGAACGGGAAAGCTACCGGAAAGAATCCGCCACTCCTTGATCTTGATCCGATGAACCTGCGGCTTCTCTGTTTCCTGTGCCTGCTCCTGCCAGGAGTGGCGACGGGCCAAGCCATTGACTTCCCGCATCCTCCAGCCGGTCAAGTGCTCGATGCCGGCGGCTGGCTGGGCAAGGAGCGCAGGTCCCGCCTTGAGGAAGAGCTGGGCCGCTACCGCGCAAGCCATGCCCTCGACGTTCTGGTGGTTCTGTGGGACCGTGGACTTCCACCCGAGACCACCCTTGAGGGCCTGGCCAGACGGGTTGGGGAGACCTGGGCCCGCCACGACCTGTGGGCGGTCGTCCTGCACGTGCCCGACTCACTTCTGCGACCTGTCGTGGTCTTCGGTGGCCGCGCCAGCACGCACTACGAGGATGAAGACGCTGGCCTCGCACTACACAATGCAGTTTCGCGCGGAATGAAGGAGCGTAGCACGCGGGCCCAGGTGGAAGCCCTGGGCCTTGAGCTCGGAGAGGAATTCGTCTTCCTGAAAAACCGTGCTGCCCATGAACGCAAGCAGGTCATGGTGATCCACGACCAGCAGCACCTCGTGAAGAAAGAGCGCCACCAGTCCATGATTTTCCGGGCCTTCATTACCACCATGCTCACCCTCCTTGCCGTCGGCGTGGTCGCCGTCATCTACCTCATCAAACGCCGCCCGTCTGACCTCCGCTTCCCCGAGACCCAATGGCGGCGCCGGCTCGGGGCTACTTGGAGCGGCGGGAGCCGGATCGTTGTCTCTCTTCCACCCCGCATTTCATGAAAGGGCCCCCTTGCCAGCTTTCTGCAGTGCTTTTCGCCGGGGGCTATCTGCTGGCGCTCGGCGGATGCGGAAAGACTGCCGGCCCGGACACCGCCCGTGAGCAGGACGGCCCCGAGGTGGCCTACTTCTCTCCCCACCCTGGAGAAACCTGGAAATACAAGGTCCAGAAGGAGATCCCCATCGAACTCCGCCTGTCCGAGGCCGACGCCGCACTCCGACCACAACTCACCGATACCGCTCACCTCATCACCTTTGAGCAGATCCGCACCTGCACGGGCGAGCGCGAAATTGAAGCCCTCGGGAAGACGCTGACCACCATCGCCATCTCCGAGAACGGAAAGGTCATGGGCGAGGAGCTCTATCAACTCGGGCCGGAGGGAATCCTGAGCTGGGGCTGGATTCCTGCAAACGTGAAGAACGGGGAAGCACACCTTCTGGAGGAAGGCGTGGCCATCGCCACCCCGGACATGCAGCCGGGACAGACCTGGGAATGGCTGGGGAGGGATTCCGGCAACCCATTTCTCTTCCGGGTGATCGAGCGAGGAATGGTCACCGTTCCGGCAGGAACCTTCCAGGCCACCCGCATTCAGATCACCAGCGAGAAAATCTCCCCTCACCCCGTTACCGGTGACGATCACGTCACCTATCTCAAACGCAGCCTGTGGTTTGCGAAAAACGTTGGCGTGATCAAGGAGGACATCGTCTATTACGGCGAGCAGCACGTGCGGGTGAGGCAGCGTTCCGAACTGGTCCACTGGGTCGTGCCCTCCGGTGGACCGCCCCCGAAGAAAGTCATGGTGAACACGGATGGCCCGGCGCCTGGCGCTCCCGAAGCAGAGGAACCCTTCACTCCGTAAGTTGCCCGGGAGCAACACCCCGGTCCTGAACCCGATAAACTGGAGGAAGGAAACGGTTAACCACTGGCCTGGATCACGTTGTTCTCTTTATCAAGAACGAGCTTGCGTGCTTCCACCGGTTCCTCACTCAGCCCAAAGGCCATGATGGTTACCAGTTCCCCTTTTCCAATCAGGTGGGCGGCTCCCCCATTGATGATGATCTTTCCGGTTCCAGCCGGGCCCACCTGGACATAAGTCTCCAGCCGGGCCCCAGTGGTGATGGAGGCCACCAGGACCTTCTCGCCCGACCAGAGGCAGGCCTCCTCCACCAGGTCGGCCGGGATTTCAATACTCCCCTCGTACTCCACCGAGGCCTCGCTGATCATGGCCCGATGAAGTTTGGATTTGAGCACCTGCTGAAGCATGGCGGGAAGGAAACTGGAGCAGCCTCCCACGTCAAGACGCGAAAATCCGCGTGCATCCAGCCGGTTCTTGACGCACCATTACCCTTCCCCGGCAAAACATGAGCCTTCGAATTCTCCTGATCTTGGTGATCCTGCTCCCCGTCTCCCTCCGTGCGGAGGACTCTGCGGAGCCTGCTCCTCCTTCCAGGCAAGTCGTTCTCAAGGCGCTGCAGTGGATGCAGTCGAGCACTCCACAACGCCGTCAGGCGGCCTATCGCAGCGTTCACTTGCTGGGAAAAGAAGCGATTCCCTCCTTCCGCAAGGCCCTCCAGAAGGCCAGGCAATATCATGAGCGAAAGCTCGCCGACCTCCTCAGCGGACGGAATCGCGGAGGCAATCCCTACGGCGAACTGGTGGGCGTGGTGGACGAACTGCGTCAGGAGCGTGCCCGCGTCTACCCGCTCATGATGCGCGACTGGCAAAAGGGCAAGCAGGAGATCGACAAGCTGCGCGCGGAGTGGGCCCGGCTCGACGGCCTCTACCAGAAGGCCTCCAAGCTGGCGCAGGCGGATACCTCCTCCATCGACAAGCAGATTGATGAAATTACAGACGCCCTGGTGGAGATTCACGATCAACTCGCCCGGTTCGAGGGCCAGACCAGGGAAGAGGCGGAGGAAATCAGCGCCGAGGAACGCCGGAAGGTGGCCCTTGAGGAAAGTTTTGACGGCAGCAGTTACATGAAGGCTGCACAGGTCCTCGGCGCCATGCGCGCGGAAGTGGCCACCCTCACCTCTGCCAACCAGCACAACAACACGTCGAGCTGGGCCAGCGCGCCTCAGAAGAACTTCGCCAGGCTCATCAGTTACGAACGGGCGGTCCTCGGACTGCGCCCGCTCAAGCTGGAAGAAAAACTGAGCGCTGCTGCCAACGGTCACTCCGCGGACATGGCGCGGATGGGATTTTTCTCCCACACCTCGCCCGTTTCCGGCAAAAAAAGTTTCACCGACCGCGCCCGCAGGGCAGGTTTCCGCGGTGGTCCATCCGGCGAGTGTATCGCGGCTGGCCAGGGCAGCTTTTCCTCCGCCTACGGATCCTGGTTCTACTCAGACGGTCACCGCCACATCATGCTCGCCAAAGGGCCGAATGTAGTGGGCTTCGGCGTGGCCTCAAAACACTGGACCCTCGTGACAGGTCGCCTGTAGCTGCAGCAGGCCATTGACGCGGAGGGACAGGAACCGGGAAACTAGGAGATCTCCACTGCCAGCACGCAGACGTCGTCGTCAAAGCGCTGGCTTTCCGCAAAGGAGAGAACGCGGTCCAGCACACGGTCAAGGAGGGCGTCCACTCCGATGCACTCTCCTTCCGAAACCGCCTGCACCAGTCTGTTCTGAAGAAAGGCTTCACCCTCACGGTTCTCCACTTCGATGATCCCGTCAGTGAAAAGCATGAGCTGCTTGATCTGGCTCAACTCGAAGGTGCGGGTTTCGTACTCGGCCTCCGGAAAGAGCCCCAACGCCGCGCCCTTGCCGCGCCCCCCCATGGGCAACACGCTTGTCCCATCTTCGCTGCGCATGATTGGGGCAGGATGTCCTGCGCTGGCATAGCGCAGTTCCCCGTTTTCGAGGTCAATCACCGCCAGAAAGGCGGTCGCGAACATGGTCATCTCCGCCTTGAGCAGAATGGCCGCCAGTCCGCTGTTGAGCTGCCCAAGAAACTCCCCGGGATCGTCTGCCACCTGGTGAATCCGTTCCGCCAGCCCCCGCACCATGGACACGATGATGGCCGACCTTACTCCGTGGCCCATCACATCGCAGATGAAGAGGCCGGCTGCATGATCCCCGATGGGAAACACCTCGAAGAAATCGCCCGCCAATCCGGAGATCGGGATGTAGCGGTGCCCGAACTGCAGGCGTCCTCCACTTTTGCCGCCACTTGGAACCACGGGATACTCGTGCGGTAGGAGAGCCTGCTGGACCTCGCGCGCGAGGGCCAGCTCCTCTTCGATCTCGTCGTTGCGCTGCTGCAGGGCCGCCGCGGCCTCAGCCAGGGACTGCTGGGTCCGCACCAGTTCAGATACATCACTGGAAACTCCGAAGGTTCCTATGATTTCCCCCATGCGGTCGACCAGCTGCATCTTGGTGGTCAGAACCCAGGCTTCAGCCCCCCCGGGCGTCGTCTCCTTCTCGACATAACCCAGGATCGGCTGCCCGGTGTCGATGATCTGCTGCTCATCGCGCAAGGCCTCGTCCGCATGATCCTCCCGAAAGAGGTCGTGGTCGCTCTTGCCGATGACCTCCTCGGGACTCTCAAAGCCGTTCCACTTCGCCATCGACTTGTTGACCAGGGTGAACTTCGAGTCCCGATCCTTGAAATAGATGTTGAGGGGAACGTTATCAATGAGCAACCGCATGAGGTGGCGCTCTTCCAGGAGCTCCTGCTCCACCAGCTTCCGCGGCGTAATATTGATCATCGACCCTGCCATCCGCACTGCCTGTCCCTCCCCGTCACGAACCACCACCCCGCGGATGCGAAACCAATGCCAGTCACCCTCGCCCTTTGTCACCTGAATGCGGGGTTCCACTGCCAGAAGATTATCGGCGCCCGGCTGCAGAATCTTCCGGAGCCGCTCTATAAAGTTGTCCCGGTCATCCTCGTGAATCAGGTCAACCGCACGAAAAAGGTGGGGCATCTCCTCCCGCCTGCGCCCGAGGAACCGCAGGATCCGCCCCGAATAGTGGATCTCGTCAGTAGTAATGTTCCAGTCCCAGATGCCCTCGTTGGACGCACGCAGCGCCAGCTCCAGACGATCATCCATCCGATAGGGCATCCCATCGATATTAAAGCGCAATCTGCCGTCCGGCTCAACCCCTTGTTCGCATGCTTTCCGGGAATTTTCGTTGTCTCCCCGGCGTGATCCACGCTATATACCGTGCCAACACTATGACACGTGAATCTATTGAGGCTACCGCGAAGTACTTCATCTGGGGGCTCTTTGCCTTCTTTCTTTTCGTCGTATTCAAGATTCTGCAAATGATGGGTCTTGGCTAGAAGGTGACCGACGTTCCGATGAAGAGGGGGAAGGGTGCCTCCTTCGAAGGGGCTCCTCCGAAGAGGAGCTGCGACTCCCCCCGATACCCCCTCTGCATGGAGCCCTGTCTATTGATCCGCCGGAAGGATTTCCAGGCTTCCAGGCAGTTCCAGATCTGCACGGTCAACGCTCCCCATGGGTATAACAGGGCATTCCAGCTACATAAAAACTACCTCCGCTTTTTCCTCATATGCATAAACTTCCATCACGCCGCTCGACCCGGGCGATGAAGATCGGTTCCATCAGCCTCCTCCTCCTGCTTTTCATCCTCTCCTTCTCCATCGCCCTCATGGTCTATGCCCTCTGCACCCAGAAGGATTCGCACGCCCTTCTGGGGTTATGCGGCATCTTGACCTCCCTGGTGCTCTTCATCCTCTACAAGACCTTTGCCTCTTCCGCTCACTGCCCGCTCTGCCGCGGTCACGTCCTCCGTGGATCAGGCGCCCAGCGAAACCGCCGCGCCAGACGCTCGCTCGGCAGCCATCGCCTCCGCGTCGCCTGCGATATCGTCTTCACCAATTCCTTCATCTGCCCCTACTGCAACGAACAGACCCTCTGCATCGTCAGGGCGCGTCGCCCGATGTAACGGAAGCGGCCCGATGGCGAAACTGGCAACTCCTGCCCGCTGATCGAAAGAATTCCGGGGTATTCCAGCCTACCAGTTGACTGCCACTTTCTGCTCAATTCCAGAGCCATCGGCGTATCTGACGTAGCCATGTTCGCGTCCGTGCTCGTGCAGGCACTTGGTGACCTTCACGTCATACGCACAGTATTCCGCGATCTTCATGAGAGGCTCGTTGCTCCCGGTGGTCTGGTGCTCGCGCCACCACTTGAGGGCGTCCACCCCCACAGCGGTCTTGCCGGTCCCAAGGGTGGCCGTGGCCACCTGCCCGAGCCCGATGCGTCTGCCCAGGATCTCCTTCAAGTCGGCCATGAGATCGAGATTCACCGTCCGCGAACCGAGATCCAGCACGGTATAACCTTCCAGCACACCGTAGTCGAAATGCAGGTGGTTGTAGCCCACAACCAGATCCGCCATGGTTAGAAGCTGAACGAGGTCCTCCAGTTCATCTTCCGGATAGACGCGGTATTCCCCCGACTCGGCGCAGAAGGAGCACCCTACCGAGACTCCCATCTTGCTGAGGTTGGCGGCCCCCCCGACGTCGTTAAAGCTGCGTTGCGTTTCCAGATCGAAATAAACCGTCCCGGGCATAAGTGTCTTGCGCGAGTATTGAGACAGCTTCCGGGAGAGTCAACTCACTCAGGCCGCAAGCTCGCGCACAATTTCCAGCATCTGGATAAAGGTCGGCCTCAGGACGAGGGCGAGCAGCACCAGGATAATGAGGAAGAACACCGTGAAGAGCAGAACGGGAAGAAAAAGCGGCCCCACCACCCGCACCCTGGTTTTTGTCACCGTGTCCCACGGCGCCACGTTGAAGCGCATGAGATACCAGATGCAGTAGACGTGACAGATCCCGGTTAGAAACGGATGCACCATGAGCCCGAGCCCAACAATATAGGTCCGCAAAGAGCGCGCCAGAGCCCCCTGCAGGGAGAGGGCCCGTTCCTCCGGCGTGACCACCCGGATCCCCAGGAGGAACTTGCCCGGAGTGGTCTTGGTGAGATGCAGAATGGCCGCCTCCAGGAAGACGAAGGGCAGGAAGTAGAGGTAGAGAAACGGGCCACCAGCCGCCTCAAGGAGGTTGTGCCCGATGAATCGGACCAGCGAGAAGACAAGGAGGAGATAGAGCGAGACATCAAACCACCGGGCAAAGAACCGCAGGAAGGGAAAAGGCTGACTCGGCAGAGGCGGAGGAAGGACCCGGTGCAACTCTTCCCAAGATTTCCCGAACTCCGACCGGAAGACGTCCATCTCCCGCAGCTTCACCCAGCCGCTCTGGTCCTTGTGCCAGGAAAGTTCATCCCCAGCAAGTTCGCCTGCCTCAATACGGTCGCGGATCTGGTAGGTCTCGAACGGCCCCCGCTTTTTTCCCTCTTCAACAATCCAGATTTCCATCACGCAACCCCTCAGTCCTCAGTAATTGCGGAGACAGCGCGCAGGATCATGTCGCGAGGTAAGAAAGGCCGGGATCAGTGCCGCTACCACACACAGGAGAAAGGCTCCCACTCCCACAATCATCACCTCCTGGGTATTGATGTGGGCCGGCAGCCCATCGATCCCGTGAAAGTCGGCCGGAAAAATGTCGAAGCCTACCTTCTTGAGCAGTTCGTATATGGGATCCCGGAAATGCACCACCAGGAGGCCAAGCCCCACACCCAGCAGCGAACCCATGAACCCGACAATCGATCCCTGCAAGGTGAAGACCCGAACCACCTGAAAAGGAGTGGCTCCCAGGGCCTTCATGACTCCGATCTCCTGCTTCTTCATGATGGTGATGGTGAAGATCACAGCCATGATGCAGAAGGCGGAGACCAGCACGATGAAGGAGAGTGCAAAGTACATCATCATGCGCTCGCGCGCGATGAGCTCTACCCAGTTCCGGTTCTGATCCTTCCAGCTCAACACCGACCACGTGGAACCCAGGGCCTTCCCGAGCCGGGCCTGCACTGGTTCAACCCGGTAGGGATCATCCACCCGAACTCCCAGGGCCTCCACCCCGCCCTCCATGTTTTTCAACTCCTGCCCGGTGGCGAGCGGAACGAAGACACCGGGATGCATCACGTGCTGGCTGGTCCGGAAGACCCCAACCACTTCCAGTTCCCGGGGCAGGGCCACTTCCTTCATGCCACGCAACAACCGTCCATCCTCAATCTCCCGGTCCATCCTGTTGAGGATGTCGAATTGATCCAGCACCTTCTCCACCGAACCCGGCTCAAGCAGAAACCGCGCTCCATCCCCGTTCTTTTGCCCCCCCTGGAAAATGACCAGGATCGTATTGAGAACCTGGCGTTCGCTCTCCCGGATCTTCTCCTGGCGGATTGCATCGAGGGAATCGTAGATGCCCGCAAGGAGCTCCAGTTCGAAATC